>Ga0315281_10000729_pt1 | contig 46992 bp, 47 predicted proteins | sample YL17G07_0_MG_FD_204540 | JGI IMG/M metagenome (GOLD analysis project Ga0315281, IMG submission 204540) | Sediment microbial communities from Yellowstone Lake, YNP, Wyoming, USA - YL17G07_0 | ecosystem: Environmental > Aquatic > Freshwater > Lake > Sediment | place: USA: Wyoming | collected...
CAACACCATCACCGTCAAAGGCAAAATGAAAGAAGCTCAAGCCATTCTGCTGAAACGCTCCCCTAATGTCCGGATCGAGAACAACAAGATCAACGGCGTGGCTGAGGTCTATGCGGTAGACGATACTCCCACGCCGCTCGCCGATACGAAACACAATCGTGGCTATGCGTTTCCCAGAGACACCGGCCCGGCTTCCTCGGCACTGCTAAAAGACAATGTAGTGAATCCTGCTCGCAGTTGGTTTCCTTTCTAGGACGTCTCTCGGCCAATGGTGATCGCTTGATGGGCAATCAAGGACGGCGCACCCTCGCCCTCAACGACCAGCCGGTGTTGAGCCAGGTGACGCGCGCGCCCTTCGGCGGGCTTCATGAAGTTGTTTACGGCAATCCCATAGAATGATGATGGTTATTGTAAATACCCAGATTTCGTGATGTACTACTCTTGCCTCAAAATACTTGGTCCATTCATAAGGGAAGTGCGATGCGAACATTGATGAACTTGTTGTTTGGGGTCTTTCTACTATCTGGTTTTACTCAAGTCTGGGCAGGTAAGGCAGACGATGAAGAAATGGAAAGAATGCAGCGCCAGCTGAACAAGGAAGTGATGGAAAAACCCTTCTTTGCCGAAGAACCCGAAAAGGTTGATGCTTACATAAAGGAAGCATCAAAAAATCACATCAAACCACTCGAATATACCGGTTCGAACTGGCGTGCAGGTTCTACCTGCCATGACTTGTTGCGCTATTCCTGGGCCGAATATCGGGATTGCCGCTATTATCACAACTACTATGGTCACTACTACCCTTATCGGTGACATCATCAAGGCATGCAGATTCAATAATTTTCATACAATATAATCGGAGAAAAATTCTAATGGTTGCTACAACTCGTCTTTATCGCGCCCTCATTATTGCGGGCCTTGTCACTGCACTGGGCGGTTGTGCGGCCGTATCTACGTCAGTTGCCAAGCGCAATCTTGATGTGCAAACCAAAATCAGTACGTCGGTGTTTGTTGATCCAGTCCAACGTGCCAAACGTACCATATATGTAAACATTCGCAGTGGTGTGATGGAGTTCGATCGCAATGCGATGTCACATGCAGTGCGTGATGCTTTTGTAAGTAATGCCAGCGGTTATACCATTACCGATGATCCTGACGAAGCGCAATACCAGTTAAATATCTTTGTGATCACCTTGGAAAAAGCCAGTCCCACGGCTGGTGAAATCGCTCTTAAACAAGGTTATAGCGGTGATGTCAGCGCTGGTGCGACCGCTGGCGCAATCGTAGGCTCTGATCAAGGACGAACGATGACCAGCATGGTTGGGGGCGGATTGCTGGGCGCGCTCGGTACTACAGCCGCTAACGCCTTTGTGCAGGATGTCACCTACCTGCTGGTAGCTGATGTGCAGGTAAAGGAGAATGCCGCGAAAGGTGTAATTGTGCGCAAAGACTCGAAGATCAACGCCAAGTTATCCGATTCTGCCTCTAGCACGCAGACTGTGTCCGAAATCTCCAACAAGAAAGAATACCGGACCCGTATCGTGACCACTGCTAACAAAGTAAATTTAGATATGGCAGAAGCACAGGAACTCATGTTCAAGAAAACCGCTTATGCAATGTCCAGTTTCTTCTAGGCTAATGCTGATCTCAAGCAAGTAACGACAAGGGGTGCAACGCACCCCTTGTTTATTCCAGGCCCTCAAAGGTGTTGTGGCTGAGGTCTATGCGGTCGACGATACCCCCCGCCGCTCGCCGATACGAAACACAATCGTGGCTATGCGTTTCCCAGAGACACCGGCCCGGCTTCCTCTGCATTGCTAAAAGACAATGTCGTGAATTCTGGTCGTGGTTGGTTTCCGTTTTAGGACGCATCTTGGCCAGTGGTGATCGTCTGATGGGCAGTCAAGGACGGCGCACCCTCGCCCTCAACGACCAGCCGGTGTTGAGCCAGTTGCCGTTCTGAAGAAAATAGCAGCCCTGGCTTAGGGGGCTATTCCTGCCATCTAAATTGATAGATAATCCACACTTTCGAGTGCGTGACCCCAATCGTTTTTGGAACGCTGCAAAGGAATCCAAAATGACTATTCATATTAAACACTTCGACCGTGAAAAAGCCTTGGAAGCAATTCTGTTTATTGCCAACAATCTTCAGGGTGCCGCTACGTTTCACAGCATCTCCAAGATGCTTTATCTGGCCGACAAATTGCATCTTCAAGAATATGGTCGCTTGATCTGCGGTGATCGTTATATTGCTATGGAGTATGGTCCTGTACCCTCTGCCATTTACAATATGATGAAAGTTGCTAACAAGCGCGGTTCCATTGACGTAGATTGGGATGAAATCATTCAGGATGCCATGAGCGTTGTCCATGGCCGTAATGTCGTACCCAATCGCGATTGCAACATGGATATGCTGTCTGAATCGGAACTTGAGTGCATTCAGCAAACCATTTCAACATTTGGCAGAAAAACTTTTGGTGAGCTTGTAGATATCACGCACGATACAGCCTGGAATGCCGTTGAGGAAAACGAAACGATTCCCGTTGATTCCATTGTTGCAACCCTGCCTAATGCCGCCGAAGTAGCTGGCTATCTGCATGCTCACTAATGGCACCACTTGGTGAACATTTCCCTGCTGATGTAAAGCGTGCCCACGTAGAAAAATCTCTTAAGCCGGGGAGTGTTGTCAGGCTCGTCGTCAAGCTCAGCACGGTCACTAAACCAAAATTCCTGGTTCTTGTGGCTATGGATGATCCGGAATTTCTGACATTCATTATTAATTCAGAAATCAACCCGTTTATCTCGAACAGGCCACACTTGTCTGAATGCCAGGTGTCAATTGATGCAACAAGCCACACCTTTCTTGATCATGACTCACATATCGCATGCCATGAAACACTGGCCATCAGACGTGAAGATGTGATTCAGGCCCTTGTTGCCGACCCATCATCAATTCAGGGTGAGATATCGCCTGAAGTGCGTGAGCAGATTCTGGTGGCAGTAAAATTTGCCAAAACGCTGGATAAAGACAAGAAAAACCGAATCATTTCTGCCCTCAATATTTAATGTGTTTTACTTCGTTGAGTAAGTGGGAGGGTGTAAGGGCGGGGGGAGAGGTCTATCGTAATACTGCCGGGACAGTATTACGATGAAGAGACCGGGCTGCATTACAACTTCCACTACTTTCGCAAAAAGGCAGGTGTAATATAATGCACGTCTTACTACCAGCGGCTTCCCTGCTGTTTCCCGCATAACCGACTGATTCATAGAATTACTTGGTGCCGCGAAAAGCACCCTGCGGAACCCATTTCATGCCTGTCGAGCACTACGAAAACTTTCCCGTCGCTTCCATACTGCTGCCACGGCGGTTGCGCCGCCCCGTCGAACTGATCTATGCCTTCGCACGTCAAGCAGATGATTTTGCCGATGAGGGCGATCTGCCGGATGCCACGCGCCTGGCGCTGCTTGAGGGTTTCCGTACTGAACTGCATCAAATCGCCACAGGCGTGCCATCGGAAAACCCCTTGTTTCGTGACTTGGCGGGAATCATCATTGAGTATAGGTTGCCACTGCAATTGTTTCACGATCTGCTCGACGCATTTTCCCAGGACGTGGTGAAAAAACGCTATGCCGATTTCACCGAACTCATGGACTACTGCCGCCGCTCCGCCAACCCGGTGGGGCGATTGCTGCTCCACCTGTACAATGAAACTTCCCCAACCAACCTGGCTTATTCGGACGCGATTTGTTCCAGCCTGCAACTGATCAATTTCTGGCAAGATGTCGCCATCGACTACGCCATGGATCGCGTTTATCTGCCACAGGACGAATTGGCGCGCTTTGGCGTCACCGAACAACAGATCGCACGCGCCGACAGCAGCGGTAACTGGCCGGATCTGATGTTGTTCCAGATTGAGCGCACCACAAACCTTTTGCAAAGCGGCGCGCCTCTGGGCAAAATACTGCGGGGCCGGATCGGGCTGGAGATGCGCATGATCATCGCGGGCGGCAGCACCATTTTACGCAAGCTGGAACAAAGCGGCGGTGATGTATTCCGGCAGCGGCCGATTTTGCATCCCAAGGACTGGCTTACCATGATCTTCCATGCAACGACTGGGCGATAAGAAAACCTCGTGACACCTGACCAATACTGCCAGGAAAAGTCCGCCAAGAGCGGTTCCAGCTTTTACTATAGCTTCCTGTTCCTGCCCCCGCCCAAGCGCCGCGCCATTACGGCGGTGTACGCCTTCTGTCGCGAGGTGGACGACATCGTGGACGAATGCAGCGATGCCGCAGTGGCCAGAATCAAGCTGGCGTGGTGGCGTAACGAAATCGCTGACATCTATGCGGACAATCCGCACCACCCTGTGGCGCAGGCGTTGCTGCCGATCATCCGCGAATATGACCTGCCCGCTGAGCAATTTCTGGAAATCATCGACGGCATGGAAATGGATCTGGAGCAGAACCGTTATCCGGATTTCAAGGCGCTACAGCTGTATTGCTTCCGGGTGGCCAGCGTGGTGGGCGAGTTGGCGGCGATCATATTTGGCTACCAGGATCGCGGCACATTGAAATATGCCCACGACTTGGGTATGGCGTTTCAGCTCACCAACATTATCCGCGATGTGGGGGAGGACGCCCAACGCGGCCGTATTTACCTGCCCCTGGACGAAATGGCACAGTTCGGCGTGAGCGTGGCGGACATTCTCAACCGGCGCGAGACGGACAACTTCAAGCGCCTGATGCAGTTCCAGTTTGAACGCGCTCAGCAGTTCTACAATCAGGCCCTGAGCGAACTGCCTGCGGTGGATCGCAAAGCACAGCGCACCGGGCTGGTGATGGCAGCCATCTATCGAACTTTATTGGGCGAAATTCAGCGCGATGACTACCGCGTATTAAACCAGCGAATATCCCTCACCCCGTTGCGCAAACTGTGGATCGCCTGGAACACCGCGATGTGGCAGCGCCACCCCAGCCTGAATCCACACTGATGCGCCGCGTCGCCATCATCGGCGGCGGTTACGCCGGCATGGCGGCTGCCGTGTCGCTCGCGCAGCAGAACATCCCCGTCACCGTATTCGAAGCAGCCAAGCAACTGGGCGGCCGCGCTCGGCGTGTCGATTGCCACGGCCTCGCCATCGACAATGGCCAGCACATCCTGCTTGGCGCCTACCGCGAAACCCTGCGCCTGATTGACGTGGTCACGCCGGATGCTGCGGCGGCCAAAACCCTGCTCAAATTTCCGCTGGAACTGGTCATTCCCGGCCACTTCCGGCTGCGCACCGCCGCCCTGCCCGCCCCGCTGCACCTGGCACTTGGCCTGCTGAGCGCACAAGGCATCACTCTGACCGAACGTTTGGCGGCACTACGCTTCATGCTGAAAATGCGCCACCGGCATTTCTGCCTGGCTGCAGATACCAGCGTCGCTGCGCTGCTGCAACAACATGGCCAAAGCGAGCGGCTGCAACGTTTATTATGGGAACCGCTATGTGTGGCCGCGCTCAACACCCCCATGCAATCCGCTTCGGCACAAGTGTTCCTTAACGTGCTGCGCGACAGCCTGGACGGCAGCCGCACCGACAGTGACATGCTGCTGCCAGCAGTCGATCTTTCCGCCCTGTTCCCCAACCTTGCAGCGACTTACGTTCGGCTACGAGGCGGCAGCGTTCACACATCACGAGCCGTACGCACGATCACAACAACTTCGGATGGATTCCGTGTGGGCATGGATGACGAGGAAACGGAATTCAGCCACGTGGTCGCTGCAGTCGCGCCGCAACATCTGGGCCGGCTAACCGCCAATATTCCTGCTATGGCCGAGGTGGTAAGTATGCTGCAAAACTACAGCTATCAGCCGATCTACAGCCTCTACCTGCAATACCCTCCGCAAGTCCGTCTCAGCGGCCCCATGCTCGGGCTGACCGACGGCCTGGCGCAATGGGTATTCGATCGCGGCCAAACGCACAACCAACCCGGTCTGCTGGCAGTCGTCATAAGCGCTGAAGGGCCGCACCGCACCCTCCCCCATGACCAGCTGGCCGAACGAGTTCAACGCGAACTGGATTGCAACATCGGGCCGTTACCCGCACCACTGTGGCACCAAGTCATCGCCGAAAAACGCGCCACCTTCACCTGCTCGCCCAACCTCGCACGACCCGATCAGCGCACCCCGCTCAAAGGCTTCTATCTGGCCGGCGACTACACCGCCAGCCCCTACCCCGCTACGCTCGAAGCCGCCGTGCGTAGCGGGGTAACGTGCGCGGAGCACATTCTGGCTGACGAATAACATGCGGGTGTTAATTGCTTATTACTCCCGAACTGGCCATACAGAGCGACTCGCCCTCGCCCTTGAAAAGGCTTTGCAGTCACAAGGCCACACTGTGTCGCTGGAAAAAATTTCTGTCGAAAACAAACCAAGCAAATGGCGACTTGTGCCACCCCTGCTATCGACCCTGCCGCTGCTCCCCCTTTATCTTTTGGTTCCCCCTTTCCGGCGTTGGTGGCTGAAGCAATACCCGCAGGCAGAACAAGCCATCAGTCCCTTGGCGTTCCCGGATGTGGCTGATTTTGATTGCGTCTGCATCGGCGGGCCCAAGTGGCTGTATATCGCTTATCCACTAGCCCGCTACTTGTCTGAAGTGAAGGGGCTATCTGGCAAAAGAATCGGGGCCTTCGCCACGTTTTGCGGGCCACCGCTCAAGGTGTTTGAGTTGGAAATGCTGTTCTCCCCCATCCAGGATCGCGTAGAGGTGCAAGGTGGTGCGCTTGTGGCCACGCTGGCAGTATCCAGCCATTTTCATGAGTTTTTCTTTTTTAATGAAATGGAATGGGTTTTCAGGCTGGTCAGCCGACTGGTATTCCGCCGGTCGTTACGGTCGTTCAGGTTGGATAGCTCCTGGGGACAACGAGAAGTGCAGAGATTCTGTTTCCACTTGCCGGGATCCGCTATTTATTGCCCGGCGCCAGATACCCTAACCCCTGCGCAACACGCAGACACAATTGCTTGAATTGCTGGTAGGCGTTCTCGTCCAGTTTACGGTTACCTTGGCTGCGATTGGCATAGATAAAGCCTACCGGCTTGTCTTTCACGAACAGGGACATGGCAAAAAAATCCGCTTCGCCCACACTTTTTCTTAGTGGTTCCGGCATCAAGTGGGCATATTGCGCTTGGGTCTCCGCGTTCCACCAAATACTTTGCACTTTGTTCATCAGGCGCCCGAAAAGATGCGGCTCACGCGGATCAAATTCGAATCGATGCAGATTGGATGCAGGTCCCGCCCCAACCACGAATCTTGCTTTCACCTTGGAACCATCCGGGGCGGGCGCAGCGAACACCACGCAGTCGAGCCCAATCCCCTCATGCATGCCTTGCAACGCCAGAGACACCATTTCCTGCAAGTCGAGTGACCCATCCAAATGCGCCTTGATGTCCTGCATCGACTTCTGGAGTTTCTCCTGATTCGGTATCAGGACGGATTTTTGTTTAGGGTGGGATACAGGCGGATGCTTAGGTCGCTCTGCCTTTTTTGGTTGAACATACCCAGAGTCGGCTGGCCATTCCCCCGGCAGCATGGGTAACCAGGCAGCGGCAGGAGCCACCCCATACCAGTCCCAATGCTGTGCGGCAATCACAGCATTGCGGTGAACTAAAACCGCCGCCTCGTCCGCAGGCATTTGCAACATGCTACCCACTGCCTCGTAATCGGCAAGGATGGCATCTCCTGCCCACCCAGTGGTGCTGTGGTGGGCCAATGAAACGGCCAGTTGCACACTCAAGGCGCGTTGATACTCTGAACCTTGGCCCATCAATTCCTGTAAAACTTCTGGCAGTTGCCACGCTTGCAGCAGTAACGGCAAAAGCTCATTGAATTCGCACCCAAGTAACTCGCGTTGGGCCATTTCGCCGCTGCCACCGTGCTGCACGATACGAACGATGTTGATCGCGATATCCGGCGCATGCAACCACAATAACAGTTCCGGAAGGTCGCACAACAATGCCGCTATGTAAGCCTCCTCGGCCTTGAAATCCCGGTGTATGACAGCCCAGTCCCGCGCCTGGAAGGCGGCATGATGGGAGCGGCTGGATGCAAGCAAAAAGCCATGCAGCGCCCACTGTTTTGCGGCCAGCTTTTCCTCGACTACGGGAAGCACCCCAAAGCGCTTGAAGAACGGGGGGATGCCTATCATCATGATGGCATGCTCAACCGTGGTGATTTCGGTACCAAATCGGCTGCTCCGGCCGCTGTTGGCGGCCTGAATCACGCGCAGGGTGAGCAGCGGGTCGCGCAGCACGGCGGCAGAGATTTCCTGGGAGGAAGCTCTATCACCGCGGCGGGCAAGCCGCGCCAATTCGGTGCGAGTAGCGCGCAACACCGGCAGACTGCCTTGTTGCAGCCGTTTGACCCAGTCTTCAATGCGCTCTGTCATCGTTTGGTTGGTATGCCGGGTCTGGCAGTCAAAAGGCGGTTACATGCGCCAAATGTAGAGGGTGGAACCATGGAAATCCGCCAGCTGTATGTATGCGCTCGGTTCGACGCCGGGCACTATGAAGGTGTTGCTGACGAGCAGCGCGCCGGGATGCATTTCGGATTTAGCCTTTTTCCATAGCCTCTCCATCGGCACCGGTGAAAGGTAAGCATAAACCACGTCATAAGCACCGAGATCGTGCTCCCAGAAACTGTCCCACGAGACATGGCAATTTTTTCTGCCGATCAGGCGAAGATGGCTGAGCAAGCAAGGTAAGGGCGCCGTTTCGACCCCGCTAAAATGTGCATCCGGCCGGAGTTTTGCGAGGTAACCCAGCATACCGCCCAGCCCCGACCCCAGATCAAGCAAAGAGGTGTTGGAATGTTCTGGCAATAACTTGGCCACTTCCTGCCACGCCATACGGCTGGAAAGATACAGCGGCACCCGACTACGAAAGGTGCTCCAGAACACCACCAACAGCAAACCGAAAATTGCCAGGAACCAGTTTGGGTTGAGCTGCAGCGAAAGTAATAGAAGCAGTGCCGGGGTAAAGCCGAGCTGGATCACAATCCACCAACGCGGCAATCCGAACCCTGCACTCAAAATGGCGGCCAGCATTCCACAGATCACACCCATGCCCAATACAGGCATCTCCAACTGCGGCCGCACCAGTTCTGCCAGCAACAACACCGAGCCCAGCGCGACCAGCTGCAACCCCAGCGCAATGAGCGCCGGGGGCAGCATGCGCAGGCGCTGCATCAGGCTGGCCAGCCCCTGCCTTGGGTTAAATGGTTCACTTGCGCTGAACATTGATTCCCCCAGCCAACGACGGCGGCGCCAGACCTGTTTCACTCTTCACATCAGTCGCACCGCTATTGCTGATTGCTTCATCCGTTTCCTTGTTCAGCACGATGATGCTGATGCGGCGATTGAACGGATTGTAGGGATCCTCCTTGTCGAACGGAACCGCTGAGGAAAGCCCCACCACCCGCAGCATCTTGCCGTCGTCCATACCACCCAGAACCAGTTCCCGACGCGAAGAGTTGGCCCGGTCCGAAGACAGTTCCCAGTTGCTGTAGCCAAGATCCCCGCCTGAATAAGGGGTGGCATCGGTATGACCTGACAAACTGATCCTGTTTGGCACCTCGTTTAAAACCAAGGATATTTCGTGCAAAATTTCCTTGGTGTAGGGCTTCATTTGCGCACTGCCGCTATCGAACATGGGACGCTTCTTGTCATCCACAATCTGGATGCGCAATCCCTCGCTGGTAATGTCCAATATCAGTTGTTTGCGAAATTGCTTAAGCGCGGGGCTGGAATCGATGGCTTTTTTCAGCTTCTCTTTGAGCTCTTTCAGTTTTTCCTGTTCCTGGCGTTTCAACTCTGCCTTGGTCGCCTCTACATTAACGTTTTTCTTCTTGGACTCCGCTTCTGTCTTCTTGGACTGGGCGTCCTTCTGGGTAATGTCCTTTCCGCCCGCTTTGATAAAACTGGAACTTTCGCCGCTACCGGATCCACCCGTCATGGACACATGCAAGGGAGTTTTAAAATAATTGGAAATACCCTGCAAATCGCCTTTTGCAGTCGACCCTAATAGCCACATCAGCAAGAAAAACGCCATCATGGCGGTCACGAAATCGGCGTAAGCGATTTTCCAGGCACCGCCGTGGTGTCCATGGGCGTGCTTCTTGATGCGTTTGACGATTATGGGGCGTTGCGAGTCATCGCTCATGGCGGACTCCTAGCCCAGCGGTCTTAAGCTGGAACAAGCGAACAAGCTGATCGACTCAGGCCCAATCATTTACCTTTCCGTTGCTTGATTTCCTCTTCCAACTCCATGAAAGAGGGGCGCTCCGTCGAGTAAAGCACCTTGCGGCCGAACTCGATCGCCACTTGAGGCGCATAGCCGTTCAAACTGGCAAGCAGAGTGACTTTGATGCAGTCGAAAGTTTTACTCGCCTCGGAAAGTTTTTGCTCGAGCAGGGTAGCAAGCGGGCCAACGAAGCCATAGGCCAGCAATATCCCCAGGAAGGTTCCGACCAGGGCATGTGCTATCAAAATACCCAGTTCTGCCGGCGGGATACCCACCGACTCCATAGTGTGAACCACCCCCATCACTGCGGCGACGATACCGAATGCGGGCATGCCATCACCCAACTTGGCAATGGCCCCCACCGGCACCGCAGCCTCGTTATGGTGCGTTTCAATCTCGTTGTCCATCAGATTCTCAATCTCGAAGGCGTTGAGATTGCCACCCACCATCAAGCGCAAGTAGTCAGTCAAAAATTCGATCATGTGATGATCGGCCAATATTTTGGGGTATTTATTGAATAGAGGACTTTGATCCGGCGCATCGGTGTCGCTTTCAATCGACATCAACCCTTCCTTGCGCACCTTGGCCAAAATTTCGAACAATAGCGCCAACAATTCCATGTACAACGCTTTGTTGTACTTGGAACCCTTGAACAGGGTTGGAAATGCTTTCAGGGTCGCCTTGATCGCTTTGCCGTTATTGCCAACCATGAACGCACCACCCGCAGCACCGCCGATCATCAGCAATTCGATAGGCTGGAACAAAGCGGCTAAATGGCCGCCGGCAAGAGCGAAACCTCCGAAAACAGAGGCCATGACCAGAATATAACCAATAATTACCAGCATGTGTTACGCAGCTCCCTAGGGATAGCCTTCAGTTAAGAATATCCACTTTATCGGCACGACAGGCAGTTAACTTAACCCGAATTCACGAAACAACCGGAATCATTTCCCGATCACGCCAAGCAACACATTGATCAACCCTAGGCTGAGGTTCAGCCCGATCATCATCCTTATCTGTACAAGTGCAGCCCCAGCCGCTTTCCAGTCCTGCACTGCCACGCTGCGCTTAAGCCGACCGTATGGCGCAAAAAACACATGCATGAATATCAGTATCATCACCAGGCCCATCAAAAACATGGCATGAACCGGCCAAGACAGGCCGGAGAACCCACCCAACCGCATGATCATGGCAAGGCCACTAATCAGGATCATTGCAACTGCGATCCATACCCAGGGGAAAAATTTGGCAAATGTTCCCGCCCATAACTGCAACCGTTGCGGCGGTTCAAGTAGTTTGGCTGCAACAGGTCGTAGTGCCATGTATGCAAAGAACATACCGCCAACCCATACCACTATGCCCAGCAGGTGCAACAGGATCCAGAACCGCATGGGGAACTCCTAAAGTTGATGAGAATTGATAGACAACAAAGCCTTGACTGGGCCAAAGCTACGCCGGTGCACCGCCGACACGCCATGTAACCGCAACGCCGAAAGATGCTGGGCTGTGGGATAGCCCTTATGCTTGTCGAAGCCATATTCCGGATAGTGTTGATGGAGTTGCAGCATCTCAGCGTCACGTGCGGTTTTCGCCAAAATTGAGGCAGCCCCAATTTGTGCCACGCTGCTGTCGCCCTTGACGATGGCGCGCATCGGTAGTGCCAATTGCGGGCAATGCAGGCCGTCTACCAGCACTTCGCTGGGCACGATGGCGAGGCCCTCTACAGCCCGTTGCATGGCAAGCAGGCTGGCGCGCAAAATGTTGATGTGGTCTATCTCGTCGGCTGTGGCATAGGCTACTGCCCAGGCCAGTGCATTTGCCTTGATTTCAATTTCCAGCCGCTCCCGACGCTTGGCGCTAAGCGTCTTGGAATCGGCCAGTCCCGTGATTGGCCTGGTCGGGTCAAGAATCACCGCCGCCGCGAAAACCGCCCCAGCCAGGGGACCGCGTCCCGCTTCGTCCACCCCGCAAATCAGGTGAATGCCCTTCATGACGCGCGCCGCGCCACCATGAGGTAAGGCAGAATTGCCTGCGCTGCACGCTCTGCATTGCCTTGCCTCAAAGCGTGGTGCTGCCGGGCAAATTCTGCTTCGAGTTGCAACCTTAAATCAGCATCATTGACAATATTGAGCAGGGCTTGGGCTAAATTCGGGGGGGTGGCATCATCCTGCAACAGTTCCGGGACCACAAACCGGCCGGCCAGAATATTCGGCAGGCCAACATAAGGCAGATATCCCATGCGCCGCATAATCTCCCAGCTAAGGCGCGGCATTTTGTAAGTAATCACCATAGGACGCTTGAGTAAAGCGGCCTCCAGCGTGGCCGTCCCAGATGCAACCAGAACTGCATTGGCCGCCGTCATCGCCTCATGGGCATGTCCGAACAGGATGGTGAGCGGCAAATTCTCTCCTGCGTTACGGTATAGCGCCTCCTCAAATATTTTGCGCGTTTCCCGGGTAAGCAGCGGAACCAGAAAATGAATCTGAGGGTTGCTCTGGTGTATTTCACGTGCCGTTAGCACAAACAAATCAGCCATTTGACGCAGTTCACTTTGCCTGCTCCCAGGCAACATCGTCACCACTGTCGCCTCCTTTGGAAGGCGCAATTGAGCGCGTGCCGTAAGCCGATCTGGCTCAAGCGGCAGGATATCGGCTAAAGGGTGGCCCACATAGTCAACCGCGATGCCCTCTTTCTGGTATAGCGGTTTTTCGAAGGGAAACAGCGCCAAAATACGCGACGCCGCACGGCCGATTCTCCGGATGCGGCTCCCGCGCCAGGCCCAGATAGAGGGGCTGACGTAATGCACGGTAGGAATGCCTTTGGCCTTGAGGGCCGCCTCCAAACCCAAATTAAAGTCGGGAGCATCGATTCCAATGAACAGGTCAGGCGGATTCCCCAGGAAATAGCGCTTAAGCTGGCGGCGAATACGTGCAATTTCAAAATAGTGGCGCAATACCTCCACATAACCACGCACCGCCAGTTTCTCCATGGGAAAAAGAGTTTTGGCACCGGCGGAAAGCATTTTTGGACCCGCGATGCCAACGAATTCGATATTGGGGGCATGGGCCTGCAAAGCCCGTATCAGATGATCGCCCAGCAAGTCCCCTGAGGCCTCACCCACGACCACACCGACCCTGTATTTACCCTGCCAGCGCACGTCCGCTGAGCTAATTGCTGGCTGCATGGAAACTGTATTCAACTCAAAAACCTATCAGCGAATAATGCCACGTCCGGGAACGGCGATGAAATCCAGCAACGGCAGCAGTTCCGGGCACTGCTCACACTGAATTGAAAGTGCTTGCCTGGCTTCTTCCAGGGTTAGCTCGGAGCGGTAGAGCGTTTTGTAGGCACGCTTGAGTTCCACAATTGCAGCCGAGGAAAAACCGCGCCGTTTCAATCCCTCGCTATTGATGCCGTGAGGGCGTGCAGTGTCCCCTGCAGCAGTGACATAAGGCGGAATATCCTTGAACACCACGGTCCCAACCGCTGTCATGGTGTGAGCACCGATCCGGCAAAACTGATGAACTCCGGTAAAGCCGCCTAAAATTGCATAGTCGCCCACATGGACGTGCCCGGCAAGAGAAGCATTGTTGGCGAAAATGGTGTTATTTCCAACTTGGCAGTCATGCGCAATGTGCACGTAGGCCATGATCCAGTTGTCATTCCCAATCCGGGTAACACCTACGTCCTGGGCTGTTCCGCAGTTGAAAGTGCAGAATTCGCGAATCACGTTGCGATCGCCTATTTCCAGGCGCGTAGGTTCCCCCGCATATTTTTTATCCTGGGGTACTTCACCCAGGGAAGCAAACTGGTAAATTTTATTTTCCCGGCCTATGCACGTGTGACCAGTAATCACCACATGCGGTCCGACCACGGTACCAGCGCCGATTTCGACATGCTCGCCAATGATGGAATAAGGACCAACTTGAACGTCTGGGGCAAGTTTGGCGCCGGCATGAATAATCGCGGTGGGGTGAATCATCTAGAAGCGCTTCCTGAATAAAATAGTCGAAACACGACTGACTACAAAGCCTTCATGGCGCACATCAGTTCGGCTTCAGTCACGAGTTTCCCATCCACCTTGGCCTGAGCTTTGTATTTCCAGATACCTTTGACGGTGCGCGTCACCTCGACTTCCAGCATCAACTGGTCACCCGCCGATACGGGTTTCTTGAATCGGGCGCCATCTATGCCAACGAAATAGTAAACTGATTCGTTGTCGGGTTTGGTGTTCATGGTCTTGAAGGAAAGAATCGCCGCAGCCTGTGCCAGAGCCTCGATAATCAGCACTCCAGGCATCACCGGATGGTAAGGAAAATGGCCGACAAAAAACGGCTCATTGATGGTGACGTTTTTCAACGCGACAATATTTTTTCCCGGCTCGCAGGAGAGCACGCGATCCACCAGCAGGAAGGGGTAGCGATGCGGCAAATACTGCAATATTTCATGAATATCCATGCTGCTCACGATTTTTTCCTCTCAAGTTCAATGATTCTTTGCTCAAGCAAGCGCATTTTTTCCGCCATGTCATCAAGATGCCGCAAGTGCGCTGCGTTTTTCAACCAATCCGGATGCGAAGAGAATGGCATCGCGGAAGTATAAGTCCCGGCTTTTTTGATCGATTTGGTGATCAGGGTTCCGGAAGAAATATTGACGTTATCAACAATCTCCAGGTGTCCCAAAATCATGCCGGCTCCCCCCACCGTGCAATGCTTGCCGATGCGGGCGCTGCCGGCAATCCCGACGCATCCCGCCATCGCACTGTGGTCACCGATATGCACGTTATGCGCCACCTGAATCTGATTATCCAGCTTGACCCCATCCCCGATCACAGTATCTTCCATGGCACCCCGGTCTACCGTGGTATTGGCGCCAATTTCGACATCGTCTCCAATCACCACTCTGCCGATTTGCGGAATCTTTACCCAGCGGCCCTCATCCTGCGCCAGGCCGAAGCCATCAGCACCAATCACCACACCCGAGTGCAGGATCGCCCTGCTGCCAATCATGCAATCATGGTAGATAACAACCTGGGGATACAGAAATGAATCTTCCCCCAGAACAACGTTGTCTCCAAGGTGGCATCCCGGTGAAATAACCACATTTTCACCCAGCTCGACTCCTTCTCCGATAAAGACAAACGCACCGATGCTGGCCGAAGCTGGAACAATGGCAGAACTATCCACTACCGCACTGGGGTGAATGCCCGGTTCAGCGATTGGCATCGGATTGAACAGAGCCGAAACGCGAGCGAAATAGGCATAGGGATTGGTACATACAATACGCGGTTTGTCAGTTGAATCGCGTTCGGATGGGCCCACTATCACAGCGCCAGCGGCGCTTTGCTGCAGCTTTCCGCGATATTTTACGCTGGCGATAAAGGTAACCTGGTCGGCCCTTGCATGCTCCAAGGGTGCTACTTGGGTAACGACCAGATCCGCGTCACCGATGATATCCCCGCCAAGACGGGCAACAATCTCACCAAGCCGATAAGCGTTAGGAGTGCCACGTTTCATACCGTTTTCCGGACTATCGATCCACTCACTTGTCCGCGAGTGCTTTCAGAACCTTTTCGGTAATATCGATACGCGGATTGGCATAGACCGCTTCCTGCAGAATAAGATCGTATTTTTCGGCTTCTGCAATCTGCTGGATCACCTTGTTGCCGCGCTCTTGAACCTGAGCAAGTTCCTCATTCCGACGTACATTCAAGTCTTCTCTGAACTCACGCTGCATACGCTGGAAATTCTGGTTCAAGGTGGCCAACTCCCGTTCCTTGTTGCGCCGATCGGTTTCGGTAATGGTCACGCTTTCCTTCTCCAGATAACTTTGCAGGTCACGCGCCTGTTTGGCAACTTTCTGCAATTCCTGGTCGCGTGCAGCGAACTCTTTCTCCAGCTTCTTCTGAGCACGAACTGCAGGGGCCGCTTCACGGAACACGCGTTCGGTGTTCACGAAGGCAATCTTGAGTTCAACTGCCACAGCCGGAAGCGAGATAGCAAGCAATGCCCCCGCAACTAAAAGACTAACTGATTTGTTCAAGAAACTCTCCCATACATGCATAGAAAATGGAGTGTTGGGGCGGGCACCGCCCCGAATTAAAAAACCGAACCCAATATGAACTGGAACCGTTGAACCTTATCCCCTTCTTTTTTATTTATGGGGGAGGCTAGGCTAAACTTGAGCGGACCTATCGGCGACACCCAGCTTACTCCCAGTCCTGTTGAATACCGTAGATCAGAAACATTAAACTTTGCGTACTGGCCATTGACGTCACCCGGTCCAAATGCGGCTCCAGCATCCACAAACAGGCTCAGGCGTATAGCCTTGTCGTTTCGCATCCCTGGAAATGGAAACAACAACTCGGCATTACCGACTACGCGTTGGGTACCACCCAATGTAATCTCTGTGGCGTCTTTCGGCCCAATGGTTCCGGAGTCAAACCCTCGCACCGATGAATTGCCACCGGCATAAAAATTCTTGAAGAATGGCAGTGGTTTTCCAGCGTAACCATTACCCGCTCCAAATTCGCCATTCAGCATCATAGTAAAATCCCGAGATAGCGGGTAAAACCACTGATGCTGGTAAGACATCTTATAGTATTTAATGTCCCCAACTGGCAGGCCCACTTCACCATATATACGTTGCAACAGTCCCTTTGTGGGATACGTAAAACTGTCGCGCGTATCGCGCGCCCAACCCAGATCGCCGCGCAGAGTACTACTGGAATCACCGAAGGTCGTTACAAAATCCTGGTAACGCTGGGGGCTGGTACTGTAAACACCCAAGGTGGTGCGCTCATAGTTAAGACCCAGGTTGACCGTATCGATCTCCCCCACAGGTATACCTAATCTGACCCCTACCCCATTTGTTTTACTGCTGTAAGAACCGACACTGGTCAACGCGCTTGAATCTGTGTTGCGCTTGTATAGGTCATAACCCAGGCTCACCCCATCCAGGGTGAAATAAGGATTGGTAAACGACAACGAATACACCTTGTTGACCTGTCCACTGTTAACTTGCACTGCAAGCTGGTTGCCCGTGCCAAACAGGTTGCTTTGGGAAACCGAGCCGCTCACTACAAAACCTTCGTTACTGGAAAAGCCCGCGCCGGCCATCATACTGCCGGTGGGCTTTTCTATGACGCTGTAGTTCAGGTCGACCTGGTCGGTCGTTCCTGTTACTGCAGGCGTTTCGACGTTGACCTCCGAAAAAAATCCGAGCCGATCCAACCGTTCCCTGGAACGAGTAATTTTCTCGCTGGAATACCAGGCATCCTCCATCTGCCGCACTTCACGCCGCAACACTTCATCACGTGTTCTGACGTTTCCGGTCACATTGAGTCGCCGAACATAAACTCGACGGCCTGGATCGACCAGAAAGGTGAATGCCACCTCATGTTTTTCCTTATCCAGTTCAGGCACTGCATTGATGTTAGCGAAGGCGTACCCATCATTACCCAACCTATCCCCGATCAGCTTGGTGGTCTCGGTCATTTTCTCCCGCATGAACACTTCACCCGGTGCTATTTTGATCAGCTTTCTGAGTTCATCCTCGGGTACCAGCATTTCTCCCGCCAGTTTGACGCTTGAAACGGTGTACTTTGATCCTTCAGAAAGGTTGATGGTGATGTAGATATCGGTTTTCTCGGGCGTGATCAATACCTGAGTGGAGTCAATATTGAATTCAAGGTAACCCCGGTTGAGATAGTACGAGCGTAACGTTTCCAGATCGCCTGCAAGTTTTTGCTTGGAATATTGATCATCCTTGGTGAACCATGTCATCCAGCCCGGGGTAGTCAGGGCGAACAGGTTCAGAAGTTCTTTTTCCTTAAAGGAGTTATTTCCGATGATATTAATTTCGCGGATCTTGGCAACTTCCCCTTCAATCACGTTGAAGCTGACCGCAACCCGGTTGCGCTCCATGGGCGTCACCGTAACAGTCACGTTGACGGCATATTTGCCGCGGCTGTAATACTGCCGCTTCAGCTCCTGCTCCGCTTTGTCCAACATGGACTTGTCAAAGATACGTGACTCAGCCAGACCGATCTGTTTGAGGCCGTCCTTTAATTGCTCAACCGTAAATTCCTTGATGCCAATCAGATCGATTTGCGCAATGGCTGGCCGTTCCTGCAAAGTAACAACCAAGACATCCTGATCCACCTCCAGGCGCACATCCTTGAAAAATCCGGTCGCATACAGCGCCTTGATCGCCGCTGCCGCCTTCTCGTCGTCCATGGTCTCGCCGACCTTGACCGGGAGATAGCTGAACACCGTCCCCGCCTCAGTGCGCTGAATTCCTTCCACCCGGATGTCGCGAACGACGAATGGCTGGAATGCAAAGGCTGAAGAAGAAGATAAGGCAAAAATCAGTGCTGCCAGCTTTTTTAGTTTCATTCTCTTTGCTAGCCTGTAATGAGGCGGTTGATATCGTTGTAGAAAGCGAAAATCATCATGACCAGCAAAATGGCAATCCCCACCTTTTGCCCCCATTCCATGGCCATTTCGCTCACCGGGCTTCCTTTCAAAATTTCCGCCATATAATACATCAAATGACCGCCATCCAATAAGGGAATCGGCAGCAGATTGAGCACCCCCAAGCTGATACTGATCAATGCCATGAAAGTCAGATAAGGCATCCAACCCATCTGAGCAGATTGGCCTGCATAATCCGCGATGGTAATCGGGCCGCTGATATTACGCCAGGATACTTGCCCCACGACCATTTTCCCCATCATTTCCAGACTGAATATTGACGTGTCCCAGGTTTTATCCAGGGCGGCCCCTAAAGCCCGTAGCGGCCCATAACGAACTTCTGTCAACAATTTCCGAGTCAGCTCCGGATCTGGCGCGGGCGCTGCGCCAATCTTTCCGACCGCCTTGCCATTCTCGATGACGCTCTCAGGAATCACACTGGAGAAATGCACGCCGTCTTTACGTACAATTTCGAACTTAAGCAGTTTGCCCGGATTCTGCCTCACCCAACGCACCAGTTCGTTCCATTCCGTCACGGGTTGGTCGTTGATCGAAACAACAGCGTCCCCATCTCCCAGGCCTGCCTTGGCCGCCGACCCACCAGGCAAAATCCCGCCGAACACTGGACGCAATTTGGGTTCGAAATAGGTTAGGCCCAGCTTCTTAAGAAAGTCCTGATCCAGGTCTTCTGCCGTAAGTATGCTTAAATCCAGCTTGCGTATTATTTTTTCACCGCCATCGATCTCGGCTTCGATTTCGACTGCTTGTTTTTTTATCACATGCTTCAAAATAACCCAGCGCACCTCCTGCCAGGTTGGCACTTCAGTTCCGCCAATTTTTTTCAACACATCGCCCGCGTTAAAACCAGAAATTGCGGCTGGGGTTGCTCGAGGGATATCCCCAAGCACTGGCCGCACTCCGGGCACTCCATGCATGAATAACGCCCAGTAGACCACCACTGCCAGCAACAGGTTAGCCACCGGACCTGCCACTACGATTGCGCTACGTTTCCCTACCGACTGGCGATTGAACGCTCGATCAAGCTCATGGGAAGCGACCGGCCCTTCCCTTTCATCGAGCATTTTCACGTAACCGCCCAAGGGAAAAGCACTGATAGCCCATTCAGTCTGATCGGATCCAAAACGCCTGGAGGCCAGAAGTTTGCCAAAACCAACGGAGAAACGCAGCACCTTGACCCCGCACCAGCGCGCAACCAGATAGTGGCCCAATTCGTGGACCACGATAAGCACACCCAAGACGATGCCAAATGCCGATATAGTGAACAGCAGATTCATTTCAGTGCCCGGAAAGACTACGTGCTGGTCGGTGCTGCAACATCCATAAGGTTGCCGCTTCCCGCGCCAGTAGATCAGCTTCCAGCACCGCTTCCAGGCCAGACACTCCTCGCGATGCAACACCTTCCAGTGCATGCTCGATCATGACGGGAATATCGGTAAATGAGATACGCTGCTCCAGAAATGCCGCGACCGCGATCTCATTGGCCGCATTAAGAATTGCAGGGGCCGTACCCCCGTGACGCAGGGCCTGGTAGGCCAGATTCAGACATGGAAAACGATTCAAATCGGGGGGTTCAAAATTCAATGGGCCAGCCTTGTAAAAATCCAGTGGAGACACCCCTGCTTCGATTCTTGTCGGAAAACCCAAAGCATATGCAATTGGCGTACGCATGTCGGGCGTTCCCATCTGTGCCAGCACCGAACCGTCCAAATACTCTACCATGGAATGGATCACGCTCTGGGGATGGATCATCACTTCAATCTCTTCCGCGCTGGCATTAAACAGCCAACGAGCCTCAATGACTTCCAATCCTTTGTTCATCATGCTGGCCGAATCGACTGAAATCTTCCGTCCCATGACCCAGTTGGGATGCGCACAGGCCTGCTGCGGCGTCACATGAGGCAATTCGTCCAAGGGCCGGGTGCGGAATGGCCCGCCTGAAGCCGTCAGAAGAATGCGCCGCACCCCAACTGCCCGAAGGTCTCCCGCGAAATCTCGCGGCAGCGCCTGGAAAATCGCATTATGTTCGCTGTCGATGGGTAGCAGTTCGGCTCCGCTCTGCTGCACCGTCTGCATGAAGATGCCGCCTGACATCACCAACGTTTCCTTGTTCGCCAGCAAAATACGTTTGCCGGCCCGCGCTGCTGCCAATGCAGGACGCAAACCCGCTGCGCCGACGATGGCCGCCATGACAGTATCTACTTCAGGCAAGGATGAAACTCTTTCCAGCGCTTCAATTCCAGAAAGCACTTCGGTTTCCATCCCGGCCCCGGAAATCTTTTGCTGCAACTGCTCAGCACCATCTGCATCAAGCACCACTGCAAAAGCCGGCTGAAAAGTAACGCACTGCTCAAACAAGCGATCGATCTGGGTATTTCCGGTCAACGCTACCACCCGGAAGCGATCTGGATGACGCGCCACCACATCCAGCGTGTTGACACCGATGGTACCGGTTGCTCCGAGAACGGTAATATTTTGAATTTCAGCCATCAGCCCGCCCCGTACAGCTTCCACAAAAAAATCGTACAAGCAACAACCGGCAAGGTTGAAGTAAGCGCGTCGATGCGATCCAGGATGCCGCCGTGCCCGGGCAGGATACGGCCACTATCCTTCATGCCTGCTTGGCGCTTCATCCAGGATTCAAACAAGTCACCCAGAATGCTGATATACGTCATTAACCCAAGCCCAACTAAACCGAAAATAACTAGTGTTGCGCCGCTTACTGGAAGCTTGGCAACCAGATCAGGCACTGCCAGCCAGCACAACACAGCATAGAGAACAACGCCCGCCAAAGCGCCAGCCACACCCTCCCAGGTTTTTCCGGGGCTAATGGCTGGGGCCAGTTTGTGCCGACCAAATCTGCGCCCTGCAAAAAAAGCCGCACTATCCGCGACCCACACCACCGCCATAATTCCCAGCAAAAATTGCGGGCCCATGCCTCGCAGTTGAACCAGAGCAAGCCATGTAGGAATCAATACAATCCACCCCACCACGGCAAGTAGCAATCGGTTGCGTAAAACCCAGCGCTGCTTCAGCCATAAAGGTACTACCAACAACCAAAACAGTGCCGCCACTATCAACAGCGGGCCGCTTGACCAATCAAACGTATCAGGCCCAAACAGACCCCAAGTCAACGCAGCTGTGACCAGCAAGTAAATCCATTTAGCCGGCAATGAGTAAGCGGCAAGATTCGACCATTCCCACGCGCCGACCAGAATCGCCAGCAGCGTTAGCATAGCCCAGTAATGGGGGGGGAGGTAAAACAGGCAAACCAAGAGCAGCGCCAGCAGCACTAGGGCCGTGAGGATGCGAGCTTTGAGCATTGAATTGGGAAAGGGTAAGGTCAGCTTTCGCCGGCCTCGCCCGTTTGTTGCAACTGTTCGCTGGTGCGACCAAAGCGGCGCTCCCGCTGCTGGTAGGACTGGATGGCGTTGTTCAAGGCTTGTGCATCGAAATCCGGCCACAAGGTATCCGTGAAATAAAGTTCGCTATAGGCGAGTTGCCACAGCAGGAAATTGCTGATGCGCTGCTCCCCGCCGGTGCGAATGAATAAGTCTGGTTCCGGGGCGAAACTCATGGAAAGGTAAGGCGCAATGTCACCTTCGGTGAAATTGCTGGCCAGTTCAGGCTGCTCCTCCAACAATCGGTGCAACGCCTGCATGACATCCCAGCGCCCGCCATAGTTAGCGGCAATCGTAAGGGTGAGACTGGTATTGCCCGCGGTGAGCGTCTCAGCGTCGTGAATCAGTTGTACCAGCCTCGGCTCGAACTGGCTCAAATCACCAATCACCTTGAAGCGGATATTGTTTTTGTGGAGCTTGACGACTTCCTGCTCCATCGCCAGCACAAACAACTGCATCAGCAACGAAACTTCTTCCGCAGGCCTGCGCCAGTTTTCGCTGCTGAATGCAAACAGGGTGAGGTACTCGACTCCCTGCTCGACGCATGCCTTGATGGCGTCCCGTACTGCTTCCAGCCCGCGCCGATGCCCGGCGATGCGCGGCAAGTAGCGCTTCTTGGCCCAGCGGCCATTGCCGTCCATAATCACGGCAATATGACGCGGGACATTCGGGATTTGAGGTACCGCTTGTGTCGAACTGGAGAACAGGGCCACGCGACAGTTTCCTAAATCGCCATCAAGTCGGTTTCTTTGGCTTGCAGCGCTTTATCCACCTCGGCAATATAGCGATCGGTCAATTTCTGGATGTCGTCCTGGGCGCGACGTTCATCGTCCTCCCCAATAGCCTTGTCCTTGAGCAAATCCTTGAGGGATGAGTTGGCATCGCGCCGGACATTCCGCACCGCTACCCTGGCATTTTCCGCCTCGCCGCGCACCACCTTGATCAGATCCTTGCGCCGCTCTTCGGTCAGGGCTGGCATCGGCACGCGGATGATTTCGCCCATGGTAGAAGGATTCAGCCCCAGGTCGGAGTCTCGAATAGCTTTCTCTATGGCACCGACCAATTTTTTTTCCCAGGGTGACACGCTGATAGTACGCGCGTCCATCAGGGTGATGTTAGCCACCTGATTTATCGGCATCGGACTACCGTAGTAGTCAACCGAAACATGGTCGAGAATGCCGGTATGGGCGCGTCCGGTCCGGACCTTACCCAGATCCACTCTAAGCGACTCCAAGGTCTTCTGCATTTTTTGTTCGGCAGATTTCTTAACGTCCGCAATCATGCTCACCCCCTTCCTTTCAACACTGGACCTGCGTGCCTTCGTCCTCTCCCAGTACCACTCGCTTCAGCGCGCCCGGCTTGAAAATGCTGAACACACACAAAGGCATTTTCTGGTCGCGGCAAAGAGTCAACGCAGTGGCGTCCATGACCTTGAGATTCTTGATAATCGCTTCGTCGAACGTGAGGCGCTGGTAACGCGTGGCATCCGGATTGGTTTTCGGGTCATCGGTGTAAACCCCGTCCACCTTGGTGGCTTTGAGCACGATATCCACATTCATTTCCATACCGCGTAAAGCGGCGGCGGTATCGGTCGTGAAAAACGGGTTGCCGGTGCCAGCACCGAATATGACCACCTTACCTTCTTCCAGATAACGCATCGCCTTGCCGCGGATGTACGGCTCCGCCACCTGCTCGATGGTCAGCGCCGATTGCACGCGGCTCACCAATCCGACCCGGCGCATGGCGTCCTGCAAGGCCAGAGCATTCATCACAGTGGCCAGCATACCCATGTAGTCGGCAGTGGCGCGATCCATGCCAGCAGCTGCGGGTGCCACGCCCCGAAAAATATTGCCGCCGCCTATCACCACCCCCACCTGAACACCAAGACGAACCACCTCCGCAACTTCAGACACAATACGATCGATGGTGGCGCGGTTGATGCCGTAACTGTCATCGCCCATCAGGGCTTCGCCGCTGAGCTTGAGCATAATGCGTTTATAGATGGGGGCGCTCATGGCTTATACCTGCCCAGCAGCAGCCACTTCGGCAGCGTAATCGGTAACTTTCTTTTCGATGCCCTCTCCCACCACGAACATCTGGAATGCGTTGACTTTGGCACCCTTGGACGCCAGCAGCTTCTCTACGGTTTCGTCCGGATTTTTCACGAAGGGCTGACCAAGCAGCGTCACTTCCGCCAGATACTTGATGACGCGGCCATCCACCATCTTCTCGATGATGTTAGCTGGCTTGCCGGATTCCGCCGCCTGGGCAGTGTAAATTTCACGTTCCTTGACCAGCAACTCTGCCGGGACATTGTCCTTGGAGACACAAATCGGCTTGCTGGCAGCAATGTGCATTGCGATATCCTTGCCCAAGACATCGTCGCCGCTATAGTCCAGCAGCACGCCGATCTTGCTTCCGTGCAGGTAATAGGCCAGCCGATCCGCTGTCTGATAACGCACGAAGCGGCGCACCAACATGTTTTCACCCAATTTCATGACCAGCGCTTTGCGTACATCTTCCAGAGTCTCACCGGAAGGCAGCTTGGCCGAAATCAGCGCATCGACATCGGCAGGATTGTTTTCTGCTACAACTTGGGCTGCTGATTTGGCAAAACCAAGGAAATCCTCATTTTTTGCCACAAAATCGGTTTCGCAGTTAATTTCCACCATCGCGCCGGTTTTGCCGTCAACAGTGAGAAACACCCCCACGACACCTTCTGCGGCTACGCGACCTGCAGCCTTGCTGGCTTTAGCGCCGCTCTTGATGCGCATCAGGTCTTCCGCTGCAGCCATATCGCCATTGGATTCCGCCAAGGCTTTTTTGCATTCCATCATGCCCATGCCGGTGCGCTCGCGCAAATCCTTCACCATGCTTGCGGTAATTTCCGCCATGCTTCACTCCTCGAAATTCAGAATTAAAATCAAAATGTTGCGTGCCGGTTGCCAGGCACTGTTATAAAAAAAGGGGCCGTGGCCCCTTTTTAATGAAGAAAGGATTACTGGGCAACCCGTCCTTCGGAGGCTCCCACCTCCACAAATTCATCAGTGACCGCCTCGCCGCCGACAATCTCCTGGATGACTTGGGAGCGTCCCTCCAGAATCGCATCGGCAACCCCTCTTGCGTACAGGCGAATTGCCTGATTGGAGTCGTCGTTGCCGGGAACCACGAAATCCACACCTTCCGGGCTGTTGTTGGTGTCTACCACGCCGATAACAGGGATACCCAGCTTCTTGGCTTCGGTGATCGTGCTCTTTTGATAGCCCACGTCGATCACGAAAATCGCATCGGGCAGGCCATTCATATCCTTGATGCCGCCCAAGCTACGCAACAGCTTATCCATTTCACGCTGCATACCCAACGCTTCCTTCTTGGAAAGCTTGACTACAGCGTCCTCCTTCATCATGGCTTCCATCTCATGCAGGCGCTTGATGGATTGCTTGACGGTCTTGAAATTGGTCAACATACCGCCCAACCAGCGGTAATCCACGTAGGGTGAATTGCAACGCTCCGCTTCTTCTTTCACGATTTCACGAGCCTGGCGCTTGGTGCCGACAAACATAATACTTCCCTTGTTGGATGCAAGGCGACGTATGAATTTGAGCGCGTCCAGATACAACGGCAGAGTTTTTTCCAGGTTGATGATGTGAATCTTGTTGCGATGGCCGAAAATATAGGGGGCCATCTTGGGGTTCCAGTAGCGGGTTTGGTGACCGAAATGGACACCCGCTTCCAACATTTGACGCATAGTAACTGACATGACAATCCTTCTCCTGTAAGGGTTAAGCCTCCACCCGCCCAAACAACACCCGGAAAACCCCGGGCACCCTATACGTAAGGCAGGTGTGCGTAATGGTCCGCGCCAAGCCAATCCCGGCGCAAACTAACTTCGAATAATACCACTGAAACCGCTCACCAGGCAAGACGAACTGAACTGGCTCGACTTATGGAAGAACACTTTAGCGGCGACAGTTTGAATCACGATCAATAGTGCCTCTGAGTGCCCTTCAACTGCCGTTTCACTTCAATGGAACCATTCGCAACGTGCGCGGGTCGAAGTTTTGATTTTCCATATGTGCGCAGAATCCTTTTTAAGGCCACTAAAGCCGTCAGGATTCTATGCCGTTATACATATCAGAACCTAAAGATTTCCACCCTGCACGGAAATTGCCGAAATGGTTCTGTACATTGACGCGAGGTACGCCGCCATGACTATATTCAGCCATTATCAATCCCGCTACGAGCAGGGCCAGGAAGAGGAATATACCATCCAGGAATTCCTGGATATCTGCAAGAAGGACGCTTCCGCCTACGCCACCGCAGCCGAGCGCATGCTGATGGCAATCGGCGAACCGGAGTTGCTGGATACGCGCAAGGTGCCGCGTCTGTCGCGCATCTTCTCCAACAAGGTAGTCCGCATCTACCCTGCCTTCAAGGAATTTTACGGCATGGAGGAATCGATCGAGCAGATCGTTTCCTACTTCAAACATGCCGCGCAAGGCCTTGAAGAAAAGAAACAAATTTTATACTTACTTGGCCCGGTTGGCGGCGGCAAGTCTTCGCTGGCAGAAAAGCTCAAATACCTGATGGAAAAAGTGCCGTTCTACGCCATCAAGGGATCGCCGGTGAACGAATCCCCGTTGGGCCTGTTCTCTTCCGATGAAGACGGCCAGATACTGGAGCAGGACTACGGCATTCCAAGGCGCTACCTCAACTCCATCATGTCACCCTGGGCGGTGAAGCGCCTGCATGAGTTCAACGGTGACATCACACAGTTCCGCATCGTGAAGAAACATCCCTCGGTACTCCGCCAGGTTGCAGTGGCCAAGACCGAACCGGGCGACGAGAATAACCAGGACATTTCTTCGTTGGTAGGTAAGGTGGACATCCGCAAGCTGGAGGCCTATTCGCAGGACGACCCGGATGCCTATTCCTTCTCTGGTGGACTATGCCAGGCCAATCAGGGCCTGCTCGAATTCGTCGAGATGTTCAAAGCGCCGATCAAGGTGCTGCATCCACTGCTGACCGCCACCCAGGAAAGTAATTACAAAGGCACTGAAGGCTTCGGCGCAATTCCGTTCGACGGCGTGATTCTGGCGCATTCCAACGAATCGGAATGGATGGCCTTCAAGGGCAACAAGAACAACGAGGCATTCCTCGACCGCATCTACATCGTCAAGGTGCCGTATTGCCTGCGCGTGTCGGAAGAAGTGAAGATTTACGAGAAACTGCTGGCTCACAGTTCGCTGTCCCAAGCCCCGTGCGCCCCGGACACCTTACGCATGATGGCGCAATTCGCGGTGCTGACGCGCTTGAAAGAGCCCGAAAATTCCAACATCTACTCCAAGATGCGGGTCTACGACGGCGAGAACCTGAAAGACACCGACCCCAAGGCCAAGTCGTACCAGGAATATCGCGACTATGCCGGAGTGGATGAGGGTATGACCGGGGTCTCCACGCGCTTCGCGTTCAAGATTCTGTCGCAGGTGTTCAACTTCGACCATTCCGAAATCGCCGCCAACCCGGTGCACCTGCTCTATGTGCTGGAACAGCAGATAGCGCGCGAGCAGTTCCCGCCGGAAATCGAGGAGAAATACCTGTCATTCATCAAAGGCTATTTGTCGCCGCACTATGCCGAATTCATCGGCAAGGAGATCCAGACCGCTTATCTGGAGTCCTATTCAGAGTACGGCCAGAACATTTTCGACCGCTACGTGAATTACGCCGATTTCTGGATTCAGGACCAGGAATACCGCGACCACGATACCGGCGAGGTGTTCAACCGCTCGGCCCTGAATGAGGAGCTGGAGAAAATAGAAAAACCAGCCGGCATCAGCAACCCCAAGGATTTTCGCAACGAAATCGTCAATTTCGTACTGCGCGCCCGGGCCAACAACGGCGGTAAAAATCCGACTTGGACCAGCTACGAAAAATTGCGCGCGGTGATCGAGAAGAAAATGTTCTCCAACACCGAAGACTTATTGCCGGTAATTTCTTTCAACGCCAAGGCTTCCGCCGATGACCAGAAAAAACACCAGGACTTCATTGATCGCATGACGGACAAAGGCTACACGCAGAAACAGGTGCGCTTGCTTTCCGAATGGTATCTGCGCGTCCGCAAGTCCTCCTGAGGCGGGAGAACGGATGATGATGCAGGTCATCGACAGAAGGCTGGATGGCCGCAACAAAAGCGCGGTTAACCGCCAGCGTTTCATCCAGCGCTTCAAGGGACAGATCAAGAAGGCCGTGGCGGAGGCCATTGCCGGGCGCAGCATCATGGACATAGACAGCGGAGAAAAAGTCTCCATCCCCACCCGGGACATTTCCGAACCGACCTTCCATCACGGGCAAGGCGGCAGCCGGGAAGCCATACACCCTGGCAATATCGACTTCATTACCGGAGATCTGGTTGACCGTCCGCCACCCGGCGGCCCAGACAAAGGTGGCAAAGCCAGCAACGAAGGCGAAGGTGAGGATGAGTTCACCTTCGAATTGTCGCGCGAGGAATTCCTTAATTTTTTCTTCGAAGACCTGGAATTGCCAAACCTGGTCAAAACCCAGCTCGCCACCCTGATCAAGCACAAAAGCGTGCGCGCCGGCTACGCATCCAACGGCACCCCCTCCAATATCAACGTAATCCGCTCGCTGCGGGGGGCATTGGGGCGCCGCATCGCCCTTTCTTCCCCTTACGCAGAGCAAATACGGGAGCTTGAAAGAGAACTTGAAGACTTGCTGCAAACGAGCGCGCAGGACGCACCGCGGGTTCTCGAAATCAAAACCGTAATCGCGCGGCTTAAGGAAAAAATTCAGCACATCCCATTCATCGACACCTTCGACATCCGCTACAACAACCGCATCAAACAGCCCAAGCCGACCACCCAAGCGGTAATGTTCTGCCTGATGGATGTATCCGGTTCCATGGACGAAGCGCGCAAGGACATCGCCAAACGCTTTTTTATCCTGCTCTACCTGTTCCTGACCCGCACTTATGAAAAAATCCAGGTGGTGTTCATCCGCCACCACACCATCGCCACCGAAGTGGATGAAGAGGATTTCTTCCACTCGCGCGAAACTGGCGGCACGGTCGTGTCGAGTGCACTGGAGCTGATGCATGACATCATCCGCGAACGCTACCCGACCTCGGACTGGAATATCTACGCGGCGCAAGCCTCGGATGGTGACAACTGGAACGACGACTCGCCTAAATGCCGCGATTTGCTGATCAGCGGCATCATGCCGCTGGTGCAATACTACGCCTACATCGAGATCACCCCGGAACTACACCAGAGCTTGTGGGAGGAATATCTCACAGTAAAGGCCGCGTTCCCCAATTTCGCCATACAACACATCGAAACCCCGGCAGATATTTATCCGGTATTTCGTGAATTGTTCAAGAAGCAAACAGCATGAGCAAAATCATCTCAGACACGTCGGAATGGACATTCGAACTAATCGAGCGCTACCACCAGGAAATCGCGCGCGTGGCCGCCGGTTACGGCCTCGACACCTACCCCAATCAAATCGAAATCATCACCGCCGAGCAGATGATGGACGCCTACTCCTCGGTGGGGTTGCCGGTGGGCTACCACCACTGGTCTTTCGGCAAGGAATTCGTCAGTACGGAGAAGCGCTACCGCCGCGGGCAGATGGGATTGGCATATGAAATAGTCATCAATTCGAATCCCTGCATCGCCTACCTCATGGAAGAAAACACCATGATGATGCAGGCACTGGTGATTGCCCACGCTGCCTATGGCCACAACTCCTTCTTCAAGGGCAACTACCTGTTCAAGACCTGGACCAATGCGGATTCCATCATCGACTATCTGGTGTTTGCCAAAAACTACATCGCCGAATGCGAACAACGCCACGGCTTTGCGGAAGTGGAAATGATCCTGGATTCCTGCCACGCCTTGATGAACCATGGCGTGGACCGCTACAAACGCCCTGCCCCCATGTCACTGCAACAGGAACAAGCGCGCCAGAAAGAGCGGGAAGAATATCAGCAAACACAGGTCAATGATTTGTGGCGCACCCTGCCCAGTAAAGGCACGCAAGCCGGCAGGACCAAGGATGCGCGTTACCCGGCGGAGCCCCAGGAAAACCTGCTGTATTTCATTGAAAAGGTCGCGCCGTTGCTGGAACCGTGGCAGCGCGAAATCGTCCGCATCGTGCGCAAAATCGCCCAGTACTTTTACCCTCAGCGCCAGACCCAGGTGATGAACGAGGGATGGGCGACCTTCTGGCACTACACCATACTCAACACCCTGTACGATGAAGGACTGGTCAGCGACGGCTTCATGATGGAGTTCCTGCAATCGCACGCCAACGTACTCACTCAACCGCCCTATTTCAGCAAATATTACTCCGGGATCAATCCCTATGCCTTGGGGTTTGCCATAATGACCGACATCCGTCGCATGTGCGAAAACCCCACCCAGGAAGACCGCGAATGGTTCCCGCAACTGGCCGGCAGCGACTGGCTGAAATCGATGGATTTCGCCATGCGCAACTTTAAGGACGAAAGCTTCATCTCCCAGTATCTGTCGCCCAAGGTGATGCGCGATTTGAAACTGTTCAGCATACTCGACGACGACACCCAGGATAAACTACAAATAACCGCCATTCATGAGGATCGTGGTTATCACCACGTGCGCCAAGCACTGGCCGACCAGTACAACCTGGGCAGCCGCGAACCCAACATCCAGGTCTACAGCGTCGACCACCATGGCGACCGGTCCCTGACCCTGCGCCATACCCAATATCAGCGGCGCCCCCTGGCAGAGAGCCAGGAAGAAATGTTAAAACACCTGGCCCGGCTTTGGGGTTTCACCGTGCGTCTGGAAAGCGTGGAAGAAAATGGGGGGGTACACCTCATCAGCGAATGCAAGTTGGAAAAGCGCCATCACCTCGTTTAAGGGGTGCCTCGGACTTGGTTCTTCACGTGCTGCATTCTCAGTTAGTGTGCCTTCAGGTAATCCGACGGCTACGCGGTGACGCACACTGCCGACATCAATGCCGATACGAGGGGTATTGAGGTTCATAGGTGACTCCTGCTTGGAAACAACGGCAAGGAAATATCATCCAGACACCTTGTCTACATTCAGAGCCACGATCACGGGGTGATTGGCACCATCCCAGCAGGCGTATCGGATGATGTGGGTGATGAGGGCGGCATTTCAGAGTCGAGTGACGTTTGTTACCAAACCACGGACCCCATGAGCCACACCCCCGTCAGCAAGAAATGTTACGCTTCCGACTGGCGGGTGTCATCCACAAATTCGATGGTAGACCCCATCTGACTGTTCCAGTTGAGCTATAGCTTGAATTTCTTGCCGAAAAACATTCCCAAACTGCTCTGCCTCATCGCTGCGCCGATCCCGCAGAATCACTTTGAGTGCGACGGTACGACCGATGAGGGGGGCAAGGGCGAGGTAAACCGTTCCCATGCTGCCACTGCCCAGAGTGGCATGAATTTGGTAACTGCCTATCTGTGTTGGCGTTTGATCCGCCACAATCAAAATCTGTGGCTGGGACAATAACTGGGTATGTTCTAGGGGATTGGACAAGGTCAGGAGATCAAGTGATTTTCTTCAATTCTTCAAGCACAGCAGAAAATTGCCCATCGAAATCGAGGCCGCGATCAAACAACACCAATGCTTCCGCTACTGCATTCTTGACTGTATTGTCGACGGCAGCTTCCTGGCTATCGGTAAGCCCGAGGAACATGTACAAATTGTCCATTTTCTCACCTAGATCATGGAGGATACCGCTAGTATTCTTCTTTTGCAGCTTGTATTGTTCACTCAGACCCTCGAGCGCTTCGCGGGTACGATCCGTTACCCGTTTCAATTGCATCGCCCTGGCCTCGGCCTCTTCGCGCCGGAATATGGCTACCGCACTAGCTTCTGCCCCCTCTGCGATGATCGCCGCGTTATCCCGGATTCGCCCGCTCATATCGGGGTCATCAAGGGGCATGTTGTTCACTAGCACCGACACATGTTCATAGTTGATGACCATGCGAGTTTTGAACTGAAAAATACGATCGAGATTACATACCTTATCCAAAACGGATTCTTCTAGCGGCGAGGCCGGTCCTTCTGGGGTGAATGTCCATGTACCTGAGGGTACACGTATCTGCACATGGCAATTTAAACCATACTGCTGCATGGTTTCCATGGCCATTTTTGCGAGTGCTTGATAGTCGGCACAGGCGAAGCAGTTGCGCAGAAATTGAAGCACCCCGCCCATCTCTCCCATGCTGGTCAGAAAGCCCATGGCCATCTGATGTATTGACGCCTTTTCTTGCGCAAGCTGTCTGCGGTCTGATTCCAGCTTGATTACTTTTTCTGCCTTGAGCAGGAGTTCATCCGGGTCGAATGGCTTGGCGATGAAATCCATACCGCCCGATTCATAGGCTTTAAGGCGTTCGCTCAGGGTGTCATGGGAAGACAGAAAAATAACAGGCAACACCTGACCTTCCTGATCTTTCTGCAGGCGCTCGCAGGTTTCGTACCCGTCCATGCCGGGCATCTCGATATCAAGGAGAACCAGCAGGGTGGTAGTCCGGAACCACTTGCAGGCAGACTTCTCCTGAATTTGCCACGCGCACCTCAAAGTCATCTTCCAGAAAAGCTTCCAGCATTCCGGCAGCGGTGGCATCGTCCTCAACAATCAGGATCTTGCCCTTTTTTTCTGGCACCGCATCCGCGTCTAAATCAAAAGAATCCATCTTGTTTCCTTATTTACGGTCATTCGTTAGGTGTTGAATGGGGGTCACCAAGGACGACAGCACTGTATCAAGCGCACAGATGTGGGCCTCAATGTCCTGCTGTGACGTCTGGTCTCGAATAGCTTGTTCCAGGACCAAAGCACACTGGCTCAGCGCCTCTGCCCCCAGCGTTGCTGACGATCCTTTGAGCGTATGAACCAGACGTTGTGCCGTTTCCATCTCGCTGGCCTCAAGATGCTTGCGCAGCATCACCACATCTCCCGCATGGTCACGCGCAAATATTCCCAGCAAACGAATGAAGGTGGCCAGCTTGCCGCGTACTCTTTTCAGGCCGTTCTCGACATCCAGCCCGGGGATGTCATCCAGTGCTGCGCGCAGCGCCCCATCACCCAGCGGGGCGACCTTTTCAGGTATCGCACCTGTTGCTTCGGCAGTGGGTTTAGGCAACCAACGTAATAACGCCTTGTAGAACATGTCCGGATCCACCGGCTTGCCAATATGGTCATTCATCCCTGCTTCCAGGCAGCGTTGGCGATCTTCTTCGAAGGCATTGGCGGTCATGGCCAGGATAGGAAGCGTAGCCATGCCTGGCAGCATGCGGATAGTGCGTGTGGCTTCCAGGCCATCCATGACCGGCATCTGTACATCCATCAATACCAGATCATAGCTGCCCGTGCGCACCCGCTCCACGGCCTGCTCGCCGTTACTTACCACTTCAACAACCGAGCCGATTTCACCCAGCAGTTCAAGGGCCACTTCCTGATTCACCGGATCGTCTTCTGCGAGAAGCAGACGGACGCCCTGATAGTGCTGTGCCAGAACTTGTTCCGGATTTTCTGGTAAAGCCAATGCGTCACCTTCGGCAAATTGCTCGTAGTCCGCAACCTTGCCCACTCGGACGGTCACCCAGAAGTTGCTGCCAACCCCCAGCACGCTTATTACGCCGACATCACCCCCCATCAGGGACGCCAGATTCCGACAGATTGCCAAGCCCAGGCCAGTGCCACCGTACTTACGGGTGGTCGAATCGTCTGCTTGCGTGAAAGGTGAAAATAATCGTGCCTGCTGTTCCGCCGTCAGGCCGATGCCATGATCTTCCACCTCAATCTGCACCATTAAGCTCTGCGCCTCATCCTCGATTACCTTGGCACGAACCGTGATTTCACCCTGCTCGGAAAACTTGATGGCGTTAGTAATAAAATTCATTATGACTTGCCCCAGGCGCAGCGAGTCGCCACGCATTCGCGCAGGAATAGCGGGATCAACCTCCAAGGCCAGCTGTAGCCCCTTGCCGGATGCCCAATCGTTCATAATGCTGATGGTCTGACTGATCTCCTGTGTCAGAGAGAATTCGACTTCTTCCAAGGTGAGCTTGCCTGCCTCGATCTTGGACAAATCCAGGATATCGTTAATGATGTGGAGCAGACGTTGCGCAGCTTCCCCGACCTTGACGAGTTGAGCATGTTGCCTGGGTTCGGTGATCTCCTTTTGCAACAATCGATTCAAGCCGATGATGGCATTCATCGGGGTGCGAATTTCATGACTCATATTGGCCAGAAAAGTGCTCTTGGCGCGGCTGGCAGCCTCGGCAACGTTTTTGGCTTGGTCAAGTTCCACAGTCCGTGTTTGCACCAATTCTTCCAGGTGATGACGATGCTGCGTCAGCTCTTCACCAATCCGCTTGCGCTCGGTGATGTCTTCCTTGATGGCGAGATAGTTGGTGATGCGCCCATCCGGCTGGCGTATGGGCGAAATGATGGCGAACTCAACGTATTCGCTTCCATCCCTCCGGCGATTGAAGAAAGTCCCTTTCCAGACTTCGCCACGGTTGAGCGTGTCCCACAGAGACGCGTAAGTTTCAATCGGGGTCTTGCCTGAACGCAGCATGCGGGGGCTATGGCCGATCACCTCGTCGCGGGTATATCCGGTGGTCGTGAAGAAAGCCTCGTTGGCATACTCGATATTTGCCTGGAGATCGGTGATGAAGATCGGGTTAGGGTTTTGCTCAACCGCGAGAGACAGCTTCAGCAAAGTCTCTTCTGACTGCTTACGCTCAGTGAGGTCGTACACATAAGCGTTGAATATAAGCGCGCCATTTTGGTTAAAGGTCGAAATTGCCAATTCAACCGGAAATTCAGAACCGTCCGCGCGTAAGCTTGTTAGCTCAACGCGTTTACCAATGATGCTCGATGCACCGGTTCCCACAAATTTGGCCATTCCATTCCGGTGCGCTTCACGCTGGCCTGGCGGTACGATCAGATCCGCAAGATCGCGACCTATCGCCTGTTCACTCGTATAGCCAAAAATTCTCTTGGCCTGTGGGTTCCAGCCTATCACCTTCCCCTGATGATCCATGCTGATGATTCCATCAAGTGCAGAATCCAGCAGCATTTGCGTGCGCATCAAGCTTTCTTTGAGCAATTGATTGGCTGCACTCAATTCGCGTCCCGCTTGTTTGCGCTCGGTAATGTCGGTAAACATGACGACGTGGTGGGCAATTGTTCCGTCATCGCTTTCTACCGCTGAGATGGTGAGCCAGATGGGGAGTTCTTCACAATTTTTGAGTTGAATCCAGATTTCTCCCGGCCATGTTTCAGCTTGCTGGGAATTTTCCGTCATTCCTGCTTTATAGCCCATATCGTGCTGGCCTGGCTTGAGCAACGTTATTGTTTGCCCCACCGCATCTTCTGCACTGTAACCGGTCATTCTGGTGAAAGACTGGTTAACCCGCACGATAACACCTGCGGGGTCCGTCACCATGATCGCCTCCTGTGTTTCGAAGGCAGTTGCGGCAATGCTCAGATCTTCGTTGGCCTTTTTAATTGCACGAAGGTAAAGCACTCTCGCTGCAGCAGCGACGATCAGCATATAGCCGGCGGAAGCAAGCAAAAAGAGCAGCCAATTCATGCAATACCCAGGGAGCGAGGCGCGCGAGTGATGATGCCTTCCTCGGACGAGTTCCTGGAAGAAAACGCTACCGGGGGATTACCACCTTCAATAAATACCGGGAAAGGAATGGGCCGCAGGAGCAGTCTAGTCATGAAAGTTTGGGGTTTACTTCAAAAAAATCAGTCAACGATTCAATGAATCAAGCAGATAACAAAAGCTAGCCGCTTAAAATTAACGGCAATAAATGACTAAACTTGACTTGATTTTCATCGTGTTTCTGAGGCGATGGATGAGAGACTTGAGGAACCGCAGATTCTGGACTGGCTGATACTATCAAGCCGGGGTGGAACTACTGCCATGACATGGAAACGCCCATCAACAAGGCGCACCAGATGTAGTAGAAAAAACATAGCATATAAAAAGGGGCGCTTGCGCGCCCCTTTTATCTTGCAACCTTCCCTGAAATATCAGGCGGCTGCACGTCTCTTGAATTCCCCGGTGCGGGTGTCGATTTCGATCCTGTCACCGATTTCACAGAACATCGCGACCGGCAGTTCGAAGCCGGTGCTGATCTTAGCCTGCTTCATCACTTTGCCTGAACTGTCGCCACGCACGGCAGGTTCGGTGTAAATAATCTCACGCACGACAGAGTTCGGCAGTTCAACAGAAATCGGTTTGTCGTTGTAGATGATTACATCACAAGGCATGCCATCTTCGAGATAATTGAGTGCATCACCCAGGTTCTCGCGTTCCACCTCGAACTGATTGAACTCCGTGTCCATGAATACATACATGGGGTCGGCAAAATACGAATAGCTCACTTCCTTGCGGTCAAGAACGGCCACATCGAACTTGTCGTCTGCCCGATACACGGCTTCGCCGGGAGAATCAGTCAGCAGATTCCTGTACTTCATTTTAACGACCGATGCGTTACGGCCGGATTTGCAGAACTCGGCTTTCAGCACGACCATCGGCGCATCGCCAACCATAATTACGTTTCCTGCACGAACTTCTTGCGCTGTCTTCATGATTCCAATCCTGAATTTAATGGGGTATAACAACCCCGTAATTATAACTTCTCGCTAAAGAAATGCACGATATTTGATGCAAGATCACCCTGTTGCATCAAACTTTCGGCCCAGCGCCGGGCATGTGATTCCAAAATTTCCCGATGCTGCCAATAACTTCTCCACGCCGTTCCCGCGCTTTCGCCCTGGTTCCATGCTTCCCACATCGCGCGCACGTCCATCGCAACGTCTTGGGGAAGATCAGCACAATAGAGTTCCAAAAATGCAGAAAGTTTCCTTAAATGGGCTGCATCTTGTTGCGGGTAAATATGCCATACCAGCGGCTTGGCCGCCCATTGGGCACGCACGAAAGAATCCTCGCCGCGCACGAAATTGAGGTCGCATGCCCATAACAGCCGGTCGTAACTGTCCTGATCGGTGAAAGGCACTATGCGTACTTCCACGTTCTCACGGCGCACCACACTCCCCACTGCCGCATCTTGCCCACACCAGGCGGCGATCTGCGGCAGCACCCTTCCCTCCGGCACCAGGCACAGAATGGGGAAAGGCTCTTTTGCCCAAGCCGTCAGTAGCTCGGACACAGCACCGTTCTCGTAACTGAAGAGTGAAACCCTCGTCTCGCCAGGTTTCCGCTGCGGCAAGCCCCGCTCCTGCCAGAACGCGGCCTGTGCTGCCGCATCCTGCTGGAACGCAATCCGGCGAGCAGCAAGTTCATGTTCGAATATCAGACCTCCCGTGCCCGCAACAAAGCCGGGGAAAAAGAAATATTTGATCAGTGGCAAACGCGGTTGAGGCGATGGGAGCCGATGACAGCCCAACACCCAACCTTCCGCGCTGAGGTACTCCAGGTTAATCCAGACAGGCTTGCGTTCCTTGGCTGCCATTGCAGCAACATAATTCTCAGGCAGATCGCAGGCGAACGCTTCGATCACCAAGTCGGCTGGAACTGTATCCGGGAACGTTTTATTCCAGCGCAGCACTGTCACGCCATGACAGGTTTGCGCGGGCTGGGTGAGCGCAGCTTCCGGGCAAATCCGGTGCATCGTCTCCATATCATCCACCCACAGCCTTACGTGAAATCCGCGCTCGACGGAAAGCTGGCGAGCCAACCGCCAAGCAACACCGATGTCGCCAAAATTGTCTATGACGTTGCAGAAAATGTCGCAGGAATGAATAGAGTTCATATTTGACAGGATACGGCAGCCCTTTCACACTGGCTACAATCGCTGCGGGAAACAGCCTAAGTTCAAGCTGCGCGCAGCTTGCTCCGCGCAAGGATTTAAGGGATAATTCGAGGCTTAAGATGTCCAGTGCCGGGATGGCGGAACTGGTAGACGCGCTGGACTCAAAATCCAGTGGGGGTGACCCCGTGTCGGTTCGATTCCGACTCTCGGTACCACAATAACATTGGATAATCTTATCAAAGCCGCGCCAGTCTTGGACTTCGCGGCTTTTTCTTTGCCTTTCCGGTACACCCCTGACCCGCTTTTAATCGCATTAAAACGCTTATATACTGCAGTGACTGTACCAAATTCGCACCAAGGGTGTACCAAATGGCAAGCTTTCAAAAACGCGGATTAACCTGGCGGGCAATAGTCAGACGTGCCGGTGAAACTCGATCGGCCACTTTTTCAACCAAGGCTGAAGCGGTTGGCTGGGCGGCAAAAACCGAATCAGCCATCATATCAGGAAAAAATGGGAAGGTTCCTGATAAGCCCTTTGCCGACCTGCTGCAACATTACCTGGAGAACGTGAGCGTCCACAAACGTTCCGCACGGTGGGAGCAATTCAGGATAAATGTTTTATTGCGCGATCCCTTGTCCCAGGTCAGCTTACAAAGATTATCGGCTAGCGATTTTGCTGCATGGCGTGATCGACGGTTGCGCGTGGTATCGGCTGCCAGTGTGCGGCGGGAGTGGAATTTGCTAACCCACGCTTGCACTCTTGCTGTGCGGGAATGGAAGTGGCTTGAATCGAATCCAATGCGGGACGTTCGCCGTCCCGAAGAACCGCCCCCCAGAGACAGGCTGTTTTCCTGCTGGGAAATCGAGGCGATTCTCACGGCGCTGGGCTTTGAGGATGGCGTCAGACCCGATACCGTATCAGCTCGTGTTGGATGTGCGCTGCTATTCGCTTTGGAAACGGGCATGCGCTGCGGGGAGATATGTGCGCTGAATTCGGATGACCTGACAGAAACCGTTGCAGAAGTCAGAAAGGGAAAAACCAGGGCAGCTACTCGCCGCACACCGCTTTCGCCCTATGCGCGTGAATTGCTCAAACTGCTGGAAGGTGAAAGCGGCAGCGTGTTCAGGTTGCAGACTTCACAGGTTGACGCACTATTCAGAAAAGCGCGTGACCGTTGCGGAATTGTTGATCTGCACTTTCACGATTCAAGGGCAACCGCTATTACACGGCTTGCGCGAAAGCTGGATATCCTCAGCCTTGCCCGGATGATAGGCCACCGCGATATCAAGATGCTACAAATCTACTACAGGGAAAGTGCCGAGGATTTAGCGGAAAGGCTTTGATGTGGCCTGCCATCGGTGATCGTAACCAATGGCCGCTATCGGTTGAACGGGACAGATCGTCTTCAGTCGCATAAATCCGGGGTTGAGCAGCTTCCAAATTGACCATCTCGGATGTGCCATTTATCTAGCCTTTTTTGGCCGAAGCGACGCGAAACGTCTATTTCCTTACCTATTCCGGACTATTCGATATTCAGAATATAGATTATTTATTCTTTATTTGAAATATTATTACCTAGATCTTGAACCCAGCAAGACCCTTATAATTATTCTCAATTACGAATATTACTTATCTGGCCACATGACTTTCATTATTCGCACTGGCTAGGTCAGACCTGTGCTGGACCTCCAGAGTGATGCCTGAATCGTGTCTAGTAACAGCACGATAATCCCCGTTTTCCACGTTATTGTCACAATCCGGATAAATTCTGTAATGCTCAAAACCCTGCCGAACAACCTGCCAAGATTGTCGCCTCTGCTAAACTTTCTGGCGTTCTAGCGGAAAATTACAGTGGGATTATTTGAATGAAAGATATTTTACTCCCCACGATTGGTACGGGCGGAGATGTCTATCCATTCATCGCTATTGGGGCCGAACTCAAGCGACGTGGGCACCGTGTCAGTTTGATCGCCAACGAGCATTTCCAATCAGCCGCACAACAGGCCGGGATCGACTTTATCCAATTGGCACCCGTCGAGCGGTACCAAGCAGCGCTCAACAATCCTGACCTATGGAATCCGAAAAGAGGTGCGAATCTCCTTGCAACCTCGGTATTCGCGGCGATGCGCGACACCTACCACATCATCGCGGATTTCAACCCGGCCACCACCCAGGTGGTGGCATCCGGATTGATGTTTGGTGCGCGTATCGCTCAGGAGAAACTAAAGTTCCGGCTGACCACGATTCACTTGCAGCCAGCATTGTTCTGGAGCTTGCAGCAACCACCGATCATGGCGGCGCTGCAGTTTCCTGACTGGGTGCCAGGCGCCGTGAAGCGTGGTGCTTTAAGACTGGTCGATCGCGTTGTGCTAGACAAACTGCTTGCCGCGAGAACCAACGAATTCAGAGCGGAACTTGGGCTATCGCCAGTGCGCCACCTCTACAGCCAATGGTTACGATCTCCGGAACAAGTGATTGGACTTTTTCCTGAGTGGTTTGCGGCGCCCCAGTCGGATTGGCCAAAGCAGACCGTATTAACTGGATTTGTGCGGGGGTTGGGGGCCCAACAAGATTTGACGCTACCGCAAGAATTGCTTGAGTTCCTGGCTGATGGAGCACCACCGGTCGTGTTTACCGCCGGCACGGGAATGCTTCACGGGGAGAATTTCTTCGAACAATCGGTCAAAGCCTGTGCCCTATTAGGAAAACGGGGCGTGTTCATCACACCTTTCCGGGAACAATTGCCCAGCAAACTGCCCTCAATTATCCATCATTGTGACTATGCTTCATTCAGTGAGCTATTCCCGCGCGCTGCGGCGGTGGTTCATCACGGTGGAATAGGCACGCTTGCAGAAGCATTGGCCGCAAAAATACCTCAAATCATTCAGCCCACGGCGCATGACCAACCGGACAATGCAGCCCGACTGGAGCAGCTCGGTATCGCGGCCACGATCAAACCCCGAAATTACCAGGCTGCAACCGTTGCGAGGAAGATTTCTGCGCTCCTTTCCTCGTCGGAAGTCGGCGCAAGGTGCAATCAATATGGGGTTCGAATTGATTTTGCAGGCGCCTTACGCGCAACATGTGATGCGATTACATCCGACTGAATTTCACCTTGGCATTTACTGACGATGAATTTCGGTAAACAATTGGCCGCGCTCCAAAAGGCGTATGTAGTGACCCAGCAGGCGCTGATATTCGGCGCGGGCAGCAGTGACGTTTACGCAAACAACAACCAAACGTTTCAACAAGAAGGTCAGGCGCAATCTGGAACGGTTTCCGGCAGATTTTATGTTCCAGTTGACCGAAGACGTGTGGGCCGCTTTAAGGTCGCAATTTTCGACCTTAAAGGCCGGGCGCGGCCAGCACCGCAATTACCTGCCCTATGCCTTCGCCGAACACGGGGCAATCATGGTGGCGACTATCTTGAACAGTCCGATGATGCTTCACGGGTGGTCACCCATGCCGAATTCTTCTATCGCGACAATACCGAGAACATGGTCACGGCCTTTCGTTCGGCCTTGTATAAGCGGGGGAAACCGGAACGCCTGTACTTCGATAACGGTTCCAACTACAGCTCGAAAGAAATTGCCCAGGCCTGCGTCTGGGCTAAGTGATAGGTTTTCTCAGCACAGGCCGGAGAAGAGCTTACTTGATGTTTATCAAAATGTTAGAGTTTCTGTTAAAAATTCCGACATTTCCCTTTCGAGCAACCTCATAGCTCCTCGGCAGGATCACGAATCTCCAACTTGAACTGCCACCCCTCAAAAGTCAGCAACATGCGGCCGAAATCTTCCCAGGAGATTTCCCGGCCATCGACAACAACGAGAGGGGTGTGATCAATTTCGGAATCGTCCCACTCGATTCGCCCGCGCACCGTCTGATCGGCAACTTGAAGTCCATTCCCATCGTCCGCGATATGCTTGATGGAAAGTGCTCTACGTATTTTCTCGATCAAACGCCCCAGCAGGGTGAACAAATCGTCTTCGGGGTCGCCAACCATTTGAAACTGATAGCCGGCCGGGATTTCATCTCGTAGCTCAAAAGCTTCCAGAGCGACGATATTCCCCAGCAGGCGTGTTTGGAAGTGGAATTCGTGCGTTACGCCAGCGCAGTCCGTTATCCCAATAGGCTCAAACCGTACATGATCAAAACCCTCCACACCGCTTAGCTTGGCGACCTCCGCATTGAAGCAGCGACTGCAAAGCTGTCGATAACCGCCCTCCGTTGAACCGTAGTGGATGAGATCGTAACCAGGTGTAGTCTCGTCACACCCCTCACAGTGAACTTGCATAGTCTCCTACCCTCTTTCCGATACTAAACGGGCCGCGCCTGGGATTGCGCAGATTGGCGCGCAACCAATCAACCCATCTCGATCAATCTTGCCACATCGCCATGGCACTCGGAACACACACCGACCAGTAACAAGTCACCTGCTCTGACGACCCCAGAGAAATTGGTAATCGTGACCCCATGACGACACTTCCCGCACCAGACGTTTGAGAGCAGCAGCTTCTTTCCATCACTGGGGATGGTTGCCCACAACTTGGCTGCGGGTGGGGTGAATTTCGGGATGGATTCAATGACCATTTCAGTCGTAGTCCACGCGTTCGCGTAACTCCTTGCCGGGCTTGAAATGAGGCACGGACTTGGCCGGCACCATTACGGTCTCGCCGGTCATAGGGTTGCGCCCCTTGCGCGGCGAACGAAGAATCTTGCCAAACACGCCGAACCCCCGAATCTCTACACGCCCTCCTTTAGCTAAGGTTCGCGATATCCCGTCCAGAATGACATGCACGGCAAGTGCGGCATCCTGTGAGGTGAATCGAGTATTTTTTGCTGCAAGTTGTTCGATGAGTTCTGAGCGCGTCATGTTCTTGGTGGTTACGAACTGGCTTCAGCCAGCACGGGTAGTTGGAAAGTTTTGAGGAACGCTAATTCTTGCCCATTTACTGACGTCACACAAGCACATCTCCTTCCCACTCCCCCGTCGCACCAACTTGACAAGACTCAAAAATGTGGAGAATGGATCAGGCAACAGAAATATCGGATAGCGGATCCGTGGAAATTTTCAACCCATTTTTAACCCAGAAAGAGGCATATCAATGAAACGATTTAAAGGTGTTATCGCCGGGGTGCTTAGCGCACTCATTTCTTCACCATTGTTACCCGAGCACCCGATGCTCTACGCACTGGCCATTGTTCTGCTTGCGGTGATTATCCTGGTGTTCTGGACAGGCGTCATCAGTATAAGGCGCTCATAAGGAACGCTTGCCCCGAGCGTTCCTTAAACTAGACAGGAGAAATCAAATGCATCTGGATTACCTCGTTATAACGATCATTGTCGCAACCGTCATAGCCGGTTGCTGGCCATTGTTTTTCAGCGAGCAGAAATCAAGGCGCGCCAAAGTGGAAAGCGAAGATGAATCGACGATCATTCTGACGCGAAAGGAATCGCTGTGGCTGCTGGATTTACTGGAAAACCCGCCACCCATGAACGACAAACTTAAAGCGCTCATGGAAAAATACGATAAGCAAAGGAAGGATGGCTCCGATTCCTCCTTCGAGTGGGACAAAGGCGCCACACCGCAACAATCGGGCGACCGTTCCGACACCACTCATTCGGCTATCCTGGAACAGGTAGAAGCACTGCGCCAGGAAATATCCACCCTGCAAAGTGAAATGCGCGCAGAGTTTACCGAGGTGAAAATCCAGCTTGGCCGGATGAGTCAACAATGAGCCTCGCCAATGGATTAATCCTGATGTGCGCCATTCTTGCAATTGGAAGTATGGCTCTGGTTGGGCTGGCAATATAAATTCGCAGCCGCAGTGATGAGATGGAATTCGCAGAATTGGACCCAACACAAGGAACAGTCGAACAATGTGTGCCACGCATGCTGGAAGGCTACGTTGATGATCCTGATGTGCGTGCCAAGATTGGCGGGGACGTTCGTAAAACCATCGATGATCAGAAGCTGGAACCATTAACAGCACTGCGCGAAGAAGTAAAAACTTTGCGGGGAGAAATGATCACTGAATTTAGGGAATTGAGGCACCAGCTTGATAAAATGGGACGCAATTGAGCCGGGGTGCTGGATAATCAACGATATTCGCCTTTGTCCTGAATCTGGCAATATTGCCCAGCTTGAATTCAACCAAGTCATGGTTGGAAACGCGGCGAAGGCCACTGAAATTTGCCGGTGTCTGCAAGCGCTGAACTAACTAATTTTCTGGCATTGGGAGATGGATCCTGAGAACGATGGACAACAGTGGAACCTTTACCTGTCGGGCCGCTGGGTGCCAGTTCCGGGCATTCGTCGATTAACAACGAATGACCAGTTTCTTGCTGCAAGCTGACATCGAGATAAGGAGAGTGATTGGTAGCCGGTGGCCATTCTGGTCACAGCCAGCGCAGCATCTCCAAACACCATCCGCCCTCTTGAATATCTGCTAGAAAGTACACGCCCTTTCCTCTTCACGGCACATTCCGTCGTGCTCCAGCACTATCCTTACCTGATCTCATACAACATGGAGAAACAGGATGGAATTCGATGTAAATATTTTCCAGGAACCATGCCAAAGGATGTGTTTCCGGAACTATGTTGAGGGTGACGAAAATCAGCTTGCCGTGAATCTGCTCAAGGCGATAGCTGAAAAACCACCAGCACATCCGATAACGCTGATTACCGGCCCTTCGGGAAGCGGAAAAACGCACCTCTCTAATGCACTTGTCTTGCGTATTCAGAAGCGGTCCGGCTTGAAAGTCGGTCTTACTAACGGACGACAATTTACCGACTGTGTGGTCAGGTCCTATCAGCATCGGCAATGGGATGCGCTGAATAAGCAACTTCAAGCGGTAGATGTGTTCGTGTTCGATGATCTCGATTATTTATCCGGAAAAATGCGCTCACAGGAAGAACTCCTTAATTTCATGCGCGATGCCGAACAAATCGGCAAGTCATTGGTGTTCACCATTTCCCAATCAGGTATGAGTCACGTTGAAGGTTGGAATGACTCGCTCCGGGCACGAATTTGCGATATAGCTCCGATCACACTTCGACAGCCATCACAACTTACACTTATAGAATTGATGCGTCGTGAGGCAGGGAAGCGGGGCATCAGCCTTGGAGATGGCGAGATAGGCCTCTTATTTGAGAAGTGCAACATTTCCAGTCAGCGTGTAATAGAAGGCGTTCTCGCATTGCTGGATACCTATTCAGGATGGCTAGGTGCACCGGTCGATATACGCCTGATTGATGAGTTGTCCGCATTGTGGGTTGGGCAGGCTGACAAGGGCTTGCTCGACAGTGCCGAGGCCAAGGAGGCCAATGTGTTTGAGATTGCCGAAGCCGGTACGCGCCGCCAGGAAGGTCTCATCGACATTCAGCCCTTGCTGACACAGGCGGTGGGGCGTATCGACCAACTGTTCAGGCTTAGCGGGAATCAAGTCACAGGCCTGCCCACCGGCTTTACTGATCTGGATCACATGACCACCGGTTTCCGGCCCGGCGACCTAATCATCGTCGCCGGTCGTCCCTCCATGGGCAAGACGGCTTTCTCGCTGAGCATCGCAGAGAGCGTGGCACTGGATGCTGGCCTGCCGGTTGCTGTATTCAGTATGGAAATTAGCAGCACCCAGTTGGTAATGCGGATGATAGATTCGATAGGTCGCCTTGACCAGCACAAGGTACGCACCGGCCGACTGCAAGATGACGACTGGAGCAAGCTGACCTACGTCGTGGGCAAGCTCAATGACGCTCCTATCCATATTGATGAAACTCCCGCCCTGACCGCGATGGACGTGCGTGCTCGGGCGCGCCGGCTGGCACGGCAATATGGCGACAAGCTAGGCTTGATCGTCATCGACTATTTACAGTTGATGAGCGGCAGCAGCCAGAGTGAGGACCGCTCCACGGAAATTTCCGAGATTTCCCGTTCACTCAAGGCTCTGGCGATTGAGTTGCACGTGCCAATAATGGTCCTGTCGCAGCTCAACCCCGGCCTGGAGCAGCGGCCCAACAAACGTCCGATCATGTCCGATTTGCACGACTCCGGTGTCATCGAGCAGGACGCAGATCTGGTCCTGTTCATCTATCGCGATGAGGTTTACAACCCGGACAGCCCGGAAAAAGGGACTGCGGAAATTATCATTGGCAAACAGCGTAACGGCCCCATCGGCACCGTGCGCATGACATTTAGTGGTGAGTACGCAAAATTTGAAAACAGACAGGCGTGAGGAACCTGCCAACCTCCCCAATCGCACTCCCGCAAAGTACACTGTGCCATCAAAGTGAATTTGAAGACTATTTAACGCAACCATGAGACGTCGCAACCACTATCACGTCTATGTAATGGAACTGTCGAAAGACGTGCTTTACAAGGCCAAATTCAAGAAATCCAACCCCGATTACGTTCCGGGCAAGCAGTGTGTTTATGTCGGCATGACGGGGTTGGATCCTGACGTGCGCTTCGACAAACACAAGGCGGGTATTCAGGCTAATCGATATGTAAAAGATTTTGGCTTGCGGTTATTGCCTGAGCTCTACGAGATGTATAACCCCATGCCCTATGATGGCGCGCTGGATATGGAGGTTGAACTGGCGATACATCTTCGTGAAGAGGGTTGCGGCGTTTGGCAGGCCTGAGTAGATTGCCACACCGGCATGCTCCCCCAGTGAATTTACCAGTAATCCTGCGCGACCCATTCTGACGCACTACTCCCATATCATCTCCTTGTCTGAACAAATGCACGGAGACAAACGATGGACGAAGTGGAGTTGGCCGCGCCGGACTACCTGGACGCGGACTGGATCGCACATAACCACATACCAGGTGCTGGTCCATCGGATGAGATGCTGGAACGGTTGTGTTCCCAACCGCTGTTTCAGCATTGGCGGTTTGAAGAAGGCGCGCCCGCACGGCAAGCATTCGCTTATCCCGTCATGCCACGCACCACGAAGGAGTGTGATTTAGTCGGCGATGTATT
>Ga0315281_10000731_pt1 | contig 46968 bp, 51 predicted proteins | sample YL17G07_0_MG_FD_204540 | JGI IMG/M metagenome (GOLD analysis project Ga0315281, IMG submission 204540) | Sediment microbial communities from Yellowstone Lake, YNP, Wyoming, USA - YL17G07_0 | ecosystem: Environmental > Aquatic > Freshwater > Lake > Sediment | place: USA: Wyoming | collected...
GCCGGAGCTGCATTTCATTGTACTGCCCGGACTTGTATGCTTCGCGGTTCCGGTCAAAGCGTTCGACCAGATCAGTGATTTCTTTCGGCAGCCCCATCAGCACCCCATAGCTTCATTAGACTGACTATTTATTTAGCGTACTACAACGCTGTATAGTTCTTTCTAATGCACATCTACCTAAGCCCATTGAAATCCAAGGGGTTTAGCGCAACAGCTCTAATTAAACTCTAATAGCCTTTTTTCGTTTATTTGTGAATTAGAACCCATTTAGGCTTGGCGTCGCTTCCAGAGGTTGCGCGGCAATTAAAGCGCCTTTAACTCCTTAAAAAACAGTGATAAACTTTTGTTTACTTTCAGTCAAAGTAAATAAGCAGACTCGTCAGAAGCCGGGAGCCTATACCGCACATTCTTCTTGGCTCCTGTTTTCGGAACAATCTTTGTCAAGAGCCCTTGCTTGACCCATCGATTGAACAGCTTCGATACCTTGACCGTATCGCCAAGATGCAGGATCTCCCTCGCCTCTTTGTTGCCGATATATTTGTTCGTGTTCAAATAAGGTTATCGTTCATATCGCGTTAGATTATTGCCTTTTCGCTGGTGAAGGAGAACTTCACCGCCCGCTTGAGGTGCGCGTCTGCATTGTCCTCGCCCGAATTGTGCTGATAAGGCTTTCATAACGTTCATAACGATTACGCAGACATGATAAACTCTTCAGGATTCATTGCCGCAACATGATGTCTCGCAACTTTGATGAAGTCTTTGTCACGGGAGATCAGAATGGCCGACTCCATTCCTATACAGAGGGACAGGTGAATGGCATCGAAAGGATCGAGAGGATGTTTTTCCTGGAGAAGATTTGCTTTCACCAGGCTTATTTCGTCGGGAATGAGCACATCAACAACCGAGGTCAGGGTAGCGAGGTCTTCTTCTATTTTATTGTGTGAATATGATTTCTTTCTTCGAAAAAGGAAGCGGAGTTCCATGAGCGTTGTAAGAGATATTCTCGCGGATACATCCCCGCTTTCTGCAAGTTTAATGATCGCATAAGGCGCTTTCCAGAGCTCTTTTCCCGTCACCGACTCAGTCTCCCGAACAAGCCAGTTGACGATAACATCAGTATCCAGGAGAACTCTGGCAGGTTCCATATATTATTCTTTTCCCTTGCCGGAATACGTACGCCGTGCTTCCCGGACAACCTGCGAGGACGTTGTTCCCGGGGGTATGATGCCCTCATATTTTCCCAGAAGGCTGTCTGCAATGCTTTTTTTCGGCTTGCGCCTCGTTTGCGTCAGTTTCAGTGTTTTTGTCGCTTCCTTGAGTGTTGACAACATATTCCTTCTCCTTGATTGGATAGTAGCACACGACAAACAGGCTCGTCAACGGTTTACTTTTCCAGCAGTCATGCCGCCAAAAGTCAAGTTTCATGTCATGCGGCATTAATCATATATGCCGGTATCTTCACAAGGTTCACGTTCCGATTTCATAAAGTGACACAGAACGGCATGCGACTATTTATGCGCATACCCCGCTTTCCTGAGAGCCACTTCAATCTCCTCCAGCGTCGCGGGGTCGTCGATCGTGGACGGCATGACATAGGACTCGCCGTCGGCGATCTTGCGCATGGTGCCTCGCAGAATCTTGCCGGACCGGGTTTTCGGCAGCCGCTTTACCACGCAGGTCTCCTTGTAACAGGCAATCGGGCCGATGGTATTTCTGACCATGAAGGAGAGCTCTTTCCTGATGTCCTCATCGCTCCCATGGGCGCCGGATTTCAGCACCACCAGCCCGAGCGGCAACTGCCCCTTCAGCGTATCGTGAACGCCGATGACCGCGCACTCGGCTACATCTTTATGCGTTGCCACTACTTCTTCCATCTCTCCGGTCGAGAGCCGGTGGCCCGCTACGTTGATCACGTCGTCTACGCGCCCCATAATGAAAACATACCCGTCCTCATCGATATACCCGCCGTCGCTCGTGAAATAGTATCCGGGATAGACCTTGAGGTAGGATTCCTGGAACCGGGCATCGGCCTCCCACAAGGTCAGCAGTGTTCCCGGAGGCAACGGAAGCTTGATCGTAACCAAACCGGTTTTCTTCGGTCCAAGCTTTTTGCCGGTATGGTCAAGAATCTGCACATCAAAGCCGGGCACGGGACGGGTGGAGGAGCCCGGCTTCACGGGAAAGGCCTCGATGCCCATGCAGTTCGCCGTGATCGGCCAGCCCGTCTCGGTCTGCCACCAGTGGTCGATCACGGGCTTCTTTAACAGATCGTGCGCCCAGTGGTAGGTATCGGGGTCGAGCCGTTCTCCGGCCAGAAAAAGGTATTTGAAGCAGGAGAGATCGTACTTCTGAACGAACTCTCCCTTGGGATCTTCCTTCTTGATGGCACGGAAAGCCGTGGGGGCCGTGAACAGGACTTTTACGTTGTGCTGGGAAATGACACGCCAGAATGCTCCGGCATCGGGCGTGCCCACGGACTTTCCCTCATAGATGATAGTCGTGCAGCCGGCGAGAAGAGGGCCGTAGACAATGTAGGAATGACCCACTACCCATCCCACATCCGACGCCGCCCAGAACACGTCTCCGGGCTTTACCCCGTAGATATGCTCCATGCTCCAGCGGAGCGCAACAGCATGGCCGCCGTTGTCCCTGACAATGCCTTTGGGTTTTCCCGTGGCGCCGGAGGTGTAGAGGATATACAGGGGATCGTCCGACTTGACGGGCGTACAGTCCGCCGGCACCGCCTTGGCCATCAGCTCGTCCCAGTCCAGATCGCGGCCGGTGTTCATCGTCGCCTTGAGCATGGGCCTCTGGTAAATGATGCATTTCTCCGGCTTATGATCGGCCTCTTCTATGGCCTTGTCAATCATGGGTTTGTACTCGATGAGCCGGGTGACCTCCACGGCGCCGGAGGCGGAGATGAGGACTTTAGGTTTCGCATCATTGATCCTGATGGCGAGTTCATGGGGGGCGAATCCGCCGAAGACCACGGAATGAACAGCGCCGAGACGGGCGCAGGCAAGCATGGCCACGATTGCCTGGGGGACCATGGGCATGTAGATGATGACCGAGGTGCCCTTCTGAACACCCTGGCCCTTCAGGACGCCGGCAAACCGCGAGACCTGGTCGAGAAGTTCATGGTAGGTGAACTTCTGAATGGTCCTGGTGACCGGGCTGTCATAGATAAGCGCGACCTGGTCACCCCTGCCGTCGTTCACGTGGCGGTCAAGGGCGTTGAAACAGGTATTCATCTCTCCGCCCTTAAACCACCGGTTAAAGGGTTTGTTTGAATCGTCAAGGACCCTGTCCCATTTTTTGGTCCAGGTAATGGCCTCCGCAGCGTCTCCCCAGAATCCCTCGGGATCATTGATGCTCTTCTGAAAAAGCTCGTTGTACTTTCCCACAAGAATACCCCCTTCAATGAGCTGTATGAAATCCGGAAAAGGCCTCCGCGCTACAACCTCGGCAGGGGCTCTGCCAGCGTACCACCGAGACTAAACTGGTAAAAACCATCGACATCTTTATTCTTTAAAAACGACAGGATTCCCGACTGTTCCCGCGCCAACCGCTCCGATGGCCTGAGTTTTATCGTAAGGTTCATTGTGCCGCGCTCACGCATCACCAGTTCCCCCAGACATCGCACTTTCAGCTCTTTGCCGTCGAATTCCAGCTTTTTTATGATCAGACGGTCGCCTTTGATGTCGCCCTCAAGCCACGCCTGCTCGAAATCCAGATCGGGAACGGGAAAGCCCTTGATCTTGAGCTCCCGCGAGGTCAGACCCTTGAGCCAGAACCTGCCCTTCCCCATATCATTGGTCATCTCGAATTTGCCGCCGAACTTGCCTGACAACTTCAGGCCAAGGGTTTTAAAAAGCGGGTAAGACCCGAGGTCCAGGTCCGTCGCATCGATCGCAAGGGACTGTCTGCCAGGTCCCTGCTGTACCTTCACCAGCAGTTCCCCGCCATAGGCCTGCGCATTCACGTCCAGGAACAGCAGGCCGCGAAGCAGACCGAAAAGCGAAATGCCGATCCTGGCCGACGGGCTCTCAAACAGGACTTTTCCGCTTTTGTCCGAAACAACCACGTCGGAGAGCACAAAGCGGTTAAAGAACCGCGGCGAAATGCGGGCAACGGAAAGCTCGATCGGTGTGCGCAGACGGACCTCGGACTCCAGCTTTTCCCTGACCCGGTCAAAGGGGAAGAGCAGAAGAAGAAAGACCATAAATACCGCTAGAAAATAGACGGTAAATAACAGCCATCGGATAAAGGTTTTTTTATCAGGCATGGGGAATGATTAATCCGATGAAAAGGGACGGGTTTGAAAAACCGTCCCTGCAGTTAACTTTCATTATTCTCCGGCGCTGGAGACAAGGATCGTCGTATTCAGCAGCTTGGGATTGTCGTACCGGGGTTTGAAGTTCAGCTTCTTGATCCGAAGCCCGTCCTTCTCGAGGGCATAAACATAATTAACGATATCATAGAGCGTGATGGAATCGAGTTTAACCTCAACGATGCTCTCTTTGAATGACGCGGACTGGACGCCCGCCTGGGGTTTGAGCGATACGAGCTTGCTCTTCAGGTTCGCCCGTGTAGTAAGGTTCTCGATATCCGTGAGAAGGGGCCCGCGTTTTGCGGCCGCGGCCTGGGCCTGCTGCAGGCGCTGCTGTATCTCGCGGTACTGGTCCTTGAGCACGCGTATCTCCGCCAGGTCCCGTTCCTTTTTCGGGATCAGTTCCCTTTTCCGGGCCAGATCGGACGTCAAAGGAGACAGCACAAAGGCGTAGAGCACGATGATGAGAGCCGCAATCCCGCCGATGATAAGCGTCTTTTTGTCTCTTGGTTCAAGTTTCACGGAATACCCCTGCGAATCACTAGGTCTGCTTCAATTTTATCTCGAACCGGAATTTCACCTTGTTGTCAACACCCATCCGCGTGTCCAGAACGGCAACTTCGGGAAAGAGCGGCGACTTCTGCAATTCGGCCTTCATTTTATCCACGGCCTCGAAGGAGGCAGCTTCGCCCTGAAGTTTCAGCCGGTCGCCTTCCAGATTGAATTCCTGAAAGCTCACCCGGATTTCCCTGGGAATCCCTTCGGTCACGGCCTTCATCACATCGAGCGCCGACGTGCCGGTGCCGAGGACGCCGAATTTTTTCTGCGCCTCATCGAGCTTGGTGCGCAGCTGCCGCAGGGGATCGGCAACGGATTTTGCATCAGGGAACGCCTGCCGGTACGTTTCCTGGATCTCGCGATCAACCTTCCCGTAGCTTGCCTGCACGAGATAAAACTTCACCCCCAGGTTCGCGATCGCGAACAACGCCGCGAGGCTGCCGGCGATAATAAGGGTACGCTTCCGTTTGCTGATGCCCGCATCGGCCAGGCGATAGGAAAACTCGTTTTTCCGGAAGTTGACCTGGTCTGATAGCGCAAGGCCCAGGCTGACAGGATCAGCGGCCTTCTTTCCCCCCAACTCCGGCGCGACCTGCTCCACGGCTATTCCTAGCTCCGCCAGTTGCGCGCTTAAGAAGTCGTTCGTTGACAACAGGTATGCTTTCTCCACCCGCACCTTGCTCTCAAGTTCGATCGCCTTCAGCGTATGGCTTATCGATCCGGACGGGTTCTTGTCGGAAAAACTCCTGCATGAGGTAATGATGTTCCCGGATTTCACGCACAAATCGCTGCCCTGAATCAGCACGGCGGTCCCTTCGACCGGGATCATCTTCGAGACCTGATAGAGCCCGAGAGATGAGGGGATGATGACCTGGGGGTCCACGCCGACTGAAGCGAGGAATTCGAGGTGCTGCCGCAGCACGGTCTTGGGCAGCAGGAAACCGAGTAGGGGAAACTCTTTCTTTTTCTCGCCGCTCTTTTCCTCCTGGTCCAGGACCAGGTGATCGAGCTCCACGTCGTCAAGGGAAAAAGGCAGGCTGTCCTCGAGCTCAAAAGGCAGTGCCTTTTCAACACGCTTGCGGTCGGCAAAGGGAAGCAGGACCGTGCGCTGGGTGAACCGGTTCCCGGGGAGAGACGCAACAATGCGCGCGCCTGCCCAGTCCACGGCCTTTTCCTTCAGGATCTCCGCCAGCTCAGCCTCGGTGGCAAAGACGCGGCTGAAGGAGTCCTTGAGCTCCGACTGGCGCATCCCCTTCTCCACGACCGTGGCGGCGACGCGTCCCTTCTCTATGGTCAGTCCTACAATCTTCAAAACGATCTCCAGTTGCTGACAGTAAATCCCGTTGCTGTCCGGATGATCACAGCCTCGACCTGTTTCGTGTATCCGCCCACCGTGGCGTAGGAATACACCTTGAAATTATTGGTCGTATCCGTTAAAAGGTTCGAAACGAGCAATGTCGTACCGGGGATAAAGACATTCCTTATCGCCGTCTGACTCAAGACGTCCTTGATCGGGTCCCGTTCCCTATCGCCTTTGATAAGGCTAACAGCTCCGGGGCTTATGCCAAGGCTGAGCAGAACTTCCGCTGGTGCTGTATTAATATTAATAGTGTTCACGTTCGGATTTACCGTCAAAAATGGAGCCACCTTTTCGTAATCTTCGTCACTCATGAACCGATGCAATCCGGTTAATAAGCTCATTTTGTTTATGTTGCTCGTGCTCTCCATCATTCTGTCAAGAACCATGCGGTCTATTCCCTTATTTTCAAAAAGGGTTCTCAGCATTGTCTGCCGATTCGGATTTGTCTGCACATCGGTGATCCTGATCTTCGCCGACTCGTCTTCCCATTTTACCTTCAGTTCCGGTAGTAAGGGGTTCGTCTGCCAATCATGCTCAACGTCGATATATTTTCCATCGCTGCCCGTGGAGGCCGTGTTCAGGTTGTTTGCCAGATACCTTCCCGCAAAATTAATGCCCGAGCGCGCCAGATAGGCAGCGCGCTGGCTATCGCGAAAGTTGACGGCAGCCCGCAAGCTGATCCGCGTCCCGTAGGCGAATTCAAAGATAAGCGCGATCAAAAGGGCCGTGACCAGGAGTACGATGATGAGCGCAACGCCGCGCTCATTGCGTAGTATTCGATTTTCACTCCGAACTCCGAGCTCTGAACTCCGCACGTATCACCGCCCCACTTCGACCTGCATGCTGTAGAGAGAGCCTTCGTCGAGCACGAGGGTGATCTCAACCGCACTCGGTACTGACCTTGACAACCTGCTGTCCCAGTCCTCGGTCCAGACCGATCCGTTAAAATACCTCAGCTGCATACTCTTGATCCGGTCGGTAAGATTGTAATCCGTGCCGCCTTCGAGCGGAAGAATATCCGCGCTGATTTCCCGCTTTTCTTTCCTGACCAGCACGCTCCCGTTCTTTTCAGCTGTTTCTTCGAAACGGTAGCCTACCTCCCACACCCCGATGTCCTTCGAATTCGGCTTGCGCCAGTTCGTCAGCGTCGTGAAGGCAATGGTGTCGAACCGGGGCGCATCGGGTTCCGTGCCGGATTTCTTGCCAAGGAAAATAGTCTCCGTCATCAACGGGTTGTAATAGGCGTTCGAAATTTCGTTCGACATCTTCGTCAGCAAGGTACGGGCCAGGTCCGTTGCGTCCCGTTTCGCCTCAGCCTGTTCAACATTCCTGCTTGCCGTGGCAAAACTCGCATAGATCACGGTTACGATTCCCGCCATGATCGCCACGGCGATCAGGACTTCCAGGAGCGTAAACCCCTTCGAGTGCGGAATGCGGAGTGCGGAATGCGGAATAACAAGGTCCAAAGGCGCGGATTCTGTCGTTTGTCTCCACTCCGCACTCTGCACTCTGAACTCCGAACTATTATTCATAGTCCACCAGTTCCACCATCTCCGGGCGTGTGCCTTCATTCCACAGGACGGCAACACGGATTTCAGCAATCACCGCGCTGCCGAATAAAGGGATCAGCGAGACCGTTTTCTTCCAGGTGTACCCGTTAAAGGCTTCCTCGCCGGTAAAGTCCCCCTCTTTCTCGTCAGGCACCCAGTTACTCGACAGATGCGTTGTCATGGTTTTCACCATTTCGCGCTTTGCAAGCATGGTTGCCGTGGTAATGTGCTCCGCCACCATCACGTCCTGCATCGACCGGTTCTTGAGCCCCAGGAGAGTCACCAGAACCATGGCCATGATCGAGACCGCGACCATGACTTCGAGGAGCGTGAAACCTTTCGAGTGCGGAGTTGCGAGTGCGGAGTGCGGAGTTATAGATCGATAAGCCTTTTCCGCTCCTGCTTTAGTATTCAGCATTCCACACTCCGCAATCCGCAATGCCTCATCTCTCCTCCAGATATCCTTCCCGGAGTTCAGTATCGCCGGTCAGCGGCTTCACGATCAGCGTAAAGGGTTTGTCGTCGCCGTCCTTGAGGTGGATAAATGCGCTCTCCACCCACCCGTCGGGAGTAAACTCGATATAGGTCTCATCAGGATGACCGCTGACCTTGACGTCCCGGAAGGCCGTATTGCCCGAGAGACTTCCTTCCGACCCCATCTCTGACTGGAACCGCTTGAATTCCACGGTCCTATCGCTCAACGGTGTCAAGACTTCCGTCCAGTAATGTCCCGCCGGAATATCGAACTGAAGGCGGTAAATGTCCTTTCGCGCCTGAGACTCGTCTTTCAGAAAACGGATCATGCCCGTAAGGTGCCTGGCGCTCCGCTTCAGGTTCGCCTCGCCGAGTTCACCCAGGCGGGGGATGATCAGTGTAAGCATAACACCGAGGATCACAATAATGACCGTGAGCTCGATGAGGGTAAAACCCCTCGGATTGCGGAGTGTGGAGTGCGGAGTGCGGAATAAGAACGGGACCCGTTTTTGAGCTGTATTGTCTTCGGGTTCAACTCCGAACTCCGAACTCCGAACTCCGAACTTCATTGCATTTTCCAGCTTTCAATGTCCGAGTTATTCCCCTCGCCGCCCGGTTCTCCGTCGGCGCCGTAGGAAATGATCTCGTACTCCCTGCTCTCGCTGCCCGGAGACAGGTAGGTATAGTCCTTGTTCCAGGGGTCCTTCGGGATGCGGGCGGGCTTCAGGTATCCGCCTTCGCGCCACTTTGGCGGGATGCGTCCCGACTCGGGCTTCTTGATCAAAGCGTCGAACCCCTGGTCCGTCGCCGGGTAGAACCCGTTGTCGAGCTTGTAGGCGTCCAGCGCGCCCTCAAGTGCCCGTATCTGCGTCTTGGCCACCTCGACCTTCGCCTTTTCCTCCTGTCCCAGAAATTTAGGAAGGACCAGCCCGGCCAGCAGCCCGAGAATGATGATCACCACCATGATTTCAATAAGCGTGAAGCCGCTCTGCTTTTTCATGTGAACCTCCTATAACGATGATATATCCACCAAGGGACACAGATTAACGCCCGTCTCCCCGGTTTTAATTCCGCACTCCGCATTCCGCATTCCGAAATTGCCTCACCTCACTCCCGAACTCATTTCAAGCATCGGCAGCATGATGGCGATCACGATGAATCCGATGACCACCCCCATGATGAGAATGATAATGGGCTCCAAAAGCGCCATCAGCCCCGTGATGCGCGTATCCACGGTGCGTTCAAAGGAATCGGATATTTTGAGCAGCATTTTTTCGAGTTCTCCGCTCTTCTCTCCCACCGCGACCATCTGTACGACCACCGGCGGGAACAGACCGCTCCTCCTGAGCGGGTCGGCGATCGACTCGCCTTCGCGGACATTCTCGCGCGCCTTCTGCACCGCGTTCGCGAGCACCGAGTTTCCGATAACGTTTTTGACGATATCGAGCGCCGCGAGCGTCGGCACACCGCTCTGAAGCAGCGTGCCGAACGTGCGCGTAAACCGGGCCACGGCGATCATGCGGATCAGCGTGCCGAAGACCGGCAGGGTGAGTACCTTCGCATCGAAGACCTCCCTGCCCGTCTGTGTCTTCAAATACTTTCTCAGATAATAACCGGCCCCGCCGAGCGCGAGCAGGATCGCCCACCAGAACGAGGACAGGAACCGCACCACGCCAAGCAGCACGAGCGTGATAAAGGGAAGCTGCTGCTTCATGTCCGTGAACATCCCCACAATGCGGGGCATCACGAAGCTGAATATGAAGAACAGCATCGAAATGCCGATGAGTGTCATGAAGGCCGGGTAGGCCAGGGCCGCGGAAAGCCTGCCGCGGAACCGCACCTGCTCATCAAGGAAATCCGCGAGCCGGTCAAGGGTGATATCGAGGGTCCCGCTCGCCTCGCCCGCGGAAACCATGTTCACGAAAAGGGGGGAGAAGGCTTTCGGGTTTTCTTTTAACGCATCGGCCAGGGAAGTTCCCTCGCGCACCCGGTCGCGCACCGACGAAAGCGCCCCGCGGAGGCCGGCGTTTTCCTCCTGCTCCACAAGCACGGTCAGCGCGTCCATGAGGGGGAGGCCTGACGAGAGGAGCGTGGCAAGCTGGCGCGTGGCGTTCGCCACATCGCCGAGGCGTATCCTGGTCCCGAAAGTGAAGTTCATCGCCTCGCGGCGGGCCGCACTCGCGGAAGCCCCCTCGCGGATCTCGAGAACAATGATCCCCTCTTTTTTGAGCTTCGATTTGACAGCCTTGAGGCCTTCGCCGTCCTGGACCCCGGAAACGCTCCTGCCGTTGCTCGTTACACCTTTATATTCGTAAACAGGCATGGTATAGAGACAGGAGACAGAAGCCAGAATAAAAGCAACTTCTGACTTCTGACTCCTGACTACTGGCTCCTGACTACTTACGTCTCCTTCTGCGTTACTCTCACCACTTCATCCACCGACGTGATCCCCGCGAGCACTTTGTCCGCGCCGTCCTGCCGGAGGGTGTGCATTCCTTTTGACACCGCCAGCGCTTTCAGCATGGCCGCGTCGGCGTTCTTCATGATGTGCTGCCGGACCTCGTCGTCCACGCTCAGGAGTTCGTAGATAGCGCTCCTGCCGAGATAGCCGGTCTGGAAACAGGCGGGGCATCCTTTCGCGCGGTACACCGGCGTGCCCGCGGCAACCGTCTTGATCTCGAGCTCCGCTATTTCGCCGACCGTGATCGGGTAGGGTTCACGGCACGCCATGCACAGAACGCGCACAAGCCGCTGGGCCAGGATGGCCATGACCGACGACGAAATGAGGAACGGCTCGACCTTCATATCGATCAGCCGGGTAACGGCGCCGGCCGAATCATTCGTGTGGAGCGTGGAGAACACGAGGTGGCCCGTGAGGGCCGCCTGGATCGCTATTTCGGCGGTCTCGGAATCCCGGATCTCGCCGACGAGGATCACGTCGGGGTCCTGCCGGAGCACGGACCTGAGCCCGGCGGCGAAGGTCAGCTGGATCTTCGCGTTCACCTGGATCTGGCCGATGCCCTTGAGCTGGTACTCGACGGGGTCCTCGATGGTGATGATGTTCTTGTCGGGCGCATTGATCTTCGAGAGCGAAGCGTAGAGGGTCGTGGTCTTGCCGCTGCCCGTGGGACCGGTCACCAGAATGATCCCGTGGGGCCGCGTGATATGCTCGTTGAAGCGCGTGAGCGTGTCGCCGGAGAACCCGATCTGCTCCAGCGGCAAAAGCGCGCTCTCACGGTACAGCAGCCGGAGCACGATGCGCTCGCCAAAAGCCGTCGGCACGATCGAGACGCGGATGTCCACGTCTTTGCCTCCGATCTTGATGCGCATGCCGCCGTCCTGCGGCAGCCGGCGCTCGGCGATGTTCAGGTCGGCCATGATCTTGACGCGCGAGGCGATGCTGGCCTGGAAGCGCTTCTGGATCGTCAGGATGTTGTAGAGAATGCCGTCGATGCGGAACCGCGCGATCATTTCCTTCTCAAAGGGCTCGATGTGGATATCGCTCGCCCGCTCGCGGATGGCCTGGGAGAGAAGAGAATTCACCAGCCGGATGATCGGCGCGTCATCGGTGGCCTCGAGCAGGTCCGTAGGCTCGTCAAGCTCGGCAGCGAGGAACGTGAGGTCCTCTTCCTCCATTTCCTGCACCGTTTCCTCGGCGCGGTTCATGTCCTCGCTGTACAGGCGGTTGACGGTGTCGAGGATCAGCTCGGAAGGGGCAAGACAGAGGGAAATGTCGGCGTTGAACAGGACCCTGAGGTCGTCCAGCGTGGAAAGCAGAAGCGGTTCGGAGGTGGCGACGAAAACCGTCCCGTTCTCCTGCCGGAGCGGGATCGCAAACGCCTTTTTCGCGTACGTGATCGGCAGCTTGAGCGCAAGCTCCCGGTCGATCTCCCCGAGGTCGGCCTGGAACGGCAGTCCAAGCTGCGCGCCGAGCGCCGTAAGCACTTCGGCCTCGGTCACGAAGTTGAGCCGAACAAGGAGCGTGCCGATCCGGCCCCCCCGCTTCTTTTGGAGGTCGAGCGTCTTTTTGAGCCGCTCCGCTGAAAGCCCGGACTCAACGAGTATCTCGCCGAGCAGGCGTCTCACCGGGCGCCCTCCTTCGGGGTCTCGGCTTTCCGGGGAGGCGCGGTCGAAGTGGCGGAAGACCCGGGTGTCCGCTCATTCGCCGGCGTTACCTGCGTTTGGGGCTGCGCGGACGCTCCGCTTTTTCCCGCGGGCCTGGCCGGATTCAAATTGAGCTCGGAGTCTTTTTTCTCGATGCGGTATTCCTTGCGGAAACCATCGAGGATCTCGCCCTTCTGCCTCGTAAGGTCGGCGGAATCCGTTTCGTTCTTGATAATATAGGGCGTAATGAAAATCATCAGGTTGGTCTTTTCGACCCTGGACGTTTTATACTTGAAAAGCCACCCGAGGATGGGGATGTCGCCCAGAAGCGGCACCTTCATGGTCGAAGAAACCACGTTATCGCGGATCAGTCCGCCGATCACCATGGTCTCGCGGTCCCTTACGACGACCGTGGTGCTCGCCGAACGCTTGCTCGTGCTGGGACCCACCAAATTGGCGTTCAGCCCCGAAGTATCGATGACCGCGGATATTTCCTGGTAAATATCGAGCCGCACGTTGTCGTCGGAAGTGATCTGCGGCGTGAGCTTCAGCGTGATGCCGACGTCTTTCCGCTCAATATTATAGGTGGCCTGTCCGCCCGTGGCCGCTGACTGGGTCTGGCTCCCGATAAAAGGGATGTTTTCTCCCACCATGATCTCGGCCTTCTGGTTGTCCGTCGTAAGGATGTTCGGCGTGGACAGCACATTGACGTCGGAATCGGTCTGCACGGCCCGCAAAAGAGCGCCCACGCTCAGATATTCGATGCCCCTGAACGAGAAGGTGCCTTTGACCGCGCCGACGGCTAGACCGTTCATCGAAGCGAGGGCGGCCGGACCGTTTGCCACCGTGTTTCCGATGCCGCCGAAGTTCGTGCCTCCGATGGCGGTCGCCTTCCCCGCGTTGAAATCGGCCTGGTTGATGGGTATCTGCATCTCAAACCCGAGGTCGCGCTGTTTTGCCAGGCTCATCTCGATGATCGCCGCTTCCACATAGACCTGCCGGCGGCGAATGTCGAGCTTTTGAAGAACGTCCTTCATGAGCTCGAAATCCACGGTCGAGGCGACGATGATCAGGGAATTTGTCGCTTTGTCCGCGGTGATGGTGACCGCGCCTTCCAGGATCGTCGAGGGACCGGTCGGCTGGCCGGAGCCCGGCACAGGCAGCCGTGCCACCAGCGCCTGCATCAGCTTGGAGATGTCCTCGGCGTTCGCGTGTTTGAGATAGTACACATTGATCTTGCCTTTCCCCTCGGGCGCCGCGATGTCCAGGGCACGAATCAGGCTTTCGATCTTCTTGATATTGGACACAGCATCGGTGATGATAATGGAGTTGGTGGAGGGATAGGCGAACATCATGCCGTCCTTGGTGACAAGCGGCGAAATGGTGCGTACAATCTCCGTGGGATTGACGTAGGTCATCCTGATGAGCTTGGTTACGAAGCCCTCTCCCCGGTAATCGCCGTCCTGGTATACCTTGAGCGCGCTTTGGCGGGCCGAGGCTATTGCGATGATCCTGGTGACCGAGCCGTCCTCGATGGCGGTGAACCCTTTGATCTCTAGGGCCGAGAGGAACACCTGGTACGCTTCATCGGGCGATACCTTGGCCGGCGTCATGATCGTGATCTTCCCCGTCACCCGCTCATCGAGAATGAAGTTCCTCTGCATAAGCTCGCTCATCACCTTGATGAGAGCGTTTATATCGATGTTCGTGAAATTCAGGGTAACGTAGTCGTCGCGCGATTTGGTCTTCTTGACCGGGACCTTGTCGGACGGTAAAGCGGCCGCAGCCGAAGCAGCCAATGCCGGCGCTGATCCTGCCGGAGCAGAGACGGTCGGAGCGGACACCGCCGGGGCAACAGGTTCGGCCGTGGGAGGCGCGTTCGGCTTGCCCGGCCCGCTCCCGGCATACGCCGCAGGTGTGCTCACTAGCCCTATCACAAACAGCAGGGCCGCTAATTTTCTCACTCTTTGCCTCCTGGAAACTATAATGAACGAATGAAATCCACGGCGGGGATAGTACCCGGTGAAGGGAAAAACTGTGATGCGGAGATAGCACGCCTCCGAAAACCTCCGATTCACCCCCTCTCCGCTTCTCCGGTTCTTATATTATGCCATCAACGTATCTCGTAGTTTAATGTTTGACGCGCGCCGTTCCGAAGGAGGTCGATGGAAATGTTCCGTTCGTTCCTGAGCCCCTGATACAGCTGAAAGAACTTCGCGGGATCATCCACGTCCTGAGCATTGACCTTCTGGATCACATCGCCGTTCTTGAGGCCGATCTTTTCATATATGCTGCCTGAGACGATCTCGCTGATCTTGAACCCCACGGTCTTTCCGTTTTCCATAAAGGGCAGCGCCCGCGCCTGGGTCAGGATCTGACTCATGTTCTCGGTGCTCGCAAGCATTTCTCCCTGGTCCACCATATACTTGCTGTCTGAAACTTTTTTCACGCCTTTGCCGCCGTTTCCACCCGGCATAGTGACGATCTTGTCGTCGTCAGCAAGCAGCACGTCGAACAACGATCCCTCGGGCCGCTGCAGCGTCACCTTCTCGTGCTTCACCTTCACGATCCGGGAACCGTCGGGCAATTTCTGGTTCAAGCGGTAGAAGGCCTGGCCGGTGGAGTCCTCGAGCACGGCGCCGGAGAAATCCTGTCCCTCGATGGTGCCGATAAGCTTGTAGTTCGAAGACTCGACCGCCGGTCCGCTCGACGGTCCTTTGCCTTCGCCGAAGAGACCTCGCTCCAGGATGGAAGAATAGTCGCTCAACTCACGGCGGGGCTCCAGGACCGGCCGATCGCGCTCAAGCGGCGTGGTGAACCGCGGGGCGGCATCAAGGCTCCGGCCGATCATGGCATCCAGCGTATCGGCAAGAAAATAGGCCGAGATCGTGAGGAACGCAATAAGTGCCAGGGTATATAGTGGTTTGTTTTCCCTCATTTTTTTACCAATCCGTCTTTCTTTTCAGCTTCGGAATTATACCCTCAACCCTGCCGGTTGTCAATTACTAAGCAGGCTGGCGGGCGGGCCGGGCAAAAGCCGCCTCAAGAACGTAATCTGCCTTTTCCCGATATTTTTAGACAGCTACTTGCTATCGTGTACCGGCATAAGATCCTCGATCGCTTTTTCCGCGCTCTCCGGCTCATGCAGAGCCGTTGCCTTTGCCTCTTTCCAGCGGCGACGCAACTTCCTCACATCCTCGCCCTTCATTTCCCTTGCCTTAAGCTTTTTGTCCAGCGCATCGATCCGCGCCAAAGCGTCATGGGTGCCTTTCTCTAGAATCCTGTACTGAACAGGATCGGACACGGGAAGAGAGAAATCGCCGCTCGTTTTCCAGATATCGCCCAGATACCGCCAGGCCGCGAAATATTCCGATTTCCCCCCGGCCATGGGCACGATCTCAGAGGTGGCTTTAATATCCTGCACACGGAGACCGTCCTTGTCCGCAACGACCTTCTGGCTGCCCGTGAACGGCTCAGCCCCCTGGGAATCGAAGAACGTCCAGGTCACCCGCGCGACCTGCGCCTCCGAGGCATGGCAGCTCTGGCAGGTGCGGGACTTCCCGAGCGGGTGCGCGACCTGCTCCACCTGCAGCCACGCGAGATAGTTGTTGTTCCCGCCGGGAACGCTGAAGGTGCCGAGAAGCGCATAGGCGTCTTTGGTCTCGCCGTTGGGCCAGCGGAACGTAAGCCCGGGAGTTGGCGCGATCGTTTCTTTCATTCCGCCGGCGCTGTTCGGCCAGATCTTTACCGGTATCCATCTGCCGGTCTGGTCCCTGATCAGGATCGGCGGTTCTTGCGGACCGTAATATAATGAATACTTTTTGAAGGGGTTCGGACGGGACGAGATTTGTCCCGGCCCCCAGGAAGTCATCTCATATCCTCCGAGTATTTTTACATGGCAGGCCTCGCAGGCAACCTTCTTATGCACGCTCGCGGCCATTGCCTGCTCCACCTCGAGGTGGCAATCCTGGCACGCGGCCTTGCGCTCGATATGACCCATGCCGCCCGGACCGCTCTGATGGCAGTCAACACACTCCAGCTTGAGCTTTACATGGGTATCCTCGGGCAGACCCGCGGGCTCGGAAAAATCCTTGCCGAGATAACTGTCCCCTCGTCTCCGCTCCATGGTCCCCGCATGGCACACGAAGGTGCTCCTGCCGCCGCCCGTGCAGTTCGCGGCGGGTGGGATACGGCTCATGGCGTGGCTCCCCCGCTCGCGGGTGGGCGCGTAGTGGCAGTCCAGGCAGCCCGTATGACAGATGTTGCACGCCTTCTGCTTGGCCACGGCCTGCTCCCGCGTGAACGGCTGGTTCACCTGTTCGATGATCTTTTCCGTATTTTCAAAGGAGAACGTGTTGCCTTCCGCCCTGCCGACCGGCCGGGTGTCCGCGAATGAGGGCCCTCAGTTATTCGGGCCGTGCCTGTCGTTCCATGTTCCCATGGAGCGTTGCCGGAAGTTCGAAGCCATGACGCTCGTGTTGAACTGCTTTACCTCCTCGGGGTGGCAGCTTGCTTTGCCGCAGGTCTTTTGGGCGATCTCGGGGTCGTAGCCGAGAGTTGTCCTGTTCCGGTCCTGATACAAAATCGTTCCGACCTCGTAGTCTAGCGATCCGTCGGCAAGATGGGGCAGCATATTGCGTTGACGGTCATCCCCCGACGGCAGAAGCTGCCTCACGTGGTCCTTTCGCGGCATGATGTTCAGATCATTATCAAGCACGATGAGCTTGAGCATGTTGTTGTGCGCTCTGTCGGGCTCGTCAGACAGGCCGTTGCCGAGGTGGCAGTCCCTGCACTCGGTGTTTGGATGACGGGACTCCTTCTGCACCTGCTCCCGTGTCATCACAAACTGGGGATAGCCGAGGCCTGTCATGCGGTCTTTATCAGCGTGGCAGGAGACGCATCTATCGCTCGATTGATAGCCGGAGTAAAAATAAATGAAGAGAAGAACAAGGATAAGCTGTACAGCGAGGATTGCCACGCCCGTTCTGTTGCCGAAGAATTTCCAGAGTTTGTTGATAGCCATGACCGGTAGAATACCAGAAAAACACCTTATTGACAAACACTGATAATGTTCGCGGAATAGACCGGGTAATTTAGAGAAAAGAATCCGCAGCGCCGCTTTCGTGGCCCGTTGGTCTCACCCGGTAAGATATTTCTGGATCCTCGGGTTTTTTGCGAGCAGAAAGAACATGCGGAAGAGCAGCGACTGAAGTCCTGGCGCGCTGTCGAGCAATGACAGAACATCCTCCTGGATCTTTTTATGGTGGAGCAGCCGGTCGAAAGAGCCGGATTGGCAGGAAGGGTCCATGATGCGTTGTGCCGCAAACTCTCCGCTCGCGAGCGCATAGGCGATCCCCTCGCCGGTGGTGGCCGAGGCAAGCCCCGCTGCATCGCCCGCAAGAAACAGGCGGCCGAACTCCATTCCGCGATACAGGCAGTTTACGGGCGCTGCCTCCAGTTTTGCACCCCCATATGCCACTCCGGAGCGGTCGAGAAAAAGATGGAGCGCTTCAATCGCTTTTTTAGCCGCCACACGCTTTGGGTTGAAGAAGACGCCTGCCGAGGAGTATGTCGTGTGGGGCATGATCCAGGCATAGCCGCTCTTGATCAGCCGGGGTTCGAAAAACCATACCATCCGGTCAAGGCTTCCGGAGATACGATACTGAATGCCGAGATGAAGCCTGCTCTCGAGCTTCAGGAACCGGCGCACCATGGACAGTGAGCCGTCGGCGCCCACGAGATACCTGAAATGAACAGTCCGTTCGTCCGCCAGGCGAAGATGGTCCGGCGCGATCGAAACAACCGAAACGCCGGTTGCGACCTGAACAGTGTCATAAGCAAGCACCCTCCCGAGCAGAAAGCGTCCAAGTTCTGTCCTGTCGATGGTCCTGATCGCTTTCGCGAGGGAGATGACGCGCGTTTTGCCGTTCAAGACGAGGTATTGCCTGTCGAAAGAGCGGGTATGTTCCGCGGGAAGCGCGAAGCCCTCGCTCAGCGCCGTGAGTCCTCCGGCGCATACCTTCGGCCCCACAATTGTTTTTTTCTCGAGGAGCAATACGCTCAATCCCGATCCCCCGAGCGTGGCGGCACACTGCAAGCCGGCCGGGCCCGCTCCGATGATCACGACGTCGTATGATGGTTGAATGGTTGTCGTCAAAATGAATTAAACCTTAGGCGAGCATTTTTCAAGTCATGTCCCCGGTCGGCCCAGGACTTCGCGCGCGATCACGCTGATTGTTCCGTTATTCTCCAGGATGGCGGAGCGCACCTCTTCGACGCCGGCGCAGCCCGCTTCCCTAAGAGCGGTGTTAAGCTCATGGTGCGTTAATTTAGCTTTTGCCATGACCTCTTCGAACAGCTTTCCATTATGAATAAGGACCTGGGGCCGCCCCTCAATAAGGGACTCCAGCTTCTTGCTGCGAAAGGTTGCCAGGCTTACCAGGAAGTTCAGACTGATAAGCGTAGTCGCCGCGATCAGGCCTCCGATGAGAGAGTTATCCCCGGCATTCATGGAGTTTTGGACAGCGTTCGACAGCACGAGCAGCAAAACAAGATCGAAAGGCGCCAGCTGGCCTATCTGACGTTTCCCCGTGATGCGCAACAACACCAGGAGGAATACGTAGACAACTGCGCTTCTTACAACAAGTTCCCACCAGGGCACTGCGATATTCCACATACAGGACTTCTCCTATAAGAAAAGATGTTATTGATGCGCCACCTTGACGGTGATCGGACCTCCTTCCACGCCCGTATAAAATACCACGAGTTTCACCGGTACCTTCCCCGTATTCCTGCCGTTATGCGCCTGGTTCACTACTTCGATAAGTGCATCGCCTTCCCTGAACGGATAGCGTTCTCCTTTTTCCATTTCAACGGTAAGCGCGCCAGAGAGCACGTAGGCATACACCGGGACCGGATGCATATGCCAGCCGGTTTCTCCTCCAACCGGGATCTCAACAAGGACGGCGGTGACCTCAGGGGCGTCCGTTTTGGGATAGGTCACCTTCTGACCAGACGTCGTTGTGGTGGTTTTCTTGAGGGGGGTGACTTTGACGCCTTCGTAGTCGCTCCCAAGTGCAAGGGGCGCGGTAGAAAGAAGAATGCCGAGGGCGAGGATGCAAAATGCATTGAGGGATTTGCGCGCTGTTGTCATGGAAGACCTCCGGGGGAATGCGTGTTTGTCGATGTTTGATTGGTTCGCGATTTCTGTTTTAACTACTCAAGTCTGTCGCGAAGCGGATGACCTGAGGAGTTACGTTCCTTAGCAAAATCAGAACAGCCTCTCCATCGCCTCATCCACCGTGCGCACACCCATAAGTTCCATCTTCTTTATAGCCGGAGTTTTTTCCAGTTTCTCGACATTCAGCGCCGGCATCACGCAGCGCGTGAAGCCCAGCTTTGCCGCGTCCTTGAGCCGCGCCTCGGCCTGGCTGATGGCCCGCACCTCGCCGGCAAGTCCCACTTCTCCCATGACCACGGTCCGGGCATTGATGGGCTTCTCGCGGAAGCTCGATGCCACGGCCGCGATCACGCCGAGGTCGATGGCAGGCTCGTCAATCTTCAACCCTCCCACGATGTTTACGAACACGTCCATGCCCATGAGGTGCATTCCCACGCGTTTTTCGAGCACCGCGAGCAGCAGCGACACTCGGTTAAAGTCCACGCCGATGCAGGTCCGGCGCGGCATGGTGAGCTTCGACGGCGCGACAAGCGCCTGCAGTTCCGCGAGGATCGGCCTCGTGCCTTCTAGGGACGAGACGACAACCGAGCCCGTGGCATCGGCGGGCCGCTCGGCAAGGAAGATCTCGGAAGGGTTGGACACTTCGGCCAGGCCGCTCTCCTTCATCTCGAACACGCCGATCTCGTTCGTGGAGCCGAAGCGGTTCTTGACCGCCCGCAGGATGCGGAAGGAATGTCCCTTGTCGCCTTCAAAATAGAGGACCGTATCGACGATATGCTCCAGCACGCGCGGCCCGGCAATGGCCCCGTCCTTTGTCACATGGCCTACAAGAAACGTCGGCATGCCCGTGCGCTTGGCATGGATCATGAGTCTTCCTGATACCTCGCGTACCTGGCCCACGCTGCCCGGCGCGGACGGAAGCTCCGCCGTGAACATGGTCTGCACGGAATCGATGACCAGGACCTGGGGCTCCAGCGCGTCAGCCGCGCGAATGATCTCTTCGAGCTGCGTTTCAGCCAGCACATAGAGGTTCTCGGTCTTGACGCCGAGGCGCTGGGCGCGCATCTTGATCTGGGCCGGTGACTCCTCGCCCGAGACGTAGAGCGCCTTGCCCCGGAATTCCGATACCTGCTTCAGCATCTGGAGCACCAGCGTGGACTTGCCGATGCCCGGGTCGCCGCCGATGAGCACCACGGAGCCGGACACGATCCCGCCGCCAAGCACCCGATCCAGTTCTCCGATCTTCGTCACGAACCGGTCTTCGTCCTTCGCCTGGATGTCGCCCAGCAATAGCGGTTCAACAGCCTGGCCGCGCTTCGCGCTCCCGACGTCCCTGGTCCGTTCCATCTGCTCTTCGACCATGGTGTTCCAGGCGCCGCAATCGGGACACTTGCCCATCCAGCGGGGAGACTGGGAACCGCAGGACTGGCAAACATAGACTGTTTTGGATTTGGCTTTCATGGAGAAGTATTCTATTGCGTAACCAGAGGATTGTCAAACGCTATTTCCGGAGGTGCGATAAGGCGCAGAAGGGGCAATAGAGGTTGTCGTGGAGGTATCTACGATGAATATCTGCCACGGAGACACAGAGAGCACGGGTTATGGCGTTGTGGAGAAGGGGTCATTTTGAAATGATCCTCTTCCCCATGGGTGTCTCTGTGATCTCTGTGGTCAGGTCTTCCGTTACTTTCTCTTGTAGAGCACGGTATCATAAGGCAGGACGTCGTCGTCGAAGGATTTCCGCTCTACTTCCACAAAATTTTCGGGGATCTCGGGGAAGAACGCGTCGCCGTCGAATTCCTCATCAATGACCGAAAGATAGATTTTGTTGGCAAGCGGCAGTGCCTCGCGGTAAACTGCTTCACCGCCGCACACAAAGACCTCGTCCTCTCCCGCACAGGCGGAGAGCGCTGATTGCAGATCATTCACCACGACACACCCTTCGGGGGCAAAGTCCCGCTGGGTCGTGATGACGATGGTTTTCCTTCCGGGAAGCTGATGTCCGATGCCCGCGAAGGTGTTCCGGCCCATGATGACGGGATGACCCATCGTGATTTCCTTGAACCGTTTGAGTTCGGAAGGGATCTCCCAGGGCATTTCGTTCTCACGGCCGATCACCCGATTTTCCGCCATTGCTGCAATAAGAGAAATAATCATACGTGTGCTGTTTCCGCATCCTCCTGAAAAAATTACCTGCTCAAATTACCTGCTCATACTGATTACCATATTTCCAGAGATTCTTCAACTCAATAATACCATACGAACGTTTATTTCGCCTTCGCGCCGACCATCCCCGCGAGATAGTTCTGCCGTTTGTCCTCCGGAAACCGTTCGATCGCATACCTCAGCATGGTGCGCGGCATGTTCCGATACCGGGGTTTTAAAAACCGCTCTTCCGTCGCCAGGTCGCGCTTGCCGATCTCACGCAGCATCCAGCCCACCGCCTTGTGAATAAGATCGTGCTCGTCTTCAAGCAGCATCACGGAGATATCGAGCGCATCCTTGAAATCGTTCTGTCTAATGAAGTGGAAGGTGGCCAGGACCGCTATGCGCCGCTTCCACAGGTCCGTTGATCGTGCGAGCGTGTACAGCGGCCTCCTGCTTTTGTCCGAAAGGTACGCGCCGACGATGTTCGGAGCTGTCAGGTCCACAAGGTCCCAGTTGTTGATGTATTTTGTACTCTTGAGGTACAGGCTGTAAATCTTCTTTTTCCTGGAACCATCGCCTTCGGCATATTCACGGACCAGCATAAGAAGCGCAAGCAGGCGTTCCTCATGAACGCCTGAGTTCAGAAGGAGCATGACCTCGCCGAGAGGGGCGCCCTGGAATTCCTTTGCAACCCTCCGGATGTCCGGGACCACGACCCCGAGAAAGAGGTCCCCTTCCCCGTACTCTCCCGGTCCCGTTTTGAAAAACCCCTGGAGGACCTTTGCCTTTTCTTTGGTCGCGAACTGGCGTATGCGTTTCCGGATTTTTTGTGCGGTCATGGAATATGCTGATCTCAACTATGATGTGAGGAATGCATAACAAAAGCTTTGATTCATTCGTACTACCGTTGGACGTAAACTGCGAACGGCTGTCTCGCGCAAAGGCGCAGAGGGCGCAAAGAAATCAACTGAAGATTAGTCCCTTCCGTCTTTCGGATCTAATTTATCGTCAACGCTATATTGCCTGCTTTTGCCGAAATCGGATCTGTTGCGGTGATGGTGACCGTGCCGGTGGCGGTCAATGCGGAGACAAGGCCGGAATCGCTTACCGAGGCCAGATCGGGATTTGATGAGCTCCAGGTCATGGACAACGTCCGGTCCATTTGAGTGGCGTCCGCATACGCCGCTGTTGCAATTAATTGCAGGCTTGACCCCGTCATCAAGCTCGTCAGAGCAGGATTCGAGGCGGTAACGGCAATGGATGTCAATGGGGTGCTTGTTACGGTGAGCAGGGTAAATCCGGAAATATTCGATCTGGTATCGGTAACCGTAATAGTGGTTTGGCTGGTGACGGTCCCCGCGGTTACGACGCCGCTGCCCGCGACACCCGGCGTGCTGACGACCGTTGCAACTTCGGGAAGCGATGTTGCCCATATCAACGATGAGGTCAGGCATGACGTCAGGTCATGGGTAGCCCCGTTTGATAATGTTGCCACAGCATGAAATTGATGTGCTGTGTTGATTGCCATGCCCGGTTTGGCCGGAGCTACTGCGATGGATTGGATGGGTGCGACTTCGAGTTCGGCACTTCCCGTAATGTACTTGTGCGAATCGTTCTCAGTAGCGGTGATCGTGACCTTACCGGTGACGGTCCCCGCTGTAACGAGACCGTTGGCATCTACCCGGGCAATCCCGGGATTTGACGAGCTCCAGGTCAACGAGGTCATGTAATAGGTGACCCCGTCCGTTAACACGCCTTGAGCGACAAGCTGAAGTGAATACCCGATGGCAACGCTTGGGGTGGAAGGGGTGAGTATTATCTCGCTCAAGACGCCGTTCTTCCCTCCACAGCTCATGAGGCCTATGGCGGTAAGTGCGATTACCGCTACAACTACAATACAAACGTGAAAAAACCTGGCAACTCTCGGTTCCATTGTTCTTCTCATCCTTACCGGTGTGATTGCGTAAATTCTAAGCGGTGTCAATATAACACAAATTGAAGCCGGCTTCCACAATTATCATCCTTTGAAGAGCTGTGCGGGAGATGAATTACCGGTTTCTTTCCTTTACCACCCGGTCCATTTCACGTTTAGCTTCATTTGCCTTTATCGTATCACGCTTGTCAAAGGACTTCTTGCCCTTGGCAAGCCCGATCAGCACCTTGGCCCTGCCGCGCGTGAAATAGATCTTGAGCGGGATGAGCGTGAACCCCTTCTGGGTCATTTTCCAGGTAAGCTTGCGGATCTCCGCCTTGTGCAGCAGGAGCTTGCGCGTGCGAAGCGGCTCGTGGTTCGCCAGGTTGCCATGGGTATAGGGGCTGATGTTCGCGTTCAGGAGGTACATCTCCTCGTTCTTCACGATGGCGTAGCTGTCCGTCAGGTTCGCGAGCCCCAGACGCAGGGACTTGACCTCCGTGCCCTGGAGCGCCAGCCCGGCTTCAACAGTTTCCTCGATGAAGTAGTCATGGTACGCCTTACGGTTCGTCGCAACTGCGCCGGTATCTGTTGTGTTCTTTTCTGCCATAGGGTCCGTTGTTTGCCTGAAAGGATGGGGGAATGATACACGATACAGGACGCGCGCGCAAGATGATTCACCGGCAGTCCGTGCGTTTCCTGCCAATTCGGAAATATAGATGTCAGGTTAAGTAGTTCTTGTTCTTTACTGTCCCTTGTCCCCCTCAATAATATCCCGAAAGGTAGCAAGATATGGCTTGCCAACGGGTTTGCCCCATCGTTGAATGGCCCAGACCAGGAACCGCAAAAAGATGTTGACGCCTGAATTTTCGACATTTATTGTTTGCGTCAGGAAGGTCCCTCCGTCGCGTTCAGACAACTCATATATCTCTTCGATAACTCTGTCATGAGCAGAAAGACCTCCGGTATGGCGGATGACGAGCTTTAATGGAGGCTCGAAATGGACGAATTCCGCCTGAAACTCTTCCGCTCTTGAGTTTTCGTGCATCTGATACATTATGGCGTAGCGGTAGCCCTGCTGAGAGGCAGAGAAGGTCGAAGGAGAAACGCGCTTCACCTTCGGGTTCCAGAGCAGCATGTTCCCGGGGTTTTCAAGGAAAGCCCAAACAGCAGCGGCAGGACGGTTGATGAAAATGCTATTTACAAGCTTCATGATGGACTCCCGATTTCTCCGGATCAGCCTGTTTTATAATCTTTGGCATAAACGACGAAATCAGCGGAGCAAATTTATCGCGACCACCGGGTTTGTTTGTCAGCCCTACTCGTCTTTGTCCAGAATAATATCAACCATGGTTTTCCTCGGCTGGCGGAATAATTTCTTAACGCGGCGGCGAAATTCTTCCGGCGCGACGTGTTCTTCGTGAGTACCTATTACAATTCTGATATCGGGAAATGATTCTTCGAGTGCATTTTTGTATTTTTCCTTGAATGGACAGAGCGCTTTCACGCAGTAAGAAAAATGTACGGTATCGACACCGAAATCGGTCAACGCGCGGATTCTTCCGATTAACTTATCCGGGCCGGTAAGCGTCGGGCAACCAGGACAATTTATGATGCCGGCCAGGGTGAGCTTTTCCTCCTCGGGATATTCGGCGAACGTTCCTTTTCGCTTCCGAAAATCAGCGAGGCAGCTTGCCGATGAGCAGCCAAGGTCTTGAGTGGCATTTGAGCATGTCAAAATACCGATCTTTGCCATAAGCCGGTCTCCTTATTCAAGCGCACGCGTAACCAGTGCCACAATTGCTGCATCATTGACCAGAGCATGTTCCCAAAATCTCAAAACAAGCCACCCCTCATCATTCAATTGACGTGAGACTTTGCGGTCGCGTGATTTATTTCGGCGCTTTTTCTCAGTCCAGTATTTCACATTCTGTTTAGGAGTTTTAGTACATCGTGGGCAAAAATGCCAAAAACATCCGTCTACAAAAATAGCAACTTTCAATTTTGGGAAAGCGAAATCCGGTTTGCCCGGCAGATCCAAATGCCGCCGCCACCCCGCAATGCGATGCTTTCTTAGTATTTTCGCAAACAGCAGTTCTGTAGTTATATTACCAGCACCGCGGATCGCGGCCATATTTTTTGATCTTTGCGGCGTAGTAACAAACTTAAATGGCATTGGAGGGATTAAGAAGAAGCCAGCTCCGCGCGGATGGCGGCTTCATAAACATTATTCTGCCAGCTTCTTGGCTTGATTAGGAAACTTTGAGATCAGCCATTTAAGAACGGCCAGCTGATCCGTTCCGGGAGCGCGGCGGATTTGCGCAAGCAGTTTTGCAGCTGTTGGCCTGTCGAGGGTTATATTGGCCGCGCCTTCATTGCATACAGAACAAATGGCGCGAAGATTGGAATAATCGTCAGAACCGCCTTGGGACTTGTCTATGATATGCCCAATGTGCAGCCTTGTTTTTCTGCCGTCAAAGGGGTGCGGTTCTCCTGCGGGGATTCCGCACATCTGGCACGTGAAGCCGTTGCGGTCAAGCACATAGGCCCGCGTTTCCTTCGACATGGTGCGGGCAAAAGACGGAAGGAGTTTTTTGTCTACAAGCAGGTACTGGCCGGGTTTCAATTCGCTTCTGTCGTTATGGGTAACAATGTTCATACCCTCTTCGTTGCGAAGTTCCCTGACACGCCTTGCCCATTCGCTTGCATTCCCGGATGCCTTGCGGAGTTCGTCGGAGTCCAGTACCTCGCCGACATGCTGGAGCAGAAACTTCTTGATTTTCTTCCGTGCGCCCGGTTCCCGCGCCGCCATTATTTCACGCTCCGTAGAACGGTCCTTTTGCTGGCTGCTTCAAGCGCGGCCATTATCGACGTTCCGACCGCCTGCGCCACCGGAGAAGGAAATGCGTTTCCAATTTGTCGGTAGGCCGCTGTCTTTTTACCGGCAAAACTCCAGGTATCTGGGAACCCTTGGATACGCGCGGTCATGCGGATGGTGAGGCGGGGCATGCCTATAAAGTTTTTTTCTGGGGGCGCATCTGCCAAACCGTGGCCATCAACACCCAAAGATGCCCATGCCGCTTTTGCTCGTGTGGGTCCGAGGTCTGGCCCGCCATGCTTCTTTGAGCCTCCGACAAGTGTAGGAGCTATGTCATTTGCGCGTTTGCGCCACGTGAGCGCGCCACGCCACGCCTGCTCATTCATCAGGTCAAACAGCAGTTCACCGACGGTCGGAGGAGAAGTCATGGCCGGTGATGGCCATATGAAGTGTTCCGCAATATCTTTCCGTAGCGCAACGAAAATAACACGGGGGCGTAATTGAGACACTCCGTAATCAGAGGCGTTATGAAGCCGCCATTCGGTATGATAACCAAGGCTGGCAAGCTGGTTTTTGATGTGCTTTCTGTAGTCCTCAAAAACCGCGTCAAGCATACCCCTGACGTTTTCAAGCATAATAGCTTTTGGCCGTATTTCATCGGCTAGCCGGATAGCTTCGGGGAAAAGGTCTCGTTCATCGTCGCTGCCAAGTTGCTTTCCCGCTTTAGAAAAGGGCGGGCACGGTACGCCACCAGCCAACAGGTCAACACCCTTGTATTTTTTGCCGGGGAAACTTCTTATATCGCCGCAGGTAACATTCCAGGCTGGTCTATTCAGCAAAAGGGTATCACAGGCGGCACGCTCTATTTCAACGAGTGCGACATGGTTAAACCCGGCAAGTTCAAGGCCAAGAGCCTGGCCGCCTGCACCAGCGCATATTTCAACGGAATAAGGCATAGTTTACCTCCGTTCATTTTGATTCATTAATATAACACGAATTATACCCCATGGGGCAAGTTTTTTGGATAGCATTCATGATCAAACCCAGGCTCCGGAGAAGCAGCATGTTGCGCGTCTAAGTAGCGAGGACGTTACTGTTTGTGCTCTTCTCTACATCAAATTCACCGGGTCCACGTCCACGATCACTTTGCACTTCCTGCCGTACTTCTCCTCCACCGCGTTCCTGCCCTCGATGGCAAGAGACCGGATCTTGTCCCGCTGCTGCGACAGAAGCAGCAGGTGGAACCGGTACTGGCCGCGCACCCGTGAGATCGGGGCGGCTGCCGGGCCCAGGAGCACCGCGTCCTTGCCGCGCATGAGGCTGCGAATCCGGTTCTGCGCCGTCTTTGCAGCTTCTTCGGCAAGAGCTTCCTGCGCGCTCTTGACCTCAATCTTGATGATGCGCCCGATCGGCGGATAGCCGAGCTGCGTGCGGTAGGCTATTTCCTCGTTGTAGAATCCAAGGTAATCATGCGTCCTGCTGTGCAGGACCGAGTAATGGTTCGGGTTCATGGTCTGGATGATCACCTCGCCGCCCAGCTCGCCCCTCCCTGCGCGGCCCGCGGCCTGGGTGAGCAGCTGAAAGGTCTTCTCCGCGGCCCTGAAGTCCGGCAGGTTCAGCCCCACGTCGGCATCCACCACGCCGACGAGCGTCACCGCCGGGAAATCGTGACCCTTGGCGATCATCTGCGTGCCGAGCAGGATGTCCACCTCCCGGCGGTCCACCTTCTGGAGCAGCGTTTCATAGGCCTGCCTGCCTTTGACCGAGTCGCTGTCCATCCGCAAAATGCGCGCAGCCGGGAACAGGGCCTGCAGTTCCTCTTCCACCTTCTGCGTGCCGGTGCCGAGCTGCTTCAGCTTGAGGCCGGAACAAGCCGGGCATTTGTCCGGAGGCCTGGTGAGAAAGCCGCAGTAATGGCATTTCAATTTCTGTTCCGACTTATGGAAGGTGAGCGACACGCTGCAGCTTGGGCATTTGACGGCGAGGCCGCAGTCCTCGCAGATCAGCACCGAGGAAAAACCCCGGCGGTTCAGAAGCAAAAGTGATTGCTCGTCCCGCGCGAGCCGCTGGGTGATGTGCTCGATGAGGACCGGTGAATAAAGGGAAGCTTTCGGCAGTGTTTTGACATCGACGACGGCAACCTCGGGCATGGAACGATGGTCCACGCGGTCCGCCAAATGGAGATACTGGTACTTTCCCGATCGCGCATTGAAATAACTTTCCAGGGACGGCGTCGCGGAGCCGAGGACGGCAACGGCATTCAGGAACTTTGAGCGTACGATCGCCACGTCCCGCGCATGGTACCTGAGGCCTTCGTCCTGCTTGTACGAGTTCTCATGCTCTTCATCAACAATAATCAGCCCGACTTTTTCAAAGGGCGCGAAGACCGCTGAACGTGCGCCGATGGCAACCTTCACCTGTCCGGCCTGGATGCGGCGGTATTCGTCCGCCCGCTCGCGGTCGGTAAGACCGCTGTGCAGCACGGCCACCTGGTCTCCGAAACGGCCCCTGAACCGGTTAAGGAGCTGGGGCGTCAGCGCGATCTCCGGCACCAGCACGATGGCGCCCTTGCCCGTGCCCGTGAGGCTGCTGATGGCGTGGAGATAGACCTCGGTCTTGCCGCTTCCGGTCACACCGTGGAGGAGAAACACGCCGAACGTCCCGGTGTCCGCGGCTTCGGTTATTCGGCGAACGGCCTCAACCTGGGCAGGCATAAGCTCGGGCGGAGTAGACCCGATAAAGTTTTCCCGTGGCACGGCGGAAGTTTCCCGCTCCGTTACAACGATCATTCCCGCGTCGCGCAAAGACTTTATCGTCTGAGGAGAGAAGGCAGAGAGCTCATCAACACAGCATTCCCCCTGGTCCGACAACAGTCGCAGAAGCTCGGCCTGTTTTTTCCCTCTCACCCCTGCAGGTTCTCCGTTGGGAAAAGTATCTGCGCAAAGGCCGATATATTTTTTCTTTTTTGCCTTTGCCCGTGAGACCGCCTTGGGAACCAGGGCTTCGATGGTCTGGCCGAAGGGATGGAGGTAATAATCGGACATCCAGCGGGCAAGCGTCAGGAGCTCGGGAGTAAGGGGGTTGCCGAGGACTTCGATCACGGACTTGAGGCCGGAGACCTCGCCTTCCACGGCAAAGCCGATGACCGTCCCCTCGATACGCCTGCTCCCGAAAGGCACCAGCACCCGCGACCCCGGGACAAGACGGTCCTTCATCTCCTCCGGAACGCGGTAGTGAAATGTTTTGTCGATGGAAATATTGACGGCTATATCTGCTATGAGATCAGACATGAGAAGCAGTTCGGAGTGATGAGTTCGGAGTGATGAAATCGGTGAGACGTTTGCCGCAAAAGATCGTACCCTGCACTCGCGCATTGCACTCGTAACGCCGGGCACAGGCATAGAACTCAAAGAAAGAACCAAAAATCATATATTTGAGTTTTAATTCTCTTTGCGTTCTCTGCGTTCCTTCGCGGCTACCAGCTTTTGACTCGAGTTTGGAGAGGCAGTCTAAAGCCGCATTCCGCAATTTATGCTTTTTCCTTCAGGGCTTTTAATTCCTTGCTGCTCAGGATGTCCTTCAACTCGGTCATGAACTCGTTGATGTCCTTGAAGGAGCGGTAGACCGAGGCGAACCTGACATAGGCCACTTCATCCAGAAGGTGGAGGTGGTCCATAACTTCTTCACCGATGATCGTGCTCGGGATTTCCTTGAGGCCCTTGTCCTGGAGGGACTTTTCGATGTCCGCCACCGTGGTCTCAATGGCCTCGACGCCGACAGGCCGCTTTTCGCAGGCCTTCTTGAGGCCGTGCAAAATCTTCAGCCGGTCGAAAGGCTCGCGCCTGCCGTCTTTTTTGATGACCAGCGGCAGCACTTCCTCGACGCGTTCGTACGTGGTGAACCTGCCCTCGCACTTCAGGCACTCGCGCCTCCTGCGGATGGATTCGCCTTCCTTTCCCATCCGTGAGTCCACGACTTTATTTTCCAGGCTGGAACAGTAAGGACAACGCATGAGAAGCAAACTCCAATCACGAATTTCTAAATCCCAAATAATTTCAAAATCCAAATGTTTGAAATTTGTCGTTTGGCTATTCGATATTATTTAGAATTTCGAACTTAGGATTTCGGATTTGAACTCCTGTGTTTCTACTTTTTATAGTGTGTGATCTTGAGGCCCGACTCTCCCAGCATTTCCTCGGCGAGCTTGTCAGGATAGCCATCCTGGAAGATGATGTGCTTCACTCCGGCGTTGATGATCATCTTGGCGCAGATGCTGCACGGTTGATTGGTACAGTAAAGCGTGGCGCCGTCGATGTTCGTCCCGTGCTTGGCAGCCTGGATGATGGCGTTCTGCTCGGCGTGCAGACCCCGGCAGATCTCGTGCCGCTCGCCGGAGGGGATGCCCATCTGCTCGCGGAGGCAGCCGCGGTCGAGGCAATGCTCGATGCCCGACGGCGTGCCGTTGTAGCCCGTGGCCAGGATGTTCTTGTCCTTCACGAGCACGGCGCCGACCTGGCGGCGAAGACAGGTGGCCCGCTTCTTCACCAGGTGCGCGATCTCCATGAAATATTCATCCCAAGATGGTCTTGTCATAGTCATAGTCAAATCCTAAACTCGAAATCCTAAATCCTAAACAATTTCCAATAAGTAAATTCGAAACGTTTGGTTCATTCGAATTTCGAATTTATTTAGAGCTTAGAGATTCGTGCTTAGAGTTTGCTCTATCACTTCGCGAACATCAGGAACTTGGCGCAGAACGTCTTGGTCCGTTCCTTGATGGCCGCCAGTTTTTCCGGAGACTTGCCGTTGGCAAGCACCTCGCAGATAAGATCGCCGATAAACTTCATCTCCGGCTCTTTCATTCCCCGCGTGGTAACGATCGGCGTTCCGAGGCGGATGCCGCTCGTGGTCACCGGCGGGTTCTGGTCAAAGGGAATGCTGTTCTTGTTGCAGGTGATGCCTGCCGCATCGAGCCAGGTTTCGGCATCCTTGCCCGTGATCTTCTTGGGCGTAAGGTCCACGAGCATAAGATGATTTTCCGTGCTCCCTGATACGATGCGCAACCCGTCCTCGGTGAGCCGGTTGGCCAGGGCCTTCGCGTTCTTCACGACCTGGCGCTGGTAATCCTTGAACGACGGCTGGAGCGCTTCTTTAAAGGCAACCGCTTTGGCCGCGATCACATGGACAAGCGGGCCGCCCTGGATGCCGGGGAAGATGACCTTGTCCACGGCCTTGCCGTACTTTTCTTTGCACATGATCATGCCGCCGCGCGGGCCGCGCAGGGTTTTGTGCGTCGTCGTGGTAACGAAATCCGCAGAAGGCACCGGGCTCGGGTGTTCGCCCGCCGCGACAAGCCCCGCGATGTGCGCGATGTCCACCATGAGCAAGGCGCCCACCTTGTCCGCGATCTTGCGGAACCGGGAGAAATCAAGGATGCGCGAATACGCGCTGTAGCCGGCAACGATCATTTTGGGTTTGTGCTCCACGGCCAGCCGCTCCACCTCGTCGTAATCGAGCAGTTCTGTTTTCCTGTCCACGCCGTAGGAAAAGGACTTATAGAGCTGGCCCGAGAAGCTGACACTTGCCCCGTGGGTCAGATGGCCGCCGTGCGGGAGCCCCATGCCGAGGATGGTGTCTCCCGGCTGGAGCACGCTGAAGTATACGGCCATGTTGGCTGAAGAACCGGAGTGGGGCTGAACATTCACATGCTCGGCGCCGAAGATCTGCTTCGCGCGGTCGATGGCGAGCGTTTCCACGGTGTCGGCGAACTCGCACCCGCCGTAGTAACGGCGATGGGGATAGCCCTCGGCATATTTGTTCGTGAACACGGAACCCTGCGCTTCGAGCACCTCGGGGCTTACATAGTTTTCCGATGCGATGAGTACGATCTTGGTAAGCTCCCGCTCCTCCTCGCCCTTGATCGCGTTGTAGACGTAGATGTCCGCTGCTTTCAGTTCTGACATGATGCGTTATCCTTTGAGTGATTTTTCTATATCTGCAATCTTATTGAGCCGCAACTGGTGACGACCGCCTTCAAATTCCGTTTCAAGCCACGTTTTCACGATCTCGAGCGCAACGCCTTTGCCGATGACCCGTTCACCCATGACCAGAACATTGGCGTCGTTGTGCAGCCTGCTCATCCGGGCAGTAAAATGATCGTGGCAGAGCGCGGCGCGCACCTGCGGATACCGGTTGGCCACAATCGACATGCCGATGCCCGTGCCGCAAATCAGGATGCCTCGGTCCACGGTCTTGTTCGATACCGCCTCGGAAACCTTTTTCCCGTAATCCGGGTAGTCAACGGAATCGCGAGCTGCGGTGCCGAAATCCGAGACCTCGATGTTCTTGAAAGGCTGGAGATATTTAACGATCTCCTGCTTCAGTTCCAGACCGCCGTGGTCCGCGCCTATTGCCAGTTTCATGTGAAAACCCGCCCTTCTGGAGACGTTGATATTAACATCTCAGCTGTTTTTGTGTCAAGGAAAATACCGGTGTCCGTAGCTAAACAACAACAGCGGGAGAATGAACCGGCGGATAAAGAGGGTGGCATGGATACAGCAGCTCGAACGGCAATAACAGAATCAGCTGAAGTCATCGCGGGATTCCTGTTTACTATTGAGAGAGTTCATGGAGGAATTGGGAAAAATCCGCTATTGCAGCTGAAATACTTGTGTGCAGGACTGAATAGTCGATCTCCTCGTACTCATGGACCAATATGTTCCGGAGACCGGCGCTGAGAGCCAGCTTCTTACTGAGTTCCACGCTTATTATTCCTATCTCGCCGGCCCTAAGAAATGCCGTCCGGTAGGAGGCGGGAGCGGCCTCGCCGCGTAATGAAATAAGATGAAGAACAATGTCGCTTGCCGACATAACCAGCAGTTCGAGGATGCGCTCGATTTCGTAGTGCCGCGTCATGAACAGCTCGAAAGAAATTCCTTCATGCCGCTGGAGGTCCTTGAGATAGGTGGCCATTTGGCCAAGCTTCCGCTTCACCACTTCAGGCGACATGGCGAACTCCATTCGAAAATTTCCGTAGATATTCCGCTTGAAGCAGGCGAAGCTTTTCCGTGTCATAGTAGAGTTTGTACGCTCGGAGCCGCTCGCTGTCGAAAACGCCGGGCTTCTCCTCATACAAGGGCTTTCCTGATGAATAAATCTCAAAGAGAAGCACAATATCCGTATCGATTGAAAGAACAACGAGGTCGACTTCGCGGTCGGCGAACAGCGCGCCAAGCTGATAAATCAGTTCAAGCTTCGCTATCGTTCGGCCCCTCTTCATCTTGACCGCAAGATCGATGTCGCTCCCCGGCCGCTCGGCCCCTCCGGCAACGGACCCGAACAGAACCAGGAGTTCAATGCCTCTCTCCACGCAGAAATCCCTGATTGCATAGTCGTTCATAGCTTGATAATAAGATCAGCGGGCGCTAATGTCAAGCAGGATTGTTGACAATTGATCATGGAAATGGCAGTTGCTCGCGCGAAGCCGCAAATTGATCCGGTCCTGGTCAATCTTGAAAGCGGCTTTATTATTAGAAAAAGTCCCACAGCCCCTCTTTTTTAGAAAAGCGGTCAAAAGAAATGCCGCAGGCTTTATACAAACCTGCGGCATGCGGTGCAACGATGTAGGGTTTCACTTATTCTAAACCCGTCCTACGAGCTAAATCTGGGCGATAGACCGTATATTATGGTTTCCACAAAATATGAATATCTCCCACATGTACAGTACCGCTCGCATGCTGCAATCCGATTCGGAAGAACAGTGACTCCGACTCATTCATTATCTTTGCCATTACGCTTCTTTTTTGCCAATCAAACGTACCATCAAAATCGTTATCCGGCCAATCCGTTTCAACGCCATCTTTAAGAATAACGGCTTGAAACTTGCCTTTTTCGTAATTTTTACTTCCTTGGCTTGCAACATTTGCTGCTTTAATCATGGCGACAAGTTTATACGTGCCCTTTTTACTGAATTGTTTGGTCGTGATAACAGTGTCGCCTCTGCCCGTGTTGTTTTTAATCGTAATGTATTTATCGTTGCCCATGATGGACTCTCCGGAGATCGTCCACTTTGGCACCTCGATTGTAATGTCCGTCCAACTTTCTTCATTTGGCGACGGCGTTGATGGCGATTCTCCATGGCCGCTTTGACGCGAAGCTGACATGTCTCCCTTTGGTACGCTTGTCGCCTTTTCGTTGCCTCCTTGGGGTCGATGAAACTCAATCGGGCCGATCGGCGTAGGAATGGTCTTTATTGGCCCACAAGAAACAGCAAAAACACTCACACAAATAAGAATCAGTATTTTGGGGATCATATCACAACCTCCTCACTGCATTAGATTGACTTGTTGAAGCTTGAACGACGATCGCACAGTGCTTTTTACTGACCGCGAACACATCGGACATAGGCTGATCCCGTCTTACTGTAGAAGAAGACTGTGCCATCATAGAAATCCACGTACCTCGCCAAATAGTTGTCATATCCCGCTTCCGTAGTGGACGACCAGTAGTTGTTCTGTTGAGTATTCGGAAAATACGTGGTGTTGATTGCAGGGCTGTATTTCGTGTTATCTACAATTGTCTTCAGTTCCTTTACATTCGGCAGTCTCCAATCAGATTGCCCGGACAGTGTCAGGCCTTCGCAGTAGGTGATTGCACTCTCCCATGTTCGTGCTGTTGTGCTATCATTCAGTTTCTGCCACACAAGGCCTGTACGGCTGTCAGTGATTGTGTTATCCCCGTTGTCCGAAAACGCAAAGACCGACCCCGCCCCTAAAAGAATGATTGCCGCTATTGTGTTTGCGATACGCATGATGTTCCTCCTATTTCATTATTATTAGTCGGGTCGCGCTTTTTGCCCCGAAGTTTCCCGTTTGATTAAAAACGAAACATGCATCAGCGGTGCTTTGTTGTCCGTCATGGAGTCCAGCTTTATGACTAGCGCCGCAATGCTGCGTGACGTCTTTTGCAGAACCATGTCGATGGCGTACTTGTGATAGCGTACGAATCCGCCACTGACTACCCTATTAGCATAATCATTTCAACAACCTTGCGATCTATCTGCAGATATTTGAAGCGCACTATAGATGCCCCAAATAATCAATCACTGTCCGCCCCGAACGCAACGAACAAAGATGGTCTCCGACTTCATGAGGGGGCTGACGTCGCCATTGATGAAGGACACGCGCCAGGCGGCACCGGTATTAACTGCGTTCGTACTGGACGACCAGTACGCATACGGTTGTGTTGCCGGAAAATACGTGGCGTTGATAGTGGGGTTGAATGCGCCATAATCAACAATGCTCATAAGCTCTATATCATTTGGCAGCCGCCAATCCGCGTTGTTGCCAAGCGAAAGTCCGGCGCAGAACGTCTCGGCGGTCGCCCAGTTGCGGTATGTGAAGTCGGCCTGCTTCTGCCACATCAGCGATGTGACGTTGTCCGTGATCGTACCATTGCCATTATCGGTATAAGACGGCGGGTTGGTAGTATAGTTCGCGTCATCGCCGAATGCGGTAGAATAATGCGTGGTCTGGCCGGTGTCAGGCAGCTTCAGCAGACTCCATGACGAACTGGAAGAACCGGTTGCTGCCGTAAAATTCAGTGCCGTCACATTCGCGCCATTTACGGTCACAGCCTTGCTCGCCGGTGTAAACGTATATCCGGTCTGCAATGGGGTCACGGTGTACGATCCATTCGCCAGCCCGGTGAGCGAATAGTTTCCGCTCGCATCAGTCGTTCCGAGTGCGGTTGACGCGCCTGAAAGCGTCATAACCACACCTGAAAGGCCTGACCCGCTCAACGTAACCTGGCCGGATATGGTATAGGTGGCACTATTCCCGCCTGTACTCGTACTGTTGTTCCCACTGGGGGTACCCGGACTACTGCTCCCTCCTCCACTACTGCAACTGACCAAAAGCATGAGAACAATGATCATCTTTGACAATGCTGGTACAAGTCTTTTCATTTCACATCCCTCCCAATGGATTAAAGTGATCCGCTGACGGCCCTAAATCTTCCCGATATATACGCGGTCGGGAAACCTGTTTTACCAAACAGTTGGCATCGAAATTACCATAACGGTAATATATTGTCAAACCATATTCTTACCTTATCGGTAATGTCATTTTATGCCCGTGTCCTTTATAGTCTTTATGTCGGACAACACTGCTTGGTTCTATTTTGAAGAGACAGATAGGTTGTCTCAATGCGGGATAAAGTGACAATGGCCAAAAGGACTGTTACCAAAACGGATATGCTCGTTGCCCGGAATATCAAGAGACTCAGGGGCATATACAGCATCAGCCGGAGGGAATTGGAGGAGAAAGCCGGGATTGCCTATGGAATCCTCGATCAGATCGAGACGTTTCACAAACCGGCGGGGAAAACCATACAGAAGCGGATCACCGATGCCTTGGCCTGTCCGCTTACGGAACTCTATATGGAAGAGACACTCAGAAAAGTGATGGAGCCTGCGGCGTTGTACCTGAAGGAGCGGCAGAAACGTTTATTGGATGCGGCGGAACATCTATCGGACAGGCAAGTTGATGAAACTCTGGACTTTATGGAATGGTTGCTGGCGAGAAAAAACATGACCCGCGGAGCAAAAAAGAAATGATGGGAAGCATACTCGCATTGTAGCCACGTTCACTTGGCTGCATGTAACTCAACCTTTACGTCGTAACCGAGCTTATGGAGAAAATCGTAACAATCGTCCCAGGTAAGGCCGAACTCGCGGACATCGCCAAGTCCTATATGTGAAACAACATCCCGGATCACCTCAAAGTTCTTATCCTCAAAATCCGCATCCTGCATCATCTTTTCCGCCCAGTCAACAAGGGCGGGCAGATTCATCTGTCTGTTGATATATTTCAGAAGCATCTCCACAACCTGATTCTTCGTAATAACCATCACCGTTCCTCCACAATAACCCGATGTCCCTTGTCTTCCGGATATTTCTCGTGAATTTCCACGAGAATCCCTTTTGCGTTATATATTTCCTGCCAAAACCTTGTCGCTTCTTCGTTTAAATCAACTTCCTTGATGTACTTTGCAGACCATCCATGTTTTCCCTTTATTTCAAACAAATACCTTCTGCCGCCATTCGGCAGTTCAATCCAATTCGTGAACTTTCTTTCATTGCTCCGCCTCTTGGTTTGAATATCCATACCGTCATTATTATAACATTAACGTTCTATCGGAACAATCAACTTTTTTGCCCCCGGTCAGAGGTATTCGTACCCGATCATCCCCATCACCGTTATTGCCGCGGTTTCCGTCCGCAGGATATTCGGCCCAAGACTTACCAGGTGAAATCCCCTGTTCTTCGCCGTCTCGGCTTCAGCCGGGGAGAACCCGCCTTCGGGACCGATGAGAACGATGATGTTTTTCGTTTCCCGATGTTCCCGAAGAACATTCTTGATAGGCGCCGTTCCCTCTTCCCAGGGGAGGAGAAGAAGAGTTCCGGGTTCAGAGTTCTGAGTTCGGAGAAAGTCAGAGAACGTGCGGATCGCTTCAACCGCCGGGATGTCGGGCCTGTTGCTCTGCATTGCAGCTTCGCGCGCGATCTTCTGCCACCGCGATACCCGTTTCTCCTCGTCCCTAACCTTCACGATCGTGCGTTCAGTTACGATCGGGACGATTGATGCGACACCCAGTTCCGTGGTTTTCTGCATGATCCAGTCCATCTTGTCGGACTTCGGCAGTCCCTGGCCCAGGAGGATGCGCGGAGATCGGAGTTCCCGCTTCGACTGACCCGTGATCTCCGCTGAAATCTCTGATTTATTCATCTGCGTGATCCGGGCAAAATACTCGGTCCCCTGCCCGTCGCAGAGGAGAAGTTCGTCGCCGATCTTCATGCGAAGGACCACTGCGACATGGCGCACGTCCTCGCCGGAAAGAGTGATCTGCGGACCGGAAACCTGTTCTGGGGATATGAAAAATCGCGGGGGTCTGGGCATAAGATTAGTTCAGGGTTCGGAGTTAAAAACAAGATAACAATTCAGGCCTGGCGCGGAGCGTTGACCTGAATAGTTACTGCTCAATCGGTAAAAAAGTTTACGTCACGCTTTCGGCTTCGGCGCTGCGGGACTTCCCTGCCCGCTCCTTCTTCGCCTGCGCCGCTTTGGCCGTGCTTTTTTCTCGGTGTTCTTCTGCAGTTCCTTCTCTTCGCCCGGTGCGAGCGGATGGGTCTTGATGAAGTCCTTCCACCATACCCGAAGGTCCTGTTTTTCACCGGTCGTCTCGCTCGTAAAGCGTAAATACTCGAAAGCATCGGCAAAACCGGGACGGCGCAGAAAATACCGGGGATACTTCCCATCCCTTTTAGAGAAGCGCTGCTGATTCCAGTACATATCGCGCATGGGCAGGCCGACCTTCTTGGGTATCTGCACCCGCAGGGCCTGTTCAGCGAGGACCTCGGACACTGCGCTCGTCATGGCATCCAAGGGGGGTGCTCCTGCTTTTCTTAACTCGGCGGCCTTTTCTTCAATGCATTGGCCATACATGAGCCCGAACAGAATATGGGGTGCAACCTTTCGGCCCGCCTGCACGCACGCGTCAACCCACTCAAGCGCCTTGCCGATCCAGATGTGCGGGAAACCGTCCGCCTCTATGTCCACCCATGCATTCAGACGGGGGAAAATTACGCCGAAGAGGCCTGTCTTGCGCAAAAGCTGATAGGTTTTCTCCCCCTCGCCGAGAAGAAAGAGTTTGAGCACTTCTTCATACATGCGCGCGGGAGAGGCAAGCGCCACCTGGTCCTTGAGTTCAACCATGGCACGGTAGGTGTTTTCTTCTATCTCAAAACCGAGCAGGGCGGCAAAACGAACGGCCCGGACCATGCGCACCGGGTCTTCGGTAAACCGGACCCGGGGATCGCCGATAATACGCATGAGCCCTTGTTCGAGGTCCTGCATCCCGCCCACGTAGTCGATGACCGAAAAATCCGCGATATTGTAAAAGAGGGCGTTCACCGTGAAATCCCGGCGAAGGGCGTCTTCTTCCGGTGTGCCGAAGACATTGTCTCTCAGGATCATGCCGCCTTCGGTCTTGAGCATGCGCGGAGGTCTGGGCTTGACAGGTGCTGCCGTTTGCGCCTCCGGGGTTACGGCAGCCGGGGCCGCCTCCAGGGGTTGCGCGGACAGGTCTTGCGTTTGAGGAACGAGCGATGGCTCAACGACAGCAGCCGCCTCACCGGCCTCCGGTTCATCGGATACCATGGACCGGAATGTCGCGACTTCGATGATTTCGTCATGGAAATGGATATGGGCAAGACGGAACCTCCTGCCGATGAGCCGGCAGTTGCGGAAGACCTTCTTGATCTCGCCCGGGGTGGCGTCCGTGGCGATATCGAAATCCTTGGGCTCGCGGCCGAGCAGCAGGTCGCGTACGCCGCCCCCAACCAGATAGGCGAAATATCCATGTTCTTTCAGCTTGTAGAGGACCCGGACTGCATTGGGGCTGATCCACTTGCGGGAGATGGCGTGCTTGGAACGCGGGGTAATCGTAGGTTTTATAGGACTCACGGATTGGCATAATAGCACACAGTGGCAGGCAAGGTAAAGAAGGAATTTAAAACGGTATTTTCACCCGGTCTTCACAATGTTTCATTGTGAAGACCGCCCTGCTGTGCTATAATGCTCCATTATGAACAATCTCAATTTCACTGGACTGAATTCCGCGGTCGCGGAAAAGATCGCCCCCATGGCCGGAGAGCTCCTCAGGGAACATGGATCGAACATCCATTCCTTTCACATCGTGGGCAGCGCCGTGATCCCGGACTACAACGAAAAGCTGTCGGACGTCAACTCCGTTGTCGTGCTGCATAAGATGGATTTAAAGTTCATCGCTTTCCTCGCGCCCCTCGGGAAAAAATACGGCAAGAAGAGGATCGCCGCACCACTCGTCATGACGCCGGAATATATCAACAACTCGCTCGACGCCTTCCCCGTCGAGTTCCTCGACTTCAAACTCATCCACAAAACCGTGTACGGGAATGACCTTCTGCAGGACCTGCGGATCACCAGTCCCAATTTGCGGCTTCAGTGCGAACGGGAGATCAAGACCAAGCTCATCCACCTGCGGCAGGGATACATCTCTTCGCTCGGGAAAAAGGACGCGCTTGCCGCCGTGCTGGTGCGGTCCATCACCGGCTCGATGGCGCTTTTCCGGGCCATCATCTCGCTCCTCGGCAAGGAGCCGCCAATGCCCCGCACGGAGGTCATACAGTCGCTTAGGTCCGCTTCGGGGATCGACACCAGCATCTTCGAGAAACTGCTGATGCTCAAGGCAAACCGCCTCAAACCTTCGGAGCAGGAACTGGCCTCCTTCTTCGAGCACTACTACCACGCCCTCGAGTCCGCAGGAAAGATCATCGATGACCTCCGCGTATAGAAGATTCTTTTTCATTCTCGCGCTTTGCGCGGCAGTCTGCGTTTCTGCTGCCCACGCTTCCACTCCGGAGCCGCCGGTAACCCCGCGCGATTACGTGGTCGATCTCGCGGGCATCATCAGGGGCGATGCCGCGGCCCGTATGAATGCCGTTCTCAGAGAGCTGGAACAGAAAACCACGGTCCAGGTCCTGGTCCTTACCATTCAAAGCTTGGACGGACAAGGCATCGATGACTTCGGCGTCACAACATTTAAAAAGTGGAAGCTCGGCCAAAAGGGCAAGGACAACGGCGTTTTGATCGTCGTCTCGGTAAAAGAAAGAAAGTACCGTCTCGAAATCGGGTACGGACTGGAAGGCGTTCTGCCCGACAGTCTCGTCGGGACCATTGGGCGTGAATACTTTGTCCCCTATTTCAGGCAGGGAGACTACAGTACGGGAATCTTCGCGGGTACCATGGCCGTCGTCAACACAATAGCAACTCAGGAGGGCGTGCAAATAACCGGCATGTCCGGCGCACGGCAGCCTCGTGCAGGCCGTGCAGGCAAACCCCTCGGAGCTTTTCAAATGATCGTCTTCGCCATTCTCGGCATCGCGGGACTGATTCTGTTCATAACCCATCCCGGCCAGTGTCTCCTTCTGATCATGGCTTCTCAAATGGGAGGAGGAAGGGGCGGCTGGTCCGGAGGAGACGGAGGGTTCGGCGGGGGCGGCAGTTTCGGAGGCGGGGGTGGCGGGGGAGGAGGCGGGGGCGGAGCATCAGGGGGTTGGTAAAGAACAACCGCACGAGTTTCGCGTTACGTGCCTCAGTCTCATAATTTCAGACCAAAACGTGAAACCATAATCTTTCAGGAGGAAGAACATGAACAACGGAATTAAGGCAGTACTGATCATTCTCGGCGTCATTGCGGTGTTCGCAATCGGCATGGTCCTGTACGGGGTCGGCGAATACAACAAGGTCGTGGCCATGGACGAGCAGGTCAAGTCACAGTGGGCGCAGGTCGAGAACCAGCTGAAGCGGCGCTACGACCTGATCCCGAACCTGGTCGAGATCGTCAAAGGGTATGCAAAGCACGAAAAGGAGCTGTTTGAGCACATCGCGGATGCGCGCACAAAATATTTTCAGGCATCGGCTCCCAAGGACAAGATGGCGGCCTCGGGACAACTCGAAGGCGTTCTCTCGCGTTTGCTCGTGCTCCAGGAAACCTATCCCCAGCTCAAGGCGAATGAAGGTTTTCTGAAACTGCATGATGACCTTGCGGGCACGGAGAACCGGATCGCGGTGGAACGAATGCGGTATAACGAAGAAGTGAAGGCGCTCAATACCTACCGGAGAAGCGTGTTCGGACGGTTCTTTGCGTCGCTGGCAGGGGTGAACGAAGCGCAGTATTATGAGACACCCAAGGCCGAGAAAGAAACGCCCAAAGTGAAGTTCTAACAAAGGAAGCACCGGAACCGGGAAAGAAGCAGCACATCATGAGACCATCCCCCTCCACCCTCTCACCAAAGGGGCAGGGGGATTTTTTATGGCGCATTCCCCGTGGAGAGCCATCAAGCTGCCGGTTCCTCAAAAAGCGTACTTCACCAATTTCTGCAGCACCTCGATGTGCAGTAGTTCTGAAGGAATGATGCGAAGCTCCATTTCCCTGCCGGTGCGCTCATGGGGAGTGGTCGGCTGGGCAGTGGCCGCAAAATAGGTTGAGTAGTTTCTTCCGAGTTCGGGCTCTGCTTGAAAGAGTGCGTCCTGGATGAGTGCGACCATTCGCTGCGCCTTTATCCTCTCGGCAACATCACTTCCCCTGGACCCGAATGAAGGAAATCGGGCAATGATCAGGACCAGACTGATTTCGGACCGCGTATGGCCGTCATCCATGAGCGACAAATAAAAGCGCGCGAGTCTTTTCACATCGGCCCCCGCCGAGGGCTTCAGCGTGCCGTCCCGGTTAAACAGCAGTGATGGTTCCAGGACAAGTGAGCTTTTCTCGACTCTCAGGCCCTTGATCGATTCAGCGCCGAACTCTCTCTCAAAAGTTTTTTTGATGTTCTTGGCAAACTCGTTTCTGGGCTGGGACATGGCAAGGGCCGGCTCCAGATAACGCTGAATCTTGACTGCCCGGTAATAGAGGACAGCGCTCAGGAGCACCAGGCCGATGAGCGTGAGGCTTAAGACCGGGCCGGCCGGCGGCAGATATTTCCACGGGAATTTACCGTTCATGGAGCGCATTCCTCCAGGCGATTCAGTTTTTTCATTGCAGTCGTGAAGTCCGCCTCTGAAAGGTTTGCCGGTGAGTGAATGGCCTTGTTCCGCACATACATCAATTCATAGAACAGTCCTATTCCGGCCTGGCCGATGCGGCGGCCTTGTTCCATCTCCTTCAACCCGTCGGAAAGCGCCGAGAACGTACGGCCCAGGACGGCCGTGGTGAAAGCCCGCAGCCGGTTTTCCAGATGATAGCCCAGGAGGAGAGAGGCCACGACCTTCTCTCCGGACCGGAAATATTCCAGCGCCTGCTCGGCCGATCCGCCCCCCTTAACGATATTGATGTTCTCCGTGGATTCTGTTTCACCGGGGACCAGACGCTGTATTTTCTGATAGACTTCCACACACTTGTCGAGCATGTCCTTCTCAAGATAGGACTCGGCGAGAAGAAACAGCTCACGCAGGCTGTCCGCGCCTTCTCGCTGCCGGCTGGCAAAGGCATAGGCGCGCCGAATGGCCTCTGTCTTGTCGTCCTTCTTGTCGAGCACGTCGAAATGCCTGGCCCAGCGTTTTCCCTTCAGCACGTTGTCTTTTGTGAAACGGAAGAGACGTTCCGAGACTTCACTCTTGTCGAGTTTACCGCTGATGACAATGATGTTCAGCGCCGGATGGGTCTCGAAGAGTTCCGGCAAAACTGTGATGCCTTCGTTCATGCGGTCGAACTCGATGTCGAGCGTCATGAGGTCGAAGTGCTGCGACGTAATAAGGCGCAGGGCTTCCCGTACGCTGGCCGCCTCGTGGAACCGAAGATCCGCGGCCTCCCCTTTCAGCGCCCGCTGCATTTCGAGCTTCAGAAGCTCCCGGTCCTCATGATCGTCGTCGGCAATCAGCACCCTAAACATGCTGCGCCTCCTCGACAAAAGGCAGCTTGATGATCACTTCCGTACCGATGCCCGGGGCCGTATATTCCTTGCCGATCCTGATCTTGCCGGCATGGAGACCGATGACGTATTTGGCGTAGTAGAGCCCCTGACCCCACCCCTCGCCGGTCGTCCTCCCCTTGTAAAAACAGAGGTCCGCCTGCTGCTCATCCATGCCCTTTCCCTCGTCCCTGAAGGAAATGACCACATAGCGTCTGCCGACATCCTGGTCCAGGGAACAGCTCACCTGGACGGACGCCCGCACCTGATCCGGCTTCTTGTATTTGATCGCGTTGTCGATCAGGTTCTCGAAAACGGTTGTAAGCAACGGAGGGGAGGCATAGATCATGGGCATCAAGGCGCTCTTCTGGATCGACAGGTCCACAAGGTCGGCGTAGTGCGCTGTAATGCTTTCCAGCAGCGTCCTGAGATCAACGCGCTCGAACTCGACAAGACCCGCTTCGCGGCCGTCCGAGATCTTTTTAAAAATATCGATATCGGCAAACAGCTTGTCCAGATTATCATCGATGCGTTCCTGCGCCTCCCGCGGGAGCGTGGGCAGAAGGTCAATCCTGCGCTTTATTCTTCCGAGGTTGTTTTTGAATTCATGGCTGATGGTGGCCGATATATAGCGGATGAACTCGTTTCGACGGGCGATTTCCTGGTTTTTCAGCACAAGAAGCATGTTCTCGCGCGCCCTCCGCTGTTTTTGCTGATAGACAACGGACAGGTACATGCTGAGAGCGGCGAAAGCGGCGATCATGACCACAAAGGAGTATTGCGCGACCCTGTTGGAGGCATCCAGCAGTTCCTGTAAAATGGAAAGACGCTTGTCGATATTGCCCGCCTGGGGGACGGCGTACAGGCCTTTCCACGGCATCAGCCACAGTTCAAAATGTCGAAAGGGTGGAAAGAACCGGTCCGCGTAGACCATGCCCAGTACGATCCAGATGAAAACCATGAGGGCCGCCAACGACAGAATCCGGATCCGATGAGAAATGGCAGGATCAAACATATGCATAATTTATTATAAAATTCCCGTTATTACAACAAGAAAAGAATGCCTTGCGTGCCGCACATATCGTGTTCGAACAGCATGGGATCTCGTCCTTTTTTCTCACTACGTGCATGTCCGCGCGAATGTTTTTTTCCGCACACCTCACCCCTTCCGGGTTTGGTTGCGCTTTCCTGCCGCGCTACGGTTTCTCAAACAACGCGGCATGATTCGACGTAAAAAAAGGAACATCATTTTTCAGGATCGCCGAGACAGCGGGGTGTTTCTTAAAATCATTTTCCAGGAACCGCCGCACCTCTTTCCGGTCCCATCCCGCTGGATGCTTGAAGGCACGATAGAGCGAAAGGTCGCCCTCATAGAACTGCGCTGTCTCGTACTCCCGGGCCTCCGTGCCGCAGACCGGCATATTGAACACCGCACAATTCAGGAAGGTGATTTCCTCTTTATGAGCAGCAACAAACGTGAGTGTCTTTCTCGCCTCACTGATCGTCTCAGCCGGAGTGCCGAAGAGCAGATAGACGAACGCGGCGATTCCCGCTTTCCGCAGATTGCATAATACTTTCGAAGCCATCTCCAGATCGATTCCCTTCCGCATCCTGTCGAGTACGTTCTGGTCGCCTGATTCCAGGCCAAGTTTGAGCATCGCACATCCCGAGCGTTTAAGCGCAATACAATAATCGAGATCTGTCAGCTCCTGGCTGATCCGCGCGAACCCGTACCAAGGGACCCCAAGCGGTTTTTCAGCAAGGCGGTGCATGCATGCGGAACTCACAGCGTTGTCGAGCAAATGGATCATAACCGGCTTTGTCCTGGCCACCAGAGCATTGAGCTCAGCCATGGCACGTTCCGCCGGAACAGGGACATAGGGGGTGTCCTCGGCGGTCTCAGGACAAAATAAGCATTTGTTCCAGTAGCACCCGCTCGATGCGCTGTAGGGGAGAATGAACCCAGGGGAAAGATACTCGTGAAGAGGAAAAGAGTCGTAATCAGGCGCGCTCTGAACCTTGTCCACTGCGTTGACACCGAGCAGCGCAAGCAAAGGACCCTCTCCCGGGCCCGCGATAAGATGGTCTACAAGACCGCCAAACGGATTTTTCCAGTCCGGGTGCTTCGTCCATGAGGTCACCAGGCCGCCGCCAAGCACGATCTTTCTGTGAGGGAAAGCTCTTCGCAGGTAGCCGATCATGGCAAAAGCGCAGAGTGCCTGGCTGAGATAATTCAAGGAAAACCCTATGAAACGTCCGGTTCCAGACACTTCTGATTCCTTGTCTCCCATTGTTTCCAGTATCTCCGGCAGCCTCGTGCTGAACCAGTGATAGAACGGGTTTTGCTCCGGATGCTCGGCAGCGTGAATAAGATCGGCGCTCCGCAGGGGAGACAGGCGCTGGTCCTGATAGTCCGCCAGTCCTATGGTCGTTCCTTTATCAAAAGTGGAAACAGCGAGAATGCGGTTTAAATCTCTTACCACGCGGGCGTAGCGGTCAAGAGATCGATAGGTCCGGATGTCACGGAGCGAGGCAAGATTCTGAGGTAGAGTGCGGATCGCCCGCCGGGTCCAGGTATCGGACGCTGCGTTCGGCTGCTGCAGGAGAAAGAGCAGTCCCTCCAAATTTGCATCCAGAACGGTGAAGGAGATTCCATGCGCTTTCAGCGCGCCGGCGAGTTTCGCGATACCCGCGGGCGGTTCGCCTGGTTTTGCCACGGGGGGGAAGATGAGGAGCATTCGACATTATGCCGGATGCGGGAGAGTATGGCAAGAGCATTCGGAGGAAGACTCACTATACGGGAATAAAAAGGGGGAAGCGGCTCAATTGCAAACCGTTTCCCCTTGTCAGTGGTTCAGACTTATAAGAAAATGAGCAGACTAAACGAACAGGTTGATCTGGGAGTCCGCCGCCTCATCGAGCCACGTGGCCGCGCCGCCGAACTCTACGCCGTCGATGATATCCGACTGCTTCACTCCCATGACGTCCATGGTCATCTGGCAGGCGATCAGCTTCACGCCGGCTTCCT
>Ga0315281_10000732_pt1 | contig 46943 bp, 48 predicted proteins | sample YL17G07_0_MG_FD_204540 | JGI IMG/M metagenome (GOLD analysis project Ga0315281, IMG submission 204540) | Sediment microbial communities from Yellowstone Lake, YNP, Wyoming, USA - YL17G07_0 | ecosystem: Environmental > Aquatic > Freshwater > Lake > Sediment | place: USA: Wyoming | collected...
AGGAGCAAAAGAGCTGGATTCCCGCTTACAAACTGCGGGAATGACGTTTCCCATGCTGTTTTTTTTGATTCATAATTGCTTTTTTGTCTGATTAGTTTCGATTTTATGCATAGTGCGTTCGCCCTGAAAAAAACAGTTGCAAATAGACTGACTGATTAATGCTATAATAATGACAGAAAATAGTCAAGGAGTACGGGTATATTAATGCAAAGAATATTTATCGATGAAGTCATGCCGTCCATGGTCCTTGCAGACACCGTTAAGGATAGCAGTAACACTGTTATATTAACTAAAGGTACGACGTTAACAGAAAAATATATCAGTATATTAAACGAAAGAGGCATAAAAAGAGTTCCTGTCGAAGGTCGTCCTATTAACAGAAAAGGCAGCTCGATGGAAGGCCTTGACAAAGAAATTGACGAGAGGTTCTTTGCCGCAGGCAATAATCCCGTTACCCTTAAAATCAAAGACAGGATCAAGGAGCTTCTGAGTTGAGCGAACTGTTTGACAGACTATTGCGCAGCAAAGACCTGCCCACGATACCCGTGATTCATCAGAAGATCGTTAATATTCTGAAAAAATCCAATTATTCTGAAGCTGATATATCCGACCTTATCGAGAGAGATCAGGTCCTGGCCTCAAAGCTTTTGAAACTTGTAAATTCGCCTTTTTACGGTGTCTTCGGCCGTGTATCTTCAATCCCGAGGGCGACGATGCTTCTCGGCGCAAAACTCTTAAACGGTTTTATTATGAGCGCCACCCTGTTTGATTCTACTGACAAGTCGACTGTGGGCTTGTGGGACCATTCATATTGCTGCTCTACTGTGGCAGGTTATATTGCAAAGAGACTCAATATAAAAACAGCCGAAGAGGTTATGACAGGCGCCTTGTTGCATGACCTTGGAAAAGTTTTAATAAGAAGGCAGTTGCCTGAAGAAACCCTGGCTATTGAAGAGGCTGCAAAGTCCAACAGGATTACAACCCTGGATGCTGAAAAAATGGTCATTGGCATGTCTCACGATGAAGTGGGCATATGGCTTGCGGAGCAATGGAACCTTCCAAAAATAATCAAGGATTTAATCGGATATCATCACAGTCCGGGTCTTTGCTCCGAACATCCTAAAGAGGCGGCAATAGTGCATTTATCCGATATAATTATCAAAGGCATTGGCATTACCGGCAGTTCAGACTCATATGTTCCTGCGCTTGACGACAAGGCATTGACCAGCCTGGCTTTATCTGAAGATGATGTAATGGATATAGTCACCGAGGTTGTTTGCAAGGTCGAGACCGATGAGATGTTTTTGAAATACCTGCCGCAGCGATAGGACCAATCAGTCGCCGACTTCCATCCGCCAAATTATCTGCGTGTTATAATATTAAATATGGAGGTAATAAATGGCTAAGACCGAAATTCGGGACAAACACCTTAAGCTTGATCAGAAAAAAATAGACAAAGCACGCAAGATTCTTGGAACTGAGACTGAAACTGAAACAATCGAAAGGGCGCTTGATGTGCTTGCCATGCAAGGTACAATCGAAAAAGCTCTTGAAATGCTTCTTGCGAAAAGCGACAGGCTTCAGTTCCGATGGGCAGGAGCCTTAAATAATCTGTCCGACAAAACATCTGTTCAGCTTCAGCATGAAATTAACGAAATGAGATCAGACAAATAGATGCATTTACTCCTTGATACGAACATTTTTCTTGAGGTGCTTTTGAACCAGGCGAGGGCCAAAGATTGTATAAGGCTCTTAAGTTCGGAGCATGATTTCTATTTGTCTGACTTTACACTGCATTCTATCGGAGTTCTGTTATTAAAACACAAACGCCATGACGCCTTTATGCAGTTTGTGCAGGATATAATCGTCAATGCCGGATTTCTCGTTGTTTCGGTGCCGCCAGCCGAAATAACGTCCGTGATTTATGCAGCGGAGCGGTATAATCTGGACTTTGACGATGCTTATCAATACGTAGTTACAATTAAGGTCAGGGCTGAGTTGGTGAGCTTTGATAAGCACTTTGATAAAACCAACCTGAAACGCAAAGAACCGGCAGAGATTATTTAATGCTTAAGGAAGAGGATAATTTTGTTTAAAGAGAGGCGTAGATTTGCCAGAGACGTTGTCTTTATTCCACTAAAGATCAATTGGCCTCAGAAAGAACATAAGGTTACTTCAACTAAAAATTACAGTTACGGGGGTGTTTTAATAGACAATCCCTTTGACGATGTTCCGGAGGTCGGCACTAAAGTAACCCTGCAATTAACAGAACTGATAGAAGGTCACGAGGCCCCATTATTGCCGGCCCAGGTGACCCGTGTATGCGCTGCGGAAATCGCCGTCGAATTGCTGATTGATCACAGCGACACAGAATAAATACCCGCAACAGCCCTGAATCCTGTCCTGATTTATTTATCAATGAGATAAAATTCACATAGTTATGGACAGACGGAAATTAATAAATGGTGTGTTAAATGGTGAGGCAAGTGAGCGTTTGCCGGGCGAATCCGGTAACAATTCTGAGTGAAAAGCCTCGAAGTGAAAGCAGAGTGTCGCCTGCAAAGCCTTGACAATACTGCTATTTACTTCATTCGGCTTTATGGTGTAAGATAACGCAAATCAGCTTTTAAGTTTGAAGGTCGCAGGAGGAAAAACAACTCATGCTGAACAAAACAGAAAAGATATGGATGGATGGAAAACTCGTTGCGTGGGACGAAGCCAGGATACATGTCCTGACGCATACTCTGCATTACGGATTGGGGGCTTTTGAAGGCATACGCTGTTATAATTCTTCCAAGGGGTCAGCCGTGTTCAGGCTTGACGAACATGTGAGCAGGCTCTTTCAGTCTGCCAAGATATTTCTCCTGGACATACCCTTCACGGAAGCGGAGATAAGAAAGGCCATCCTTGACACCATCAAGGCCAATAGGCTGAAAGAATGCTACATTCGCCCGCTTGTCTATATAGGTTACGGGGCCATGGGCCTGTATCCGAAGGGCAATCCGATATGCGTTTCCATAGCAGCGTGGCCCTGGGGCGCTTACCTCGGAGAGGACGGTCTGGAAAAAGGCATCAAGGTCAAGACCTCGTCTTTCATCAGAAACCACGTGAATTCAAACATGTCCAGAGGCAAGATATGCGGCTACTATGTCAACTCGCAGTTGTCGAAAAAGGAGGCCATATCGTGCGGCTGCGATGAAGGGCTGCTCCTTGATACCGAAGGCTACGTTTCAGAAGGCAGCGGTGAAAATATCTTCATGGTCAGAAACGGGGTACTGAAAACCACTCCTCTAACTTCTATCCTGGAGGGCATAACAAGAGACAGCATCCTGAAGATCGCCTCTGATGCAGGCATCAGGACCGAGGAACAAAGGTTTACAAGGGACGAACTCTACATTGCCGATGAGGCCTTCTTCACCGGCACTGCCGCAGAGGTGACCCCGATCAGGGAACTCGACGGCAGGACCATAGGCGAGGGCAAGGCGGGAAAGATAACCAGGAAGCTCCAGTCAATCTTCTTCGATGCCGTAAAAGGCAAGAACAATAAATACAAGTCCTGGCTGACTTACGTTAAATAAACTTTCGAAAGGACCGCAACAGATAAAAAAGGCGATGGGAATAATCCCATCGCCTTTTTTAAAAAAATGCCTAACCTTATTTCTTATGACATTTCTTGCAGTTGGCGGGGTCGGAAGTCTTGAAGACCGTTACACCGTTGATGACCTTTTCACCGTTGTGGCAGGTGCCGCATAACTTTCCGGCATTTAGGTCCGCCATCTTCATCTTCATCCTTTCCGGTTTCGGCTTCATTTCACCGAATAACTTGGTATGGCAGTCCGGGCACTTGTTCCCTTTTGTCATGTGCAATTTGCCGTCGAAAACGACTTTGCCTAACGGGCTTCCGTTGAATTCCAAAGTCTTACCCGGGGGAACGGCCATGGCGCTGCCGACGAAGACAACTGCGATTAAAACCGTCAGGATAGCTGTAATAATTCTCATTTACCTGTTCACCTCCTTTTCTTATCAGAAATTATTGCAACCGGCATGCCAGCTGAATTGTTGAATAGTTTACAACATATTTACATACGAATGAAAGCTTTTTTTGTAGGAAAAGCGCATTTCGGGTTCCCCATTTGAGGATTGGCTATCTAATTAAGTATCTTTCACATGCTCCTTTGTCGCCTGCGACGCGTCCGATGACACTGCGTTTATCAACAAGGGTCAGCGAGCGACAAAGCGGACATTAAGAAAGTGGGTAGAGCACGATATGCAGGGGTCGTAGGCCCGCACCAGCATCTCAAGTGCAAGGGTTATCTCCTCCTCGGTCTTTTCAATAATCTCGGGCACAAGCTTCTTCATATCATGTTCTATATTATTAAGGTTCTGGTTAGTAGGTATTATGCAATTAGCGTTCAGGATCATACCCTTGTCATCAATCTCGTAGTTATGAAATAGTATGCCCCTCGGCACTTCCACCGCCCCAAAGCCTGTCCCGGCCCTCACCGGTATCACTCTGTTTTCATTCAACCCGACAGTAATGCATTCATCATGGTTGACGCCTGAGGTCTTGAAATCTTCCACTGTCCTTATTGAGTCCTCCAGGCAATGGACACACTCCACCAACTGAGCTGCAGTATTGAGGTAGGGGTTTATACACCTGGGTTTCAGTCCTATCGCCGATGCGACGGCCCTTGCAGAGGGATGCAGCTTTTCAGAATTCAGGTTAAACCTCGCCAAAGCGCCCACAGCATAAGAGTCCCGGCTCAGTCTGGTATGTTTTGCCGATGAATGGGGGACGATAAATTCATTCGTAACTTTTCGGTATTCTTTCTTTCCTACCCTCACACCGTCCGTTGAACCTATATCGCCGGCAAGCATGGGATATTCCGGCCCATCGCTCACAAGCGCTACATATTCGGTATCTCGCCCAAATTCCGGAAACTTCAGGGTCCGAGCAAACTCAACTGTAGCGTCCATGTCCGGTTTCATTGCCTTGAGTATTGTCAGCATGGCATCCAAATCACTTTCTGACGGCAACTTGGTAAAGCCGCCGACCACCGCTGAGATTGGATGAACATGGCGCCCCACCAGGATATCACACAGGTCGCAACAGGCCTTCTTCATCCGCAAGGCCCTTCTAACCACCTGATTGTGGGTGTCTATCAGGGGAACAAAGCTCTTGACCCCAAGCAGGTCCGGAGCGGCCAGCAGATAAATGTGAAGGATGTGACTGTCGAGTGTCTCAAAATGGAGCAGGAGCTTTCTGAGCTTTATTGTCTGGTCCGATGGTGCAATTCCAAGTGCGTCCTCCGCAGCCTGAATAGAGGCAAGGGTGTGACCGCAGGAACATATGCCGCATATCCTGGATGTAATGTGCTGGGCCTCAAATACCGAGCGGCCGCGCAGAATTCCCTCAAAGAAACGCGGGGCCTCCACTATATCCAGCCTGCACTCCTCAAGCCTGCCTCCCTTTACATTGACAATGATATTGCCGTGGCCCTCCACCCTGGTAAGGTACTCCACATTTATTGAAATGGTCTTTTTACTGTTCATCTTCCTCGTGCTCCACAAGCTCACGGCTCTTGTTGTACATGTTCATCTTGTTTAATATGAATTCCATGGGCAAATCGTATTTGGCAAGCACGCTCCTCATCCCCTTTTCATTGGAACTGCTCACGACCCCCCTGCACCCGTAGCATATGTTGCCGTTATTGATACACCAGGAATTGCAGCCTGCCCTCGTAATCGGGCCAAAACACGTCAAGCCCCGATCGTACATGCAGACGTTCTCATTCATCTTGCATTCAACACATACCGCATAGTCCGGGACGTAATACGGGATGCCGCGTAAGGCCGCTTTTAACACCTTGAGAAATTCCGGCTGGTAGACCGGACACCCGTTTACAAAATAGTCCACAGTCACCACCTGGTGCAAGGCCCTTGTCCACTCGGTGGGGAAAAGCCTGTAGTCGTCGCCGTAAACATATTTGCCTATGTCTGGGAGGCTGAAGTTGTTCTTCATACCGTTGACACCGCCTATAGTAGCGCAAGAACCGTAAGCCACAAGGACCTTTGATCTTTTCCTTATGCCCCTGATGCGCTCTATGGCGTGTTCATTGGTGATACTCCCTTCGACTATGGCTACATCCAGGTCCTTGTCCCACTTCTCTGACATTGTCTCCCTGAACTCCACCACCTCGATGACCCCGAGGATGTCAAGCAGGGCCTCTCCAAGGTTGGCTACCTGGAGTTGGCAACCTTCGCAGCATGCAAAGTCAAAAAAAGCAGTCCTGGGCCTGTTCATCACAATGCCTCGCTCATTTTCCTGACGTCTGAGTAATTGAACACCGGACCGTCCCGGCAACAGTAAAGGCCCTGTATCTGGCAGCGGCCGCATTTTCCCATACCGCACTTCATATGCCTCTCAAGGGAGATTATTATATGGTTCTCCGGAATATTCTTGGCAAGCAGTTCCTTTATGACAAACCTGTACATGATGGGAGGGCCTACGATGACCGCAAAGGTCTTCTCAGGCTCGATATGCACGCCGGGCAGGAGGGTCGTTATCTGCCCGACATGGCCGGCCCAGTCAGGCGCGGCCCTGTCCACCGTGCATTCGTAGTGTATGTCCATCCTTTTGAACCACTGGTTCACCTCATCTGAAAAGAGCAGGTCCTCCGAGGTCCTGCACCCCAGCAGGATGTGGACCTTACCGAAGTCCCTGCGGTTGTCGAATGAATATTGAATCAATGAGCGGAGCGGTGCAATGCCAAGGCCCCCGGCCACAAAGAGCAGGTCGTTGCCTTCCAGTATCCGTATCGGAAACCCCTTTCCATAAGGCCCCCTGATACCCACCTCATCCCCTGCATCGAGCCTGTGCATCGCGCCGGTGACCTTGCCTGCCGCCCTTACGCACAACTCAAAGGAGCCCCGGTTAGTAGGGGATGAGCATACCGAGATAGGCGCTTCGCCCACCCCGAAAAGAGATACCATGACGAACTGTCCCGGCTCGTGGTCCAGGCTTTCACCGCCCTCGAGGCCAATCTCAAAGAGCATTTCCATCTTTGTCAGCCGCCTGGCGCCGAGCACCCTGGCCTTTCTTATCCTGTAGTTGGAATCCTTTATAACAGCTTTTTCCATATCCTCGAATCGCTCTCCTCTACCAGGGCCTTGAGCGTCTCCTTAAGTCTTATTCCAGCCATGCACGCCCGGCTGCACCTGCCGCAACCTGTACAAAAAAAGCGGGAGAATTTACTCACAGGATACCTGAACTTGCGGTAATAGCGGTGCCTCTGCCTTGCCGAACGCTCCTTCCTGAAATTTTCGCCGCCCGCCACCTTGGCAAAAGGCTCAAGCTGGCATGAGTCCCATATCCGGCAACGTTTGCCCACAGCGGGATTAAGGTCCGTCTCATCCATTATGTCAAAACAATAACATGTCGGGCAAACATTGGTGCAATTGCCGCAGGCAAGGCATATGTCACCCAGTTCCTTCCAGACCGGACTTTCAAAGCATGCGTCAAACAACTGGGGGATTGATCTGGGCTCAATCGGGACCTCATTCCTGAAAATGGTCTTCTTCTTTTCCCTGAGGCCTGCCAGTTCATTCATCTGCAATTCGCCGGCCTGTTTGCAGCATCCGGCCGAATCTATAAGTTCTTCTCCTGCCTGCGTGTTTACATGGATTATGAAGTAATCGCCGAGGTCTGTAAAGAAAAGATCATATCCGCCATTAGGCAGATTGGCGCTGACAAGACTGCAACTCGCGTGTTCGTCACAGTATTCATTGCACTCAAGGCCGATTATATCTACCATCCTTTTTCTGTGCAGATAGTTGTAATCCCTTGGGCGTACCGAAAACACCGTGTTCAGGCACTGAATGCCCGCGAGGTCACAGGTATGAACCCCGAACAGGGTAATCCTTTCATATTGCACCACCGGCAATACATCAAGCCCGCCTGATGTATCAAACTCAAGCAGGGTCTCGCGTTGGGGCATAAAATACTTCTTGGGAGGCAATATTGTAGGAATGTATTTAAGGGCTACCCTGTCGGCGGAATCAACGTACTGGAAGGCATAATTGTCATAGCCCTTCGCCACCGGAGCCGCAAGCTTCCTGAGCCTGGCGAGGCTTGAGATGAAACCTCCAAAGTCCTTTTTCATGAGGACTGCATGTTGACTTTCGTCCATTTACACACCGGGAAATATTGCTAAATTATTACTTGCAAATACCATGAAATCTTATAGTTTAAATATAGATTATAATTTGGTGACTGTCAATACATTTTTTGACTTTTGCTATAATATGAAATGCATAAACAACGGACAACCAGGACAAGTCTGAGCACCAAGATTGTACTTGGGTGCACCCTGATTCTTATTGCAGCTCTCAGTCTTTCTTTCTCTATAATCGCTCACCGTCAGGAAAGACACATCATGGGACAGATCGAGAACAAGGCCCGCATTATCTTTAGGCAGATCATTATTACCAGACAATGGATTGCCGATCACGGCGGGATTTTCGTGGAAAAGATGCCATGGACCAAGCCTTCACCGTATCTTGAAAACCCTGAGATTAAGGATGTGTCGGGCAAGCGTTACGTCATGCAGACTCCGGCCATGGTCACAAAGGAACTTTCCCAATACTCAAAAGACAAGGAACTGTACTGGTTCCACATCACCAGCCTCAAACTGACCAATCCCGACAACGCGCCCGATGCTTTTGAAAAAGGAGCGCTACAGAAGTTTGATAAGGGCGAGGCTGTGGAGATTATTTCTACAGACACCATTGACAATCAGGAGTTCCTGAGATACATTGCGCCACTTTACGTCAAGGAGTCATGCCTGAAATGTCACTCCAGACAGGGTTACAGGATTGGGGACGTAAGGGGAGCCATAAGTATATCCATCCCCATGGCAAATACCCTTGCCGAAATATCAGGCAACAGACGGGACATGATAATTGCCGGCGTCCTGACTGTTGCTGTTCTTATAATCTTCATGCTTACCATGATAAAAAGATTGATATTGTCGCCTATGAATACCCTGAAAGACTCCATTAACAAATTCTCCGAAGGCCAATACTCCCCGGGCAATCCGATAAAGACTGGGGATGAATTTGAGGACCTCAACCATACGTTTTCCGAGATGGCCCGGACGTTGACCGGATATCACGATGACCTGAATGACAAGATACGCGACGCCACCAGGGAGTTGCTTGAGACAAACATGAAGCTCCAGGGCGCAAACAGCCTCCTGAATGAGGCGAACACAAGGAAGTCGGACTTTGTGGTAGGGGTGTCCCATGAACTGCGCACGCCGCTTACATCAATAAAAGGGGCCATGGACTATCTTTCCGTCAAGCTTTCGCCTGAAAATGCCGCCAATATAGACCGGAACACAGTGGAGGACATCTCCATATTTTTTGAAGTGATAAAGAAAAATGCTGAACGCCTGATACGCATGGTCACGACTATCTTAGACCTTGAGAGGCTTGAAACAGGCACGCATGAATGGCACTTCATGGACTCGAACCTCTCCTATCTGATAGCCGAAACCCTTACGGCCCTGAAGGTCAATGCCGGCGAAAATGGAATATATTTCACCGTCGCTGTTCCCGAATATCTTCCTGTGCGCGTTGATGAGGACAGGATCAGGCAGGTGCTCACAAACCTCATCTCAAATGCCATGAAATTCAGTCCTCTCGGCTCGGAAATAACCATAGTCGCCCGCATGGAAAGTGAATACGTTATAACCGAAATCCTGGATCGGGGTCCTGTAATAGGGCCGGGGGATACGGAAAGGATCTTTGATAAATTCTATAAAAGTGGCAACAAGGAAGGCACAGGCCTCGGTCTCGCGATATGCCGCAGCATAATTGATGGTCATAACGGCGTCATAGGAGTTGTCACTCGCAAAGACGCAACAGGCAATTGCTTTTATTTTAAACTGAATGCCTCGGCGCCTTCTTCAGGTGCATCGCAATCTCCTTCAGACGGACATGCATCACATCAGCAGAGGCTTATTGAAATCACGCAAAGGATGGCGAACTCATGAATAAGACCCACTCGATACTGGTAATTGACGACGACCCCGACATACTCAAGGTATTAAAGGCCAACCTTGAACTGCATCATTATCAAGTTGTTACTGCCGGTTCATGCAGCGATGGCCGCAAGGCGGTTTCGGATTCCCGGCCGGACCTGATTATACTGGACCTTATGTTGCCGGACGGTGACGGCATGGAGATATGCCAGGAATTGAGGGGTAAATATCCGGCCTTGCCGATAATCATGCTGACTGCCAGGGACAATCTGTCGGACAAGGTGATAGGCCTTGAAAGCGGGGCCGACGATTACATGGTAAAACCCTTTGAGACACTTGAACTCATAGCCAGGATAAACACATGCCTGAGACGCATAAAGACAATGGACGTCGAGGATAAAATTACTATCGGCAAACTTTTTATAGACTATAAAAAGCGTATTGTTAAAGTCCGGGGCGAAGAGATAGTCCTGACGCCCAAGGAATACGAGCTTTTATGTTTTCTGGTCACAGGCAGGGGCGGCGTAATAAGCAGGCAGGCAATTCGAAAATATCTCTGGAGAGAATCCAAGCTATATTCGTGGAGCAGGGTAATAGACGTCCACATCCAGCATCTCAGGCAGAAGATTGAGGATGACCCCGCTGATCCCGACTACATTAAAACCGTTTCGGGCATAGGGTACAGGTTTAGGGATAAGTAGGCCTTGCCGGGATTGCGATGCACTAAAAATCCCTCTTGTCTATGACCCTTTTTGCCTTGCCCTCAAAACGCTCTATGGTCTTTTTTTCAACCGGCCTCACCTCAACGGAAAGCCCCAGTTCCGATGACAGGCGCGACTTGATGCACTCAATGAGTTCCCGCTGTTTTTGCATGCGGTCTGAAAATATGGCTTCAGAGACCTCCACAAGGACGGTCAGTTCGTCAACCGAGCCTTTCCTGTCAACTATTATCTGGTAATGAGGTTCCGTCCCTTCTATCTCAAAGAGGATTGATTCGATCTGTGAAGGGAATACGTTTACGCCCTTTATCCTCATCATGTCATCGGTCCTGCCCATGACCCTGCTCATCCTCGTAAAGGTCCGTCCACAGGAGCAGTTTCCAGACAGGAGTCTTGTCAGGTCCCTTGTCCTGAAACGGATTACGGGGAATGCCTCTTTTGTGAGCGAGGTTATCACCAGTTCACCTGTTTCACCCGGCGCAACCGGCTCCAGCGTCTTTCTGTCTACAATTTCAACCAAAAAGTGGTCTTCATTTATGTGAAGTCCGTCGCGCTGAAGACATTCACCGGCAACACCCGAACCCATGACTTCGCTCAGGCCGTAATTGTCCGTAGCCGTTATCTTGAGCTTGTCCTCTATCTCGTGTCTCATCCTGTCGGACCACGGCTCCTCTCCGAAAAGACCATACTTTAAAGAAAGGGAATTGGCGTTTATCCCCATCTCAATCAGGGTATCAGCAATCTGGAGGGCATAACTCGGAGTGCATACAAGGGCTGTAGTCTTGAAGTCCTGCATGATCTTGACCTGTAGATGCGTGTCGCCGCCGGGCATTGGGATTACGGAGGCCCCGATGCGTTCTGCGCCATAATGCGGACCAAAGCCCCAGGAGTAAAGGCCGTAACCCGAGGCTATCTGGACCACGTCGTCTTTTGTAACGCCGCCGGCTGTAAGTATCCTCGCTACAAGATTTGACCAGGTCTTCAGATCATTCTTTGTGTATCCCACAACCGTGGACATCCCGGTGGTGCCTGAAGAGGCCTGTATCCTTACAACTTCCCTGAGCGGGACTGCAAAAAAACCGTAGGGATAACCCTCTCTGAAGTCGTCCTTGGTAGTAAACGGCAGACGTCTCAGGTCGTCGAGGGAGCTGAAGTCGTCTATGTCGATCTTCAATTCGTCGAACTTTTTCCTGTAAAAGGGCACATTCATGTATACCCTGGCAAGGGTTGACTGGAGCCGCTCCAATTGCAGTTGCCGAAGGTCGTCTCTATCCATTAGTTCACTTTCAGTCTCCCAGATCATAAGGTCCCTCCCTTTATCTTATTTCCATCTCAGAGTCCACGTCACGTCCAAGATATGCCCTGAGAACATCCCTGTTTGAAAGCAGGTCCTCAGCCGATCCCTCAAGTATTATCCTGCCGGTCTCAAGCACGTACCCCCTGTCCGAGATACCCAGCGCGGCCTTTGCGTTTTGCTCAACCAGCAGGACCGTGTTGCCGGATTCCCGCAGCTTGAGAATTATGTTAAAAATATCCTTTACTATCAAAGGCGCCAGACCCATTGAGGGTTCATCCATCATTATCAGTTTCGGCCTCGCCATAAGCGCCCTTCCGATTGCCAGCATCTGCTGCTCGCCACCGGAAAGTGTACCGGCAAGCTGTTTTTCCCTGTCCCTGAGTATCGGGAAAAGACCGTATATCTTCTCAAAGTCCTCTGATATCTCCGAATGCCTGCTTCTCCGGTGCTGAACGTATCCGCCAAGCAGCAGGTTTTCCTGAACAGTCATTGTGGAAAAAATCTGTCGGCCCTCGGGGACAAGTGAGCATCCCATGAAGACTATCTGTTCGGTACTGATACGGGCTATCTCTTTTTTGTCAAAGAAGACCTCTCCGGACCTTGCCTTTACCAGCCCGGTTATGGTGCTGAGCAGTGTGCTCTTGCCGGCGCCGTTTGCGCCGATTATCGAGACTATCTCGCCTGTATCTACATGCATGGAGATGTGTCTTAGTACCCGCAGCTTCCCGTAGCCTGATTCGAGGTTTTTTATCCTAAGCATCTTCTTCACCCAGGTATACCCTGATGACCTCGCTGTTTTTCTGGACGGCACCAGGCATGTCGTCCGCGATCTTTTCACCGTAGCTGAGAACAAGAATTTCGTCCGAGATATTCATGACAAGGGACATGTCGTGTTCCACAAGGAGCACTGTAACGCCCATGCCTTTAATCCTGCCGATCAGTGCGGACATGTCGGCGGTCTCACGCATGTTAAGACCTGCCGCCGGTTCGTCCAGAAGCAAAAGCCTTGGCCCGCAGGCAAGGGCGCGCGCCAACTCCACAATGCGCTGCTGTCCGTATGCCAGGCTTACAGCGTCAAGGTCAGCCAGATGATCAATTCCGAGGAAGCCCATTATCTCCAGCGCCTTTGTCCTTATGGACTTTTCTTCCTTCCAGGTGCGGGGCAAACACAACATGCCGGCCCAAAAGCCGGCCCTGCTGTGCGTATGCCTGCCAACCATTACATTTTCCAAAGCAGTCATCCCTGGAAAAAGCTTGATGTGCTGAAACGTGCGCGCTACGCCTTTTCCGGCTATTTTAAACGGTCTGAGCCCATGTATGTTATGGCCTAAAAAGTTCACGACCCCGCTGTCCGGGGCAATAAAGCCGGAAATCAGGTTAAAAAGCGTTGTCTTCCCTGCACCGTTGGGGCCGATAAGGGCCTTTATTGATCCTTCCTGGACCTTAAAGCTCACATTGTTGACAGCCTGAAGCCCGCCAAAGCGACGGCTCAGACCATTGACTTCAAGCATTGCCATTACGTCCTGTCCCCCTTTTTTCCTGAAAGGAGACCCTTCAAACCCTTATATATATCACCCTTTATCAGTCCCTCGGGGGCAAAGAGCATTATAACTATCAGTATCCCGCCGAATACTGCATCGTCGTATGAACCGAAATAGCCCCTCAGGGAAAGGAAGTTAAGCACTGTTCCCATTGTCAGCGCCCCCCACAGGTTTGCCATGCCTCCTATGGCCACGATTGCCACATAGCGCACGGACTTCATAATTGAGGACTCAGAAGGTCCTATGCCGCCGTTATAATGGGTGAGAAATACTCCGGCAGAAGCGGCAAGTGCGGCGCTCAGGACAAATATCCCCAGTTTATAGCCGGAAGTATTTATGCCCGTTGCGTTTGCCGCGTCCTCTGACCCGTGTATCGCCCGCAAGGCCCTGCCAACCCTTGAGTCAATAAGGTTCAACAGGATGATGACCCCGAGCATGACAAGGCCCCAGGCGATGTAGTAGTTCTGGACCCTGAGCGCCGGTTCGCCGCTAACAGAGAGACCGGGCAGTAAAATAAAAGCCGGCACAGAGGAAATGCCGTCTGCCGCCCCCAAAAGTTCCGTGCCCAGGACCATCTTATAGACTATTGTTCCAAAACCAAGTGTTGCCATGGCTAAGTAATGGCCTTTGAGCTTGAGTACCGGACCTCCTATCAGGAAGGCTACCAGGACGGTAAAGAGTATGGCGATTATGCAAGCCGCCCAGGGGCTAAAGGCGAGTATTGACCCGCCGTAAAGGTCTTCACGAGTATATAGAAGGCCGCTCCCGGCAAAAGTGGAAATCATGCTGTTTTCCTTTAGCGGCATGAGATTATATGTTGTAAGGAATGCAGATGTGTATCCGCCTATGGCAAAAAAACCTGCATGCCCGAGGGAAATCTGGCCCGCGTACCCCATAAGTGTGCAAAGCCCGATAATGACCAGGGAATAATAGGCCGTCATTGTAAGCTGGGTGAGATAGAATTCGGTATTGGTATGCCCGGTCAGCAGTTGAATCGAGATTATAAACGCCGTTAATGCAAGGACTTTAATCCGGCCTTTCTTACCCATCAGAATTCCTTCAGACCCAGCATTTCCCTGCTGCCAAATATGCCTCCCGGACGCAGGAAGAGGATTATCAGAAGTATGGAGATTGAAATGACATCCGTATAAGCGGAAGGCATCACCCATACGCTCACGGACTCAAGTATCCCAAGTATCATCCCGGCTGCTACGGCAGCCATGCTGTTGCCGAGCCCGCCCAATATGGCAACGGTAAACCCTTTTATGGCCAGTTCAGTCCCGCTGTTATATTGAACATAAGTAATTGGACATACCATGCACCCCGCAAGCGCGCCTATTCCCGCACTGAGGACAAAAGAAAGAGTAACCATATTCTTTGCGCTTATCCCGCAAAGCCGCGCAGCTTCCCTGTTGGAAGAACAAGCCCTCATCTGCCTGCCCATAAGCGTATAGCTGAAAAAAAGGTTCAAGACCACGACTATAACTGAACATACACCTAAGACCCAAAGGACCTGTGGCGAGACGCGCACACCGCTTAGGTCAAGGGCCGATATTTCGTTTCCTGTGAAATATGGGAGCGCCTTGATGGTTTCGCCCCATATGTGCAGCGCCGCCTCACGTACAAGGATGGAAATCCCGATGGTGATGATTATCATTCTGAGGACCGAAGGGCTTGTCAGCCACCTGATAAAGCATATCTCTATCAACGCACCTATGAGCATTGTGATAATTACTGAAGATATTATTGCGGCCGGCAGAGGCATCAGGGAGGAGAGACTAACGGCAATCATGCCTCCGAGCATCACGAACTCGCCTTGGGCGAAATTGATTATGCCGGTGGTGTTATAAATGATATTGAAACCTATGGCCACGATAGAGTAAATCGCGCCGTAAGTTACACCGGCAATGATGTATTGAAAAAAAAGTTCCGCGTTCATTTCAATTCACCCTCACCCCCGCCCTCTCCCCTCAAGTGAGTAGATTATTAATATTTTCCCCTCCCTGGAGGGGAGGGGTTAGGGGAGGGTGTAATTAAGCCTTTTAATTCGTTCAACCTTAGGGTTGGTGTTACAGTAATTGGGAGTATTCAAGGTCTTTGAATACTCCCAATCAGGATACGGCTATAAGAAAATATCGCTACTTCTTTTACTTCTTCTTCGTGGCCGGGGCCGGTTTTTCGAGCTGGACAAACTTTCCGTCCTTGACGGTCAGCATCTCAAAGGCGTTTATGTCGAGCCCGTTATGATCGGCCGCAGAGAAATTGAATACTCCGCCCGTACCGACAACTCCCTTGAGATTCTCTATGGCGTCTCTTACCTTGTCCTTGTCCACACCAGCCTTCTTTATGGCCTGTTCCAGTATTATGAAGGCGTCATAGGCGTGTCCTCCGAAGGTGCTGGCGTCTTCCTTGTATTTCGACTCATATTCTTTTTTATACATTGAAAGAAGCTTCTTCTGCGGATGGTTCGAGGGCAGAACATCAACAATCAGCAGCCGACCAGCCGGAAATATTATGCCTTCAGCCGCTTCCCCGGCAGCCTCCACGTATTTGATGTTTCCGAAGCCGTGGCTCTGGAAGAGCTGAACGTTCAGGCCGATCTGCTTCATGTTCTTCGCAATAATTGACTGGACCGGCTCTATCGACCAGTTAACAACAGCCTTGACGTCCGCTGATTTAAGCTTTGTTACAACTGCGGTCAGGTCCGTGGCTGCCTTGTCATAAACCTCATTGACCGCTATCTCCACTCCGAATTCCAGAGCTATCTTTTCAATCTGCTCCTTGCCCGCCTTGCCGAATCCGGTGTTGCTTGAAACAACGCCGATCTTTGAGATTCCCATCTTCTTCATCTGCTCAAATATCTTCCTGGCTGCGAAGCTGTCGTTCTGGGGAGTCTTAAATACATACTTGGCTACCGGATTGACAATCACCTCCGCAGCAGCACAGGAAAGCAGGATAGCCTTGGCCTCTTCCACAATGCCTTTGATCTTCATGGTCTCGCCGCTGGTGGAGGGGCCTATTATTGCAAAAACCTTGTCTTCTTCAATCAGCTGTTTGGCAAAGGATATGGCCTTTTCAGGGCTTGCGGCGGAATCCTTTATAATCAACTCCACCTTGTGGCCGTTGATCCCGCCTTTTTTATTGACGTCATCCACAAGCATCTCAAGCGTCTTTGCTTCCGGGGCTCCCAAAAACGAAGCCGGACCAGTCACGGAAAGGATTGCACCGATCTTGATCGGGTCCTTTGCAAAGGCGGGACCGGCGCTCAAAACAACAGCCAGCAGCATAACTGCGAACAACTTCATGAATCTCATAATGTCCTCCTGTTTACGATTTTTGATTACCATGGACTTCAAGGCAAAATGCTCTAAAAGTCCTTTGTCTGCTTATCAAAGGGAATGTATTACTTCACCCCCGAGTGTCCCAATGCCTTCTTTGCGGAGCACTTCAACAGCCTTGGCAGGCTCGTCGAACCGGAAGATCACCACGGCGTTTTCACCGCTTTTCTGCACAAAGGCGTACATATACGCTACATTTATGCCGGCATCTTTCAGGGTATTCAATATAATCCACAGGCCGCCCGGACGGTCCGGGACTTCAACCGCCACCACTTCGGTCTTGTCAACAGTGAAGCCGTTATCCTTCAGGGCCTTGAGCGCCTTGTCAGTATCGTTTACAATAAGCCTCAGAATGCCGAAGTCTGTTGTATCGGCCAAAGAGAGCGCCCTGATGTTTATCCCCGCATTGTTCAGGACATAGGTTATGTCGGCCAGCCTGCCGGAGGTATTCTCAATGAAAATGGATAACTGTTCGACCTTCACGGTTTCTCCCAAAGGTGCGGATGTGTTGAGTGAGTTATAAGAATATCAAAATAATGTCAAAAAATCAAACAGAAGCAGATAATGTCTGTCTGAATCCTGTTCATCTATCGAGCCACCACCAGGGTATTGCAATGACTTTAGAATGGAGCCACTTGATAGCGGTGCCGGTATGCACAACAACACCCCTGACAGTCTCCGGATATTCATCCATAAACATAAGAAGATTCTTGATATCGTATGCTGTCGGATTATCGGTCATCTTCACCTCAAAGGCCAGAAGTTTTTTCCCATGTTCCAATACAAAATCCACTTCTTTGCCAGTCACAGTGCGCCAGTAGTGAGTGGTGGCCCTCGGTTTCATTATTTCGCACAACGCCCGAATATGAAGATAGACCATGGTCTCAAAATAACCGCCAAGTTCCCGTGAACCGGCAAGAGACTCTTTATCAAAATATCCTGAAAGAAAAATGCTTAATGCCGGATCTACGAAATATATCTTTGGCGACTTGACAATGCGCTTGCCACGGCTGTTAAAGAAACCAGGCACTCTCTGAATGATATTTGATATCTCAAGAAGCTTGATATATCGGTGGGTAGTAGGATGACTGATTCCGCTGTCTTTGGCAACATCAGCCTGATTTAATATATTACCGGTCCTCAATGCGAGAGTCTGCATTACTTTTCTAAAATCAACAAGCGACTCTACTTGAGAAAGTGCACGCAGGTCTCTTTCAAGATATGTCCTCACATACCCTTCAAGCCAAAGCAGTATATCACCAGAATTCTTCATCCGCAACACAGAAGGCATAAACCCTTTCAACATGACCGCAAGAGATGGCACCTCTTCAACAGTATGCTCAGGTTCAACATACTCACCGTCCCACAAGCGCGTAAAATTCACGGATGACAACTTCCCTGCTGCCTCTCCATGTGTCAGGGGCAGCAGGTCAAAATAGAGTGCCCGACCGGCAAGGGATTCAGTGACCTTCTCCATGAGAAGCAGATTCGACGATCCAGAGAGAATGAAATGTTTTTTCTTATTAGTGTCGACAGCCAGTTTGATGGCATTGAAAAGGCCAGGCAGTTTCTGCGCCTCGTCGATTATGATATAGTCATTCCCTTTCCATAGCGATTGCGGATCAAGCCGGGCCTTTTCCATGACTTCATAATCATCCATAGTCAAATAGGCAAAATCCTGAAACTCATTCTGCAGCATAGTGCTTTTACCGACTTGACGTGCACCGGTTACGACGACCACGGGAAACTTATTGATTGTCTCCCTGATTATAGAAGACATCCTGCGCTTGATGTAATTTATTTCAGTATTTGAAATATTATCTTTCATGTATTATAATATACTACTTATCGTATATCATATGTCAATCTGAAACAAAAACATCAAACTGCAGGGACCCCGTTCACGGGGCAATGGTTTATTTGCCAACCATAGCACTGATTTTAGCTGCAAATTGGGCTTTATGGGAGAGAGTATTGGGATTCATAAATCTGGGGCAGGCTGATACATGTTAAACCCAATGAGAAGGCTGGAGTCTCAGTCATTCTCCAATTCAATGCAACATTAAGTTTAATTTAAACCTTAAACTGGTTTATATAGTTCTGAAGATCTGAGTCCATAAGATCCAGCTGTTCGGCAATGTTCTTAATCTCCCGCGTCGCTTCAGCCAGTTGATTGGCATTTTGAGATACGCTTTCAACTTCCTGCGACATTGAGTCAGCAGTATTTGATTGTTCCCCTGCAGCCGATGCAATCTGATGAATCATGCCCGCCCCTTCTCCGATCTTTTTAACTATACCGGAAAAGGCCTTGCCAGCCGTCTGAGTGATCACTACTACTTCATTGGTTTTTACCATTCCTTGTTGCATTGCAACAGAAGACGCAGCGACCTCCTGCTGTATTGTTGTGATAATAGTGCCGATCTCGGCAGTAGCAACCGCAGTTCTTTCGGCAAGCTTGCGCACTTCATCCGCCACAACTGCAAAGCCCCTTCCCTGTTCTCCTGCACGCGCAGCTTCTATAGCGGCATTCAGTGCAAGCAAATTTGTCTGGTCTGCAATATCCTTGATAACCCTCGGCATTTTTTGCAACGTCCAGAGCGGTCTGAGCCATTTCAAGGGAACCTCAACTTCTTCAGAACGCCACGCGGCGTAAGAAAGCGCCTCATCAATTTCTTCATGGCGTCACCTCACATTATCTTTATTTTATACGGTAACTGTTTAAATGTGATATTCCCCCGCCTTAGCCGCTCCGGCCCTATCCTACAGGCAGTCCCATAGATTACCTTAGGGCCGTCGTGTTTAGGCAAGTGGGAAAAAACGGCTATTGTCAGCACATTGCCGCCATCCGAGGTCTTATCTTTTAGAATCCCGTTATAGAGGAGATAGATAGCGACGCCGTTGCATATGCCGATCAAGGGATTGTTCGCTTTCGCATGCTTCGGCAAGGGCTCGCCGGTCTCGGTGAAATAGACATGCCGTGCAAGATCAGGGAACTTGACCGTCTTTCTTATGTTGCCCCGGTAGTGAAGCTTAATAGCTCTTCAATCAGTTCCGTTGGCTTCGGAAAATCAAACTGTCGCTTGCTTTCTGGAAATATTTTTTTGATTTCGTTTGTGCCGATACGCCCATCCAGTTCAAACAGACTGGACAGCTTTGCCCTGTAATCTTTCACGTAAACCTTTAGTTCAATGATTTTAGAATCGTCTTCGCCAAAGATAATCCTCTTCTGCACGATTAGTTGGTTCATTGTTTCCTCTGGAAATCTATAACCCATCATCGCGCAAAAACTTCCAAAGCAGTGTCAAGCGCGGATACATCATACATAGCCATTTGTCATGTCGCGAAAGATCCTCAGCCTCTTCACCGACGACCTTGTTTAACCAAGAGCGAATTTCAGGGCTGTCAACACTATCGCTGTACACCCAGCCTGTGCGTTTACCATCAGCCCCTCTTTCGTCCATGCCAGTATTATAAGGCGGATCAATACAGGCACATTTTACCTGTCCGGCATAGTAAGGCAGGAGTGCTTTGAGGGCAAGGAGATTGTCGCCTTCCACAAGCAGATTGCCGCTGCCCGGATCGCCCACCGACAACTCCGGGACTTCCTTCAGCAAATGAAACGGCACTTGCCGGTGATGATTCTCCACCGCCTTACGCCCTATCCAATCAAGCCTTGGCATTATTCCTTACCTTATTCCCCCATTTTTCACAAACTTATTAAGCTCTTTCTTGCCCGAGGTCACATCACCCGATTATCTCATTCAGTCCTTCGATGACTTGTTCTATTTCTTCAGGGGAAGCCTTTCCGATTATTTTCCCGATTCTCTTAACTGAAAGCGTCCGAATCTGACTTATCTTTATCCATGACCGTTTAGGCAAATTGGGAGTTTCCAATTCCAGGGTAAGCGGGAAGCCTGCTTTCGGATTTTGACTGGTCAGAGCTACGGCAATAACAGTCCCTGAACGTTCATTAAAAATGTCCTGGCTTAAAATCAAAACAGGCCGTAAGCCTGCCTGCTCACGGCCCTGAACCGGGTTTAAATCAGCCCATCTAATGTCGCCTCTCAGTATTCCGGCCACCGGCTCAAATCCTCAATTAATCCTTCATCCGCCAATGCCTTTTCTAAAGTCGGATCAAGTTTCGCACATTCTTTAGCCAGACGAGTGCGTTTTATCCGTGCAAGTTTTTCCTCTACAGCTTCCTGAATAGCCTGGCTCCGATTCTGAAAAACATGTTCATTAACAAATCTGTCCAACTGACAAATATATTGTTCATCCAATGTAATCGCAATTTTTTTTTTTATCATAGTCACCCCCCCCCCCCCCCCCAGTATTACTTTATATCATACCTGCATTTATCAATTACTGCAACCGAATCAACGCCTACCTTTACAACTACTTTGTGTAGCTGTCCTGATGAGATTAGCGGCATGTGCGCATCTTCGGGAAAGAAGATTGCAAACTCTCTACTTCCAACTGAAAGCCAGGCATCCGGTTCGTCCGCGTAAAACTGAATATCAGCTTTTTGATCATATTGCACAGTTGGCTGTTTACATAATGACCTGGGTTTCCAGCCCATATTATCAGTCCCTGCCAATACCAATTGGATATCAATATATTTATCATGCGCCTCAAGTTGAGCATTCTCTCTTTTGCGACCCGGATCCTTAGACACCAAAGCATAGACAAGGTCTTCTTCTATTTCATATTTCCCAACCGAAAGTTCCTTAATATCCGGGCGCAAGATAAACTCAATTGCCTTTGCAAACCCCTTGTTCAGGGGCAGATAACGGTGTGCATTGTAAAGTATATCCAAAATCATATCCTGAGCAAACTGCCATCGAGTTCGATTTTCATATTACGCTCCTTCGTTTGTATAATCACCTGCCATGCGGAGGTGCGCTTAATTGATTTAGTGGTTTCACTCTTATGTCTATTATCTCATGAAATGGTGGCAATTCCAAATAGAATGTTATAATTTTTCCGATGAAAATATTCTTTTCAGGCATAGGCGGCAGCGGGATGTCAGCTATTGCCGGATTTATGGCAGACAAGGGACATGACGTATACGGCTCAGACAGGGCCTTTCAGAATAACCCCGCTCATCCGGCCTACCTTACCCTAAAGGCCAAGGGGGCGCTTATTGTCCCTCAGGACGGCAAGGCCCTCGACTCATCCTTTGACCTCGCAGTGTTCAGCACTGCTGTTGAAGCAGACCAGCCGGAAGTTGTCAGGGCAGGCGAGTTGGGTATCAAGACCAGGACAAGACCTGAATACCTGGCTGACATTGTTGCTGAGCACAGGACCATAGCCATAGCAGGAACAAGCGGAAAGTCCACGGTCTCAGGCATGCTGGCCTTTGTCATGAAACAGCTCGGCATGTCGCCCAATTTCATAGGCGGCGGCAGGGTGAAGCAATTCAGGTCTCCATCCAATCCGGGCAATTCCATTGTCGGGGATTCGGACCTTCTGGTTGTTGAGGCCTGCGAATCAGATGGCAGCATTGTGAACTACAAGCCAAAACAATCAGTGATTCTCAACCTTGATCTTGACCACCACAGCATCGGGGAAACCGCCCGGATGTTCGGCTTGCTGGCCATGAATACCGAAGAAAAAGTCTTTGTCAATGCGGACGACATTGACCTCAAATCAGTTGCCATTAAAGAGCCTGTGCATTTTTCCATTAATAGTCCGTCCGGATACACACCGGAAGATATTGTTTTAAAGCCATTCGGTACGGACTTCAGATTGAAGGGCACATTGTTGTCCCTGTCCATCCCCGGTAAATACAATCTGTATAACGCGCTTGCCACGGTAGCAGTACTATCCGAGATGGGAATAGCAATGAAAGATATAGCCCCTGTTTTGCCGGAATTCAGGGGTATAGAAAGGCGTTTCGACGTGTATCTGAATGAAGGCGGCAAGCTTGTGATTGATGATTATGCTCACAACCCTCACAAAATAGCCTCCCTCATGGAGGCCATGGTTAAGGTGAAGGAAAAGATTTGTTATATTTTTCAGCCTCACGGTTTCGGACCCACGAGGATGATGAAGGATGGATACGTCAATGTCTTTGCCAGGCATCTCAGGCCTGCCGACCGGCTCATACTCCTTCCGATCTATTATTTCGGAGGCACGGCCGTCAGGGACATTTCAAGCGAGGTCCTTGCCCAGGGGATCAGGGACGACAACAGGTCAGCCATTGCTGTTGAGAACAGGGGCGCTGTTTTGGATAATGCCGGCGCATGGGACAATTACGTCATATTGGGGGCAAGGGACGAGACGCTTTCAGATTTTGCAAAAGAACTGGCAACAAGGCTAAAATAACCCTGCGATGGATTATATTATTGTCGGCATAGGCGGCTTCCTGGGAACTATAGCTCGTTATGCCGTCGGCCTGTGGATCGGGCGTAAATGGGGCAGCGGCTTTCCGATGGGTACCTTTATCGTCAATGTCAGCGGAAGTTTTCTGATAGGCCTGCTTATGTACCTGCTGGTTGAACGCCTTACTATGAACCCGCAGTGGAGACTCCTGCTTGTAGTAGGGTTTCTTGGGGCCTATACGACCTTTTCCACTTTTCAATATGAGACGGGCGCGCTTCTTAGAGACGGCGAGTGGATGTTTGCTGCGGCAAACGTAATATTCAGCATATTAGCAGGGTTTGCAGCCCTCAAGATAGGCGAGTCAATGGCAAAGGTGCTTTAGCCTGATGGAATCCAATTCAAACAACAACAAAGAAGATAAAGTCGTGGACGCGGAAGAGGCCCTTGAGAGATTGGATGGAGACAGGACTCTCCTTGAACTTATATGGCAAACTTTCATTGATGAAGCATCTCACAAAATGAGCGAATTACGGTCAGCCCTTGACAACAATGACGTTGAAGTTTCAGAAAGACTCGCGCATTCGATAAAGGGCGCTGCGGCCAATATCGGCGCAATGTCTCTCAAGACTGTTGCTTTCGGCATGGAGCAGGCTGCAAAAAAAGCCGACCTTGATACGGTCCGTTCCAATCTTCCCCTGCTTGAGTCGGAGTTTCAGAAGGCAGTGAATTGCCTGTTGGAACTGTTAAAGAAAAGGGATTGAGACACTTCGCAACTTTGTCCTATATGGAAAAGCTCATGAATTGTATGGTATCTTATTTATTCAATAACATTACAGGTTAAACCGCAAGGAGCTATCATTTATGAAAAAAACAGGAGCTGAAATACTCATCGAGTGCCTGAAAAGAGAAGGGGTAAGACATATCTTCGGGTATCCCGGAGGCGTCATACTTAATATCTTCGACCTTCTGCACGATGAAAAAGATCTGAAGCTGTTTCTGACAAGACATGAACAGGGCGCGGTGCACGCTGCCGACGGTTACGCCCGTGCAACCGGCAAGGCGGGAGTTGCCCTTGTCACTTCCGGACCCGGCGCCACAAACACGGTCACCGGCATAGCAACTGCATCCATGGACTCTATACCGCTGGTAATCCTGACAGGCCAGGTGCCCACTTCCCTTATAGGAAACGATGCCTTTCAGGAAGCTGATATTATAGGCATAACAAGGCCCTGTACCAAATACAATATGCTTGTAAAAGACATATCCGATCTGGCACAGGCCATAAGAGAGGCCTTCCATATTGCTACCACTGGCAGGCCAGGTCCGGTCCTTATAGATTTGCCAAAGGATGTGACATCAAACAAGTGCGACTTCCATTGGCCTGAAAAGGTTGCAATCAGGAGCTATAAACCCAAGTATGAAGGCAACAAATGGATGATTGAAAAGGCTGCTCATGAGATAACAAAGGCACGGAAACCGTTGATTGTAGCGGGCGGCGGTTGCGTGCTTTCGGATGCCTCCGCAGAATTGACCGAACTTGCCGAGCACAACCGCATTCCGGTTACCATGACCCTCATGGGCCTTGGGAGTTTTCCGGGCACAAGCGACCTGTCACTCGGCATGCTGGGCATGCACGGGACGTATTACGCAAACAAGAGCATACAGGATTGCGACCTCCTGATAGCAATAGGCATGCGTTTCGACGACAGGGTAACGGGCAAGATTGAGGGCTTTGCGCCTCATGCAAAAATAATCCACATTGATATAGACCCTACATCCATCAGGAAAAACGTTGCTGTTGATGTGCCGATTGTAGGAGATGTTAAAAAGGTCCTGACACATCTGAACAAGGTCCTCAAGGAACAGGACAATACGCAGTGGGATGAGGTCAAAAAGGCCTGGGCCAAGCAGATCAGGGAATGGAAAAAAGAGAGGCCCATGTCCTATACGGAAATAAAAGACGTGATCAAGCCCCAGTTTGTCGTTGAAAAAATATATGAGCTTACCAAGGGTGACGCAATAATAACCACCGAGGTTGGACAGAACCAGATGTGGGCCGCTCAATTTTATAAATTCGACAAGCCGAGGCAGTGGCTCACCTCCGGAGGTCTGGGCACCATGGGATACGGTTTTCCTGCAGCCCTGGGTGCGCAGATAGCATTCCCCAATAAGCTGGTCATAGATATTGCAGGGGACGGCAGCATCCAGATGAACATACAGGAGCTGGCCACGGCCGTTATCTACAAACTGCCGGTCAAGGTAGCAATATTGAACAACAGGTATCTCGGCATGGTCAGGCAATGGCAGGAACTCTTTTTCCAGGAGAGATACTCACACACGAACCTTGATGTTGTGCCTGACTTTGTAGCGCTCGCTCAGGCTTATAACGCCGTAGGCTTGAGGGCGACAAAGCCGAGCGAGGTTGAGCCGGTTTTGAAGGAGGCCTTCAAGATAAAGCGTCCGGTATTTATGGACTTCGTCATTGACTGGAAGGAAAAGGTCTACCCCATGGTCCCGGCCGGAGCAACCATTGACACCATGCTCTTTGAAGAGAAGGAACCAAAGGCTGTAAGGAAACTTAAGGCCGTCAGGTAACGGAGGGTACGAATGAGACACACTATATCAGTGCTTGTGGAAAATAAATTCGGCGTGCTATCCAGGGTCTCAGGGCTCTTCAGCGGGAGGGGATACAACATAGAGAGTCTTTCCGTAGGTGAGACGATAGACCCCCAGATTTCCGTCATGACCATCGTTACCTCGGGCGACGACTGGATAATAGAGCAGATAACCAAGCAACTGCACAAACTTATAGATGTTATACGGGTCTCGGACCTCACTGAACTGGATCATGTGGAAAGGGAGATGGTCCTCATGAAGATCGCCCCAAAGCAGGAACATAAGGCAGAGGTCCTGAGGACGGCTGAGATTTTCAGGGGCAGGATCGTGGATTCCAGTTCCACGACCTATACCATTGAGATAACGGGCAACGAAAAGAAGATAGAGGCCTTTATTGAGCTTATGAAACCAATGGGCATTAAGGAGTTTGTCAGGACCGGAAAGGTCGCCATTGCCCGTGAAACAATAAAAAAGAACTAAAGGGTCGGGAGGATCATGAAGAACAGGGTTTACCTTATAGATGTCACCAACAGGGACGGCGTACAGACGTCAAGGATACTGCTGCCGAAGCTGGCCAAGACCATGCTGAACATATACCTTGATGAAATGGGGATATACCAGAGCGAGATCGGATTTCCCACTCTCAAGCACGAGGTCAATTATATCAATGCCAATCTGCAACTGGCCAGGGTCGGCGGCATAAAGAGGCTCCATCTGGAAGGCTGGTGCAGGGCCGTTCCTGAAGACATAAAACTGACATTTAAAAACTGTCCTGACCTTAAGCACCTGAACATCTCAATGTCCACCTCCGACATAATGCTCCAGGGCAAATTTCAGGGCAGAAAGTCCTGGAAGGACATACTCAAAACCGTTGGGGATTCCGTCAGACTTGCAAAGGAGCTGGGCGCCGAAACCGTGGGTCTCAATGCCGAGGACGCTTCACGGACCGACATTGACAAACTTGTAGAATTCATAATGGTCGGCAAAGATTCGGGCGCGTGCCGTTTCAGGTATTGTGATACCCTGGGAGCTGATGACCCTATCACAATTTATGAGCGGATAAATAAAATCTCCATAGAATCAAAATTTGACATTGAGATGCACTGCCATAATGATCTCGGCATGGCCGAGGCTGTTTCAGTGGCAGGCGCACAGGGCGCGCTTGAGGCGGGAGTCGACGCCTATATCAACACAACCATAAACGGCTACGGTGAAAGGGCGGGCAACTGCGACCTGGTATCCACTATCCTGGCGCTTAAGTTCTCCCACATCCTCAAGAAAAAGGTGCCTCTGGATGAACACGTTGACCTCAAGAAGTCATGGAAGATAGCGCGCTATGCCTCATATGCCTTCAATATACCTATTCCAATCAAACAGCCCGGCACTGGCGCCAACGCCTTTGCCCACGAATCCGGGATACACGCCGACGGAGCGCTTAAAGACAGAAGAAATTACGAGGTTTACGACCCTGAGGACGTTGGCAGAGGGGAACCCGAGTTGATAGAGACCGGCAGGGTGATTACAACCGGAGCTTACGGCGGCGTAAAGGGGTTCAGGTACGTTTACAGCAAGCTGGGGATAGAGTTTAAAGACGACAATGAAGCAAGAAACGTGCTTGAGCTTGCGCAATATGCAAACCTTCATACTCAGAAACCGCTTACGGATGATGAACTGCGTTTTATCGCGAAGTATCCCGAGATCGTCAGGACCATGCTCACCAGCAATCCCTGATGGGGATGCGGATAGGCCATGTGGTTTGATATATTTCTGATTTTCACCTTTATCTTTATCAACGGCTTTTTTGCCGCATCCGAGATAGCTTTTGTCACAATCAGAAGGTCACGCCTGAACCAGCTCATTGATGAAGGCAAACAGCGCGCCTTAATCATCAGCAGGTTTAGAGAAGAGCCAAACAGGTTCCTGGCAACAATCCAGATCGGCATCACCTCCTCGCATGTGCTCGCATCGGCCATAGGAGGGGCGGCCGCGGCGGAATTCCTTAAGCCGGCCATAAGGGCCATACCTATACCTTTCATTTCCGCATCCAGTGATGCTGTTTCCATAGGCATTGTTGTTTCGTTTGTAACTTACTTTTCACTGATATTCGGAGAACTCATTCCCAAATCCCTTGCCCTCTCCAATCCGGAACCGATCGGCCTGTTCATAGCCCCCATCATAGAACGTTTCTCGAAGATTGCCCATATCTTTATTAAAATTCTGACTCTGAGCACCAACTTGCTGCTCAGACCATTTGGTAAGAGAGCGTTTACGGAAAGAGTGTATATCTCAGAGGAGGAAGTAAAACTTCTCATAGAAGAAGGTGGTGAACAGGGAGTTTTCGAACCGGAGGAAAAAGAGCTTATACACAGTGTTTTTGAGTTCACCGATACCTCTGTAAAAGAGGTTATGGTCCCTGCCCCCCAGATGGTCACCATCGGTATTCATATGACGGCGGATGAGGCCAAGACTATCATATCGGAAGAAAAGTTCTCCCGCTATCCGGTCATAGGTAAGGATACCAATGACATAAGGGGTATCCTTTACGCAAAGGACTTCTTCAACCTTTTCACAAAGACAGGCACGGTGAACATTCACCGCACTGTAAAGTCGCCCCTGTTTATCCCGGAGACCATGAAGATAAGCATACTTCTTAAGGAGATGCAGAAAAAAAGGGTGCATATGGCAGTCGTTATAGATGAGTACGGCACAGTCTCGGGTCTTGTGACGATGGAAGACCTGATTGAGGAGATAGTCGGAGAGATAAGGGATGAGTATGATACTGAGAGCCCGGTTATACGACTCAGCGACGGCTCAATGATCATCGATGCCTCCATAAGCACAGGTGATCTCATGGACGACTATGGGGTTTTTATTCCGGAGTCGCCTGAATATGAGACCCTTGGTGGGTTTGTCGTGACTCAGCTGCAGAGAATTCCTCAAAGCGGAGACACTATCGAACTTGATGGAATGAGTCTGAGGATTATTGAGATGGTGGGCAGACGCATAGCCAAGGTGAAGATGGAAAAACTGGAACCTGACGATATAGTTTCCGGGGATTGATATCTGGTGTTAGGTGTACTTGCCATGTACCGCAAAGCAGCTGATATCGTATCAGACTCAATCAGTATTTCGAGCGTATCTTGTCGTACAGATCCGGATAGAGTTCTTTCATGCAGTCAGGACAGATACCATGGGTAAAATCGGCCTCCGAATGTTGCTTTAGATATGCCTCTATCTGGGTCCAATAGCCCTGGTCGTCGCGTATTTTCTTGCAGGAGGCGCAGATCGGGATCAGGCCGCTCAGCAGCTTTACCTTTGCAAGGGCCTCCTTAAGCTCGTTTATAAGTCTTTTCTTTTCATTTTCGATCTTCTTGCGCTCCCTCGCATAAAGAATGGCTTTGGTCAGCAAACCGGCGCTGATCCTGCCTTTAACAAGGTAGTCCTGCGCGCCTTCCTGGACCGCCTGGATGCCAGTCCCTTCGTCGGTCAGACCTGTAAGGACAATCACAGGCAGGTCGTTGTTCGCCGAACACAGGGAAGTGACTGTCCCAAGACCCTTGCTGTCAGGCAGTCCAAGGTCCAACAATGCAACGTCAATGCCGCCCATGCCGATCCTTTCGATAGCCGCAGAAAGCCTTCCACAATGCTCGATTGATATATCCCCGGCGGACTCCGAGAGCATCTCTCGGATCAGGTAGACATCGCCGGGATCGTCTTCTATCAACAGGATATTCATCGGTCGCGCGGGGGGACTTTGACCACGGTGAACCAGAAATCCTCCAGAGAATGCACTACCTTGATGAAGGCCTCAAAACCGACCGGCTTGGTGATAAAACAGTTCGCACCAAGTTCGTAACACCTCGTGATGTCCATATCTGCGTCGGACGTTGTGAGGACGACCACGGGGATGCTCCTCAGGCCTTCGTCTGACTTTATCTCTTTCAGGGTCTCCCTGCCGTCCTTCTTCGGCATGTTCAGGTCAAGCAGGATCAGGTCCGGCCGGCCCGCATCGCTGTATGGCCCCTTTTTTCTCAGGTACTGCAAGGCCTTTATGCCGTTGTCCACCGTATGGAGATTGACCAGCAACTTGGAATCCGCCAGGCCCTCCCTGGTCAGTTCCACATCTCCCGGGTCGTCTTCAACCAGTAAAATGTCCACTTCTTTCCTCCCGTTCATCCTTTATTCTCCTCCCTGTCCGGAATTGTAAAATAAAACGTCGAACCGTTGCCCGGCTCAGACTCCACCCATATCCTTCCTCCGTGCCGCTCCACTATCTTCCTGCAGACCGCGAGGCCTATACCGGTACCGGAATATTCGGCCCGCGAGTGCAGGCGCTGGAAGATAACGAAGATCTTCTCCAGGTACTCGGCCTCCATACCGATGCCGTTGTCCTTTACCGCGAATACCCGCTCGCCGCCCTTCAGTTCAACCGTAATATGCACTTTCGGTTGTTCCTCCCCATGGTATTTCAAGGCATTCCCGAGGAGGTTCTGGAACAACTGACCTATCTGGATGTCATCCGCCCTGATCACCGGCAATTCGCCGCAGACTATTTCGGCATTGTTCTCTTTTATGACGAGTTCCATGTCCCTTAGCACACGCTTGACAACGGCGTTGCAGTCGGTCGCCGAGAACTCCCGGCCTTGTGTCATGACGCGGGAGTAAGACAGCAGGTCGTTGATCAGCGCCTGCAGGCGCCTCGCTCCGTCAACTATGTAATCCATGAACGTCTCCGCCCTTTCGTCCAGCGTTTTCCCACGATAACGTGAGGCCAGCAGTTCCGTGAAACTCGCGACCTTCCTCAGCGGCTCCTGGAGATCGTGAGAAGCGACATAGGCGAACAGTTCAAGTTCCTTGTTGGAGCGTTCCAGAGCGTCCGCATACATAATAAATCTTTGGTCGGCCCTCTGCCTTTCCACTATCTTCCATACCGCATCCATGATAACGGTCAACTCCTGAATATCGCTTTCGGTATAATCGTTCGCCTTGTTTGCCACGGCCGCGACTGCGACAATCGTGTCTTCCTGAATAATCGGTATCGTAAGATATTTAAGGAGTCGCACATGACCTTCCGGATATCCCTTTTTCAGAGGATTGGAGGCGGCAAAATCGTTCAGCATTACCGGCTCGCGCCTGCGCACCGCCTCTCCCCATATACCTGTCTTGGAAAGTTCGTAGCAGGTCTTCTTCTCGACGATCGAACATTCTTTCATGACTTCTTTCGACCAACTGTTCAGCTCGAACAGCTGTTTTGTTTCGTCATAGAAATAGATGTACCCAAACTTGCTCTCCGTCAGATGTATGATCTCGTGAAGAGCGAAATCGAGGAGGTCTTTCACATTTTCCGACCGGTACCTTGAAATTTCATACAGTGTCTTAAGGCGGGCAGAGTTCCGCCTGATCTGCCTTTCCGCCTCCTTGCGTCCGGTTATGTCGCGGACAATGGACATTATTGTCGGCTCACCGCGCAGATCGAACAGCCTGGAGTTTATCTCGACCGGGATCTTTGTCCCGTCGCGCGCAACGTGTACCTTCTCGAAGATAGCCTGCTTATCGCTCCTTATCTTGTCACGTATGACAGTCATGTCGAGCGGGTCGTCGGGGTCGTCTATGTCGGCGGGCGACATGGAAAGCATCTCCTCGCGCGAGTATCCAAGTCTGCTGCACATAACCTCATTGACCTCAAGGAAATGATCCGGCACGCCTTCCAGTATCGGCGGGTGCACCACGATGCCGTCATTTCCGCTGTTGAAAAGAAGGCGATAACGCTCTTCGCTCTCCTTCAACTCCACCGTCCTCTCCTCCACCAAACGCTCCAGTCCCTCATTGACCTCGCGCACCTCGCTCCGTGCCGTATTGAGCTTAAGTGCCATGTCGTTGAAGGCGTCCGTGAGCCTGCCCAGTTCATCGTCCGAGTATACGGGCACCGCCTTTTGGAAAACGTCCGACGCAGTGGACTTCATTCCTTCCTCCAGCCTGCTTAGCGGGGTTATGATGCTGCGTATGAGCAAAAAGGCTCCGGCAGGCAGGCTTATAGCCAGGGCGACAAGGAAGACTATGCTCGTGATGTTCTGCGTGCGGGACAGGCTCACGGCATGTTCATGGTTTATATCGTGCAGCTTGTCGGCGCGGGGTATGATGGCTTGCAGTTCGATAAGCATCATGGTTTTCAGACTGTCCGCATACTCCGCTCGTTCAGGCGACAGTGGCGTCTTACCGGCCTTCCCTAATATCCCGTTCAATGCCGTGAAAATCCCGAGCGCGGTTTTATGGGTTTGGGCGATGTCCGCAAGCAGCGTCTTTTCGTTCTCTGCCGTGAACATGACTGAGGCCTGTTTTATAAGTTTGCCCGTTTCCTCATGTATTTTCAGCCACTGGGTACGGGGTCTTTCTTCATGCCGGCTGTTATATTCAAAGCTCAGTATGGTAAGGTCCGACGCCTTCTTTACGAGTTCGTCGCCCAGGAGGGCCTTCCGGTTGCTGCTGTCGATATATCCCGACGAGAAGACAAAGAGCGTCCCCGATATGAGAAAAAGGACGACCGGGAATACCGCCATGATCCGTAGTTTGTTTTTGATATTCATAGCGCCGTGCGCGCGATAAGCGGGGTCTCGGCGGCGGTAGCCATATCCGTTTCGCCTTTTATCATACCTTCAAGCGCGAGTTTACCGCTGGCGTATTCCCTCTGTGTACATCCGGTGAACGCAAGGCAGCGGATCAACAGCAGCGGGACCGTGATCCCAAATCTCATGACTTCTCCGTTTGTTTTTCCGGTATGATGAAAAAAAACGTGGAGCCCTTGCCTGGCTCCGACTCCACCCATATACGGCCTCCATGGCGTTCCACTATCTTCTTACAGACGGCGAGTCCGATGCCCGTTCCCGGATATTCAACCCTGGTGTGAAGTCTCTGGAATATCACGAATATCCGCTCCAAATGTTCAGGGTCGATGCCGATGCCGTTGTCGCTCACGGAAAATATCCACTCGTCGACTTTCCTTTCAGCCGAGATATGCACCCTTGGGGCCTCTTTGCCGCGGTATTTTATCGCGTTGCCAATCAGGTTCTGGAACAACTGCCCGATCTGAAGGGCATCGGCGGAGACAGTCGGTAAGATATCAAAGGTAATTTTCCCCTGGGAGTCTTTCATAGTCAGTTCGAGGTCCCCGAGTACACGTTTGACAACCTCATTGCAATCCGTCTCGCCGAACTCACCACCCGCAGTCGTCACTCGTGAGTATGTGAGAATGTCCCTTATGAGATTGCTCATCCTGGTCGCACCGTCTACAACGAACTCGATAAGAGTGTCGGCCTTTTCGTCCAGTCGTCCTTTATATTTGTCGGCCAGCATACCGGCAAAGCTCGTGACCTTGCGCAGCGGCTCCTGGAGGTCGTGAGACGCCACGTACGCAAACTCCTCCAGCTCCTTATTGGAGAGATCGAGTTTGCGGGCGTACCTCAGCATTTTCTCCTCTGCCAGCTTGCGTTCGGTTATGTCTTCGGAGATGCCCAGGATGTATTCGGGATGTCCCTCTTTATTGAAGATCGGTATTTTCCTGGTATGCAATATCCTCGGACCGTGAGCCCTTGTCAGGATAGGCTCCTCGGGTATGTCGACAAACAGTTTTTTTGCAAGCACCTCCCTGTCTTTCTCAGTGAAGAAATCCGCTTCGCTCTTCGGGAAAAAGTCATAGTCGTTTTTGCCCAGGAGTTCCTCCCGGGAGTATCCCAGCAAGTCCTCTCCGGCCCTGTTGAACCTGACGAACCTGAGTTCGGAGGCGTCCTTTACAAAGAGCATGGTCGGTATGTTTTCAATGATGTTATGAAGGAATGATTCGCTCGACTTCAGGGCCTCTTCGGCCCTCTTGCGGTCGGTGATATCGTATTGGGCCACAAGGAAACTCTCTTCCCCGTTATAACTGATTACCCGCGCTGATACCACCACCCATATTGTCTTGCCCGACGCGGTCCGCATTTCGAGTTCGAGATTGTCTATCCTGCCGTCCCGGGCCAGCAGTTCAAGCACTTTAGCACGCTGTTCAGGCCTTGCGTACAGGTCTATAACCGTCTTCCCGACGGCTTGGTCCAAGGACCCGAAGTCGTACAGTTTCAAGGCTACTGGATTTGCATAGGTGACTGCACGGTCGGCTACTCTGACCACGGTCAGGGGGAATGGGGCCGCTTCGAATATGGACAAAAGATTTGCATTGCTTCGGCGGAGGGTCTCTTCCGCAGCCTTTCTCTCCGTAATGTCGCGGACGGCGCCGAGGATGCGTTTTTCGCCTTCAACCGTGATCAGCCTGGAATGCACTTCCACCGGCATTACGGAACCGTCCTTGCGAATATGCGCGGACTCGAAGACCGCCGAGCCGGACTCCAGCAATGCAGCGAAACGCTTGCCTATAAGCGGATTAAATTCAGGGTAGTTCAAGCGCATGAGCGGAAGGCCGATCAATTCGTCCTTGTCGTACCCCCTGCTTGTGTATGCGGCTTCGTTGACATCCAGGATATTGCCGTTCAGGTCAAGAAGAAAGACCGAATCCAATATGGAATCCAGGTATTGGGCCTTGAGCCGTATCGCCTCCTCCGCCTTCTCTACTTTAAGGTAAAAGGCCTTTTGCCTCCGCTGGAAAAAGTAAAGTCCAAGCGCTGAGGAAAAGGTGAAGACGCAGAATAAGACGCTTTGCGTCCACGCCTCCCTCTTCCAGTCGGCATATACGGCGACCAGTTCGCGACTGACAGCCACGACTATGGGTTTGTCCATGTGTAAGGCGGCGGGACTGATGGAGCGCATGGCCATTATGCGCTCCTCTCCAGTGGCGTACACAATACCGGTCATCACGTTTTCGATCCGGCCGTTCTCCATGTGCCTGGTGAAGAACGAACCGGGCACATGGAGGTTTTTACCCGCCTGGCCCCCGCGCTCAGGGACCATCAGGAATTGCATGCCGTCTCCGTGGGCGAGGGCGCTCCACATATCCGGCGCATAGAGCACGGAGGCCAGCAGGATGTTGAAATATTCGGGGTCAAGAGAGGCGGAGACGACCCCCGAAAATTCGCCGCGCGGTCCAGGGACCATCCTCGTAACCGACATCACGAAGGTCCCCAGCGAGGTCTTGAACGGCGGTGAGACATAGAGCTTCACCGGGTCGGGATGTAATTTGGGCTCTGCAAAATATGCGCGATAACCGAAATTCCCTCCTATGATCCTGTCCCGGTTCGAGGCGATGACCGTACCCTTCGCGTCGGTTATAAGCATTGTCCTCACGCCCGGCATCGCATCGCACAGGGCTGTGAGGCGTCTGTTCGCCAATAGCCGGCCGTTAGGGCCGTGCCAGTAAGGCATGTCCTTTAAAACGCCGACCAGGGCCAGGTTCGCGGTCTCCAGCTGTCTGCCCAGATTTTTGTCGACTATGCGCGCCTGGATAGCCAGGCGGTCCCGGGCACGTTTGTCGATTTCCAGGTGGTCGTCATAAATGCGAAAGAACATAAATCCGCACAGCACCAGCAGTGCAAGTACGAGTATCACCCATTGAGAGGAAAAGGGGGCACTCAAAGGCGATTTCAGGGTCATAGCGACTCCACCCTGTTTCTGCCGTTGCTCTTTGCCCGGTACATGGCCTCATCCGCCCTTACGGCAAAGACATCGTCCGAATCGCCGGCCCTGAATTCCGCAACCCCGAAACTGGAGGTCACCTTCAGGTTGTCCCCGAAGTCGTGGGCCTCTATAACCCCCCTCAGTTTTTCCGCCACAAACGCGGCCTGGATCAAATCGTTGTTCGGCACGAGGACCATGAACTCCTCGCCGCCCCAGCGCGCAAATATATCCATCTCCCTGATGTGGCCGGATACCAGCCTCGCCGTCTCCCGCAACACATGGTCCCCGACACCGTGACCGAAGGTGTCGTTTATCTTCTTGAAGTGGTCGAGGTCGAACATGATAAGGGACAGAGGCAAAGAATAACGCCGCGCCCTGTTCGTCTCGGCAATGAGCATCTCGTTAAAGCACAGCCTGTTATGGATGCCGGTCAGGGTGTCGGTGGTCGCCTGATGGGCAAGCAGTTCGTTGGCCTGTCGCAGCATTTCCATGTGCTGCTTGCGTTCGGATATATCGTGGAAGGCTATGACCGCCCCGACTACCTCACCGCGCTCTATCATCGGCGTAGAAATATGCGCTACGGGGAGCTGCGTGCCGTCGCTTTTCAGAAAAACGTCTTCGTGCATACGCATGCAAAGGCCGGAAACCAGAATTTCCGATAGCGGACATGATGCCTTCGTCTCGGCCATTACGCCGGGGCAGATGAGCTCCAATATCTCCTGCCCCCAGAGGTCTTTCTCCCTTAAGCCGAGAAGCTTTTCCGCCTCCGGATTCATGAGCATAAGTCTGCCTTCACGGTCCACCACGATCAGCCCCTCACCGAGGACCGAGGTTATCGTGCGTAGCCGGTTTTCGCTCTCCTTGAGCGCCGTCTCGGACCTCTTGCGCTCGATGGCATAGCTGATAGCGCGTTTCAGGGTCTTCTTGTCCGTCCCGCCCTTTATTAGAAAATCCTGCGCACTGTTCCTGACGACCTCCATGCCGAAGACCTCGTCCGAATTTCCGGTAAGGACAATAACCGGGACATCCGGAGCGGTTTCGACAACCTTTGTAAGGGTCTTGATGCCCGTGCTGTCCGGCAGGTTCATGTCAAGCAGGACAATGTCCACATCCCCTCCGGAGATTACCGCCAGTCCTTCGCTCAATCGCGCAGTCTGTTTAAGACTAATACCGTCCTCCGTGCCCGCCAGCATTTCTCTGATGAGAAAGACGTCGGCCGCGTCATCTTCGATAAGAAGGACGTTTATACTTTCCTCTTGTCTCATATCATCTCTCCAGTCAAACACTTCGTTGTGCGGTTTTTTCAATCATAACGTCGTCTCAAGTACACAGTATGCCATTGTTATATCAATCCATCAGTCTTCCGGTCAATGCTTCTACGTTCAGGGGTTTGGAGAGAAGACACGAAATGCCGCTGTTAAACGCCCCTTTCTGCAAATCGCTGTTGTCATAGTCCGACGTTATCATGATTATCCGTACGCGCTCGGCGTACTTGCGCACCTCTCTTGCAAAAACCAGACCGTTCATCAAAGGCATCCTGTAGTCTGTTATTACTACGTCAACCTGATAGTCCCTGATAAAATCCAGGGCCTTCAAGACATCGTTAAAACTGCAGAGGTTGAAGCCGCACCTTTCGGCTACAATCTTATAAAGTTCCAGGCTCTGCTCACAGTCGTCCACAACAACAAGCGTCCGTAAGCCGTGACCCGGCGTGGTTTTTTCTCCACTCATAATGCAAGGCTTATGCATAGTCTTCCTGCGTCTGGACGTGGTATTACCGGCACTCACGTTTAATACCGTCCAGCAAGCTGACTATCTGATCGGAGATATTCTCCATTTCATGATACAGACGTCTCGCCTTTTCCTTGTCCCCGGCATTACAGGCCGCTACCGCCTCCTTGGCCATGACGTGTATTTTTTCATGAGGACCGTCGATAGACTTGTAGGAGGGAAGCGATCCGCATCTCCGAACGCCTTCGGTATCGTACCACTTACCGAACCTGCAACTATGGTGGTCAGGCAGTTTCGAAGGGTCGAGAACAGAGTCTCCGGACAGGCATGAGCCTATCTTGCCCACAAATACCCTGTGGTCCGTCTTTGCCAGGTCGAGGATCATGAGTTCGCTTCCGGCCGTCTTGAAGCCCGAGGTCGAGTTCCGTAATTCCTCGGTTATTCTTACCAGGTCGTTTACCTCATGCATTACGTCGGCGGATGTTTTTTCCATGGTCTTCGATATGTCCGAGGTCTTCTCGATGTTCCTTGCCACCTCCTCCGAGGCCGCAGATTGCTCATCAACCGCCGTAGCTATCTGTGTTATCTGGTCGCGGACCTTTTGCACGGAATCGACAATATGGTTCAGGGAATCGCCCACTTGCCTTATATATTCGGTAGCGCTGGTCACTTCCAACGACGACTCTTCCATGGACTGCTTCGTCTGCTCCGACTCTTTCTGTACCGCACTGATTTTTTCAGTAATCTCGGCGGTGGCCCCGATGGTCCTCTCGGCGAGTTTTCTGACCTCGTCGGCCACAACTGCAAAACCCCTTCCCTGCTCTCCGGCCCTCGCCGCTTCAATGGCCGCGTTCAGTGCCAGCAGGTTGGTCTGATCGGCTATGTCTTTGATGACCGTTACAATGCCGCCTATCTCGGATGCCCTGTTGTTTAGCTTTTCCACCATAGCCGCCAGTTCCACCGTTGAGGTGTAAACACGGTTAACGGTTTGCACGGCATTGTCAGCCACCTCCTTGCCTGTATTGGCGGCTGCCATGGCCTCAGCGGACGACTCTGAAGCTACGGACGCGTTTCTGGCTATGTCTGTGATCGTCTGGCTCATCTCCTCAGCCGCAGCGACTATTTGTGCCGCCTGCCCGGATTGGGTCCTGGCGCCTTCAGTGGTCTTCTCGGCCCTTGCCCGCAGGACATCCACTGAGGTTACCACATTGCCTGCCGAGGTCATTATGCTGTTTACCGCCGCGCTGAACGAGCCGATCATCTTGTTCATGTCCAGCGCCAGTTCACCTATTTCATTCTTGCCGGCATAGGCGATGGATACGCTGAGGTCGCCGCCTGACATGACATTCACCTTTTCCTTAAACATGGACAAAGGGGCCAGGACCTTTTTGCTGCTCAGTATCCATATGGTTACAAGGATAATGAAATTGAGGGCAAAGAAGAACGCCTGCATGACTTTAAGCGTTTTCACTTTGCCTTCAGACACCGCTGCTGCAAGCGTTGTGGACTCATCGGAAAGTTTCAGTACCTTCTCGCTGTCTTCATACAGCTTATTCAATGCCCCGGGGTTCTTTTCAGTTGCGGCGATAGTTTCCTTGTATCCCCGCCAGGCCTGATCAAGTTCCTTCATCTTCGCCAGGAACTTTTCATCGTCCGCTTTCGGCAGTCTCCATTCGTCATCGCCGTTTATCAGGCCGTTTACGGTCCTGTCAAGCTTTGCAGTCAGTTGGACAACATCGTTTTTGGTGTCAAGGCCGTGCTGAGAGGCGAAAACCATCTTTGCCAGTCTTTGTGAAATAGCCCTCTGCCTGCCTGCAAAGTTCACTACATTGCCGTCGTCCGCCATCTTGCCCAGTGAGATAAATACGGAAAGCCCGCTAAAAAAAGCAAAAGTCAGCAAGACCAATACGACAAGTTTAACCCCTGTTGAAATTCTCATTTAATCCTCCTGATTATTTGACATCTCTTTTGGTTGGCTTTACCAAATTAAGATTCATGACCGTATTATAAGCAAAGACTGTGCCTATGACCAAGAAGTTTAATATATTTTGCAAATCATTGAAAATAAAACTAAATAATTGAGTGCGATATGTTTATATCCACACTTGATGAGCATTGCGTTGCAGGATTATAGCTCTATGTGTTGCAACAATGCAACGGCAGGATCTAATGGTTTGAGAAATGCAGTAAGACCAGTGATCTCAGGTTGGATATTGTTCCAGTTTATGCTCTTTAAGTTTGCGCCATAGGGTCTCCCGGCTGATACCCAGCATGTCGGCAGCCTCCTGTTTCTTCCCTCCAGTCTTGTCCAGTGCGTTAATTATTGCCTGTCGCTCATAAAGCTTGACAGATTCTTGCAGGGTATGGTCTTCAGATTCAATACCTCCGGGGCTCTCTTGTTTGGCCCCCCTTGTCGCTATGTGGAGATGTTCCACTTTAATAACACTTTCTCTGCACAGGATAACAGCCGTTTCTATGATATGTTTAAGCTCCCTTATGTTGCCCGGATAGTCATGCTTCAGGAGGGCCGATATGGCTTTCTGTTCAAACCCCAGTCCTGTCTTTCCGTACTTTTTGGAATAAAATTCCAGAAAATAGTTCGTAAGCAGCGGGATGTCTTCTTTCCTTTCCCGCAAGGGCGGAAGCTTTATGGAAATACTGTTTATCCTGTAGAAGAGGTCTTCCCTGAACCTGCCTTCATGCACCTCGTTCAGCAGGTCTTTGCTCGTGGCATAAATTATCCTCAAGTCCACGGAAACCGGATCATTTCCGCCTAAGCGCTCGAAGGTGCGGCTTTCAAGCACCCTCAGCATTTTGGCCTGTATGGGGAGCGGCATTTCACCTATCTCGTCCAGCAATATCGTGCCGCCGTCAGCAGCCTCGAATTTGCCTTTTCTTCTCTGCATGGCCCCTGTAAAGGCCCCTTTTTCATAACCGAACAGTTCCGATTCAAGGAGTGTTTCAGGTATGGCCGCGCAGTTTATCTTTAAAAAGGGCTTATCGTTCCGTGCGCTCATGGCATAAAGCGCATTCGCTATGAGTTCCTTGCCCGTCCCCGTATCGCCATAAATGACCACCGACGAATCGGTCTTGGAAACATGCAGCACGACCTCAAATATAGAGAGCATCTTAGGCGTGGCTGCAATCATACACTCGAAATACTTTTGTGCCTTGATCTCATCCTGAAGCAGCACGTTTTGTTGTTTCAGTCTCTGAATAGTGAGTTCAGAACGCTTCCGCTCGATCGCGTATGCTATCGACCGCACAAGAACACGGCTGTCGATCTGTCCCTTGATGAGATAGTCCTGTGCCCCGGCCCTCACAGCCTCTATGCCTGCTGTGTTATCGGAGAGGCCTGTAAGGACAACTATCGGCACTTCCGGGACAGTATCGTACATATCCATAAGGGTCGAAATGCCACGACTGTCAGGCAGTCCAAGGTCCAATATCACGATATCAGGATTGTTATCGGACAATAGCGCAATGCCCTCCTCAAGGCGTGACGCATGTATTATCTCCGATCGCCTGTCATCCTGTAGCAGCATTTCGCTGATCAGCATGACATCGCCGGGATCGTCTTCTATGAGGAGGACTCTTATAGGATGTTTTCCCATTGCCTTGATACTATAACGGAATACGACACTGAGAGGGAAGAGCCGCACTGTGATATACTATCTGAAAGAACCGGGAGGGTTACATGTCGCAGCACCCTTTGTACATAGCACTAAAAGGACTTGCAGGTGATCTCCGCAAGCTTTTTCACCTTGCCACACACGAGGATGCGGATTCATGGAATAATTTCATTTCAATTGTAAGAAAAGAACTTGATGAAAAAGAGGTATCGGGGAAACGGCATAAAGATGAAGAACTTCTTTATGCATCACTGATTCGCGAAGTTTACGATCATCTCACTCTTCTTATACATACTCTCAAGAAATCTGAAGAACGCTACAAAAAGCTTGCAACACGAGATCTTCTCACGGGCCTTTACAACAGGAACTACTTCAACGAGACAATAGTGAGAGACATCAAGAAGGCCGAAAGAAAAAAAGAGCGCCTCAGTTTCATCCTTATAGATATAGATGGTTTTAAAAAGATAAATGATACTTTTGGGCATCTTCACGGTGATGGAGTACTCCAGGAATGCGCCCATATTCTGAAAAAATCAGTTGTGCGAAAATCTGACTTTTTATGTCGTTATGGAGGAGACGAGTTCATTATCATTACACCGGAACAAGATTGTGCTGTCAATGATAAACTCCTAAACCGTATTGAGAAGCACCTTGATGAATGGAATAATAAGTACTCATCATTCGATTATCGCCTCTCTCTAAGTATAGGTTGTGCGGTCTGGAAACCCGGGGATAATTTTATGGAAACCCTTCACGAAGCCGACAAGCGGATGTATGCGAACAAGCGGAAAACGAAGAAGAAATAGTGCGCTTCAGGTATGCCAGAATGCATCATGTATCTTCATAGTTACTTCGATACCCTATCCGCACTCCCTCCTGATTCCGTCAAGCAGGTTTACCATACTTTCAAATACTCCGTCCATCTCTCCATATATTTTTTCGGCCTTCCCCCTGTCCCCTGAGTTGCAGGCCATGACTGCATCTTTCGCCAGAGAATGTATTTTCTCATGCGGCGTCTCTATTGCCTTAAAGTTCGTCCCGTTGCCGCATAAACCTTTCCCTTCGCCATAATACCATTTGCCGAAACTGCATGAATAATGGTCTTTCATCTGGGAGATGTCAAGAGTTGATTTCCCTTTTATAAAACCCGATAGTTTTGTCATAAATATCTTATGACCGCTTTTTGCCAAATCCAGTATCATCAGTTCGCTGCCCTTTGTCTTGAACCCCGACGTGGAGTTCCTCAGTTCCTCCGTCGTATTTACAAGTACGTTGATTTCATTCATTACTTCATCGGACATAGTCTCCAATCCTTTGGATATGTTTGACGTCTTTTCGATGTTTGCAGCCACCTCTTCCGATGCTGCCGACTGTTCCTCTACAGCCGCGGCAATCTGGCTTATTTCGTCACAGACCTTCTGGACCGATTCCACAATGGACTGAAGCACATTATTCAAATTCTTTATGTGCCCTGTCGCTTTAGTGACTCCCTTTGAAGATTTATCCATTGATTTCATCGTCTGTACCGACTCGGACTGGACCGCATTTATCCTCTCGGAAATCTCCGCCGTTGCCTTTATCGTCTTTTCAGCAAGCTTTCTGACCTCATCCGCTACCACGGCAAAACCCCTCCCCTGATCGCCCGCGCGGGCGGCTTCAATCGCCGCATTGAGGGCGAGCAGATTCGTCTGGTCGGCGATTTCCCTGATTACAGTCAAAATGCTCCCTATCTCAGTTACCCTGTTGTTCAGCTTTCCGACTATCGCAGCAAGCTCTTTAGAAGACATATTGACTTCGGTTATTGTCTCTTCTGTTATATCCGTTATCTGCTTGCCGCTCTCAGCTATTTCCATCGCCTCTACGGATGATTCAGACGCTGTAGTGGCATTTCTTGCTATATCCGATATGGTCTGGCTCATCTCTTCCGCAGCAACAGCTATCTGATGGGCCTGCCCGGTCTGTTCTTTGGCGCCCGCGTTAGTTTCCTCGGCCCGTACACGCATTATATCAACGGAGGAGGCCACTTTGCCGGTGGACGTCACGATGTTGCCAATCATAAGATTGAAAGCGGCAATCATCTTATTCATGTCCTTCGCGAGCACCCCTATCTCGTCATTGGAGACATAAGTAATCTCTGCCCTTAAATCTCCGTCGGACAAATGCCTAACATTTTCAATCAAATGGACCAGAGGGTCAAGTATAACTTTGACAATCACTAATGTCAGTATTGTTACAGCCAATATGCCGATTAGCCCGAATCCGATATAGAGGTTCCGTAATGATCTGATTTGAGCGAAGGATTCCGCCATGGATATCCGTATGCTTACAGCTCCCAGGACTGTGCCTTCTTTAACATTATGGCAATTGAGACAGTTTTTTCCCATGAAATCTGCTTTCCCTATATAAGGAAATACTCCGCGAAGAAATTCCCCTTCGAGTTCGATTTTCTCCTTGCCGTTTCTTATGACTTCTTTTTCAACGTCATCCTTTGCATAGTCCTCAGTACCGCCCTTGCCGAAGTCTCCATCAAGGGAGTCGGACCTTATCACACGCACATCGGCTATACTTTTCATTTGCTCAAGAAAAGCGGTTTTATGTTCTTTAATGCCTCCGCTTATCATCAGGGTCGTCAAAGAGTTCAAGACAGTGTCCCTGTAACCATGCATTGTGCCAGTGGTAGCCTCACCGATAACGAGCTGCCTGGATTTGCTTATTGTCACAAAAGTGGATATTATGAGACCTATAATTACCATCCCGATGATAGGCCCCGCTACTTTAGTCTTAATTGACATGTCTTCCCCCCATGCACCTCTGAATTACTTCCTGTCAGCCCTTCAACCCAAGCACATCCTGCATGTCATAAAGCCCGGGCTTTTGTTCAGTCACCCACAGGGCCGCCTTTAAAGCGCCACGGGCAAAGGTGTCCCTGCTTGAGGCCTTGTGGGTTATCTCTATCCTCTCACCAAGCCCGCCAAACAACACTGTGTGCTCTCCCACAATGTCCCCGGCACGCACAGTCTGTATGCCTATCTCTTTTTTGGTGCGTTCTCCTATCATGCCTTTTCTTGCGTAAACCCCCACCTCGTCAAGATTTCTGTTTACAGCCTCGGCTATGACCTGGGCCATCTTGAGGGCCGTGCCGCTTGGAGCGTCCTTCTTCAGCCTGTGGTGGGCCTCCACTATCTCTATGTCATAATCGTCTCCGAGGACCCTTGCCACATCCTTCAGGACCTTCAGAAGCAGGTTTACGCCCACGCTCATATTGGGGGCGATGACAACCGGTATGTCCCGGCACATGTCCCTTGCAGTGTCAAGATCATCCTTTGAAAATCCGGTTGTCCCTATGACCATGGCCTTTTTACTTTCGGCAGCCGTCTTCAGGTTTTGAAGCGAAGAACCCGGAGATGTAAAGTCTATCACCACATCGCCCCGGCCGATGACTTCAGCAAGCTTGTCCGAAAGACTTATGCCTTTCTCGCCAAGCCCTAAAAGGATGCCTATATCTTTACCAATGGATTCGTGGCCCTCCCTTTCAACAGCACCACAAAGGGTCAGCCCGGGGCAATCCATTAACAGCGTCGCTATGCGGCTTCCCATCCGACCAGTAGCCCCGGCAACAATAATGCCCGCCATAATTATTCCTCCTTGACCTCATCGTCTGTCCCGGTTTCTTCAACGGGTATTTTATAATCTCCGGACGCCCATCTGCCCAGGTCTACAAGCTTGCACCTATCAGAGCAAAAGGGCCTCCATGGGTTTTCTTCCCAGGTCGTCTTTTCACCACATGTCGGACATATTATCCGCATAGGAGATAAAGTATACAAAATTTATCCATAGGATTCCAAGTCAGACCCGACACCCCAATCCGCCATCAAGCATGCGTGAGGATAGTGTGAGCGGCATTGGATTAATACTTGTTTTTGGGCCTCGGCGTTGCCTTCTGTACCCTGACCCTTCTGCCCTTGACCATAACATCATCAAGGGACCTTACCACCCTGTCGGCCAGTTCTTCGGGCACCTCAACAAAGGTAAACTTGTCCAGCACATCTATCTTGCCGATCTTCCCGTGAGGTATGTTCGCCTCCGAGGCGATGGACTTTATGATGTCGGCAACCTGGATCTTGTCTTTTTTGCCGATGGTCATGAAAAGGCGCACAGTCCCTCCCCTTCTGTCGTATAACTCCTCAGGCGGCATCTCACGTATCTCTCCGTAGGCTGCAAACAGCGCGGCTGCTGCAATGTCTCCAACCCCAAAGTTTTCAGCCATGGCATTGACCGCCTCCATATAGCTCGCATGCCTGCCCTCGTTGATTATCTCGGAAATATCCTTGGCCATGCTCTTGCCCTTTGCCTTAAGCACTTCCTTCTCAGAGGGCAGCTTTTTCTTGTCAATTATTGTCTTTACGGTCTTCTCTATCAGCCTTAAATGCCTGTATTCACGCGGTGAGACAAGGGTAATGGCGATCCCGGACTTGCCCGCCCTCCCCGTCCTGCCTATCCTGTGAATATAGTTCTCAGGGCTTTGCGGGATGCTGTAATTGATCACATGCGTCACATTCTGTATGTCAAGCCCCCGGGCAGCCACATCAGTTGCCACCAGGACATCAAGCCTGCCGCTTTTGAATTTGGTCATCACTTCGTCGCGCCTTGCCTGGGTGAAGTCGCCGTGAAGGGCGTTTGCATCATAACCCATTTCTTCCAGCTTCATGGCAACTTCGTCAACGTCCCTTTTCGTATGGCAAAAAACAATAGCCAGTTCAGGGTCTTCCACATCCAGGAGCCTTGACAAGGCGTTTATCTTCTCCGATTCCCTGACCTCATAGAAGACCTGCTTTATTTCCGGGACAACAATGTCCTTAGTGTTTACCTTTATCTTTTCAGGCGACTTCATGTACCTCTTTGCGATTTCCATAATCGGCTGAGGCATTGTGGCGGAAAAAAGGAGTGTCTGCCTTTCCTTGGGAGTGGTCTTCAGTATCTCCTCTATGTCGTCGATGAACCCCATATTTAACATCTCGTCCGCCTCATCCAGCACCGCTATCCGTATGTCCGAAAAGGCTATGGTCTTCCGGTTCATGTGGTCCAGTATGCGTCCCGGTGTTCCTACAACAACGTCCACCCCTCTTCTGAGCGCCTTAATCTGGCTGTCTATGGACTTGCCTCCGTAAACAGGAAGGACATTAATCCCCTTATACTTGCCTATCCTGTGCAGTTCCTGTGCCACCTGAACGGCAAGTTCCCTGGTCGGCTCAAGTATGATGGCAAAGGGGTTCTTGCCATGTTTGCACATTTCCACAATAGGAATGCCGAAGGCCGCAGTCTTGCCTGTGCCTGTAAGGGCCTGGCCTACCATATCCTTGCCCCGGAATATTATCGGGATAGCATCCCTCTGTATCGCCGTAGGTTCCTCAAAACCTATCTCTGACACAGACCTCAGTGTCTCCTTACTCAGCGAAAAATCCTCAAATTTCATTAAGTTGCCTCTCCTTTTTCGTCACAAATAAAATCCCTCAGGGTTCCCTAAAATCCTCTGAGGGATTAAATGAAACTTTATTGTACCGGTTTAGTATATGCCTGCCGCCCCGGTGCTGTCAAACAAACAGGGATCGGGAATTCAAGACTACAACCAACTTAACCTCTTTATCTAAAGGGGCAGCTGATTCCTGAGTTAAATGGGACAAACCATTATAGGATGTCCCATTATTCAACAGGATTCGACGTAGTGTTCAGGATGACTTATGCGAGTGCATATGTCTTTTTGGGTTGAGGAATTGTCTTGCCCTGTTTCAGAAGGGCATCAATGTGGCATTCAAAAGCTTCCTTGGCATTCTTAATGGCCTTGTCAATGTTTTCTCCGCCGGTCAGAATTTCAGGTATATCCGGGAAGCGCACATAAAGCCAGTGTTCGTCTTTTTCATGCGAAGGCAATATCACGATCTCATAGTCTTCTAAGTTCATAAGGGTTCATAAGGGGTCAAGTTCATAAGGGGTCAGGCTTGAATTAAGGAATTAACTAGTTTCAGCAATCGTGCAATTTCAGTCTGCAACTTGCCTCCTTTGGCTGTTTGCGACAATTTCGAAATGGCAGATAAATCTCTATTTAGC
>Ga0315281_10000733_pt1 | contig 46911 bp, 45 predicted proteins | sample YL17G07_0_MG_FD_204540 | JGI IMG/M metagenome (GOLD analysis project Ga0315281, IMG submission 204540) | Sediment microbial communities from Yellowstone Lake, YNP, Wyoming, USA - YL17G07_0 | ecosystem: Environmental > Aquatic > Freshwater > Lake > Sediment | place: USA: Wyoming | collected...
GTTCGTAGCCGGGCAGCTCGATCCGCGGTCGCAAGAGTGATCTCCGATCTCTCGGCGTTGAATGCCGAACTTGGGCTTCCCAAAGCAGCAACCATCGAGGAGGTCGAGGCAGCCCTCAGTAAAGCGTGGGGAAACGCCACGGAACCGAGCGAAAAAGCAAAAAAATTACAATTAGGCGCGACCTCCAGTCTGGTTGACGGGCAGATACTTCTCAAGAAACAGGATGCCAAGAATGGCGATATATTGAGGATCTATCTGCTTCATTATCAAACTTCGAGTCCTGCAGTTAATGTAAAAGAACCTTCGGGAATCCGAGTAGATGAGAAGCCAGTGAAATACTCGATTGCCGAGATCTACGTAAAGAACTTCGGATTTAGACGGGAAGTCGTAGATTCGTTCTTGTTGGTGAAACAGCTCCATGAATCCGATACGAATACCTCAAATTTCAAGGGTGCTCCAGGGTTCTCCTTGCTTTGGTCGTATGGATTTCGCCCCGGCGAGTCCAAAGCACTCTGGCATGCATTAGATTTGTCATGGGGGGTGAATGTCTCCTATGTGGATTTTGATCCGAAAAAAGAAATCGAAATTGGCGTGGCAGGCGTTCTGGGGTTATTTCACAATCAGATTCACGGAGGCTGCGGTCTAAACCTCAATGTGGTTGGCAGCGACCGACCGTATTGTTTCGTTGGATTCAGCTTTGCGAAAATCTATGAGCATGTCACGCACCCGACTACTCCATGAAACTTGGCGTTTTACTGTCGAAGCCAATCATCACCGCCATTTCTTTCGTCCCAGAGCACGTCTGCGCCTCGCTGTTTCAACTCAACTCGTAATCGGTCGTGAGATCTTCTTGGCTTAGTAATGCCCACGTCACAGAGACCCGAATCGTACAGCAACCATTCTTGGCGGGCTGATGTCTAAATCCGTTGTCATGTCACTACACGGTATCCGAACTCGTGGTGCTTGGCAAAAGACTCTCGACGAGAACCTTTCTGCAGCAGACATGATCTGTGTAGCTGAGGACTATGGCTATCTCTCGTTGAGTGGTTTCCTGATTAGCTCATCATTCGGAGGAAAAGCAACTTGGTTTCTTCAGAGATATACGGCTGTTCGGCAGAAATACGACGCCAAACTTGCAGATGGAGCGTTTCGGCGATACCCGTCGCTCGTTGCTCATAGTTTTGGTACATTTATCGCTGCGCACTCAATGATCAAGTACGAAGAGATTCGGTTCGAAAAGATGATTATTTGTGGATCAGTCTTACCTCCCGACTTTCCGTGGGATCTGCTTTTTCAAAGAAGTCAGGTCATCGAAGTTCGCCATGAATACGGAATGAAAGACGTCTGGACAACAGCCTGTCGCTTTCTTCCGCATAAGAAAATCGGAGCCAGTGGTCGACAAGGCTTTCAGCTTGACCATCCTAACTTCACAGAAGAACCCTATCCGGAGTATGAGCACAGCGATTTTTTTGGTGAGTCTCATATTCAAGACTCCTGGGTGCCGTTTCTTCGCAAGGAATCAAAACGGTTTTCTGTACGACACGGCCGAGAAATTGAAAGGATTGACGATTTCTTGGGGATATTTGAAACAACGAGTCAACTGGATCACCTGGTTTTCGGGCACTTGGACAACTACGGCGAAATCGAACCGAGCATTGAGCTGGCGAAGAGGTGGATTTCGGTCGAGCCGGATGTCTATACGTTTCTCGTTGATCAACGCGAAGGACGGTACGTCGGATACATAAATTCGCTCTTCGTAAGACCTCAGGCAATCGAAAATCTCATTCAGAACGGCATTCCCGACAACCAAATGACGGAGGAAGTATTGGCTTCCAGCCACGAGCCCGGGCCCCTCGTGTTGTGTGCGCTCGCGATCGCTGTCGATCCGAGTGTCAGAAATATCGGTCAGGGGTTTCATGATACTCACGTGCGAACTCTTCTAAACGGTCTATGTTTCAAACTTGAGTACTATGCGCGGCACAGGCGATTAATGGTGAGCGAAATCGTAGCCGTTGGCTGGACTGATGAAGGGCGCCGAATTTGCGAGGGGATTCTGGGAATGCGACGGGTCGCGAAGGATCGGTACGGCCATCCAATTTTTCGTCTGAGTATGGCCCTGGATGAACTAAAAAGGAAGAAACGGCCGTTCAGGCCACTTCTCAAGGTGGCAAAACTTTATCGAGAGCTCGGACTCGACGCTCAGTGACTGTACTATTCTCTTCGAGAGCCTTATTGGAAGGAACCGACTCTCCGCTCTCGAAGCAGAGATTCAGCACCAACAATCCGATGTTTCGAAAGAGAGGGAGACACTCGCATGAAGAACCGGCGGCGCTTGAGGCCGCGGAACCCGAAAGGTAGTTTCTGATGACGCCCGAATCGCTGCCAGAGACATTTGAATTCGGAATCGAAATCAAGTTCGACCACCATACCAACAATCCGGCTCGCATCTTTCGTGCGATGTCGAGCTTAATCGACGTCGTCCAGGAGATCGATCGCGAGTTGGTGCGCGCGATCGACGGGAGGATTGAACCTGTTTTGATCCTGGAGGATGTCCGCCCGGGGTCCCTCCGTACTTGGCTGAGCAGCGAGCTCCGTCGTATCGATGATTCCGACATTGAGAAGCTCGACTGGCGAGCAATTCTAGGAAAGTATCTCGTGCGTGCAAAATGGGTGATCGTCCGGTTTCTCGAAGGGCGGGTGACCCTCGCGAGTCGAGAAGAACTTCGAGAGGTCGAGCGCGACCTCTTCAATCTGGCATCTCAAACTCAACTGTTACAGATTCCGGCATACAATCCCATACCGGTTCGACGATTAGTCAATTGTTACGAACGAGTCAGTGCAAGCCTTGCACTACTGGCGGACCATGATGCGGTCGTCTTTCTTGCGAACTCAGAGACGATCGCGGTGAATCCAAAATTTTCGATTTCCTCGAGCGCTGCAGAAGAGATTCTGACAGAGGAGACCATCAACAACGAGGCTGAATTGATACTGAAAGTAAAAAAGCCCGATTACTTGGGCGCGTCGATGTGGGAATTTCGACACGAGGATCGCTCTCTTCAAGTCAAGATTTCAGATTCGGAATGGTTGAATGCATTCCAGGGACGACACAAGACCGTTCGACCTGGGGATTCGCTCAGGGCAAGAGTTCTTTCGAGTGTCGCATATGACGAAAACCACGAAGTGCTGACGATCCATTATGAAATCATCAAGGTGATCGATGTCTTGGAGCAGCCCCGACAGCCAAACCAAACACCATGGCCGGGAACCCCGTAGCGGTGTTCAATGTAAGCAATTCAGCAAGGGGCCGGAATAATAATAGGGCGCATCGTGAACCTCCGCCATCGTAGCAGCGCATCAATCTCACCGAGCCATCTTCACTGATGCACTCCCCTGGATGCCGGGAGTATCGCGCTGCTGGGCTTTGGCGACTCCCGCGAAAATCTAATCGGATCGTCGTTCGAAATTAAAAGTCGCGTCAAGACTCTCGTACTCGAGCGCATTTTTTTTGGTGAGCCCCAGCGTTGTTCGCGACGTGTATTTTCCATTCGCGGTCACGACGAGCGTGATGTGGACTGGCTCCGTTCTCTTGTTCCAAATGGCACCGGGACTCTTGATCTTTCCGGATCCTTGTTCGTGCATTGCCATGCGTACCGCCATCTCCTGCAGCTCGCCCAGGGTGATCGATTGCTTCGGTTGCGAGATCCATTGGATGATGCACCACAGTTGATCAGCATGCTGCAAATCCCAAACGTTGATGATTTCATCCGTCGGTTCTCCCAAGTCGCCTCCCCGCGGGCCCCCTCCACTGGCGATCTTGATGCTTGTAAGAACTGCGTCCTCGAAACCTGGTGGCATGGATAGGCCCTCCGTGTACGCACCGAGGACGTCACGCTCGTCCAGAATGTTAATGTTCATATCGTAGATCCAGCCGCGGTCTCCAGGCCACGCGATCCTGAGATTCAATTGTGTTTCGTTGAGCATAGCCGCGATCATGCGGTCCACTCGTTTGCCGCGCCCGGTATTGTCGTTCACTCCGTAGGTGCGAGCGGGAGTTCTCTGAAATTCGCCCAGTTCTTGGAGAATCGGCCGAAAGGGGCCATATGGATTGTCAGAGTCGCCCGCCGTTCGTTCCGGTACTTCGGCGATCGCGTCAAGGTGAGTTCGTGTTTCGAGCTCGTGGAGCGGAATATATATTCGCCAGACGAAGTGCGAGACCGGAATGGGCCCACTGAGAGACTTTCGCGATTTCGTGATGAGGAGGCCGGACACGGTCGCGATGATGACCACGACGGCGGCCCAGATACTACTGACTCTCGTATAATACATTGACAATTAAAAAGAACGGTGCCACAATGCGCATATGGTCGAACACGCGACGACGAAACGCGATTTCGCAGGTATGGAACGGCGGCGGATGAAGGCGGCCAGGCTGTTCGAGGAGCAACTGTCCCAGGCGGAAGTGGCTCGTCGGTTGTCCGTGAGCCGGGAAGCCGTTCGGCGCTGGTATGACGTTTGGCAGAAACAGGGTTCTGCGGGACTGAAGGGGGCCGGAAGGGCTGGGCGGAAGCCTCGATTGACGAGAGAAGAGCTCTCGAAGGTCGAATCGGTTCTTCTCGAAGGGGCCAGGGCTTTCGGCTTCTCGACTGAACTGTGGACATTGCCGAGAGTGGCCGGGGCCATCGAGAGAGTGACGGGAGTCCGCTACCATCCGGGCCATGTGTGGAGGATTCTCGTGCAGATGCGCTGGTCACCGCAGCGCCCGATTCGGCGCGCGTCCGAACGCAATGATGAAGGAATTCGACAATGGCGGCGCGCGGAGTGGCCGCGGATAAAAAAAAGCTCGGCGCCGTCGAGCCTGGATCGTCTTCGCCGACGAAACGGGGATCTCCGAGCAAGCGCCGGTCACGCGAACCTGGTCGCCAATCGGAGTGACGCCGGTCATCACACAGCCTGGCGGTCGACGCGGGAAACTGTCGATCGCGGGTGCAGCAGCCTATCGATGGGACGGCAGTCGAGCCGCACTCGCCTTCCAAGTTCTCGAGGGCGACTATGACAGCACCGCGATCATTTCGTTTCTCGAGCAACTTCATAGAACCTTTCCGCGCCGACGCCTCATCGTCGTCTGGGATCGTCTTGGAGCTCACCAAAGCGAAGAAATCCGAGACTTCCTCGGCAACGGCGCCAGCCGCCGATGGCTTGACCTGGAACAACTTCCACCCTATGCGCCGATCCTCAATCCTGTCGACTGGATTTGGTCGCATTTCAAACGCAACTGTGTCGCCAATCTTTGTCCTGCCGACTTTCAAGAGCTCACTGGACACGTTGATACCGAGCTCGCCAAGCTCTGCCCTCGCTCCGACCTCGCTCAATCGGCACTCCGTCACGTAAAACTTTTTTTTGGTTAAACTGTCATTCTATTATGCGAGGATCTGTAACGTGGATCCAAAGCGGGCGTCTGGCGCGTGGTCGTCTTTCATGAGCCGCTTCAGCGGGCGCGGTTCGCGTCAAATTTTCGGTGTCCGCCTGTTGACGTTCCGTCAGTTGAGCGCGGGTTGCTCCAACGAGCTCGAGAAATTCCCGCGCGCCCCGTGGCCGCTTCGCTGGATCTGGCGCAAGACAGCGCTCCACGAGCGCGATAAGCTCCGGGTTCGTATCCGGCAGAAGGTTTCCGAATGATCCAGTTCGGACACTGTGTTTTTCGAGAAGAAGTTGCGAATGCTGGGATGCTCGAAATGGACGACTTCCGGCGATCATTTCGAACAAGATCACTCCGAGCGCATAGAGGTCGGTGCGATGATCAACAACACCGCCTCCGAATTGTTCGGGTGCCATGTAGATCGGCGTGCCGAGGCAGTCCTCCGTGGGAGTATGGCTGGCGTTACTTGGGGCTCGTGCAATACCGAAATCTGCGATCTTCGCGGTCTCGCTGGCATCGAGAAGAATGTTCGCCGGTTTGAGGTCGCGATGGATGATCGCCCGTTCATGCACGGCGATGAGTCCCTCGGCGATTTCGGCGGCAATCCGGCATGCCTCATTTTCCGCAAGGCGATTCTCTTGCTCCAGACGATTCGCGAGACTCTTCGGGAGGTATTCGAGAGCGAGGTACGTGCCGACGTCCTGATCGATTCCGATATCCCAAATCTTGACAATGTGTGGGTGGTCAAATTTCGCGAGAATGCGACTTTCGTCGAGAAACCTGGTTAGGTCGAGACTCCCACGGTTCTCTTTGAGGATTTTTAGCGCAACTTGCCGATGAAGCGTCTCGTGCTTCCCGAGATAGACGATTCCGAATCCTCCCGACCCAATCGGCCTGATGACGCGATAGGGGCCGATCACTACCGGAGAGCCAGGTAAGGGTCGCGTCGTGTCCGTCACGGGGTGAACTGGGGCCGTCTCAAGGACAGGCACCCCTGCCATCTGCTCATGAGCGAATCGCTGCGAATGTGAGATTTTCGGACCTGGCGCCAGCGCGAACGATTTCCGCTTTCATCATCGAGAGAGTATACGACCTGGTCGCGGACGGTTTGCTTTCGGTCTATGTGGTCATCGTGACGTTGGCTGTCAGGCTGTCATTCTTCCCGAGAAAAATGTCTTGTTGGTGCGATGCTGAGGGCGCTGTTAGGAAAAAAGCGTGAACGCTCGCCCCCGGCAGCCCGTCTGTGGATTCCCGCCAGAATGTTTGAGCGCTGCTTGAGTGCCAAAATCAGGCTGTTCGTAGACGCCACTTCCGTTTCTCGTAGACGACGCTTGAATCCTTCCGTAGGAGGTCGAGGAGTCTCCGTTGCAGCGGCCGACGGTCCTGGCAATCTCGACGTGCGCGAATTGCTTGTTCGAGCGCCGGGGTACTGAGAGGACCGCCCGCCAGAAGCAGCTCGGCGCGGGCTAATTTCCCGAGATCTGTCGGCGACTCGAGTGGAAGCCGCGCCGTGATTCTCGTGACGGCTTCGGTCGATCGCTTTCGGCTGTCAGCAAAACTCGCGACCATCGGGGCAAGGACTTCACCGAAGGTTTTCCAGGGTATACGCGATCGATACTTCCACGCGGCCAGAAGCCCGAGCATCACCAGGGGGACGCTCACGAAAGGCGGGAGCTTTCGCAGGGTCGCGATTCCGGCCTTGGCCATGGCCAGGAGGACCGTCAGGCCGACAATGGACGACGTGGTGACGCCGAGTTCCTCCGATTTGGCGCGCGCGAAGTCGCGCAGATCGATCAAGACCACGGGGTCGCTCGCGTGAACCCCCATGGCCGCGAAGTCTTTGTCGAAGGTTACGATGCCCGATGCCGCCACCAACTCGTAGGCGACAAGAAATGCCCGATCGGTCGGATCCCGCAGTGGACCCGCGATCTCGATATTCGACGGATTGTCGGGCAGGTAGCGAATGTAGAGTTCGAGTTCGGCCCACGCCGCCAGTAGATTCGATGCGGGAAGCCCATCTTCGTCGACGAGTTCCTCCAGTCGCGCGAGCACCTCGACTCGGAGCTGCTGTGGCGCCACCATCATCGCCACACCGGATGCCGCGACCTCTTGAAGCGCAGACCGCGCCCCACTCTTCCGACGGCCTCCCACCATCCAACGAACGGCCGCAATGATGACGCTCGAGTCCAGAACCAGAATCACCACCGGCAGATCTCCGGCCAAGTAGCGCGTGCCCGTGGAATATCGGACCTGCGCTCGAAATTGGTCGAGGTGGTCGGATCGGAACAGCCGGGTCGAGAAAGGAGGCGACATCACGAGACCGAATTATCCGATTCAACTGCGTCCGACACAACGATTACGTGGACCGGCAGGATTCCTCTGAGCTCGCGGAGGCCCGAACTTCGGCGCTCGACTTGACCTCCCTCACCCGCGCTTCGACCGTAAGGGTCACTGATTCTAGAACTTACCGAAGTGATATGGGTTCTCCCTCCAACGGACACTCCTTGTCTGAACGTGACTCGAAGTGTAGGCCTCGGTCGTTCAGGGAAAGAAGAATCACGAAAATCGGAGACTGGAAGGGCTTCGGGAATCCACGACGACCGACGAATGATTCTCGGCAAGACCGTTGCCGAGGCAAGGCGAAAAGCGGGGGGCTCCACGAACGCGAAACAGGCGGGACGCCATCCAAAGAGAACGTCCAGTCATTTTCTCTGGAATTAACATCAACCAGGAGGTAACTATGGTCCACCGACACACGCTCGCAACGATGGTTCTCGCGGCTGCCCTGTCCATCATCGGAACACGTCCATCCGGGGCTTCTTGCACGTGCAATTGCTATTACGACGTCGATTGCGGCAGCACTGAGAACTGCAACTGGAGCGGATGCACGACGACCACCGTCAATGGAAAGACGAAAGACGGCCACTGTAAAGCGACCGTCAACCATCCCATCTATATTGTGGCGGACGCCCAGGCCTGTTTTTCCCTGGAGTTGCTGTCGCTGGAACAACCGATCCGGACCTGGCTCCTGGCGAATCCCGGTGCCCCGCTACCCGGCACGCGTCTGAGTCCGGATCCCGTGCTCAGCCTGCAAGCCGAAGCCGTCCCGATGACGTCTGACGTCCACACGGACCTCACGGCGCTGGCCAGTCAGGTCGAGTATTTGGTGCTGGGTGCCGCCGAACCGGCGGACAATCTTACCCACTATCCGGGCGATTTTTATCCAAACATGATGCCCATTGGGGGCGGCGGCTGTTCGTCGGCTGCGTCCGTGGGCACGATGAAATATGTGACGTCCGACACGCTCAGTGTGATGACGTTGGCGCGCCAGGCGATCGAAGCCGAGCTCTCGAATCCCAATCACGGCCTGTTCATGTGCTACATGGACATGATTCCGATTCTGGCGCCGAACTACCATACGCGGGCCCGGTGCGAATATCCTCATCCGACTGACCATCATCACGAATTCATTTATCACGACGGCCTCGACTGCCTCTCGTCCGAGATTTACCATGCATTCTTGAATACGTTCCAAGTCACGCCGTTCCATGAAAACGGGAATAATGGCAACAGCGGTGATAACGACAACAACGGCACGAAGGGCCAGAACGACGGCATCCTGCGCCCCAAGAAGGCGAACTGCCAATGACGATGAGCGCCCTCTCCGAGCGATGGGAAACTTTTTTGCACATCACTATCGGCAGCAAGTGCTCGTCGGTGACATGGCTTGATCGGTGGAAAGGAGAATTGTGGTGAAGACAAGAACTTGGTGGATGATCTGGGCGGCCGGTAGCCTGCTGGCTCTCGCCCCCGTCGCGTGGGGCGGCGGCTACGATTTCAAACTCATCGGAGGCAGCACCAAGATGGAGGCTGTCTGCGAACTCCATTGCGCGGCCTGGAAAGCTGTCGCCTACGAATGTCCGAAGACCGCCTGTACGCTGGGTATCGATCAATACGGCGTCGGCAGCTATGACGCGCGTGACAAGTGGGATGCGCTGCTGGAGCTGCGCGCGGATTCGGCGACGGTCGAATTCACGTGCGGCGCAGTTTTCTGCGACGTGCAAAGTGGGGACGGGGTGACCCGCAGTACCCAGACGCTCTCGAAAACGGAAAAACGCGCGCTGATTTTGCCCGGCAAGGTGACGATTCGCTATCGATAGCCAGCAGCACCAAATGCCGAACATCTCAGGTGGAGTAAGCAGCAACCTTCAACGCGTGGTCAACGGGTGACGGCATGAACTCACGAAACCAATCGCTCGCCTCAATCAAAGAAGCAATCGCCGTCCACAGGTCGGTCTTGGACGAAGTCCATGAGGCCCGCCAGGCCGTCCGTGGCTATACGACGCGGTCGGTGGTCGACCGCGGCCTGACGGCCGCGCCGTTGCGCACCATGCTGGCGGCGACGCCGGTGAAGCGGACTTTCAGCCTGCTTGCGCAAGGTGACTCCTGGTTCGACTATCCACTCGGCACTGATCTTATCGATTGCCTGCATTCCCACCACGGCCACACGATCACGAACATCGCAGTAGCCGGGTCTACTCTGAACGACGAGGCCTACGGTCCGGTGCCGCGGGAGATGTTTGGCCTACCCGGCGGTCCGAAACAGTCCGACGATCCCTCCCGCATCGTCGAACTTGTCCACCGTATCCAGGAGGACAAGCCGCAGGGATTGCTCCTCTCGGCCGGCGGCAATGACATTGCGGGCGATGAATTCTTTTCCTTCATCAATAATGCCCGCTCCGGCCTCCCGCCCGTCAATGCAACCGTGCTCGATGGCGTCATCAATGGGACATTTCGCTCCGCCTATGAATATCTGATCTCCACCGCGCTTGGGGCCGCGAAAGACGCCGGGATTACGATGCCCATCTTCATGCACGGCTACGACTATCCCTGGCCGGACGGACGGGGTCTCATATCCTTTCTCGGCTGGAAGGTCGGCCCGTGGTTTGACGACACCTTCAATCACAAGAATTTTCCGAACAACAACGCGGCTGACTTGAAGATGCGGTACGACTGCACCGTCCTTTTCATCGATTCACTGAACACGATGCTGGCCAGCTTGGCGCTCCACTATCCTGGGCGAGTCTTTCACGCAAACCTCACGGGCACCTTGCGGTCTGCCGCGGATTGGGCGAATGAACTGCATCCCCGGAACCCCGGTTTTCGCGCGCTCGCGGACAAGCTTGACGCCGCGCTCCAGGCGAATCTTTGAATGTCGGACATGGAAAGTTGACGTACGCGCCCGGAAAATCTATTTGATTGTCCTGTTTGAGAAAGCGACGTAACATCTCCAGCAGTAAAGAGAGTTCGAACATGCGTCAACCGAAGAAAACAGTCAATTCATCCGCGGTCGCAGTGCCATTTGGCATTCGTACTGCTGATGTCCGACGGCTGGTTGAAACCATTGGGCGACCGATTCTATGCAATTATGGAGACCACCTGGAACCATTGGTGGTTCCGTTCGAGGTTCTGAAAAATTCCTCGATCGGTGGAAGACGGCCCAGTCCTGCTTCGAACACCACGCCAGTTGAAGAGAGTCGGACTTCTCGTGTTCATTAAACGCTCTTCCGTTTGGCGAATCGTCATCTGCGCGATGATGGGGTTCTTCATGGTTCGAGCGTTGCCTGCAGTGGACCAGCAGCAACCCACCATGGCAATAACGGCTTCACCAAGCCCCGTTGTCGTGAAGCAGGAGAAGAAGACGGAGACGCGAGAAACGAATTGGTGGGAAGTTGCCACGGCAATTGGAACCGTGGCTGCGGCTTGGTTCGCCTACATGGCCACTCGGCAGGCCAATCAAATGGCCAAACAAACCGAGCAGACGGCGAGAGCGCAACGCTTGGCAGCTTTGTGGCCTGATCTGTCGAAACTCTCTTTTCTAAACGATGACCAGAAGAAGAGATTAGATGGGCAGGAAGTTGCCGACCTCGTCTTGGCCAACGTCAACGCAATGGAAAAAATAGGGCTTTGGTGGCACGCCGATATTGTGGATTCGACGACGCTGGCGGGAGAATTAGGGAAGAACTTTGTCTTGCTTTACGAGCAATTGATTGCCTTGGGCACGCTGGACAAACTAAATTGTACTGCTGAGGATCTAATCCTCCGCGAAAACCAGTTCATCAAACCCCTCTATGACTTTATGAAAAAGTATCTGGACGAAGAAAAAGGCAAATCGGGAAAGCCATGAAACTTGAACTCTTCTTGTTAGGTCAGAGCATTCGTTTTGAGAGAGCTACGGCTCGCGTCGAAAAGGTCATCAGCCCTAAGACTGGCGCAATTTTCGTGGCCTCGACATTGGCGAACGACCCCGTCTTATGCGTCTCCGGCCCAGGTCCAAGACCGAAGACTGAGGAACTCGAAAGGCAAAAACCGAAGACTAAGCGTTCGTCCCCGCGGGCGGGAATTTTGGAGATGCACGTCCTTCGGATTCCGCTAGAGGGTAAGCCGTGGGAAGTGGTCGAAGATAAAGCCACCAAAATTTCCTATATCAGCATTCGCGGTCCACGTCCCACATCCTTGCCAAAGAAGGCCGAGGATCTGCTCACCATCAAACTGGATGCCACCACTGGAAGGTGGCGCGTCGAACCTGACCTAAGCGCGGACATGCTGAACGTGAGTCTTGAGAGAATCAAGATCTAAAAGGGACCCACGGCTAGACTGGGACGATCGGAAACGTCGGAAGTCGTCCGATAAATTCACCTCCCACAGGGAAGAAGTAGCTTGCCAGTCGGGTAATCGACTCAAGACACGCAGATCAGGCTAAGCCGCCGACTGACCCCGTCACTCGAAAATCGTTCTCCGGTTCCCAAATGACCGCCACGCGACGGCGGGTATGGCCGTCATGTTCGCTCAAGTGGCCTTACCTCAGTGACTTACCTCGGTGATATGGGTTTACCTTCCGAACGACACTCCTTTCCCGAAGCCGAAGTGAGTTGAAGTGTAGGCAATGGGCGCCTTGGGGGAGAGCGAGTTGTCGAAGCTGGATGCCAGTTCGAGCATAGAGCACCGAAATGATGACACGGGCGTGGCGGCAAACGTCGTGCGATCAAAATTGGCTGCTACTTGGGATTTCGGTTGTTGGGTCACGCGAATTTTCGGCGCATCTTCGCAACTTGGGGCGATCTACTCCCGAGACGGTCTCACTCTCGCTGAACCGCTGCTGCGGAAGCAGCAGTTCAGGAATGGTCACGCGTACGAATCCAATTTGCTGCTCACAGCCGCAGAGCAGAACCTGAACGCCGCAGGCATCCGTGAAACTAATAGCGACTATTCTGCAACGATTCGAATCCAGTTGAACAAGGCGATGCATGTCGAATAGCGAACGCGAAATCGAGGGATATGTTCTCTTCGCGCGATTGATAGAACTTACCGCGAACTGTTCGTCGGCTAGAGCACGCTTGATGTTCGACCGGCTCGGCTCGATCATTAAGACTCTTGTGCATGAACCGGATATAAAGCTCTCCAGTCCGTATGGCGCGATTCTGATATTTAGGGAAGTCCATGACGTTATTAATTGCGCCGAACAATTGATTGCCGGCGGTAATAAAGAGGGGCTGCGTCTTTCAATTGCGGTCGACTGGGGTGCGTTTTCACGCGTGCATGACTTTCGTGACTGGAACAGGACGGCTTTAGCGATTAACCGCACTGCGCGACTCGCAGCATTGCCCGAGGTTATCGGAAAAACCGCTATTACTCCTCGCGTACGTGAAGATCTCCGTAGCATTGGCTCAGCGCTAAGGTTCGACAAGTTAACGCCCGGCGAACTTAAGGGAATGCCACTCCAGTATGCACTTGGTCAATCGAACTCGCTTTGTCAGCCACCGGAACTGCCTTCGCTGCCCGAAGAACAAACGACCGAGAGCCGGCAAGCCACCGTGCTCGTCGTTGATATTCGAGGGTTCTCCAAACTGCCTTCTGAAGGTCAACAAAATGCCATAAGCCAGCTATCAAAATGCATCGCCACAACAATAGACCATCATGGGTTTCGCGATCCGGATTACTTTGGTCCGGCAGGCGACGGTGGGTGTCTTGTCTATCTTTCTGGAACTGGAATGGGTAGCTCAAGTCTATGGGCCTTCGCGAAGATATTGAGGGAAGAGGCGTTGCGGGGCGAGCTGCCGATCGGAATCGCCATCACAAGTGGACCACTGATTCAACTTCAAAAACCCGACAATACCATCGTTGGTCCTTCGATACTGCGTGCTGATGCGTTCTGCTCTGCTTGCGAGAGCGGCGAGGTAGCGTTTGATAGTTCGTTATGGACCAATATTCCGGCCGCCGCAAAAACGGAGTGGGTCATCCTCGAGGCGAAAAGCGACGATGGTATGACCGTCGTCGGCCGCATCCAGCCAACGACTACACAGCCAACTACGAGGTTGACACCGAAATATTTATTGTTGTTTGGCGCGATCATCGCTGTCGTCGCGACGTTATTACTACTACTAAGTCGACGTGGTCCAGGCCCTGGATCAATTGGCATCACTTGCGACGCGTCGCAATGTGAGTCCGCGTTCTATCGGCAGCCTTGTCAGTCAGGCGCTCGCCTGACCTCCCTGTCGGACGGGTCAAGTAGATCAATGTTTGGACTCGATGCATGTCGGTCCGAAATGATCTTACAACTTCCTCCTGGCGAGTACCGTCTCCGGCCGATGCATCCTGCGATTAGCTTCCGACCCGACTCCGTCTCGGTCAGGGCCGGCCGAATAGAACACTCTCGCTTTGTTGTAGTTCGAAATGAGGCACCAACCCGAATTAGGCTCACGGGAATCACTACGCCAGTGATGGCCGCACTGGACGGCATGGGTGACACCGAAAACCTTCGCTTCTTGGAACCAACATTTCAACAAGAACTCCGACTCGCACCTGGAAATTATCTACTACGTATTACGACCGAGTTAGAAGCGCTACAGAAAAACTTTCCATTTTCTATAATCATGGACGCCGCTAACGAATTCACGTTTTCGCTCGAAACCAAGAGGGAAAGAGTCGCCGACGTATCACCAGGGAACAAACGCTCGAATTCTCACAAACAACGAAACAAGTCGGTGGACGATGTGACATCCGCCGAAACGCCCTTCGAGATTCCCCGCGAGCTCGATTGTCGAATCTCCGCAAAGGTACGACTCGAGGAAGGTCTCGTCTCGTTGGAAAAAAAAGACTTTAAGACCGCAGTCAATGATCTGGCTTTAGTGACTCGAATCTGTCCGAAATCGCCCGAAGCTACCGAAGCGGCCCGACAGCTTGAGGATCTTCGGCTCGTTCACCCGGAGGCATTCAAATGAAGAGACTTGATTTTCGTCTATTAGCGGCTGGGCTACTGATCCTGGGCTGCAACGGCGTTCCGAGACGCCCTTCGCAGGTGCCGCCGCCCAAGATCTTGGCGCCATCGCCTCAAGAGACCGTTCATGCCACGATAATTGAAGAACGAGGCACTAACATCTGCATTGATGATCCGAACTTGGCTCCCACGGTTGCTCCCAAAATAGCGGAATATAAAGATCTCGAGAGGGAGAAAAAAGAACTTCTCGCAGTATCTGACCAAGATCCTCGTGCGGCGGCCAGAATTGCAGAAATCCGTGGGGTGCTCCGCGAGCTCTTGGCACAGATCAACGCCGCGATTAATCAAGAATACGAGGTTAAAGCGATCGACTTCATCGAGTTGAACAACACCGCTTTGTCGACCGAGTCAGAGGCGCGCCTGAAATTAATTCGACCGAAGCTCGATGCACTCTGCAAATCGAAGCGACCCGTCATCGTTTACGGATACGGATGCTTCATTGGAACGGAAGAGGATACAAAGATTATATCAAAGCGACGCGCCGATGCAATAAAGGAGTGGATACGAAAGAACACAAATTGTTCGATTAAACTGCTATTAACGCGGGGCGTCGGTATTGCGATCAGTCGTGATGATATCGAGCGCTCCGACGTCACTGAGACTGAAAAGGCTCAACTTCTGGCACTGAGTCGTCATGCTGAAATTTTCATTCATAAATAACCTACAGGACTTATTATTCGTTTGTTCCTTCTCCTATGGGCTCGTTGCCTAGACTATCTGGTTGCCCATCGTATTCAAGCACGTGTTCAATCGCTCCTTCGCCGCTCGAACTATAGTACTGCCTGATGAGCCTCCGTCCAGGCCGGTATTCAAATTCAGTAATGGCAGTTATATCGGTAATTAAATTTTTCGAAGAGATTCGCACCAGATTCCCTTCCAAATCGTACTGCATATCATTACGCACCGCGGGTTCGCAGGAGCCAAAACAGTGCTCGATGACGACCTGTCGACCTAGTTCGTCGCGTTGAACGCTACTATCATTGCATTCAATGGCAGCTCGGTCGTGAGGTTCTTCGCCTCCTGCTTGCACAATAGCATTGAGAGAGAACAAAGTTAGTATTGCGAGACGAGAATAGCGGCATAGAGGTTCTGATAGCGCCTCGAGAACGGGATGGGAGGATGGAGATTGCATAGAGTGAAAATTAGGGGAGTCAAGGTTATCGTAGTCATTCTAGAATGTCAAGTGGCTACCATGCGAATATCGACATTGAGGGTTGACTGTTGGGGTCGGGGAGAAATTGATGGGGTTTTGGGATTTGGCGGCGGCGAACTCTCGAATGTTACTTGAACGCCCTTTAGCCTTTTCAATATCGAGATTTGTGTGCTGTTCGCTCAATTGTTCTAAATCACGATGATGTCCTGCTTTGCCAGCAGAAGATCGCGGTCGTTCCTCTGTGCATCGGAACTTTGTTCGACGCATATATCAAAAAACGCGAGCTAGGAATTACCTAGCTCGCGTAGAGATGAGGTGAGGCGCCGACATTTCCGGTACCCCCGAGGAGCCATGAGCGTTTCCCACGGCGACTAAAATGAAATGATGAGGAAGAAAAAAATGACGGTCAGACATCAAGGAGGCCGCGCAGCGACAGGGAGACACAGCCTTCCCGCCCAACGACGACGTGATCAAGAAATCGCAGCCCGACGTGTTTCGCGGCCTGATTGAGCGCGCGTGTGAACTCGACATCGTCGCGAGACGGCGTGGGATCGCCGCTGGGGTGGTTGTGGTAGAGGATGAACGCTGAGGAATTTTCCAGCAAACAGTGGCGGAGAACATCCCGTGGGACGACGGCGGCGGATTCGAGCGAACCGCGGATAATTTCGCGATCGACCAGTAAGCGTTGACGCATGTCCAGGAGGAGCGCGCCCACCCGTTCCTCCGGCCAGCTGGCAGCGCGCGCCCTGAGATAGCTGGCCACTCGCTCGGGATTTCCGAGGAGCGGTTGGTTGGGTAACTCCAGGGTGCCCAGCCGTCGCGCGAGCTCGAGCGTTGCGGCCAAACGGCTCGCGATCGGGAGTCCGAGGTCGTGAAGGTAGAGCTGGGCGCGGTAGTCGCGACTCGCGAAGGCACCGAGCCCCCCTTCGAGCAAGGTGGTCGCGAGTGCCAGCGGCTCCCGTGGGCGCGCCGAGGGCCCGAGCAGACAGGCCACGAGCTCGACATTGCTGAGCGTCTCGGGGCCACGACGGACGAGCCGCTCCGCGGGGTATTCGTCCGAGAGTTCACTGACGCGATACGTACGTGAGGACATCGAAGCCTCCTTGGGGATGATGAAAAAGATGGACGTTGGATCACGACGCGGCCGGACGGCGGGGTGTGCGCAGATGACGACCGATCGACACGTGCTTCGAGACCGACACGCGCGGCCGGATGGCGCCGAGACATCGGAGACAGGGCACCCACGATCGCGAGCCGATCGAGAGGGAGTCCCCCGGTCGACACTTCCGTCCGCAGACACAGCGGCGCGAGAGGACGGCGTGATGGCGGGCTTTCGTGCAATCGAGACAAACGGACCAGTGCAGCGCTTCAATGGGACCGAGCCGCCGATCACAGCCGCCGCAGTTTGGCGGGACGATTGACGAGTCAACAAGTGCAGGGAGCGACGAAACGGATTTGGGGAGAGCCATCGGGAATTCCTTTCACGCGAACGGGCGGGTCATGAGGAGACGAGCGGCGATACGTGGTCAGCGCAACGGATAACTGATGGTCGGAATCGCGGGATCCCAACACGCGCGACACGCGCCACAGGAATGGCCGTGCGCCAGCGCCGCGCAAGGCTGACCCAGCGGGGGCTGGATGGCATGGACCGTGCCCGTGTGCCACGGACCGGAAGGGGCGGGTTCGTCGGGACGGGTGGCCGAGACCCGCACGACGAGATTCGGCGGAAACGGGCCGTCGACATTGAGGTGCGCCGCGACGAAGCCGATTTCGCGGGTGGGCAACCAGTGCTGGAGCGGAGGGGTGCCTCGACAGACGGCCACAATCTGCGTCAGATGCGCGGCACTTTGGAGATCGCCACTGTCATGCCAGCGAAAACATTGAGCGTCCGAAGGCACCAGTGAATAGGCCACGGTGAGCAGGCGAATCATGTCCGGCACCCAGGAGGGTGACGACTGAACCGCCTTGAGCCGACGGGCTTGCGCCACCTGGACGGCCGGAAAGCGATAGCGACCGCGCAAGGCATAACAGGCGGCGCAGATGGTCTCGGACTGTGCGCGCAGGCGTTGACCCAGCAAACAGGCCGTGGCCGGGAGCCCGTACGCCCAGGCGGGCATCTTGGACGGGGCGCTTAATCCGCCCGTCCGCTTCCATTCGGGGAGATGCGTAAGATCAAAGAAGGGCATGACCAAGGCCTCCATGGGGGTCGGGACGAGCCGTGAAAGAAAAAGGGCGAGCCACCGGCATTTCCGGTGGTCGCCCCGTGAAGGAAGAAGGCCCGTCGGCCCACGACAGGGCGGGCCTGAGAGAAAGCTTGCGAAAGCGATGCGAACGGAGGCGGTACCTCCGAGGATGGACCCTGGATGCTCGCGTGACGAGCACGCGGGCTCTGGGCTGAAGTGTGTTAGGCCCCGTACGGAGTCACCGTGAGCACGTACTCGCGGGCTCCGAGGCGGACGGTAGCGAAAGGGCCATCGACGCCAGTAGCTGTGGCGTAGGCATCGAGCGTCGCCTCGAGATCGGCCGCTTCCGCGTGTTGAAAGCCGTCGCCATCCTCGACCACGGCAATCGCTTCTAGGCGATGGCGCTGACCGGCGAGGGAGACGGGAGCGGAGAGCCAGACGAACGGATCGAGAGAAGCACTGAGTTGGTGGCCCATCGGCTCGAAATCCTCGAGCGTCAGGGCCAGGGCGAGGGTGGCGGGCAGGGTGGACACACGAGACATGGACACGTCCTTTCTGAGCGGAAAATGAAACGAAATGCCCAGACGGCTCGTCTGGAGGGAGTCCCCCGACGAGCCGTGGAGCATGGGCGCGGACCGGGTGGACGGGTTACGCGGCGAGCGCGAGGAGCGCGCCGGCTTTGCGTTCGAGCGCGACTTTGGCGTCGAGGTGCGGCAACGTGCGGGCCAGGGCGGAGACGCCGTTGACGAGATCCCACAGCGTGGCGCTTTGGCCTTCTTCGGCGTCGGCGTAATCGATCGACGCCCGGGCTTCGACGCGCGTGAGGCCGCGCGTCTCGAGCCAGTCAAGACGTTCGTCGACCTTGAGAGGCAGTTCGAGCCGTTTCGCGCGATGGATCTGCGCTTCAATCGGGGCGGCACTGGCCGTGAGACACGACGCGAGGAGCGGCGCCGCTTCTGTTACGAAACGTTCGGGAGCCCGGGATGAGTGACGAATCCGGATTTCGCGATGGTCGGTGACGTCCCAGACGATGTGATTGCCGCAGACGGCGCGAAACAGAAACACCGCGATCCCGAAGGTCGCCGCCCCCACCTCGGAATTCCAGACGAAAAATCCACGGTGCAATTGATCGCGATCTCCGCCCCCCTCGACGACGGAGCCGCCATCGATGAAGAAGAGAAACACATCGCGATCCGAGGCATACAAGCCGGATGGGGTGCCGGACCAATCCTTGGGATTGAAGAACCGGCCGTGCGACTGATCGAGCAAGCCTTCCACGAACGTGACGACGTCGCGGTCCCAGATCCGGCCGTACTTCGGGGACGTAACGGCCCGAAGCGTGGGGGCGACGTCGGACTCCGCGGCGGAGGCGTTGAGGAGCAAGCGCCACGAGTCTTCGCGCCGCGTCGCGAGTCCGTTCGCGAGGCAGGCGGCGGCCAACGCGGGGGGCAGCGATCGAACGTAGGCCGCAGGGACACCGAGCTCGCCGGCCAATTGGCCAAAGGCCCAATGCGTCGGTTCGGCGGTGCCGTGCGGGGTCACCAGCAGCACCTGATCGTCCGTGAACCAGAGTTGCTCGGGCGTGACGTCAATGGTGCTGGAGGCGGTCGCGCGCGCGGTGACCGCGTCTTTGAGCGCGTCGAGCGTCGTGAAACGCTGGTCGGCGGGGCGGGCTTTCCACTCGTGGTGGGCCTGCAGCAAGTTGCGAGACGGCAAGGTGGCGGTGGACATGGGGAATCTCCTTTTCTTGGGTGAGGGAGTCGCGACCCGCGACTCCACGGAAGGACGAACACCCAGCGCGGGACTATCCCGCGCTGGGCCGAATTCGAACCGGCGGCATTACGCCGGGAAGGGCGTAATGAAGAGCACATAGTCGTGGGCACCAATCGGGACGGTCGCCCACCGCATCGTCGTCGCGGCGGGACAGCCGGCGGTCAGGCGCTCTTGGAGCTGCGGACTGAAGGCTTCGTGGCCGCCCTCGGCCGTAAGGCGCACGGCGATGGCTTCACAGTGGTGAGGTACGTCGTGAATGCGCACGATGGCTTCGAGCCAGGCCTCGGGCGGCGCGTCGGCCGCCTCGCCGTTCGGAAGAAAATCGGATTCGAGCAAGAGCAGCGGCACACCCATGGCAGTGGACATCGTCGTGTTCCTTTCGGGTATTGTGAGTTGCTAGGGAGCCGTCGTGGCGAAGCACGTGGCGAGGGCCGCGTGTATGACGGCGGGTCACGGGCGCGGAGTGGTTGGACCGACGGCAGGGCCATCGAGAAACCGCACCGATAGACCCTCCGCGGCGGCCAACGTGATCAGCGCCGCTTCGCGATCCGAGTCAGTGAGCGACTCGTCGTCGTTGATGCTCATCAAGCGTTGCGCCGCATGGGACACACAGGCCGAGTTCGAGAACCGCCGGATCCAGTGCGGCAAGAGGCGCGTGGGGACGTGCGTCGGACAAGCCACGTCGCCCAGCAGGGCGTCGGGCACGCCACAGGCGCGCAAGTACCACCCGAAGAAACAGGCTTTGCCATCCGACAGACGGAGCAACCACGAAGCGTCAGTGCCTTCGCCGCGGAGCCACGCGCGACGGTCAATCGTGAAACGGGTCACGGGATGCATAGCAGGACCACCTTTCTGCGACGGGCGTCGCGAAAAAGAGAAGGCGAAAGACGGACGTCGGCTCGCGGCCACTGTCCATCCTCCGCAAACGAGAGGGAGGCGTCGGTCAGTCGAACAACGAGGATTGGCCGACGACGATGACGATGGGCCGACGGAGCGCCGCGCGGGCGGCTCGGCGTTCGGCGGCGAGGGCGTCCCACAGACGGCTCCGATCGGCGTCCACCGGCACATCGAGGAGACGTGACGCGGCGTCTGGATTGGAGACGGTCACGACCGGCACGTACTCAAGAATTGATGTTTCCGGAAACACCGAACTGAACGTCGGCGAGCCTTCCGTGTGAAGGGAATGGACAGGCGTGCCGCTCGACAGCGGGGGCAGAAACGCGATGCGTTTCGCAATCTCGAGTTGCACATCGCCCGTGACGGACTTCAAGAGCTCGGCCACATCGGTGAACCGGGCGCGGCCATCAATCGCGTGGCGAATCGCTTCCGCCTTTTGGAGCAGGATGTCGTGGATGACACCGTCAATGGTGTCTTTCGAGAGGAGATAACTGATCTCGACCACTTTGGTCTGGCCGGGTCGATGGACCCGGTCCTCGGCCTGATCGGTCGCTTCGGGGGAGTATTCGAGATCGACGAGAATGACGTGATTGGCGGCCGTGATGGTGAAGCCGCGATTGAGACAATTGAGGCCGGCCACCAGTACCGACACGTTGGGACTGGTGGAGAACGCTTGGATCAGGGCGAACCGTTGAGACGTAGGCACGTCGGCCGTAATCGGCAGCACGCCGATGCCAGCGGCGCGAAGATGTTGGACAATCGCCGCGACCATGGTGCGGAGCGCCGAGTAGACGAGCACCTTCTCGTTCTTTGCGAGGGCCGCTTGAACGAGGAGGCGAATCTTCTCGAGCTTGTTCCAGGTCTCCACGGCGAGTCGACCGCGGGTGAGGATATCCGCGGCCACCGGACAGGAGGCCGCGTAGCGGAGTTTCCAGAGGGCGTTCGAAATCGTGCCCATGTTGGGGTTACCGGGATTGACGTGCAGCGCCGTCTGGATTTCTTTCGCGGCCCAGTCGGCGTAGTCGTCGTACAAGGTGCGATGATCCGCGTCGAGCGGCAGGACATAGATCGTGCGGCGTTTTTCGGGGAGGGCATAAATGTCGTCCTTCTTGCGGCGGATGGTGAAGGCGCCCAGCAGGCGCCAAAACCGATTGAGGTTGGAAACTTCCGGGAGGAGCTTGGCGCGCCCTTCATGGAGGGTCTCTTCGAATTGGCGGGAGACAAACTGATAGGTGCCGAATTCGTCGAGGAATCGTTTCGCCCCGCCCCGGTAGGGATACGGGAATAACGGCGTATCGAAGCCGAGCAGCCACGCGACGTTCCAAAAGACGTCGATGGGATACCCCTTCATGAGCGTGCCAGTGAGGACGAGCCGGCCTTTCGGCCGAAACGCCCGGACGGCGCGTCCACGTCGGGTGTTTTTGGATTTCGCGAGCTGAGCTTCGTCGAGCAGGATCGCGCCGAACAGTTTCTTCAGCCGTTTGTACGCGGGCCATTGATGGGCATCTTGCGTGACGGTCCACGCCTGATGCCCGCAGGCGTGACAGGTGCCACCGGTCCACCCGTCCGCATCATTGCACGAGGGACAGGTGGTGACGACGTCCGCATACGCGCGAGAACATTGAGGACACGCGGGAGCCATTGTCTGGACCTCGTGCCCGAGCTCGCCATCTTTCCGGAAGACCCGGCACGTCCAGAGGTCGTAGCGCCGGGGGCCGGTGAGGGCGAGAAACTCATAGGAGGTGATGTAGAACGTGGTGGTTGGCGGTTTGAGCTTCGCGCGTTTGGCCGCTTGCAGCGCGTTCACCGCCGTGTGGGAGGTGAGGCGTTCCGCGGTGAACCCAAAGTCGGCGAGCTCATGGAGCCAGTTGTCGACGAGGGCCGAGGGACAGACGACGAGGACGCGCTGAAAGCCGCGGACCAGCGCCCAGGCGGCGGCGGTGACCGTTTTCCCGCCGCCTTGTTCATAGCCGAGATAGCCAAACGGTTTGATCGCGAGACGCGCGACATCCTCTCGTTGGAACGGAAAAAGAAAGGGACAGAGTTGTGCGGCCCGCCGCCGGAGTCGGACCAGATCCTGCGGCACGACAACGGCGAGATCGGGCACCTCGGGGAGCGCGAAGGCATCGGTGAGGAGCCGGACGTCCTCGACATTGATCTCCCGAAATTCGCGGAAGCCACTGTCAGTCACAATGCGAAAGGCGAGAAACCCGCGATCGACAGACGTGGTAATTTCGACGAACTTCTTGAGGGACTCGTCGAAGACGTTCTCCACTTTGGCGATCTCGCGATGCCGGACCCAGGAGGGACGGAGCAGATACGCGCGTCCGTGCGTAAACAGCGGAGCCGACGCGTCATCCACCACGGTGGCCTGCGCCACGTAGGGGCGTTCCTCCAGATAGGCCAGCCGTTGATGAGGGCGCGGGGGCAGCACTGGCGTGCGGAGGCGAGAGAAGCGTGATTGGAGTGTGGTGAGACGTGCCGCATCCGATGGTGTGAGCGTGGGCACAAACCCGAGACGCGCCAGCGTTGTGGTGGCGGCGGTGGGGCCGAGGGTCACCAGCGACGCGGGCGACAGCGTGGCGCTCACGAGCCCGTGTTCAATGCCGCGAATCGGATCGAACGCCGTCACGGTGGCGTCGAGAAACGAGAGCAGGCCCTGGGCATCGGCGGCGCCGGTGAGGCCTTTGGAGGTGAGACGGACCGACGTGGACGACGTGATCGACACGAGTCGAGAGAGCACGGGAACCGGCGTCGCCGTGGACAAGGGCATGCACTCGTCGTCGGCCTCGAACAAAGCGCGAAACCCCTTCCGTACGATGTCAGCCACCGTGTCGGGGGTCGTGGTCAGTCGACGCGGGGACCACCGGTCGCCGGATTCCCGATAGGTCTTGCGGGCGACCACGAGATCCACGTCGACTGACAGGCCATACTCTGGGGTGAAGAGCTGCGGCAGCGTGAACTGCAGGAGCCCCTCAAACGCTTCGTACAGCACGGTACGGAGGGTCGTGTCCTTCGCGTTGGTAAAGGTGGACGTGGGGAGCAGCGCGACGAGCCAGCCCCCGTACGTCAAGGCGCGGGCACAGATTTCCAGGGTGGCGCTTTGACTTTCAAGCAGGCCGCCGGACGTTTTACAAGTCCACTCCTCGTTCGAATCCGGCGGGGTCCACCAGAGACCGTAAGGCGGGTTGGTGACGATGAGCGAAAAATTCGAGAGCAGGGACCGGTAATCCAGGAGATCACCCGTCCGGACATTCGACGAGCCCAGCGCGGTGGCCGCGTGTTTGGCGGCGAGCGCATCGAACTCGATGCCGAGAACGGAAGCCCCGGCCGCGTGCCACGGAGCGAGGAGTCGCCCGGAGCCGCAGGTCGGATCAAGCACGGAAACGTCCGAGAGATCGTCCGGCGGACAGAGCGGCCGCAGACACTCAAAGAGCAGGTCGGCGAACCAGACGGGAGTGAAGTATTGGGCGTGTTTGGATTTGCTGAAAGCACGAAACGACAGTGCGGGATTGGCCCCACGGCCCGCATAGGCGGCGCCGAGCGGGAGAGGATCCGCAGACATAACAACTCCTTTCAGGGTGAGAGAGGGGCGAGGATTCGCCCCCAGTGAACGTGTGGGTAATCGTCAGATGGAGGGGCGTGAATGAGTCAGTCGAGCACGCGGAGGGCCTCAAGGGCCAACCGATGGGCCTCGTCCACGTCTTCCAACTCGACCGAGTGAGATTGCTCGCCCTTCGCATAGGCGGCGACGAGCTGGCGGGCGGCGGCCAGGAGCGCGGCTGAGGCGGACAACGCATCCGGCGAATCGGGATCGGGGATGAAATCGAGCGACGCGATCGGCCGCAGGTCAAAGACCTCGTCGAGGGCGCCGCTCCGTTCGTAGTCCCCGAGATCTTCGCCGAGCCGGACGTAGACATAGGTCGCCGGGTCGAGGCCGTCGAGGTGGGCTTCCAGCCAGGTAATGTTCGGCTCCTGGTCGGGCGACCACTTCGACCAATCCCAGTAATAGAGAATCTGGCGGTGGCGGATACTGTCGAACCGCGAGACCGACGCCGTGAGGAGTCGAGTGACGTCCGTCCGGAGCGTCGCGTCCGACACGTGTGCCAGTGCCTGGCGAAGTTTCTTGTCTTCCGCGGTGGTCAGCACGAGGCCGACCTGTGATTCGTAGCCCATGGTCATCTCCTTGTCAGGTACAGCGGTTCGTCATTAGTCAGGTGAAGGTTCTGTCTCCTCGCGAAGCATGAGCCCGAGCAGGGCGGCGACCGAGGCCGCGTCGTCGAGTCGATCTGAATCGAGGACGATGAGGTGGTCGTCGGTGAGACCCGAATCAGCCACCTGGTCGAGAGCAAAGAGATACGGCGCTTCCCAGGACTGGAGGAGCGCCCTGGCGCGAGACATCAGCGCGACCTCATCCGCGAGGAGCCCGTACCGGGCCGTGAGATACCGGAAGGCGAGAAACAGCGATCCGGCCGTCGACGCGCCGAGAAACGCCAGGCGACGCCGCGTGTCAGGTTTAGCGTCGAACCAGAGATGGCGCCACGCCGTCCAGACGCGAGCTGCGCCACTGCCACTGGTGACGACTTTCCAGTCGTCCGTCGGCAAGTCTTCTTTGTGGAGTGGGGTGCGGCCGGCGACTTGCAGCCAGATCGGGCCGCTCCGGCCGGCATCGAACCAACGAATGACCGCAAAGTCCTTGCCGTTAATAACAGCGTACGGTTTGGTATTGATATTCATCAAATGCATTCAGAATTCCTCCTGGTGATTGTTGTGGGCTACGAGCGTTCGAACTGAACGCTCCGTTGCGGCCGCCAACGCCACCGTTGGTGCACGTCGGTGGCCCTCGCAGCGAGGCAGAGGGGCGACGGTGAGACCACGGATGGGTTCGCGGCCGCGAGGGAGCGTCGAGCCAGAAACGCTCGGACAGCTCACCAGGAGGGCGAGTTGTTAAAGAGCAGGAACGACAGAACGCTGTCAGTGAAACAGGAACCCGGCGTACAGACGAGTGGTGATGGGGTGCCGTTCACGACCTGTGAACCGACCGCCGCACTCTGATGCCGAGATAGGGGCGTCGCCAGTTCACGATTGGTGAACAGCGGTTCATCGCGGCACTTTGCCGCCGGCAGGGACGAAATCGGATCAAGAAACTGTTGTTAAATTCAAACAACAGTTTGTGACGGGGTAAAGATGGCTTGAACAACTCGAATCTGCACGTCGGTCGGATACGACGAGTTGACGACTCGTAACAGTCGTCGTAGGGTGGCGTCTTTACTTCTCACTCGACTGTTATGCATCTACTCGTCGTTCCCGCGAAGGCCGGAGCCCGCCTATCGCTACCAGCCCTCACACCCTTCGGCATCACCGTGTCCGTCGCGGGTTCGTTGGCGGATGTTCCGGAGACAATTCACCGCGAGCAGTTCGATCTGGTGATCGTGGATGCATCGGATGGCTTTTGGAATGAGAATCCTCTTCAACAACCCCCCTTCGACATACAGGCGCTTGGTCTGCCAATCGCTCTCTGGACGCGTCAGTGCACGCCGCATGACACCTTAGATCTATTGGACGCTGGTTACGCCGATGTCTGGTCGGCGGACTGTTCAACCATAGAATTGGTTGCGCATCTGTACGAGCTCGCTCGGCAGGTTCGGTTCAAGCTCAGCGCCTAGTTTGACTGTTGGGATGGTCCCACCGGCTGATCATTGGCTCAGACCGGCTTTCGGCCGATGTGGACGGGCACTCAGCTCGTCACCAAACTCCTCCATTGACCGAAGCTCACATTCGGTTAATCGCCAAAGTCCGAGCCCGCGGGCGCGATGCCGGACCAAACCAGCGAGACCTTCCTGTTGGAACTCGGTGAGCATTCTTTGGATTTCCTCGCCCGAAAATGTCAAATCCTCGGGGCCAGGACGGTGAGTCAACCCGAATCCCATGAGGGCGTGTACGGGGCGCGTCGTTCCAAGTAACCTCTTCGCTAACTCATCCGTGCAGAAGATCGCACCCGGCACATCGGCTGTCACGTGCTGGGTCACGCGGGAGATGTAGCGCCCGAACGGTTGAACGCAGACGTTTAGGCGAACGATGTAATACCCATGTCTCGCCAGTCGCTCGAGGAGCCGCGGCACTGCGCAGACCGTTGAGCACATGAGCGTCAGGTCTGGATTGCCGAGTACCTGGAGTCCATCGAAAAACGAGGGCGTGTAGAATCGGAGACCGTCGAAACCGCCATCCACAGCAGACGATCGAGTCATGGCCGCTGGGTGTGGGACGTAGGGGCAATTGGCGACCACTATGAACGGTCGGTCGGGAACAAGCCAGTCCTGGACAATCGCGGGCCACGTGGAGTCTTCGAGATCGACAGAAAGAATTTCTGGTTCGCCCGATCGAAAGCGATCGTCGACTTCCGTCGATGAGGCCTGCAGCAAGGAGAAGTTGTGGAGCGCGACCGATTCCGCCATCGGATCGAGATCGAGCCCGAGGAATCGACATGTTATGTGGGTTGGGAGGCCAAGCTGCGCCGCCGGCGCATAGGCCGCCAGCCCGCTTCCCGAGCCGAGATCGACGAGCTGAATTGATAACTGACCTTCGCGAGCGGATCTCAACTGTCGGTGAAGAAGTTCAGTCACTGTGAGGATGCACAGGGTTGTATCGTCCGGACTCACAAACGACGTGAGCCACAGGTCGAGACTGGGAGTATCGAGCTCCGCGAGGCGATTCGGAAGTGAGCGAACCTGAACCAGGAGCGGATGTTGTTCCGGCCCCTCTGGACAGCTGGGTCTTCGCCCGCTACCGTGTGGAACAGGTGATTCCATCTTCCAATGCCCCCCTTGCACCTTCCTCCTGACATCCTCCCGACCGCGACGACCGAGGTGGCCTCAATCCAAGAAGCGGCGGCGTTAGCTCGGGAGCTGGCGGACGGATTTGAAGCATATCTCCTTCTTCGCGTCTGGCTCTGGCGACGGGGCCTCCAGCCGGTGACCGACACCTTCGGCGATGTCATGGCCTACCCGGGGACAATTCGGCCCAAATGGGGCTGGAAAGTCGAGCACGCGCATGCAGGCGTGGAGTATTTCCGTTTTCTCCGGATCATGTTTCGGGTCGAAGTCGGCCAGCTCCTGGCGGAATTGACACAACTCCGCTTGCGCGAGGCATTCGACAACGATCATCCGGAGCTCTTCGCGCGGTTCGGGCTGCGGGAAGTATTCAACGATCACGGCCCTCTGATCATCCGAGATCCTCGAATCGTGAGTGGGGACAGGGTCGAGTGAGTCATTATTGTGGGCGCCTGATCGCCGCAACGGTTCAGTTGTATGCCTTGGGCCGAAAACCTTGACAAGTCCACCCGCGCGAACGGATAAGCATCTATTCTGAATGCAAGTCGCGAGTCCTCGGGCTTGTCGTTGTTCGTTCGAGACAACACTTTCGTCTTCGGCGAATGCTCGCGCGAATCTCTTCCTGGCGCTAAAGTAACTAAGAAACGTATCGATTTTTGTGGCGGCCGTGTCGAAACTTTTTTCCACCATTCAATGACGCTCCGAATGTCGCAATCATGGTCGCGGGCTTACTGGAGGAAACTCGATGGCGTCCGGACCCGATTCCTGACGAGATACGATAGTATCGGCGAATGTCCATGCGGAGTCTTCCGGATGGGCGTAGATCCTGCCAGCCAAGGCGAATTCCAGGATCGGCCCACCACCGTGATCCGTGGCGGCTTGAGCCAATCGCCGCAATCGCTCCTCGGGCCGGCGACGATGGACGTCCAGCACCGCAATCCAAACCCGAACCTGGGCAGTGCCAAAACAACTGTCGAGAACTTCCGGTGTGGCCATGAGCAAGGTATATGGCACGACCTTCCGGTCGACAAACACAGCGACGGGCTCGTGTCCGCGGTCCAATTCGCCGAGAATGATTTCTGGTTTGCCGTCGGCCTCGCGCACCATCACAAAGTCGGGCTGCGGCCACGGGACACCGCTAGTCGCACTGGTCGGAAAGGGGCAGTCCCAACTCGAAGCCCAGAGGAGCGGGGTCGTCCCGCGCGTGTACCAGGCGACGAGGAGCGCATTGACTTGACGTTGATGCGCCAGAAAGGGCGGAATTCGGTGGGGCGGCAGGATCAGCCGGCGGCGACCCGAGTCTGGCAACATCCGCGTGACCAACGGGGCCCAGAGCTTGCCTTCAATGTGGGCGCGAATCTGCATCTCGGCCCAGCGCGAGCCGCGAGCCGTCAGCATCGCGTACCCGGGATGACCACCCGAGTGGACGGGCTCGTACCAGCGGTCAAGCCAGCCACCTCGAGCCAAGCGATTCAAGCGACGGCCGATGATCGAAGGGTGTCGGCCGAAAAAAACGAGCGCCCCAATTTGGTCGAACGTGAGCACGCGACATTGCGCGAGGTGAAGCAGCAGAGCGATGTCGCGATCGCTCAGACTGGCTTCGTTCGCCGTCGCCTCCCGGCGCGAGTCCGAAACGTGAACCGACTCTATCGGGGTGCCGTCTGGACTGCCGTCTGGGCTGTCGGGTCCAGAGCCGACAGGGATAGGGTGCGAAAATGGCATACGGAAGCGTTAATGGAATCAGAAAGGCTGACGTGCGTTGGACTCTTCAGGCCTTGCTCGCGCGACCAAGACCAACACAGTCATCAGTGGCGTCGGAGGAACTTTATATCCTTCGACCCGCGCCGGTCGAGGGTGTGCGCGGCCCAGTTCACCGCTGGTGAACAGCCGTCGGCGGAAACGCCGCACGACACGGCCACTGCGAGTTCACGAGTGGTGAACATCGCCCCTGTTTCTCTGGCGACCCGCCATCGACTCCCGCATTCTGCGCGTTGTTCCTTGACCCCCATCCCGTATGCTTCCACTCGTAATTCGTGAGCTCGAATCAGTAGCGCGCGCGGCCGGCTGGACGGACGCCGAGCTCGGCCATCAACTCGGATTCCACAGCCGCAGTTGGCTGTCGAATCTCCGAGCGGGTCGGCCATTGTCGACCCTGGCCATCTCGCGAATCGCCTGCGGGTTTACTGAACAGCCGCGCGTGCAGGAATTGCTCTGGCATTACCTGAAAGTCGAATTTCCAAAGACGAATCTCGGGTCGCCCTCCGAAATGCGGCTTGTGGGGACATTGCCACCGCGTGCCCAACGATTGCTGCGGGATTACGTCGAGCATTTCCCGTTTGAACATTTGGCAGGGCGAGGATTATGGCTGGAAAGTCGCGTCCCGAGTCGGCTCGCCAATGCCGCGCGTTTCCTTCTGACGGCAAATGAACGGCGAGGCATTGCGGTGCTGCGTCTCCTGCCGGGAGCGGCCGCGCCATCCCGCCACGATGTGCTCGCCACTCACCTCCTCATCGTGGAACATTTCGACGAGGCCTCGAAGGCGATCCACGCTCTCGTGAACGAGCGGCTCCTCATTCGGCGGCCGATCATTGTCACCACCCCCACGCGCGAGAAACGCGTCGCGTCCCCAGTACATCGCCGCGGGCTCTTCGCGGTCGTCGACCGCGTGTCCCTCGACGCGGCCGAAACGCCCCAACCGTCACCAGCCGCGAGACCGATCCTGCTACCGCCCGGAGCCTTCGAGTCCTGATTCCGAGGTCGATCCGTCCCACCCGTCCGATTCCTTGACTTCGCTTCCCATGCTCGATGCTTTCTTCGCGCCCCGGCGCCTTCATTTTCTCCGCCCCCACACGCCGCCCTCGGATGGTTTGACTGCGGTGCCGGTGGACCTGTCCGTCCTGTTCGAGTTGATCCCGCGCGTGGGGCGAGCGGGAGCTCTCCTCCTCCTCACGTTGCGCGCACTTCGCCAACGGGCGGCTCGTTCTCCGGAGAACACTGTCGGCCAAGTCGCACTGACGGAAATCGCGTGGGTGCTCCGTGCCACGCCGCGTCAAGTGCGCTGGTGGCTGCATCGCCTGTCCCAACACCGCTTGCTCGTCTATCACCTCGATTCGGCGCGCGCGACCGCGACGCTCACCATCGAATTCGTGCCCGAACCCATCCGTCCCCCACGCTTCGACGATTCCCGTCGCCGTCATGCGCCGTTTGAGATGCCAAGTCATTGGGTCTTGCATACTCTGCCGCGGCTCGGGCGCACCGTGTTCTTCAGTTATCTGTATCTCCTGAGCCGCGAGCCTGACTCTCGGCGGGGAGCGAGCCTCCGACTGGATGATCTCTCGGCGACGCTCGACCTGTGGGGTGTCGGTCAAGCCTGGCTCGTGCTCCTCGCGCTCCGCCGACATCGCCTCCTGATTCGGCATCCGCGAAATGCCGGATTCATCGTGCGAGATCCCGCGCCGCTCACGCGCTGGCAGCGTTTCGTGTTGCGCGCCCGCGCCGCCGGTCGCTGGCCGCGGACCCGCACCGCACTGAGCGGGTGGTGGGTCGTCAGTATTGTTGTGATTCTCGCAGGTGTTTTCTTACTCCTTCGCCAATGACACCCATTCCATTACAGTTCGACACGTCGCGCAATCGTACTCGCGCGGGGTGGGAGGCGTTCTATCTCGCGCGCGACGGATTTCTCCATGAGCAGCTCCGTCGACGCGGACGCGGGACGGCCTTTGCGACATACCGGCCGCCAGGAGGAGCGGCGATGGATTGCTTTCTCGTCCCGTCGGACCTTCCGCATCACGCACTACTGCTCGGGACAACCGGAAGCGGGAAATCCAGTCTGCTGGAAACCTTGATTCGCGTGCGTTTCGCCGCGAAGCATGGTCTCACGCTGCTCGATCCGCACGGCGATCTCTTTCAACGCGCGGCGGCGTGGGGATTGCACGGTGGATTTCCCATGATCCTGCTCGATTTTAGTGCGCCCGAAACCCTGCTCGCCTGGAACTTGCTCGCTCCGTGGCCGGACGTGGACCCCGGCCGACAGATCGAGTGCCTTCTCGGTGTGTTGAAACGCCTGTATGCGGACGAGAGTGCCGCTTCCTGGGCCTGGGGCGTGAAGGTCCACGAAATTATGAATTTTTCTCTACGCGCCCTTCTCGAGTCGACCAGTCCCGCGACACTCTTCGACCTTGAGAAATTTCTCTTGATGCCCGCGTTCCGCGCACGAGTGCTCGCCACAGTCACCCCGGAGACTCGAGCGTATTTTCTGCTCCGTTTTGGTCCGCGCGAGCTCTCCTACGTTTCCGCGATTTTGAACAAAATCCAGCCCTTCTTGGGTTCACAAGCCGTGCGGCGATTCCTGGGCACGCCCGCTTCGTCGCTCGATCTATTTGACATGGTGAACACGCGCAGCGCCCTGTTGGTGAATCTCGCCAAAGGCGCGCTCGGTCCGACGGCGGACGTGCTCGCACGGCTTTTCGTCAACGTCTTCCAACTCGCCGCGCTCCGTCGGGCCTCGCGCGCGCCACATGCCCGACGTCCTTACGCACTCATCCTCGATGAAGCCCACACGGTCGCCGGTCCCGAGAGCGGCCTCGACGATCTCTTGGTCAGTAGCCGGAAATATCGGCTCCACGTGACAATGGCCGCCCAAAGCCTGTCGCTGTTTCCGCCGCGTAGCCGGCCCCAAATTCTCGGGAACACCGGGCGTCAGTGGTTCTTTCGACTCCCCATGCGCGAGGCACGCCTGCTCGCCGAGGAACTCTTTGAAGCGCAAGGTTCGGTCTGGCGCGAGCCTATTCGGCCGTATGATTCGCTGGACGACCCACTGCTGACCCCCGAGGAAGAACTGCGCGAACGCCGCCGTGAGTTGGCCAATCTGCCGGTCGGAGTGTGTTACTGGCTTCTCAAGGGACACCGCTTCAAAGCGCGACGCATCCGACTGTCGCCACCGGGACGCCCGCCGTATCGCCCCGCCGACTTGGCGGCTCGATTACAAGCGCGGATGCTGAGCCGACTTCACCCACCCGATCCGCACGCACCCACCGATCTTCCGTTCTAACGTCCCAAACGATGATTCTGGTTTTTCCTTCAGAGTCACGACGCTTCCCGCTCTGGCCATGTCAACTTCACTCAAGACCGCTCAGTCATCTCTCTCTATGAAGACTCACCCGTTGCCGCCACTCCCGCTACCCCCTCCAAACCCCGTTCGTCGCCGAGGCCGCCAATCCGGTGGCCTCCCGTTCGTCTCGGATCCGCGCGTGCCCGCGATGGCGGTCACGCCGTGGCAACCATTTAAGTTTCCGTCGCTCGGAAATTGGGACGAGGCGGTCGCCGCGGTTCTCGCTCACGTGCAGGGAGTCGAAGGTCTCCAGCCCTCGACGTACCGGTGGATTCGGACGAGCTCTCAGTCATTTCGGACGTTTCTCATCGACGCAAAGCACGCCCGGGAATTTTTCGACGGAGATCTTCGACAACAAGTTTCGATTGTCGAAACCTGGATCGCCGCGCTCCGCGACCGCGGCCTCAGCCGGATGACGCTCGAAACCTACTGGCGCGGCCTGCATGCCCTATGCCGACGGCTTGGGGAATCGGACAGCCGTCTCAACCCGCTCGATTGGATGAAGCGCCCCAAAGTCGGGCCGCGCATCCCGCGGGCACTGACGCCCGCCGAGGCCGCCCGCCTCGTGCAATTCGTCCAACAACACCCGTGGCGCTCGCCTTTCGAGGCAACGCGCAACGTCGCGATCATCGCCTGCATGCTGCTGGCTGGGCTTCGGCGCGGCGAAGTCCTCCGATTGCGATATGGCGATGTCGATCTCGTGGGAGAAACGCTCGCCATCGTTCAAAGCAAAGGTCCGAACGGCGGAAAAGACCGGACGGCGTATCTCCCGCCGCAACTCAAGGAATTCTTGGCGGCCTATGTTGTCGAACGGGTCAAATCCGGCCGCGTGGCTCCGCCCCTCTTTTTGTCCACCGTCGTGGATAGTCCAATTGGCGTCTCCACCATCCAGCGATTGTTCGCGGTGATCGAAAAAGAAACCGGCCTCCACGTCTGGCCGCATCTGCTTCGCCATACGGCCGCCGCGCTCATGCACCGGGCCGGAATTGCCCCGCGCGTCGGGATGGATCTCATGGGGCATGCGCACCTGTCGACGTTCGAATCCTACGGACGCGTGTTTGATGCCGACCACCATGACGCGGCTCAACGGTTGCGGTTGGATCTGGGCGCCTAACGCCGGGATAGAGACTTGGAATGAGACTCCGTATGTGCAAAGACCGCGAACGACATCATTGAAAACGCCATGGGGATTCAGCCGAATCAATTCGCACCGTCCGTTTCCTTGCGTCCGTCCTGCTCCATTATTTTCTTCCGCTCAAACCCATGCCCGACTCTCAAGTACCCGCCCCGCTCATCCCGGATCCCGATGAAGAAAGCGTGTTCATCCGATCGCCCGCAGTGCCTCCCGATTCGCCGCTCGAACCTCCGCGTGGGGAAGCAAGCACGAGGGAAATGTCGGCCGCACCGTTTCCGGCCGCCCTCCTTCGAAGTCCCAAATTTCGGCGTCGGTGGCCCTTTGCCGTACCGATGCGGCCACTCCAGTTCCCGTCGCTCGAACATCTCGACGACGCCGTCGCGCGCACACTGGACACGGCAAAAACAACGGAAGGGCTTCAGCCAGCGACCCTGATCTGGATGCGAGCCGCCTATGCCTCCTTTCGGAAATTCCTGCGGGACGCGCGCGTCGATCGTCGATTTCTCGGCGGCCAGCTCGACGATCAACTCGCACTCCTGCCAGACTGGATCGGCTGGATGCGTGGTCGACCCCGGCCGATCAGCCAAACCGGAATCAACACCTACTGGCGGGGGCTCGATTCGCTTTTTCGCCGACTGGCCCAAGAACGCGGGCTCCTCAATCCGCTGGAATGGCTCGATCCACCGCGTGCCGGACGGCACATTCCCCGGAGTTTGACACGCAAGGCGGCGGAGACGATGGTGACTTTTATCCAGCACTACCAATGGCGGTCGCGGCTGGAACAGCGTCGAAATCTCCTCATCGTCGCCCTGATGTTGCTCGCCGGATTGCGACGCCAGGAAGTGCTCCGCCTCAATGTGGGGGATGTCGATCTCGATCAGGGCACCCTCTGCATCCGCGACAGCAAAGGGCGCTTCGGCCGCAAGACGCGGACGGCGTACATGCCGCCTCAGCTCCGCCGACTGATGGAGGCGTATCTGGCCGCCCGCCGGAGCGCCGACCGGTCCCACGCGGCGCTCCTGACCTCGATTTCCGGCGACCGTCGGATTGGCATCTCAACTTTGCGGCGGCTCTTTGCCATCATCTCCGAGAAGACCGGCATTCACGTGACCCCACACGCCCTCCGCCACACGACCGCGCTCCTCCTCCGCGAGGCGGGCGTCGCGGATCGCATCAGCATGGATCTCCTCGGCCACAGCTCGCTCCGGATGCTTCAACACTACTCCGCGGTTTTCGACGGCGAGCATCTCCGTGAAGCGGCGAAACTCCAGCTCGACGTGGATCTGTGACCGAGGATCGATCACATTAGCGGAACGACACGTTCTGGATGTACCGTTCCTTCTCCTCGTCGAAAACCGCGAGATACCGTTCTGTCGTGCGGATCTTGGAGTGCCCGGCGAGATCGCGGGCGACATGCAATGGGACGTGGGATCGCAGGAGATGTGTCACAAACGAATGCCGGAGCACATGAAGCGAAAAGCGTTCGCCGGACGCCCGCCCGACTCGGGCCACCAGTCGACGTAACGTCGTGACCGACACGCCATGCCCCGGACGCTGCGACGCAAAAAACTCGGGACACAGCAGTTGCCGGCGGCGGCGCTGGATCAGATAGGCATCAAGCAACTCGGCCAGTTCCGACGCAATGTAGGCGGTGCGATCCTTGCCGCCCCCGCGTCCTTTGCCCGCCACGATGCGAATCGTGCCGGCTTCGAGATTGACGTCGCCCAGATGAAGGTGCAGCAGTTCATTGCGACGGAGGCCAGCGTACAGGGCCATGCCGAGGAGCGCCTCGGCTCGACTCCGTTCGAACGCGGACGGCCAGTCCAACTCGTGGGTGGCCTCGAGAATCCGGCGACAGGCCTTCGGTGGCAACGCTTTCGGCAGCTGGGCCGGGAGGGGCGGCGGTCGAAGTCCTTCGAAGGGACTGGGGAGCCCGTCGCGGCGTTCGAGGTTTCTGAAGAACGCGCCAAGGCCGCGCCAGTAGGTGTGCAGCGAGACCGGCCCGAGGCCCCGCTCACGGTTCCAGGCGATCCATTCGTCAATCGCAAAGACGCGCAGACCCAGTGGCCCGCGCCCACGTGCGGCCACCAGAAGAAATTTCCGAAAATTCTTGTACGCGTTTTGATACCACGACCGGCTCGCCGCGCTGTGGCCGCGGGTGCCGATCATGTAGGCGAGAAAGTCGGTGAAGGCTCGATCCAGGTCGGAGAGCGTCCACGTCGCGAGATTCGCATCGGGACGCCGGTCTCGCGAGTCGGGGGTGTCTCTCTGCGGGGCAGCAGGGAGTCGGGCGTTCGGCGCGTTTGCCGGTGGTCGCCCAAAAGGATATGGGTTCATATGATGGGGGTTAGAAATAGTGTCCTCTTCCCCTCGATCGGCTCGCCTGTCACCGGCCCCGCTGAATCTTGGCGCATGGCGCGCACATGTTCATTCGGCCCTTTGTGGATCGACCTCGCAAGGGGACGTTCCTGGCGTCCCGATGCGCCAAAAGGGGCGGCGCGTGATTCAGTTTGGCTTCGGTTTGCATGCCATGCAAATGTCGGCCGAGAAAATCGGATTTCCGGCGTCCGGACGCCGGAAATCGCAATATTGGGGTCGAATTTGGCTATCTGCGGGGCAGCAGAAAGCTCTTTGAGAAGAAAGGGATCGCTTTCGTTAAAGCACGCCTGGCAATCCGACGTCAACATTCACGGCGCGAATCCGCTTGACGCTCACTGAGATTAACGGTGAACGCGATCTCTGATCGCAAGAGGAACTCCGGCTCGGCGGCCGAACGTACCGACCGTTCTCGTCGCGGCATTCCTCGCGTCGTGCGAACGCGCAAGCGCGCGATCGTGCTGTTGACAAGGGTTTCCTGCCAGCGTATTTTTCTCTCCACCCATTCTTAACCCCTCTGTATGTACGACTCTTTGGAAGCCGTCTGTGATGCCCTCATCGACGAATCGTTCACGCCCGCCGAGGTCGAGGCCTTGGAACAGGTCGCCTCGCATACCGACGACGATTACGGCCTCTTCGCCAGCTTCGTCGACACCTGCCTCGAGGTCGCGCGGGACGAAGCTGAACGTGGTCACTATCAGCACGCCGTGGCCGTGCTCGAACTGACCGATGCCGTCCCGGGCGATCCGTTCGACAAACTCTTCTGGGAACCAGCCGAGACCCGCCACCTCGTGGCCACAGCGCGCCTGTGTCCAGCCAATCTCGGGGCGCTCTGGGAGGAGTTGACGGCCGCCGAATCGTACTGGCGCGAACGGTATCGCGAATAAACCAGCGCCGGTCAGCGCAACCGCAGGGATCTCATCTATTTCGGGCTCGGCCGATTTTTCGTTGCGGCCGCGTTCGACTGTCCCAGTGTCTTGATGACTCTGTGGTGGAGGTGGGGGGACTTGAACCCCCGGCCTCTGCCATGCCATGGCAGCGCTCTAGCCAACTGAGCTACACCCCCGCAGGATCACGATTGGTCGCCTCGGTTGAACCAGGCAGGCTGGTGCGCTCCCGGAGCGTCGCCACGATTGCGTGACCGCTCCGATTGAGTCCCCAGCCACCGGAGACCCACCGATCCAAAGGGCTGGCGAGTCCAAACGTCGCGTCTTTGAATAATCGCCGAAAGGCGCGCTTCTTCCAGCCATGCCGCAGGGCTTCACGTTCGACTTCGCCGAGCCAGAGGTCCTCCCGCCCAGTCTGCTGAGCGACACACGCCCACAAGGCGACGAGTACTTCCGTGGGTGTCCCCGCGACTGAGACCAGCTTTTGTTCGTCGCTATCCGGCGACCGGTCAGGCTCGATGCTCGACCCCGAATGGCTCGGAACCTTCGTCTCGATCAACGCCGGTGGATGTCCACAGCAACAGACGTACGCCGCCTCGACACGGATCTCGGCGAGCTGAAATCCGGCTGCCGTCAGGTGTTCAAGCGCATCCGTCACCGCCTGGTTCGCCGAGGGTGCCTTGAGCACCATTTCAGCCTGCCACTCGGTCGCCTTTCCCGGATGGATGGTGATTTCCAGTACGACGTGACGGGGCGACCGAGGGCGCAGTCCGGACGAGGGCAATGGCTGAGTCATAAACGACTGTTAGGGTAAGAATTAACATCAGGGTAGCGTCACCATTCCGAACCGTCAAGGTCACGGGGTGTTCCCGCAAACCTTTACCTCCTCCCCACCGCCGGCTTCCGGGATCAATCTCGCCTGCGTTGTGGATTTCTTTCTTCGCCAGATCCTTGACAGGTTCGGTCGGCGGCGTATCCTGATGGCACGATTACCCGCACTCTCTATGACTCCGCAAGCCTCGGGTTCCAGCGTCGTCCGTCGCCGGGCGGCCACGGCCTACCTGACACTCCTCAATGAGCTGGCGTTCTTTGCGCACCTCGGATTCGGGATGGCGGCGAAGTTCCACCGCGACGGCCAGGAAACGGCGTTCGTCGGCGCACTCCCGATTCCCGTCGTATTGACCGCGGCGTTCCACGTTCTACGAGACCGCCACTCCTCCATCGGCTTCATGCTGCCCGCCCTTCCATCGGAGCGAACTGGACAGTTGACCAAAGAGGAATCACGGCTCGCCGCGAAACGTGAGGCGTTGACGGCTTCTCTGCGGAATGAAAAAGAGTACGCAATGTTTGTGCAGCACATGGAAAGATTCCTGGGAGGGACTGTGAAATTCTCGTGAGTTCCGTACCCTCAGAACCTCGCAGCTGTCACCGACTGTTGAATCCTCCTTATAACGACACGACCATGGCAGTGCCGCCTCCGCTTCAATCCGTGGCGCTGTCGCAGATGGTGTTATCGGCACATCTCCGACCGCAACTGGTCGCGCTACCGACGCCGTTTCAGGATGTGCTGGCGTCGTGGGTCCAGCGAGCATCATTCGAGAACTTGCGGCGTCGACCGTTCCTGCTGAACACCTTGCTGGATCTTGTGCCCGCAGCGCGCATCCGCACGCCGGATGAATTCGACTTGGTCCTTCGGGTCGCCATCGAGGCCAGCGCCTTTGTGCGGACCGCCACCTTGCGGACGTTTTATCAACAACCCGCGTTGCCGTGGGCCGATCTGCGACTCTGGCGGGACGCGGACGTGCCGCGTTCCGCCGCGGTCCGCGTGCTCTTCGCGCATTTGGAATCGCCTGTCAGCGCTCAAGAGAAAACGTAGAAATTTGAACAGCAGCCGGCAAGATCTGTCAGAAAGGGAGCAGCAGCTGTTTGGGCGTGGGGGAGCAAATGTCGGTTGACTGGGAGGATTTGACGTGGCGAGTTGGAGAATCGCCGCCGTGGACCTCGACCAGACTTGCGAGACCTCGCAATCTGACTGCGAATTCGTTCTCCGGATTCCTTCATTTCCTAAAATCCTCCCTCGCGTCAAGTGTCTCGCGAGAGCGGGGCCAGCAGGAAGACGGGGTGGGGAGAGGAGTTACGTCCATAACGTCGCGCGCGCAGCACGCGGTGAGCTGTGACAGAGGACACCTGCGTGATGGCCCACATGGCCCGACTCCCGGGTCACGCTCCGTGTGCCGTTCCTGGGCCGGGGGTCCCGCACGCCGGACAGAACCGCCAGGAGGAAACCAAACCGTGATGGCACTGCGAGCACACGGCCGCTTCGACCGTCGGGACCTCGCCAAACGTCATCGCCTCTCGCTCCCAACCGTGACACCAGCGCCCTTCATAGGCCTCGATCGCACGTTGGAATTCCCCGAATCCGAAGTGATCGCGCAGAAAGAGGAGTTGCGCCAGGCGGGCCGACGTGTCGACCATGAGCGCCTTCATGTCCGCGTCCGTCAGGCGGAACAGGTCCGGCGTGGCCGCCAGCGGGCGCCCATCCACCCGAACGTGGAGATCCTCGAGAAACGTGTTGCGGAACGCGAAGACGGTGAAGGCATTCGCCTCGCGCCGATAGGTCAACCGGGGCACCACGTAACTGGCCTCGGTTTGCATCGACGGCGCGGCGTGGTCGAGCAGGCGGGCGAGTGGCTCGCGCATCTCATCGGGAACGGAGAACTTCGCCATGGGACCAAGGGGTAATAGTTGAAATGCTCGGGACGCGAGGTCGCCTCTTCGACCGTAGCGATTCTCGGTCGGACAGTCAACCCCGCTCGACCGACTTCCTGCTGGCAAAGCAGAACCTCACGCCGTCCTATTATCGAATGACAGTCACCATTTCTCTTACAACGCTCACGATGCGCTGCAACTCGATGTCTTCGATTCTCTCTGTGCCGTTCGCCATGAGCATCCCGGTCAACGTTTGACGAATCCTGGACCCAAAATACACATCACAAAGAATGAGATTTGTCTCAATTCGGAGACGACAGTCTCGTAGACGGCCCTCGTTGCCTCCGGCTCGGCGAAGATCTGACAATTCCACAAAATTCGAGATCATTTCTCGAAGAACCTGAAGACTCACCTCGATCCTCTTTTGCTTGCGAAATAGCCGAATACCGAACACGAACGTTAGGCTCGTCCCCAGAAGTGCGCCGAGCATCACGGCAAGAAAAGGGACGAAGTCCTTCATACAACCGGACCCCCGGTTGACGTAAGAACTGTCCAGTATTGTCTAATGAATGACTTGATAGGCACGTCCTCCGGGGAGATATATTCATCTTCGTAGTTACCCTCGAGCGCACGACTCATTGTCTCAAGCAATTCGTTCACTGAAGCTCGGGACAGTTTCCTCGCCTCCGTCTCGACGAAACTCAGAGCCAGCCGCCTGAACATTGTTCTAAGTCGTTTGTTCTGGAATACAGCCAGGACCTGAGGCGAACCAAGAGTTCGATGAACGCTCTCCGCTAACTTATCTTCCCAATTAACCGTCAGGTTTGCTGTCCTCGACCGCAACCATTCCATTAGATCGAATAGTGATACGTTTTCCGCCATCGCGTTTTCGCTCTCGGCTCCGAGAAACCTAAAAAGGCTGCGCACTGTTTCAATTTGCCAGGCCTCAAAACCTTCAGGATTCCCCCACCTCCGTCCGATGTGTTCTGCCATCCGCAACGCCCAAATGCTACCGTCACGCTTAAGAATGAAATCGAAGTTTCGTAGAATGATTTTCTCCCGTATCAATGCATCGCCGTCATTCTCTCTTGCGAAACTCCTCGCATTTCGGCGAAGAACAATCTCAACTAAATTATTCCAATAGTTGAGGCTGACCAATACATTCCAAACATACGTCGAATCGGTTGTCAGATGAAAGTTCCAGTCGGCGTCATAATTACAAAGATTGGAGATAAGAAGTGTCAGCTGAAGGCGCGCTCCCGACTCGTCAAGTGGCCAGGCCTTTCCGACGAGCCCAACGTAGCTAGACTCGACCGTCGCACTCGAACGAAAAAGGACCAAGCCGCTGACGAGTGCGAGGCCAGGTTCGTCTCGGTAGATTACCTTCTCCGTTATGTTAAAGAGAAGCGATAGTCGCTCCTCCGCGGGAACCCAGGAATCGTCCGCAGTCGCTTCCGAGATCAAACGTTTGCATAAATCAACACTCGCTCGCAATATCTGGTCCTTATCCGCCTGATCAGAGTCCGTTGCCCCCATTCGCTCGCCAATAAGCATGCAGAAAAAGGTTATCGTCGATCTGAAGCCGGTCAGGTCTTTTCTCCTGATGATTGCGTCGCCCATCAATCGAATCCATCGAAGCATCTTCGAACGAGAACGGCCTGTCAACAAAGCCAACCGCACCAGCTGTTGTGCAACACCCGTGCTTACAACGACGTCAGGCGCGCTCTCTGCGACTTCGAATAATCTCTCGGACAAACCAATCAGGTATTGGCGTCGTCCCGCGTCTTCGGTTCGTGCGGTGCTCATTTCATGGTGCACAACGGTCAGAGCGCTAGCTAACTCTTCAAGTATCGGTCTAGCATACCGCTTTCGTGACATTAGAGCCGTCACACCAGTCAGGATATCGTCAAAGTCAGCGCTCAGCTTCACGGTAAGTCGTATTAGGCGGCCAATGATGTCCGTGACATGCAAGACTGACCGCTGACTGTCGAGATTCAATGCTCGCAACATTGCGGTGGCTTCTGTAAACGACCATTGCAATTGGCGACGTTCAAGAAGAGTGACTTCGGCCTCGAGCAAAAGAACATCGACCCTGTCAATCTCACATAATTGCGCGGGCAACGTTTCCCTAAATCGGCTCCAACATTCCCACAGGACACTTCTCTTGTTTCGCTGATCTCCGCTCTTTGATTCCGCCTGGCCCAGATCCAGCGCGATTTCCATGAAATGCGCGCGAAAGAAGGCGACTCGATCCTGAACGTCGAGGTCATTGCGTCGCCAGATCACGAGACAACGATCCAGAGCCCACTCGACAATCGCAGTGGGAGTTTGTTCTCGACGGAACGACTCTATCCAGATCGGAACGTCGAAGTGATAAGTGTGATCGATTTGACGGTGATGGTCAGCCACATAATCGAGCGAACGGCCAAGATACTCTCCTGCGTCTACAAACTGGCATGCCCTAAAGCATAGTTCTGCAAGGCGAATAATGATCGAGGTTCGCTCTTGAACGGTGTCTAGTGTTGGGCAGAGTCTTCGAAAAAGGGTCTCGGGAATGCTCGAATTATCTGTCAGCTCCACTCCAATCAGCCGAAGGCACTCTCGTAAGCTCTCGATGGCTCTTCCATCGTAGTCTGGCTTTTCCTTGGCGGCATCGATGTCTGCCCTATTCTTGCGATAACGGTAAGCTAGCGAACTGAGTCGTTTTTGAACAGTAGTGTTGGCGAGCAACCGTTCAAGTTGTGCGTCGCTACTGATCGACGCGAGTACGACCGCGAGATCCTCGAGAAGCAGTTGGTCCGCCGAGTCCATCGAGATGTTCGGGCGAGCCAGTTCGAGATGTTCGAGCAATCTTGATGCTGCCAAAGCGCATTCCTCGTTTGACAGAGTACTTACCTCGCAAAGCACCGCCAGGAGAATATGGTGTGCGCTCAACGAAAGGCTTCCGACGTCCAAGTAATGGTCAGCCGCGGCGCGATGAGAAGCAACAGCGTGCTCAATATAATAAACCGCGTCGTCGCCTGAACGGGCTCCGAGTTCTTCGAACGCCAAGGCTTTGTCCGATAGCGCTTCACCGAGAATTTCGCTAGCTCCGCTGGCGTACAGATCCTTGATCGTGCCGTCAAGGTCGCTCATCAACTTAGCCGAAATATCTCGAATCTCGGAGGCGCCAGCCTTAGACAACAGATGCGTCGCCGATGAGCGATGAACCTTATCATCGTCGAAACGACGAACGAAGTCTTGCCATTCCACTTTCCAGTTTCGGAATCGCATCGCTCCTATCCAGGCCGGAAGTTGACCTTGTCGATCTTCATAAAGCGCCTGCGTCGTCGGGACGAGGTATTCAAGGTTTAGCGAACTGAGGAATGGCGACTCAACAACTACCCGGTTCTCTCCAAGTTCAAACGGCTCGGGAGTCGTGTCGCGAATGACTTCTTCGAAGTCCGCGCCTTCGCGAATACGCCATAGCGCGTCGAGAAATTGGGCTCTACAGTGCCACGCAAGCTCAGGGAGCGCTTTCCTAAGGGCGCCCTCTAGAGTCCGAAACATCTCGACGAATCGCGCCCGAAATGTAATCTCAAGTGCGACCAGGTGGTGCTCGAAGTGTCGCTCAAGTTGACGTGCTAGCCCGGTCCGCCGAATACTGAGGGCGCGCTTCCAGATCGAGGTATTCCAAAGATATGGCCTGAGCGTGTCGATTGCCTCAGTCGGGTCGTTTCGTTGAAGCCAGGCGTCTCCCAGAGCCACCTGGGCACCCGCCTGGAGGAGAATCGAACGAACGCTCGAACTCAAGAATCTCTTCCCGGGCGCGAACCCTCCGGGCGCGGCGTCCCTTTGCCAGTCACTTAGTGTTTCAGAGAGCTGTTTGAGCCAAGGAGCCGCACTTGTCCTTCCATGAGTTGACCACTCGGCGCGTGATCGCCCGTGAAGAATAGCAATACGAGCGATCGTCGGTAACGAGGAAACGCCCTCGCAGAGAGTTAGGAAGTAATTATAGCCTCGACTTGGCACTCCACCTTCACCAAGTTCGACAAACCCGCGGATGATCATCGATTCGAGATGTTGTTGGCGCAGTTGGTCCGAGACGAACGGAAAATGCAGCACCGCTCGCCAGTGGCCTTTTCGAAGAAGATGTTCAAACAAGATACCGTGGATAAGCGACTTATCAGGTAGAAGCTTCTGTGCCCATTGCCGTTTAGCAGTCACAATCGAGGGACCATAAGACATTGCGCCTTCGATGTTGATCCAGGCGGACTCGACGGCGCAATCCAGGAATGCTTGACGCCGTGGCCACGCTGATTCTTCAAACAGGTGCGAGAGGAGCTCGAGTGCGTCGCCGCGGGAGATGAAGCCTGTTAGACTGTTGAGAAGGCAGACGGCGTTTCGCATCTGAACCGTTGAAATCGCGCGTCCGAGATTGATCGAAACACGCTCAAACTCGCGATCAAGTTCGTCGGCTAGTTTTCTTGGAAGCAGAGGCAGGGTCGCGGGGCCACGAATGTTCAATTCACCGGCAACGATTTCGAACCGGTCGTCAGGCATCGACTGCAGTTCGTCAAGAACGGCAACCGATAATCCGGGGTTACCGCCGGCCAATTCGAATAGATCACGGGCGAGTCGCTCACTGAGGCGTGGATACAGAAACGTCTCCCTGCAATATTCCTGGAAGTCCGCCAGAGTCCAAGGCTTTAAGTCGATTACCTCAAAAAACTCGGATATTCCAATCGGGCAATACGTATCGACGACAACCATACGGAGGTAAGGGTTGTTCCGTTGTAGTCGTTCGCAAATCTCGGCGAAAAGGCGAGCACCTTCGCGGCCAAGGTTCGAACCAACTGTGATCGGCAAGACAAGGGCAAAGCGCTTCTCCGTCTCTGAAAGGGTGTTGTCAAGCGCACGCTTTCGAAACGAAAAGAAAATGTGCAAAAGGCGGAGCAAGTCATCCGCGATCGTGGCATCCGTCCGTCGTTGTGAACCATAGTCCACGAATTCGCGAACATGAGCATCAAATCCATCGAGTCGAACGCCCATTGCATCGAGGCCCGCCGCGAGGCGCTCTTCTTCTCCGTCGTTGCTTGCATCTTCGAGTGGTGCAGCACGGAGACACAACGCCTTCGCAAGTTGAACAAACTGGCTGACATGGTTCGACGCAGCACCGAGCAACGGTACCGGTCTTTCGACAAACAGCATCATGCTGGGACCACAGACAGAAGGCTCGGCGAGCGACTTTAGTAATCGAACCTTCCCGACGCCTGACGCGCCCGTAAGAAAGACTGGACGTTTCCCATCCAGAGCGAAGAGTGCTCCTCGCAACTCCTTAGTCACTTCGGCACGACCCAGAAATCCAACCACATCGCGTGGGCTCTTCCAGGCTCGCTTGAGATCGCGCTGTCGGAGTACGTTCTTCTCCACCCGAGCCTGTCCGGTGATCGTTACGTAGGCCACGTCGACGGAAAATTCGGGCCATCGATCGTTTGGTACTGGAATGTCGACCGCTACAGCAATTTGAGTGTGGCCCGCTAGATTGTCGCAACACGGAACAGTCAAGATGTCTACGCTATGATCGCTGGCGACGTGAATAATCAATTGGGGTTGCAGAGCCAACTGGCGGGCTGTGTTACGGACAACAAGCCCCAGTCGCAAAGAGGTTTGCTTCCCAGGTTCATGGTCAGGGCGGGACGACGCGACAGATACAACTAATGTTGGCGCTTCCGACCCCCGAACACGAAGCCCAAAAGGAGCCGGAGCGAAGGTACGGAAGATCTCGAGGCCGACAGACCCTTCGCAGTGATCGTTCCGAAGCGTAATGCGGCCTGCTTTTTCCGCATAGAAACTGTAGTCAAGTCGAAGTTCGGCGGAGGCAGAAAATGGGCGAGGGAGATTCAACGACAGCGTGGGGCGCCGCTCGTTATTCTGTGCGAGTTCCAGAGGCGAAGCCTTCGGATGTCCGGACAGTTTGTAGTTTAGAAACCGTCGACAGGTTCGCCTTGAAAGAGACTCGACGTACTTGAGGCAATCGAGATCGCCGCCGGTGTTCACGATCGAAACCGTAACGCGAACTTCTTCACCGACTTGGACACGATCGCCAGTTGCGATTTGGATCCAAGCTCCCTCATCGCAGCGCGTGACCGTGCGTTGTATCGAGATATTCGGCGGGAGTGTGGGAACAACGGCTAATCGCAGTGATCCGCGAACTGGGACCCGCCCCGTAAGGTTACCTTGCGAGACGGAAATATCTCTTAACCCGAAGTCAACTCCCTGTTCTGCGATCTCGTCTGCCGTGACGACGTACGAAAGGCCAAGCGAATCACCTGGCGCGATCTCAAGTCGGGGATGATCGACGGTGAGATCGCCAGTGACTGTATGGAGTGGTGACGGTAGCAGTTCTCGGAAGGCATCGACAATTGCGACCTCCGATCCAATGTTGCTGAAGTTGAGATGAATATTGATCGAGTGTTTGACCGGAACTTTGTCTGTTGTGATTGTTCTTTCGCAGCTGAGTCGAAGCCAGGGGAAGTAGATGGTTGTGTCAAACGTTGCACGACCTAAATGCGGAATCATTCCATTACCAGACGGGCGGAGTTCACAATCCGTGTACTTCGCTACACCTTGTCCTGTAGGCGATTCTTCATAGGCATTGAGTACAAGCATGCGAGCTCGCCGATCGTTGAAGGAAAGGCGAATAAAGGGCGAGGCCGAAAACTCTATGGCCCCGCTGGTGCCGGGGCCGTGGGAGTTGTACACGAAATATTCCGAACCGTCTCGAAAGTCGGCCCCTTGCCAGTCGGTCGTAGCTCCCATGACGGAGCGACGTTCGCCTGTCGCGGTCATTGCGGCGAGGGAGATCATCGAAAAAAACTTATCATTGCACCATTCTAGAAAATATCGACGATATTCGTCACAAACTACGCGCTTCGCCTCGGATGATATTAGCGCATGCGCATGGCATACATTATCTCGCTGTTGTTTGAATAGCCGGTTCGCGTCTGGACTCAATCCGCGACGTTTGCCATTCGCTTCATACACACTGAAATGACGATGGACCTGAGCCAGGTCATCGACGAGCCCGTCTCGGTGATTCGCCTTCGTAAGTACGTCGACTACG
>Ga0315281_10000734_pt1 | contig 46884 bp, 48 predicted proteins | sample YL17G07_0_MG_FD_204540 | JGI IMG/M metagenome (GOLD analysis project Ga0315281, IMG submission 204540) | Sediment microbial communities from Yellowstone Lake, YNP, Wyoming, USA - YL17G07_0 | ecosystem: Environmental > Aquatic > Freshwater > Lake > Sediment | place: USA: Wyoming | collected...
TGTCCAAGATTCCAGAGGTCTCACTTAGCTCTTCCTACTTACCCACTCATTCCCCCTCACAAAAAATCGCCACTGCTTCTCGGCAGCACTAGTGATACCGATACGTGATGAGATTCCCGTCTGCGACGGAGGAATCGGCTCGGCGTCGAGGATGAACAGTTCGTCATCAAGAAGACTCAGCCCGTTCTGATTCTTTGCAAGTCCAAACGCTTTGGAAAACTTCGCAGGACCGTTGGTCAATTGATTCATTGTACCATTGTTCCATTGATTCAATGGAATATCTCGGTTCTTGCGCATCACTTCGAGCCCGACGATTGGCTCGACGGCGCGGATGAGCACCGCTTCGCCGCGTCCTGCGCGATGTGAAACCACACACGTGCAGAAATGCATGCCGTACGTAAAGTACACATAGAGGAACCCGCCTTCCCAGAACATCACTTCCGTGCGAGGCGTTCTTCCTTTGTAGGCGTGGCAGGCGGGGTCGTTGTTCTTGTAGGCTTCCGTCTCGACGATTTTTCCGATGAGGATTTTCTTGCCAACGCGCCGGACGAAGAGCTTGCCAAGCAATTGCCGAGCGACGCGCAGGGTAGGTTGAAGAAAAAACGAACGAGGAAGTCTATTTGATTGCGGAATGCGGGTTGTCAATTGCGGATTGAAAGAATAAGCGAAGAAGAAACCTATTTCTGCATACCCTGAACAAGCTTGTCCACTTGATCAGCCGTCAATCCGCCGGAGCCGAACTTCATTTCTTCAGGTGCGCTCGGCTCTGATTTTGATTTGCTCTCCTCCGATTGCGGAGTGCTTATTGCTGATTGGTTACTGCTGACTACTGATGACTGACTACTGACGACTGTCTGCTGCTTCTGCAACACATTTCCGGCTTTCAACCGTATTCGTTCCTCAATCTCTTCCATCCAACTTTTTCCGGAGGGAGCGGTGTGAGGCAGCGGTGCTTTCGGGAATTCAGTTTTCCTTTCTTGTCCGCCATGTGTCAGGCGAGGTCGAGTTTTGTCTAAGAAATTCTCCGGAGGATTGATGGGACGCGTCTCAAACGCCAGCCGCTTGATATTAATGAGATGCTTCGCGCTCACGTTTTCCGAAATAATCGAACCGCCGAACGTGCCGGGTCCGAGTGTCATCGATGGCGTCAGTTCATTCGTGTAGCCCACCGCGCCGAGCGCGGCTTGCGTGTTGACGAGAATGCGGAACGCGGGCTTCTCAAGCCCGAATTTCAGAATCACGTCGGAATCAGTCGAATGAATAACCATCGAATGGCCGATGCCGCCGAACTCTAACATCTCAATCGCCCGCTCGCACCCTTCGTGGTAGCCGTTGACGGTGAACATCGCAAGCACGGGCGAAAGTTTTTCGCGCGAAAGGGGATACTCTCTGCCGACGGCCGGAAGTTCTGCGATAAGGCAGGTGGTATCCGAAGGGACTTCGAACCCGGCCTTCTGCGCGATGAACTGCGGCGGCTTGCCGACGAGGTCGGCGTTGATTGCCCCCTTTTCATTGAACAACGTTTTGCTGAGGCGTGCAATCTCATCGGGACCGCAAAAATAGGCGCTGCGTTTCTTGAATTCCTCCACCACGAGTTTTTTCACCGGCGCGTCCACGATGACGCCCGATTCGGTGGAGCAAAGCACGCCCCAGTCGAACATTTTTCCCGAGACTATATCCGCGACGGCTTTCTTGACGTTGGCCGTTCGTTCGATGAACGCGGGCACGTTGCCCGACCCCACGCCGTACGCGGGTTTGCCGGAGCTGTACGCGGCGCGCACCATCGGGTTGGAGCCGGTGGCGAGAATGACGGCCGTTTTCTTGTGTCGCATCAGTTCCTCGGTGCCTTGTAGCGAGGGCGTCGTCATGCAGTTAATGAGTCCGGCGGGAGCGCCAGCCTTTTCCGCAGCTTCGGCTACGATGCGCGTGGCTTCGAGCGTGCACTTGGTTGCGCGCGGGTGCGGGCTTGCGACAAACCCGTTCCGGCCTTTCACAGAGATAATGGCTTTGAACATCACCGTGGAGGTGGGGTTCGTGGAAGGGATAAGCGCGGCAACCACACCCATCGGTTCGGCGATTTCGATAATCTTCTTTTCTTTGTCGTCGTTGATGACGCCGACGGTTTTCAGGTCTTTAATCGATTCCCACACGCGGCGCGTGGCGAATTCATTTTTCTTTTTCTTGTCGGCGGGCTTGCCGAAGCCTGTCTCTTCGTGCGCCATTTTGCCCAGCTTCTCAGCCGCGGCAAACCCCGCTTCGACCATCGCTTTGCAGATTGCGTTCACCTGCTCCTGCGTCGCTTTGCGGAATTCGAGTTGCGCTTCTTTCGCGCGGTTGACTAAATCGCGCGCTTCCTGAATGGATTGGAGGTCTTTGTCTGCCATAGTGGTGTCTTTCTTTTTCGGGAACAGGCCCACTCAACTTCAGAATGCATTAAGCCTGTACCGCATTTCTTTTACTTACTGATGCTGTAACGAATCCGGGAAAGATCTTCCTCCGGTTTGGGTTTGCGAAACACAAACAGATGTTCGTGCATAATAAGATAGAACTGAAAATGCTTTGCCTGAGCTTTCCACCGTTGACCGTACTTTGTATCGTGCTGCGTCTTGATGATTTCTTCCTTCAAGGCAAAGCCGTTTCGCAGACAGCGGTCGAGTACGAAATGGGAGAGCGGAACATAGTGCTGTCCTTTTCTCGTGTCGCCAAAATAATTTCATTAGCCTTTTCATGTCGTGCTACGCGATCGATTCAATAATGGAAAAGGTTATCTCTTTTTTCTGAGTCATTCGAATCATTAGTCAGGATTCTCATTCGATGAGTTGCTTTATCAAATCTCACCGACTTAATTACTGGAACCGATAATTTGTAAGGATTTTCCAGTTCGGGATAGAATATGGCGATACATGAAGGGAAGGGCGCGCTCTGTTTTCCATCACCGAAGTTTATCCTTCCAACCACAAGCCGTATCTCGGCAGCTTTCATTACCCAGTTATGCCACCATTGGGTATCTGTTCGGGCGGGTAGAAGACAAACAACCAATGACCCTCTCTGACTTTCTAGAAATGCTTTCTTTACCCATTTTGAGATGTTGCTTCCGTAAGGAGGGTTCATCCAGCATCGAAACGGACTCCATTCTCTTTCAAGTCCATCTGCGAATTTGTCGAAGAACACCTTGCATTTTGCATTGTCTGAGTTAGCGCATACGTCAACTTGAAAACGAAACTCAGAATCAATGGGTCTAAAAACGTATGGAGGCGTTTCCCATTCTTCGGATCGACTTGTAAACAATGCGGTATTTAGCCTTGACTTCTCCTTGTGAACGGTTTTGGCCAGCCGGATGCTCATAGTGTGTGTCAGAATTCTTTTTCAATCAAGCTTAGCTCAACTGTCTTAGTATGAAGCTCTGCCAGGACATCGTAGGAGAGGAATTTGACCCTGTGTGCGATGGCTTTGAAAGCGTTGAGCTCAATGCATGTGCGATATTGTCGCTCTCTCAACCTATCCGCAACGATGCGAAATTCAGTATTGAAATCTTGAAGTTCCACAAATTTGACCAAAGAGTTTTTGAACTCTGTAGAGTGTTCAACTTCAAAAAAGGCTTGAGGGAATTTTCGAGCGTTAAACCAAGACACGTCGACTGTGGATGCTTTGTCGACCACGTAGGTATACGAAAATGTAAAAATTTGGTCAATAGAAGTCAGATCCTTGAGTGGTTTGTCTAGGAATTTCTTGTTCTTATCCTGATTTGGAACGAACGTGTGATAGTTCTTCAGATTTCCAATTTCTATGAGGAGTCCTTGATAGTAAGAGTGTCCAAACTCTTCTTCCCGTCCCTTCTTCTTATTTTTTAGATCAAACAAACGGGAGACCTCATCTGTATGACTTTTTAAAGCCCATAGCCCAGGTCTAATTCTAAAAAAGAATCTTTTGTCTTGGACTATCCTTCGAATGGAGGCGAATGGAGTATTGGTAGTCCATTTGACGCCCTCCAACTTAAATACTTCCTTGTATAATTCTCCAAGCGTCGCGTACCCACCTCGGTTTTTCATAACTTCCATTACTGCTTCATACTGTTTCATCGTTTGATCCGTTCCATTAGAAGGAAAAAAAGGTAGAAGTTTTTTAAGCACAAGCAGACGGATGAGTATTGTTATCGAAACCCAAATCGGTTCCGTTGAAAAATTCCAATTGGATTTCAATTACACGAGGAGAGTTACAGGAAAGCGCACTCCCTCCAACGAAGGGTACAACGTATTGATGAAGTTTGCCGAGCTTGAGTTCTGCGGGAAGGTGGTTTGCAATCTGCTCAATGAGTTGGGCCTTTCCACCTGCCCATTTGGGGAACGGTTTTGCTTTCGATGCCGTTAGCTGCATAGGACTATCTGGTTTAATGCTCATTGTAAATGGATAAAATCCTGCGGTGAGTCCGTATTCATATAGTATTGCAGCTTTGCTTTTCCTAAGCAGCAACCGCTTTACTTTCTTGTCAGCTTTACGCCTTCATCAGTTTTTCAATGTCAAATTTTTTCATCTGCAGGAAAGCATTCATCACTCTTCCCGCTCTTGTCGGGTCGCTCATGAGCTTAGGAAGTATGGCCGGAACGATTTGCCACGAAAGTCCAAACTTGTCTTTGAGCCAGCCGCACTGACTCTCTTCGCCACCGGCCATGAGGCTGTTCCAGTAGTGGTCAATTTCATCCTGCGTTTCGCAGAATACCTGGAGCGAAATTGCTTCTGTGAATTTGAACATCGGTCCGCCGTTCAATGCGGTGAAGGGTTGTCCGTTCAGTTGGAAGGCCACCGTCATCGCGGTGCCCTCCTTTTGGCCGTGGATTTCAAAGCCCTCTTTTCCGTACCGGCTCATGCTATCAATCTTTGAATCCTTCGCGCCGGCGGCGGAGAAAATGGAAGTGTAGAACTTGGCCGCTTCTTCGGCTTTGCCGTCGAACCATAGACAGGGGGTTATTTTTTGATTTGTCATGCTAAATTCTCAACAGTCAACCATTTCAAATTACGTGCAAATAAAAGATTTGCCACAAAGACACGAAGAGCACGAAGGTTTCACAAAGGGAAAGATGTAATCTTTGCGAGATCTTTGTGTCCTTAGTGCCTTGGCGGCAAAGTTTTTTCGTATAGCGTGTGTAACGCCAGCAACTACTTTGTTTCTGCATATTTTTTGAAGTTATCCAAAATGGCTTGCCATCCGCCGCGCTGCAGTTCAATGGAATTCGTGCTTTCGGCTTCAAACGTCTCTACCACGTTGGTTGTAGCGCCGTTCGCCGCGAATGTAATCTTCACTTTTCTCCCGTCGCCAATCGTGTAGGCAATCAGCTCGTGCGTCTTTACTTCGTCGTACACGCCGCCGAAGTCAAAACCGACGCTGCCGTCTTTCGCTTCCATGCGGGAAACGAATTTTCCCCCGGCGCGCAAATCGTTTTCCGCTCTGGGCGTGTGCCAGTCGTCGGAGGCGTTATTCCATTTGGCAATGTGGTCGGGAGCAGTCCAGAGTTTCCAGACTTTTTCAACCGGTGCGTTCACCGTATTTTTTACGGTGATTGTTGTTTTGCTTGTAGGTTCCATATTGTTGGCCCGTGTTGGTGGTTCGTTGTCAATTGTTAATGGGTGTCGAGCGTGTAATGAAGCCCGGTTACGCCGCAGGCAAATTCCTTTGTCTTCAGGAGTTGAAGTTTTGTTCTGTTCTTCATTTCCGGAAACACAGGAATGCCTTGCCCAAGAAGAATGGGGTTCACGAATAACCAGAACTCGTCGATGAGGTTGTTCTCAATGAGGGAGTGGGCTGCAGAGGGACTGCCAAAAATCAAAATGTTCTTCCCCGGTTGCTGCTTCAGTCTTTGAATTTCAGTTGGAACATTGTCGCTCACGATCATCGTGTTCTTCAACTGCTTGCCCCGCATCGACCTGGAGAGAACGACCTTAGTAATATTGTTGTACCAGCTACCGTGTTCTTTATCGTGCTTTGTAGCAGATGGTTGGTCTGCCGCTGTTGGCCAGTACTCCTCCATCATTTGATAGGTCACTCGCCCGTACAACGCAGTGTCGGCATCGTCCGTGAATGTTCCCACAAGGTCAAACAGCTCATCGTCGAACTTGGCCCAGTCCAAGGCTCTGTTCTGCGTGGCGGCAAAGCCGTCAAGGGAGACGTGCATCGACAGGATTATTTTTCTCGTGTTCATCGGTCAATCTCGTTGTTTGATGATTTTGCTGAACAGTTGAACATCCGCGGCACGCCAAATTTATCCGTGCAGCTACCAAAAAATGCTCCCCAGAACATATATTGCAATCCCCCAACTGAAAGAGCGGCAAGAAATCTCTTGTTTACTGATGTTGCGCGCAGAGAAGAGATTCGCCACAAAGACTCTAAGAACACGAAGGTTTCACTAAGAAAAACATACCTCTTGTGGAGACTTTGTGTCTTCGCGCCTTTGTGGCAAAGCTTTTTCATGAAGCGTGCATAAGATGAGTTATTTATTATCGGGAAGTTGGTCGAACGTGAGTTGACCGATTTCACCGGGAGATTTTTTGGGGCGATCGCCGGTGTAGGAGAAAGCGCGTTCGGTGGCTTCCCGGCCTCGCGGTGTCCGTTGCAAAAATCCTTCCTGAATCAAGAAAGGCTCATAGACTTCTTCGATGGTTCCCGGATCCTCTCCGATGGCTGCGGCTAGCGTTCCCAACCCAACGGGGCCGCCGCCGAATTTCTGGACAAGTGTTTTGAGAATGCGTTTATCCATCTCGTCGAACCCAAACTGATCCACCTCCAACGCCGCGAGTGCGTGGCGAGCGACTTCAACCGAAATGGTGCCGTTGAAACGGGAGAGCGCCTCATCCGCCTGAGCAAAGTCTCTGCATCGGCGTAAGAGCCGGTTTGCAATTCTTGGCGTGCCGCGAGAGCGGCGAGCGAGTTCTTGCACACCTTCGTTGGCAATCGGGCTTTTCAATAGTTGTGCGGAACGGAGGAGGATGCGTTCGAGCTCTTTCGAAGAGTAATAGTCCAGGCGATGGTTGATGCCAAACCGGGATCGGAGCGGAGCGCTCAGCAGCCCGGCGCGCGTTGTTGCCGCTACGAGCGTGAATGGCTGCAGTCCAAGCTGAATTGTCTTTGCACCCGGCCCGCTATCGATGACAATATCGACGCGAAAATCCTCCATCGCAGAGTATAAATATTCTTCAATCTTAGCCGGCACGCGGTGCATTTCATCGATAAAGAGGACGTCGAAGGGTTCTAACGAAGTGAGAATGCCTGCGAGGTCGCCCGGTTTCTCTAGAGCTGGCCCAGATGTTACTTTCAGTCTGCTGTTGGTTTCCCGCGCGATGATGTAGGCGAGCGTTGTCTTGCCCAAGCCCGGGGGGCCGGTCAAGAGCACGTGGTCCAGCGGTTCCTTCCGCTTCCGAGCCGCAGCGATAAAAATTTTGAGATTGGAGACAGCTTTTTCCTGCCCCACAAACTCTGACAATGCGGAAGGCCTCAGCGAGCGGTCAAATTCTACTTCCGTCGGTTCAGGTACAGAGGAGAGTGCGGGGTTTGATTTGATTCGTTGCGAGTCTGGCACGTGAAAAGGTAGTGAGAAGGGGAGTGAATTTCAAGGAAGGTTCGCGTAACGTAACCCGTGAGCCAAGAATAATCAGCTCACGCGGCACTTAAGCGTTCGAGGAGATGAGGCGAAGCGAAAACTTTATGAGTTGCTCGAGCGTCAGGCCGGCTGTCTGCTCTGCCGCTACAGCTTTGCGGATGGCGCTCTCCGCCGTCGCGCGGTTGTAGCCAAGCGATACCAGTGCGGCGAGTGCCTCTGCACGAATCTCGGCGGCATCGGTTGAACCAACTAAAGTATGTGTTGAACCGGCAAGCTTCTCCATCTTCTCTTTCAGCTCAAGAATGAGACGCTCAGCGGTTTTTCTGCCGATGCCGGGAATGGAGGTCAGCGCTGAGGCATTTCCCGCTGCAATATGTATCCGCAGATCGTTCACCGACATGCTTGAAAGAATTCCCTGGGCGATCTTCGGACCGATTCCCGAAACGGAAATAAGCAATCGAAAACAGGTTCGCTCTTCATCTGTGGAAAACCCAAAGAGCAGTAGGGCATCTTCACGCACGTGTAGATGGGTCAGCAACGTGACCGTGGAATTTAACGAGCCCAGGGTTTCGAATGTCGACAGGGGAATACTGACAACGTATCCGACGCCGTTGACATCCACAACAACCTCGGTGGGCGCTTTTGATTTCAGAGTTCCTGTCAGGGAAGCGATCATCCACGCACCACTCGTTTGGGATGCTCGCGAACAAAATCGCCCCAGGAAGATTTGCGACCCCGCGATGATGCGGTGGAAGCTCTCCCAACGCGCTGAGCGTGGCAGAGTGCCACGGCGAGCGCGTCTGTGGCGTCGTAATATTTTGGAACTGTTTTGAGTTTTAGAATCTGCTTTACCATAAACTGCACTTGATGTTTCGAAGCAGCGCCGTTGCCCACAACAGCCCTCTTCACCTCTCGCGGCGAATACTCAGCCGTGGGAATTTGTCTGTTGACTGCCGCAAGAATGGAGACGCCGCGTGCGTGGCCAATTTTGAGGGCCGACTGTGCATTCTTTCCATAGAAAGCGGTCTCGATGGCGAACTCATCGGGATGAAATTGTTCGATCACAACACTAAGCGCATCGTAAATGTTCTTCAATCGCACGGGCATTTTCTTTTCGGAGGTATTCTTCACCACGTCGCACGCAAGCACATCGAATCCAGCGCGGGTTGATTCGATGACCGCAAATCCGGTGACGAGCGTTCCGGGGTCAACGCCGAGGATCAACATCGAACTTGATATCCCGCAGTTTCAATTGTGGCGTGATCTCGCCGTGGAATTCCCCCTCATCCAGTGAAAATGCAAGGTCGAGGCGCTTTCCGTTCGCTTGTACGCGTTGAAGATGCTCGCCCATATTGAACCCGATTGCGTCGACCACGTGTCCGTTGTTGCGCACCTTGAAGCGCAAATGATTCTTGCCCACGATCTTTGGCGTGCCGTAGACCTCAACTTCGCGCGCCGCAAATACCGGGCGCATGTTTTCGGGTCCGAACGGGGCAAACTGACTAAGCACACGAACAAACTTCGGCGTGATGTCGGCAAGTTGAATATCCGCATCGATCGTCAATTTTGGAGTCAGCAATTCTTCTGTGAGCAATTCGTCGGCAACCGCCTGAAATGTTTCGGTGAATTCTTGTACGCGATCAAGCGCTACGGTCAATCCTGCCGCGTACTTGTGTCCGCCAAACTGCACAAGCGTGTGCTCGCATCGCTTCAGCGCGTCGTGAATGTTGAACCCCGAAACGCTTCGGGCGGATCCTTTCGCAACACCATCGACCGTCGTCATCATAATGGAGGGGCGGTAGTATTTTTCCACCAGCCTCGATGCAACGATGCCGATGACGCCGGGATGCCACGACTGGTCGTGAAGCACGATGGCCTTGCTCTTTTTTTCAGTCAAGAGTTGCTCGGCAACTATTTGCGCGTGCGCGAACGTTTCTTCGTCGATTTTTCGACGCTGAAGGTTTTCGGATTCAAGAACGCGGGCGAGTCCAATTGCCTGTTCATAGGAATCGCACGTAAGCAGTTGTACCGCCCGTTGTGCGTCTCCCAGCCTGCCCACAGCGTTGATCCGCGGAGCGAGGACGAATACAACCTGTCCCGCATTGATCTTGCCCAATTCAAGTCCTGCAACGTCAATCAGTGCGCGGATGCCGGGCAACGGGTTGGAGTTGATCAGTTCGAGTCCCAGCTTGACAAGCGTTCGATTCTCGCCCGTGAGCGATACAATATCCGCAACGGTTGCTAGCGTAACGTATTGAAGATAGGGAAGTATCGGATTCTCGTCGTGCGATTTCAGCAGCGACTGTGCTGGATCTGATTCTGCGATTGCCTGGATCAATTTGAATGCAACGCCGCATCCACACAATGATTTGAAAGGGTATGAGCAATTCTGTTTGAGTGCGTCGAGAACGGCAACGGCATTTGGGAGTTCTTCAGCCGGTTCGTGGTGATCGCACACAATGATGTCGATGTCGAGCGTTCTCGCGTATTCAACTTCCCTCGTTGCTGTGATCCCGCAATCGACGGAAATCAGCAAGCTCACTCCAACATCTCGGATTCGATCCAGGCCGTGTTGCGAGAGGCCGTAGCCGTCTTGCACCCGGTCGGGAACGAAGTAGTGAACATCCGCTTTCAGGCGCCGGAGGAATGTGAACAGCAATGCGATGCCATTCGTTCCGTCCACATCGTAATCGCCGTATACCAAAATGCGTTCATTGTTCTTCAGTGCCCGCAGAGTACGTTCGACTGCCTTGTTCATCCCGTCGAACAAGAATGGGTCGTGAAGCGTCTCCAGCGAAGGGCGGAAGAATTGCTTAGCGCCGCCAAACGTATCGATATTGCGTCGCACGAGAATCTCTGCGAGCAGAGGGGCAATCGTTAGCTCGTCGGCCAGGCGCTTGGATTTTTCAAGCACCTCAACATCGGGCACTTGATTGCGATACGTCCACCGATATTCGCGGGTAGGGGACAAGAATAGGTGCTGTTTACCGAATGGAGAACGGGGTTCGTCGATAAGCCGAATTCTGTCTGACCCCGGTCGTTGCCGAACGGGACGAGGCAGTCATTTCTCTGTTGCGACCTACCCGTTTCGCTTCTCGTAAGAGAACAGAGCGGGCCACTCTCCATCCCGACTCTGTCGGGATGACGAAACTTACGCGGTCTTGCACCGGGCGGGGTTTGTCGGCTCCCGCTTGTTGCCAAACGGGACGGCGGTTTCTTACACCGTCGTTTCACCTGTCTCTCGTCCCAACGTAGTCGGGACGGGATGTCTGTTCTCTGTGACACTTTCCGTCTGCGCGGGATATCGCCCGCGCATCCCTCGCTTATGTCCGTCGAGCGGACGAACGCGAGGCGCCGTGCCCTGGGGTGTTCGGACTTTCCTCCCTCCGCACCGACGAATCGGAACGAAGAGCGACTGCCTGACGAACCCTCCTCTTCACTCGGATGAAAACTATGAATGGATTAGTGAAATAAACTTTCTTGCTTCGCCTCGACAACACGAAAGCCAGCGAGGGGAATTTTTTGATCAATCGCCTCGTTGGCAAGTTGATCGGCTTCTGAATTCTCTGACCGATCAATGTGTGAAATAGAAAATCGAATGCGCGAACGGGCAATGAGTTCGATCGCTTTCTTATGAAGGACTTTGAGACCGGCATCCTTCACTTTGTACTGGCCATTCATCTGGCGGACCATCAACTCGCTGTCTGAGTACACCGCTAGTTCGGTGCATCGTAGTTCGGATGCGGTTTGAATGCACGCCATCAACGCTTTGTACTCAGCAACATTATTCGTTGTGACGCCGATAAATCCGTTCAGCGAACGCAAGATTGAGCCATCGCTTGACTTGATCAGAATACCGATGCCGCTGGCGCCAGGGTTGCCGCGGGAAGCGCCATCGGTGTACGCAATGAGTTTCATACAAGTGCGGTGGCAAAGGTGCTAGCAACTTCATCGGAAACGATAATACGTCCGCAGCGCTCGCAGACGAGCATGTTCTCGTTCCTCCGAAGCTCAAGCAGCGTTTGGGGGGGAATGCGGTTGAAACACCCGCCGCAAGAATTGCGCTTCACCGGCACAACCGCTTTGCCCTCCTTTGCTGCACGGATACGTTCGTATTGCGCCAAATCCGGTTTGGTGATCCGTACAACAATCTTCTCCCGCTCGTGTCTCAGTCGTAGTTCCTCCTCTTCGTGCTCCAGGTTCACATTGTTTAGTTCTACTTGTCGTTCATTCAGTTCGTGTTGGAGCGCCTCGATCTGTGGCCCCAGAGCCTCGGCGTCTTGTTTTGCTGCTGTTGCTCTTCCTTCCAACTGTTCCATCTCTTTGGCAAGCTTTACGACCTTTTCTTGAGAAGTGTCGACCTCCCGCGCAAGGGCATCGTACTGCTTGTTGGTTTTCACTTCAAATTGCTGAGCTTTGTATTTGTCGATTTTTTCCTTGAGTGTTACGATGTCAACATCGGTTGCGTCGCGTGCGGCAAACGATTTTTTGACAAGGTCCTCCAATTCTTTCTTCTTCGCGCTCTTTTCAGCCACTTCGTTTCTAAGTGAGTCCACTATTCCAGGGAGGTCACCTTTCATGTCGTGCACTTCGTCCAGACCGAGGTCAACTTGTTGCAATGCGTAGAGAAATTTCAAGCGATTTTCCAATGAACCCTCTCTTTAGTAACTTTGAACGACGTTAGTATCTGATTGTGCGATGAAAATTTCCAATTTCTGTTTGGCGAGTTTTCCTGCTTCTAACAACTTTCTTTGTAGTACGGGAAGAATGACGTGTTCCGTTTCCCAATGCCCAGCGTCGACCAGAGCGATTTGCCCATCTGCTTCGTGAAACGTGTGGTAGCGAACGTCTGCAGTAACAAATACATCAGCCTTTGCCCGAAGTGCGTTAGGCAGGAACTCGCTTCCGCTTCCACCGCAAACGGCGACCGTGTGAACGATTTGATCCTTGTTGCCCACGACCCGAACTCGTTGAGCGTGTAGCTTTTCCTTCAGACGGCTCAGGAATGTTGAAAGCGCGACCGGAACTTTGAGCGAACCGACGGCACCAGCACCGTAGTTGGAGCTTTCGTTTTCAATTGGGTAAACGTCGCACGCTACTTCTTCATATGGATGAACAGCTTTCACCGCCGCGATGATCGATTGTGCACGCGCTCGAGGCGCAACCATTTCCAGTCTTACCTCTTCAGCGAATTCAAGATGCTCTTTCCGGCCAATCGTTGGCCTGGAACGATTCGATCCACGAAAGCTCCCACGTCCGATGATCTCATAAGAACAATCGGAATACTCGCCGATAACACCCGCCCCCGCTTCAACCATGGCCTTCCGAACCGATTCGGTATGCCCGGAAGGAACGAACACTACGACCTTAGCAAGCAATCCATTGAGCGGAGCTAGAAACCGAACATTCGTTAACCCCAGTGAATGAGCCAGGGCAAAACTGACACCCTGCTTCACGAAATCCAGATTCGTATGCGCTGAGTAGAGAGCAATCTTCTTTTCGGCAAGTAAAAGAACGAGTCTTCCGACGGAATCGGATTCAACGATCGCTCGAGGTGCGCGAAACAGAAGCGGATGGTGCGAGACGATCAATTGTACGCGACGTCGCTCAGCCTCTTCAATTGTCTTTTCCGTTACATCCAGCGTGACCAGAATTTTCCGAACAACACGCTCTGGATTTCCCACTTGCAGTCCGACGTTATCCCGCTCCCACGCAATCCAAGGCGGCGCCCACGATTCAATGAATTGTGCAATGTCTCCTACGCGCATACACAAAAAAAGTGTCCCGCTTCTTGGGCGGGACACTTTTTTGGAACTTCGGTGTTTCTAGGGCGGACGGGGTAATCTAGTTTTTTCCGAACAATCATTCCGAATTAGTTGTTGGAGGAACAATGAAATTCTGACTATAGATACCAAATTTTGTTCTCATGTTCAAGGCGAATTACGAAGGATCGAGCGTGTCGTAATGGAATTGCTCGAAGTTAATATCTCGCAGGTGCTTGATCTCGGCTTCAATCAACTGAAAATGCTGATTGAATTTCGTCATCAGAGCATCTACCTCTTGACCGTTCATGAATCGTTGCACAAGGTCAGAGCTGATTTTGACGGCCGCGAGCGGGTTGTTGAATTCGTGGCATACGGTGACGACCAGTTCTCGAATCGCTTGTGACCGGCTTTCCGCGATTAACATGCGTCTTTCTATAGCCTGCATCTGCTCCCGCATCTTCGCCCGGTCGATGATATTGATGATCTTGCGGGGAAGGGATGAATCGGGCAAATCTTCTTTAAGTAGATAATCTTCAATCCCGAGCTTCATCGCTTCAATGGCAACCTTGAAATCGCGCGATCCAGTGAGAAAAACGAGGGGAATCTTAGTTTCGCTTTGGTTGAGATGAAGGGCCAACTCAAGACCGCTCGAGATGGGGAATTTCGAATCAGTAATGATCAGATCGAACGACTTATTGGTGGAAAGCTCGGTGATTGCCGATTCAACAGATTCCTTCCAAGTGACCCGGAATTGAATGCCAGTGGATTCTCCGAGATGGTTCTGAACAATCCTGGCGAACGTGGTATCGTCTTCCACCAGCAAAATCGAACACGATCGCACGGAAGAGCTATCGTCTGCTTCCATGGCAATAAGCTATTGTATCTTTGGGATTATTTCAAATATCAACGATCCAAGCGGTTGGGCACAGATTTATTGCTTTTCAGTGGGAATCTTCTGATATTCACAACGCATTTAGGAGGCTGCAAAACACAGAACACTATGTCAGCAAAAAATCGAGTCATGGTTGTAGACGATGAAGAGGCACTTCGAACAGTGTTGAGTGCGGAGCTACAAGGGGAGGGCTATCAGGTCGCTTCGGCGGGCGACGGACAAGAAGCAATCAACATCCTTACGACGCAGGAATTCGACCTTATCCTGCTCGACATCAAAATGCCCAACGTGGATGGTTTCGAAGTGTTGAAATTCGTTAAAGACCGCCACCCGAAAACCAAAGTTGTTATGCTTACCGGATTTGCCGACCTGAAGAACGCCATTGAGTCGAAAAAACTCGGCGCTGAAGATTTCGTCAGCAAGCCCTATGATCTCGTAGACCTGCTCACCACCGTCGAACGGGTTCTCACCACCGAATAAGCTGCGCTGTCATCGCGCCCCGCTATGGCACAGAAGCATCGCCTGCTGATCGTCGATGACGAAGAATCCATTACCTACTTGTTAAAGACCGAATTCGACGAGCGTCGTGAATTCGAGACCGAAACCGTTCTCAGCGGCGCGGACGCGCTGAACATTCTTCAACAGAAATCCTACGACATCGTCCTCCTCGACGTAAAAATGCCTCGTGTCAGCGGTATCGAGGTGCTGAAATTCATCCGCGAACAATCCCCGACCACGCAAGTCATCATGTTGACCAACACAACCGATGTCCAGCTTGCCGTTGAAACAACCAAACTCGGCGCGTTCGGCTTCATCAGCAAACCCTACGATTTCGAGCAACTGATGACGGCAGTGCGTCGGGCGGTGGAACATCGCCAATTGCTCATCCAAAAAGAAGTGCAGCAGATCGGACGAACAACCTCGTTGGTGGGAGAGAGTGAAGTATTCAAGGAGGCTGTTCAAAAAGCGATCAAACTTGCGTCGAGCGACGCGTTTGTCCTAATTTCGGGTTCTAGTGGAACTGGCAAGGAATTATTTGCCGAACTCATCCATAATTCTAGCCAGCGTAAAGATGCGCCCTTCATTGCGGTTAACTGTGCCGCGATGCCCGATCAATTGTTGGAAACAGAATTGTTCGGACACGAACGGGGTGCCTTTACGAGCGCTGTCAGAACGAAAGAGGGACTAGTCGAGGTCGCAAACGGTGGCACGCTGTTTCTCGATGAAGTCGGCGACATTAGTCCGCTTACCCAACCGAAGTTGCTCCGATTCCTGGAGACCGGTGAATTCCGACGTGTTGGAGGGATCGCATCCCGTCGCGTTGACGTTCGAGTAGTTTCCGCTACGAACAAGAACCTTCAGCAAGAGGTGAAGTCGGGAAGATTTAGAGAAGATCTGTTGTATCGTCTCAACGTTGTTGGCCTGCACCTCCCATTGTTGAAGGACCGCAAAGAAGATATTCCTGCCTTGGTGAACTATTTCCTAAGCCGGAAATCAAAAAGCAAGATGATCAGTGGTTCTGCGCTACAAGTCTTGGCCGGATACGCCTGGCCGGGCAACGTGCGCGAGCTCGAACACGTGATCGAGGGCGCCGTTGCTCTTTCCCACTCAGATCTTATCGAACCGAAAGATCTTTGGATGAACGTTGCGCTGAGTTCTTCCCTCCCCCTCTCAAACGTATCTGCGTCTGCTCAGGCAGACCATGGATTGATTCGGCTTGACCAACTCGAGCGCATCCACATTGAGCGCGTTCTGCAATCACTTCACTGGAATCGAACCAAAGCTGCAAAGACGCTCGGTATTACGAGCAAAACGCTTTACCTGAAGATAAAACGATACAAGATCAAGATTCCCCGCAACGACGAAGAATAGGTTCGAACGACCGCACGTTACAAAGGCGCAATCGCCAAAGGTCTGCTTGCATTGGAGAGAACACACCTCCCTCTCTCCCGAAAAATATCTTCGTCAGCCCCGCAACTTTTCTCGTTCCGTAAAGTATAACACAATGGGAACAATCTTACCTTCCCGAAACTCCTTCTTCTGGAGCCAGCAATCGGTTGCTCGTGGTGGGGTCGACTGAGAAGCTGGCTCTCTTGTTTTCTGCTGTAGCTTTTCATCTCCGTTCCTTGCATTTCCTGCGAAGTTTGGCTAATTTTTAACGCAACGAATACCGAATTGCCTCTCCTCCGGCAATTTCCGGCGTCCAACACCCTCCAAAGGAAGTTTCCATGCCGAAGTTTCAAGGGGTTGACTACTACAACCTTGATTCTCTTTTTAGCGAGGAAGAATTACTTGTGCGCAGTACGGTGCGCGAGTTTGTGGAAAACGAGGTCCTGCCTATCATTGAGAAACACTACCGTGAAGGCACATTTCCAATGGATCTCATTCCCAAAATGGCTGAGGTCGGCCTTTTTGGCGCAACTCTTCCAGCAAAATACGGATGCGCCGAACTCAACAATGTTGCCTACGGATTGATGACTCAAGAGCTCGAGCGGGGGGACAGCGGCGTGAGGAGTTTTGCATCCGTGCAAAGCGGACTGGTGATGTATCCGATCTTCACATTCGGTTCGGAGGAACAGAAAGAGCATTGGCTTCCCTTGCTGGCAAGTGGAAAAAAAATCGGATGCTTTGGATTGACAGAGCCGGATTTCGGGTCCAACCCTGGTGGGATGATAACAACTGCAAAAAGAATCACCGATGGCTATCTGCTCAACGGTGCAAAGATGTGGATCACCAACGGCACGCTTGCCGATGTTGCAATCGTTTGGGCAAAATTAAATGGTGAGATCAAAGGATTCTTGGTCGAAAAAGGAACGAAAGGTTTTTCCGCGCCGGAGATGAAGGGAAAACACTCACTCCGCGCTTCGGTAACCTCGGAGCTCGTGTTCCAGGACGTCCATCTTCCAGAAAAAAACATTCTTCCGAAATCCGGCGGATTGAAGTCGCCGCTGATGTGCCTTAGCCAGGCACGCTATGGCATCGCGTGGGGAGCGATTGGCAGCGCGATGGCAACGTACGATTGCGCTCTAAACTATGCCAAAAGCCGGGTGCAGTTCGGTAAACCCATTGCTGGCTTCCAGCTGACTCAAGAAAAACTTGTACACATGCTGAACGAGATTACGAAAGCCCAGCTGCTCTGTCTGCAATTGGGCAGGTTGAAAGATCAGGGGAGGGCAAAATTCACACAAATCTCGCTCGCCAAGCGCAACAACGTTTTTCACGCTCTGGAGATTGCCCGGATGGCGAGAGAAATCCTGGGCGCCAATGGTATCCTCGACGAGTATCCGGTGATGCGCCACGCGAACAATTTGGAATCCGTAAAAACCTACGAAGGTACGCACGAAATGCACACGCTTATTGTGGGCGAAGATATTACCGGTATCGCGGCCTTTGAGTAAAAAATTGATATGAGCATAAAAAAAATAATCGGCGAGGCCGTCACTTACGACGATGTCCTCCTCATGCCGGCCAAATCTTCTGTGCTGCCTCGCGAAGTGGATGTGCGGACAAGGTTGACGCGCAACATTACACTCAACATCCCGCTCGTTAGTGCGGCGATGGATACGGTGACGGAATCTGAAATGGCGGTGGCACTTGCCCGCGAAGGGGGCATCGGCATACTGCACAAGAATATGTCGATTGCGCGTCAAGCGGAAGAGGTTGACCGGGTCAAACGCTCCGAGTCGGGAATGATTCAACGCCCAATCACCCTCACGCCAGGCCAAAATGTGAGCGATGCGTTAGAGATGATGCGGAAGTACAGCATTTCGGGAATTCCCGTTGTAGAAAACGAAAAACTGGTGGGCATCTTAACCAATCGCGACCTGCGATTCGAACCGAATCTTGATCTCTTGGTTTCAAAGGTAATGACCACTGGAACTCTCATCACGGCGCCCGCCGGCACAACGCTGGAGGAGGCCGAAGTCATTCTCCAAAAGCATCGCATCGAAAAACTTCCTGTTGTGGATAAGAACGGAAAACTCAAAGGGCTCATCACGTTCAAGGACATCCAAAAAAAGAAACGTCATCCTCACGCGTGCAAGGATTCTCTCGGTAGGCTTCGTGTGGGTGCGGCGGTTGGTGTCACCGCAGATACGCTAGAACGAGTGCATGCGCTTGTTGCGGCAGGCGTGGATGTGATTATCATAGACACAGCGCACGGTCATTCCGTTGGAGTGATCGAGATGGTGAAGCGGGTCCGTAAAAGATTCGACATCGATCTCATCGCTGGAAACGTAGCCACGGCAGAAGCAACAAAGGAGCTTATCAAAGCGGGGGTCGATGCGGTCAAGGTCGGCATTGGCCCTGGTTCAATCTGTACCACACGTGTTGTGGCGGGAGTCGGCGTTCCGCAGGTGACGGCCGTGATGGAATGTTCTGTTGTTGCGGCGAAAGCGAAAATTCCAATCATCGCAGACGGGGGCATTAAACAAACCGGTGACGTTGCGAAGGCCATCGCGGCCGGCGCGGACTCGATCATGATCGGTGGCTTGTTCGCGGGGGTGGACGAGAGCCCCGGCGAAAAAGTTCTGTACGAAGGCCGCAGCTACAAAATGTACCGCGGAATGGGTTCGCTCGAGGCGATGAAAGCAGGAAGCAGAGATCGTTACTTCCAGGATGTGGAAGATGATATTCCGAAACTCGTTCCGGAGGGAATCGAAGGGCGCGTGCCGTTCAAAGGAAATCTGGCCGATACCGTTCATCAAATGGTCGGCGGACTTCGTGCCGCGATGGGATATTGTGGCTGTAGAACAATTGCAGAGATGAAAACGAAAGCGCAATTTGTGAGGATGACTGAAGCAGGGCTGCGCGAATCGCACCCCCACGACATTCAAATCACCAAAGAAGCGCCCAACTATCATCTCTGATTGAGACCCTCCGCTGCATGATTTCCCCGCGCATCGACGCACTTCGTTCAAACCTTGGCGAACACAAGCTCGATGCGATTCTTGTTTCATCATTGCCCAACATTCGTTACCTCAGCGGCTTCACCGGATCGCACGCACTCTGTCTATTGACGAGCAGCAACCAGTTCTTGCTCACCGACGGAAGATACGTACAGCAAGCACGATCCGAGGTAACAGAATTTCAAACGCGCTTCTCTTCCGGTAGTCTGTTCGAATTAATGCGCGCGAAGAAAATTGCGGCGAACCTTCGGCGCGTTGGGTACGAATCGCAGACGATGACCGTTGCAGAATTTGCGAACCTCAAGAAATTTTTTCCCCGTCTCGAATTCATTCCTTCTTCGTTCCTCATTCCATCCCTGCGCGCAATAAAGGATTCCAGCGAGCTAGCGAGCATCAGGGGTGCGGTTGAGATTTCCGATAAGGTTTTCCAGAAAATTCTCGGTATCATCAAGTCGGGTATGACCGAACGCGCCGTGGCGGCAGAAATAACTTACTGGCACGCACGGTATGGAGCAGAAGCCGATGCATTCGAACCAATCGTGGCAAGTGGAATTCGAGGGGCGTTACCGCACGGTCGAGCGAGCGAAAAAAAAATTCAACGTGGCGAGCTTGTAACCCTAGATTTTGGATGTCGGTATCGGGGATATCATTCGGATCTCACTCGGACGGTGTCTGTCGGTCCACCGACCTCCGAGTTGAAGAAAATCCACAGGATTGTTCTGGAGGCGCAGGAACGAGCCACAGAGTTTGTGAAAACGGGAATAGCGACAAAGAAAATCGACGCGATTGCGCGCTCGTTCATCGTCAAGAAAAAGTTCGGAAAGTACTTCAATCATTCGCTGGGGCACGGCATCGGCCTCGAAGTTCACGAATCTCCGCACGTCTCGCGGTTCAGCAAAGAGCGACTTGCGACCGGCAATGTTATTACGATCGAACCCGGGGTCTATATCCCTCGATTCGGTGGGGTGCGGATCGAGGATGACGTACTTGTAACGACAAGCGGCGGCGAGCGGCTGAATCGATCGCCCAAAGAACTCTTGGTTCTGTGAAAGAAGAGCATCAAATCACGGGCGATCATCGCCAACCGCCGTATCATGTGAGATGGATTCCATTCGCAACGTTCTCCTAATTGCATACCATTTTCCACCGCTCGGCGGCAGTGGTGTGCAGAGGTCTGTAAAATTCGCAAAGTACCTTTCGCGGTACGGCTGGAAGGCTACCGTGCTCACCATCGAGCCGGCCGGATACTACGCGTTCGATGAATCCCTCGTGCGAGAAGTTGAAGAGGCTGGCGTTCATATTATTCGGACCAAGTCATTCGACATCTACCGTCTCTCGCGTGGAAGAAAAACAGTACCCGTGCGCTCGGAATTCTGGCGGACTGTGGTACAGTGGCTGGGCGATTTCTTTTTTCTACCCGACACAAAGATCGGTTGGAAGCGGAATGCGTTACGGAAGGGCTTGGAGTTGTTGCGGGCTGAGAAATTTGACCTCATCTTTGCAACCGCACCCCCCTCTACAGACTTTCTTATCGGTGCGGAGTTGAAACGGAAAACTGGTATTCCACTTGTAGTGGATTATCGGGATGCGTGGCTTGAGGACCCCTTCAAGTATTTCCCAACACCGCTTCACCGATGGCTGCACGCGCGCCTAGAGAAACAAATCCAGAAGGCCGCCGACCGCGTGCTGGTTGCGAATCGTCGAGTGAAGGAAATTCTTCTCAAGCGATTTCCACAATTAACCTACCACGACGTGATCATCATTCCCCATGGGTTTGATCCGGAGGATATCCCTGCCTCGACGCCCCGAAGAACCGATGCAAAGAAAATGCGCATCGTTCACGCCGGAATGTTCCGCGGTGGCCGGACGCCCGCACCACTGCTCACCGCATTTGCGAACCTCGTTCAACAAGACGCACAATGGGTCGGACGAATCGAGTTCGAGTTCGTTGGCGCAGCCCGGAAAGATGAAAAGAACCTTGTCCGAAGTTTGGGACTCGAATCAAGCGTGGCGTGGCGTGGTTATCTGGAACACCGGGAATGTCTGCGCGCATTGGCGGGAGCAGATGTGCTCTGGTATGCGCGCGAAAGCGATATTCTCGCTCCGGGAATTCTCTACGAATATTTCGGGATGCGGAAACCCATCCTCGCATCGGTTGTTGCCGGATATACACAACAATTGCTGGACGAAAGCCGCGGCGCATATGTGGTTCCGCTTGGCGACATCCACACGCACGAAATCGCGTTGCAGGAACTGTATGGGCAATTCGAAAAGAGAAAACTTCAGCGGGTAACAGAAGAATTCGGCGAGCAATTCTGGCATACGACGCTCACCGGCGAACTCGCCAAGCAGTTTGAATCGCTCATGGAATACGATAGGGGAACATTTGTAAAATTGGCGGAGACTGCGTGAACATTCTCGTCATCGGTTCCGGGGGGCGTGAGCATGCACTCGTGTGGAAGTTGAAACAAAGCCCGCTTGTGAAGAACTTGTACTGCGCTCCGGGTAATGCAGGCACCGCTTCACTGGCAGAAAATGTTTCAATCAAGCCAATGGATGTTGAAGACATTGTGAGTTTTGTGAGACGAGCAGCAATCGATTTAACGGTAGTGGGGCCGGAACAACCGTTGGTTGCCGGTCTCGTCGATTCGCTAGAGGAACGGGGCTTGAGAGTCTTCGGACCTTCTAAGGCCGCAGCGCAACTGGAAGGCAGTAAGGTCTTCGCGAAAAAATTTATGGCGCGGCACGGGATTCCAACCGCGCTGTTTAAATCGCTCGCTCAGCACGAGAAGGCGGATGCAGAGAGGTTTATCCACACGCTTGGCGGCTCTGTAGTCGTGAAGGCGGATGGCCTTGCGGCGGGCAAGGGTGTGTTAATCTGCAGCACAGAAGAGGAAGCAATCCTTGCCCTTGACGAGTGTTTTGTCAAACGTGCGTTTGGCGATTCGGGGAATCAGGTGGTTGTGGAGGAATTACTGGAGGGTGAAGAGGCTTCGCTCTTTGTGTTGACTGATGGAGAGCGGTACGCGCTGCTCGCCTCGGCGCAAGACCATAAGAGAATTCTCGACGATGATGGCGGCAGGAATACTGGTGGCATGGGTGCCTATGCACCAGCGCCGATTGTAAGCTCAGACCTACTTGCACGTTTAGAGCGAGAAGTCATTCGGCCGACGCTCGATGGGATGCGAAGCGAAGGAATTTCGTACCGCGGATGCTTGTTCATCGGGCTGATGATCGGTCGTGATGGCCCAAAAGTGTTGGAGTTCAATTGTCGTTTTGGAGACCCTGAAACTCAAGTCGTGTTGCCTTTGGTCGATGGCGATCTGGCCGAAATCCTCCTATCGATTGCAGAGCGAAGGCTCGACCCCGGATCCGTCCGACTCCACCCTTCCTCCGCCGTGTGTGTGGTCATGGCATCGAAGGGTTATCCCGATGAATTCGAAACGGGCAAAACGATTCACGGGTTGGAACGACTCAGCGGGGAGGAGGGGGTTGAAGTCTTTCACGCAGGCACTAAGCAGAAACTGGATCGTCTTGTCACTTCCGGTGGACGGGTACTTGGAGTGACAGCCATCGGCCCTAACCTTGAGCAAACGATCCGACGCTCGTATCGTGCGGTGGAGAAAATTACGTTCGATGGTGCGTACTATCGGAGCGATATCGGCACTAAAGGCTTGAGACATTTGGTAACGACAAAATGAAAATTCTCGTCACCGGCGGGGCAGGGTTTATCGCCTCACACGTCGTCGATGCATACCTCGGAGCGGGGCACGAGGTCGTGGTTGTGGATAATCTTTCTACAGGCAGAAGAGAGAATCTTAATCCCAAAGCAACATTCGTTGAACTGGATCTGCAACATCCGTCGCTCGAAGGGATATTCCGAGCGAACGCATTCGATGTCGTCAACCACCACGCCGCGCAAATTGACGTCCGTCGATCGGTTGAGGACCCATCGTTTGACGCTACGACGAACATTGTTGGCGGAATCAGGGTCTATGAATTGGCAAGAAAACACGGTGTCAAGAAAATCATCTTTGCCTCCACGGGCGGGGCAATTTATGGGGAACAAGATTATTTTCCTGCCGACGAAGAACATCCAGCGCGTCCAATCTCTCCGTATGGTATCGCGAAGCTCAGCAACGAGAAGTATCTTTATTATTACAAAGAAGTATACGGAATCGACCATGTGGTGCTTCGCTATGCAAATGTTTATGGACCGCGCCAAAACCCACACGGCGAGGCGGGCGTTGTGGCAATTTTCTGCAACAAGCTTGTTGGCGGAGGCAAGCCCATTATTAATGGCGATGGGTTACAATCACGCGACTACATATTTGTTGCGGATGTCGTGAAGGCGAATGTGATGGCACTTCAGTATCAGGGTACAGCAATTTTCAATGTCGGGACTGGAGTCGAGAACGATGTCAATAAAATCTTTCGGGTATTGTGCAATACGTTGAATCCGCATTGTTCCGAACAACGCGGCCCCGCCAAGCTCGGCGAGCAAAAGCGAAGTGTGGTGAGCTATGCTAAAATCGAGCGGACCTTGGGCTGGAAACCCACCGTCGCGATTGATGAAGGATTGCGCATCACTGCAAATTGGTTCAAAGCGAGAGCGAAGGAGTGAGCCATCCATCCTCCATGGTCGAAAACGTCTTGAGCGCTGACCGGCGTTCGGTGGCGCGTGCCATCTCTTGCGTTGAAAACGAGGGGCGCGAAGCGAATGAACTCTTGCGAGGACTGTACGCGCACACAGGCAAGGCGTATCGAGTCGGTATCACCGGTCCGCCGGGAGCGGGAAAGAGCACGCTTACGAACAAACTTGCCAAGTATTATCGGTCGCAGAATTTGCGTGTAGGTATCATCGCAGTAGATCCGACAAGTCCTTTCACGGGGGGAGCTTTGTTGGGCGACCGAGTACGAATGACAGAAGTTGAAATGGACGCCGGCGTCTTTATCCGCAGTATGGCGTCGCGCGGAAGTCTTGGCGGCCTCAGCAAGAAAGCGAAAGAAGCTGCCGACATTCTAGACGCCGCAGGCTTTGACCTTGTGTTGATGGAGACTGTCGGCGTGGGTCAATCGGAATTAGATATCGCAGGAGCGGCGGACACAACAGTCGTGGTTCTCGTGCCAGAATCGGGCGATGGGATCCAAGCAATGAAGGCAGGTTTGATGGAGATAGCGGATTTTTTTGTTTTGAACAAATCCGATAGGCCCGGTGCCGACCAAGCCGTGATGTCGATAAAAATGATTCTTGGATTCCGCGCTCACGATGAGACAACCTGGATGACCGACGTATTGAAAACACACGCCAGCGAAGGAAAAGGGATTGACGAAGTGGCCGTGATGATCGGACGGCATAAAGACCATCTCCAATTGCACGGGGGATTGGAATCACGACGCAAAGAGCGGCTGCGAAAGCGTATTCTCGAACTCGTCGACGAACGGCTCAACGTGGACTTTTGGAACGCCCAACGTATCAACATCTTGGATACCGAGCTCTCAGGGGTTGTTGCTCGAACGACGACACCATACGAATTGGCGGATACGCTGTTGAAAAATTTTCGAACGACGGAATAGGCTCTCTGGAAAACTCGCCGACTCTCTCCCGGACGCGTGGAAGAGATACTCACGATTTCATAACTCTTAAACAGGAACAAGATGACCTCTGCAAATGATTCTCTTTCATTCGGTGCAACCGAAAACATGACCCTCATCCGAGACTCCGCCCGAGAATTCGCCGAGCACGAGATCAAGCCACACGTGATGAAGCTGGACGAGGCGCAAGAATTTCCGATGGATATTTTCCGCAAGATGGCCGACTTGGGGTTCTTCGGAGTCACCGTTCCCGCTGAACTTGGCGGTGCCGGACTCACTGCCCTTGAGTTCGCCGTGTTGATGGAAGAAATTGCACGGGTCGACCCTTCGGTTGGACTTACTCTCGCTGCCCACAGCGGTCTCTGTCTGCAACACATCTCTCTTTTTGCAAATGCCCAACAGGCAAAGAAGTACATTCCCGACCTGGCGACTGGGAAGCTTATTGGCTCTTGGTGTCTCACTGAACCTGGCTCGGGCAGCGATGCGGGCGGCATGAAGACGACCGCCAAACGAGAGGGCGATTTCTATCTCATCAACGGATCAAAAACGTTTATTACGAACGGTTCATACGCCTCCACGTTTGTAGTAACGGCGATGACAGATACCGCCAAAGGAAAGAGCGGGATCTCCGCCTTCATCGTGGAGAAAGCGCACGGCGGAATTTCCGTCGGCAAGAAAGAAAACAAACTCGGCATGCGCGCGAGCGATACCGTTCAATTGATTTTTGATAACGTCCGCGTGCCGAAAGAGAACTTGCTCGGCAACGAAGGCGAAGGATTCAAGCAAGCGCTCGAAGTGCTGGATAACGGACGAATTGGGATTGCAGCCCTCTCGGTAGGGCTTGCCCAAGGTGCACTCGACGCAGCCCTCAAGTATTCAAAAGAGCGTCAACAGTTTGGAAAACCGCTTGCAGATTTTCAAGCGATCCAATTTATGCTTGCCGACATTGCAACGGAACTTGAAGCGGCACGATTACTTACGCATCGTGCAGCATATGCAAAATCCACTGGAGCGCCGATTAACTTGGTTGCAGCACAAGCGAAGATGTTTGCCTCTGAAGTTGCGGAGCGGGCTGCAAATTCTGCGGTCCAGATTCACGGTGGCTATGGCTTCACGAAAGACTATCCTGTCGAGAAATTCTATCGCGACGTAAAACTCCTCACGATCGGCGAAGGTACGTCGCAGGTGCAGCGAATGGTGATCGCGAAGAACTTACTATCATAGCTTCGATTCGATGAACCGTCAAAACCTCACGTCACTAATCGCGATTCTCTTCGTCGTTTCAGGCGCCCTGGGATTGATGTACCAAATTGTCTGGTTCAAATACCTTTCTCTTTTTCTCGGGAACACGACCTACGCCCAAACAATTGTGCTGGCGACCTTTATGGGCGGACTCGCAATCGGAGCGGCGCTGTGGGGAAGAGTCGCCGACCGGACGAAGAATGCGTTCGTGTTGTATGGAATTCTTGAAAGCCTGATCGGTTTCTATTGCCTCTTCTACCCTTTCATCATTGATATTCAGAAATCCTTAATCATTGAGATTGTCCACAGATTGAACTTGGCAAGCGACGGTGTTGGGGTGATGGGGTTGAAACTTCTCATCAGCCTTGTATCGCTCCTGCCGCCTACAATTCTGATGGGAGGCACGTTGCCTTTGCTTGTGCGATATCTTTCCCGTCGCATTGAAGAATCGGGCAGCAATGTTGCTACGCTCTACTTTCTCAACAGCTTTGGCGCAGTTGCCGGGTCGCTGCTCGGGGGATTCTTTTTCATTCGACTGATAGGTCTTTCGGCCACAGTGGTCTCGGCGGCAACCGTCAATGTACTTATTGGCGGATTGGCGATTTGGTTTGGCCGAATGAAACCGATTGAAGAGGTCGAGGCAGTTTCTACCACCGAATGGGTGGCGCGAGAATTTTCACAACCTCAAATCGTGGGAGCGATAGTCGTTGCGGGTGTTTCGGGGCTTGCAGCAATGGTCTACGAGGTTGCCTGGGTTCGGTTACTCATCCCCATCCTTGGCTCTTCCACCTATTCATTCACGTTAATGCTGGTGGCGTTCATCGGCGGCATTACGATTGGAAGTCTGATTGCAGCACGCCAAATTGACCGAACAAAAAATCTGCTCTCGCTTTTGCAATGGTGCCAGATTGGCGTTGTGATCTCGATGATCGCCACCTTCCCCCTCTATGGGCGACTCCCGTACATTTTTTGGAGAATAGGCGCGATGTTAGTACGAACTTCTGAAACATACCCACTCTATCTTGCTATCCAATTGCTGTTTGGGTTTGTCTTGATGGTCGTCCCGACAGTCTTTTTAGGGATCTCTCTGCCCGTTGCTACGCGGATTGCTGCTCGAGGGCTGAATACTCTCGGCAAATCTGTCGGCAATATTTTTTCCATCAACACGCTGGGCACGGTTGCCGGGTCGTTGCTGGCGGGATTGGTGCTGATTCCTCTCGTCGGCGTCTACAGCACGCTGAAGATTGGCGTGGCTTGTAACGGAGTAGCGGTGTTCGTTCTGTTGGCCGTGAACACAACGGTGACTGTCAGGAATAACGGCTTGATTGCCTTGGCCCTGATCGTAGTGTTTGCGATCTCGACTGTCGTGACGCCGGATATTGAACGGAACGTGATGCTCTCGGGAGTATTTCGGCAGATCAGTCGTAACAACACTCCGCCGACGAGCTACGCTGAGTTTGCGGAGAAGGCAAAGAATATTCCAGTGCGCTATTTTCGAGAAGGCGTAACAGCAACGGTCGGGGTGATTCAAGCAGATGCGGGGGATGGCACAACGCAAAATGTGCTCATCATTAACGGCAAAGCCGATGCTTCCTCGCGTGGCGATCTTCCAACACAAGTGTTGCTTGGCCAGCTTCCGCTCATCCTCCATCCAGATGCGAAACGTGCCCTCGTTATCGGGTACGGAAGCGGTGTAACAGCGGGGAGCATTCTCACGCATCCAGTGGAACGCGTGGATTGTGTGGAGATTTCTCCCGAAGTCATTGAAGCGTCAGAATGGTTTTCGGATGTGAACCGTTTGCCGCTTAGCGACCCGCGGATGAAGTTACACATTGAGGATGCGCTTGCCTATTTGAAACTGACAGAAGATCGGTACGACGTGATTGTCAGCGAACCGTCGAACCCTTGGATCGCCGGCATCGGCAATTTGTATTCGCAAGATTTTTTCGAACTCTGCAAACAACGCATGCCCCCAAACGGGCTGATGGTGCAATGGTTTCACCTGTATGAGATGGACGATGAGATTCTTCAAATCGTGTTGCGTACCTTTGCACAGAGCTTCAAATCTGTCTCCATCTGGCAATCGCTTGGCGCAGATATTATCTTGATTGGCTCCCAAGCAACGGTGGAGATTTCGGACTCTCTTCTCGCCGGACATTTTAGGAACGCTGTGGTGGCGGCCGACTTGAAACGAATTGCCGTTCGTGATGAAGCAACATTGTTGTCGTTGCAGATGCTCACTGATAAGAGCGTACGAGAGTATCTTGAGGATGGGTTCCTCAACACCGAAGACTGTCCACGCCTCGAGTATGAAGCCCCCAGGGCATTTTTCGTCAACCGGGGTGTCGCTGAACTCTACAAACACGATGACAGAACCAAACTCTTTGAATCCCGGCAGCTACTCAGCAGGCGTATAGCCGCTCGTCCCCTTTCAGCCGAGGAGGCAAAAAATATCGGCCTCTACCACAGCGCTGTGAATCGTGGGAATGGCACGCTCGGGTACGCAATGCTGACCGAATATATTCGTCAGCGGCCGAAGGATGGAAGGATGATGGAGGCACTCGCGGATCTTTCCGAACGTATGAAGCGGGTGGAGGTGGCGATGGAAATTCGAAAACGATTGACTGAGCTCGAACCACACAACTTGGATAATCTCGAGCGGTACGCCTGGACGCGATACGCGTACGACAGGACGATTTCAAATGGATTTCTTCCGGCGTCGTTTGAAGAACCGCGTCGATTGATGCTTGAGTGCGTTAAACAGTCAAAGGATACGGTTGACCGATTTCGAGCTCGCATGGGGGATATGTATTTCGGCTCGCAGCAATACCAGAAGGCTGCCGACCAGTATGCGCGCGCGTTACAAATTCGCGAGGTGTACGAACCAACGCAATTTCTTCTGCAAGATGTAATTCTTCTTCAACTTGCCCGCTCGCTGCAGTATGTGGGGAAAAGAGATCTTGCGGCCGGCTTTGCGCTTCAGGCGACCCGTTTCAATCCGCGTAATGAAGGAGCAAAAGATTTTCTTTACGCCATCATGACAGGGACAAAATAACCATGGCTCATATCGGCACCGAACTCAAAAAGGATCTTGGCTTTACAAAAAATGCCGAAGCGTTCCTTGCGCTTCAACGATCCTTCCAAGTCCGATCGAACGTTGTAAAGCTCGGCGGAGGGAAGGATGCGATGGAAAAGCATCGGAAGAAAGGGAAACTCCCCGCGCGAGAACGAGTAGAAAAACTTCTTGACCCTGGCTCGAATTTCTTGGAAATCGGACTATTCACGGCCGACGGAATGTATGGCGAGTACGGCGGAGCTCCCTCGGCGGGCACAATATTTGGCATCGGAACGATCCACGGTCGAGACGTCGTCATCGTTGCGAACGATGCGACCGTGAAAGCCGGGGCCTGGTTTCCGATGACGTGCAAAAAAAATCTCCGTGCACAAGAGATCGCAATCGACAATCGGCTGCCGATCATCTACCTGGTTGATTCCGCAGGAGTTTTCTTGCCAATGCAGGCGGAAATATTTCCCGACAAAGAACACTTCGGCAGAATTTTTCGAAACAACGCGATCATGTCGTCACTTGGCATTACCCAGATCGCTGCGATCATGGGTCCGTGCGTGGCTGGCGGGGCATATCTTCCTATCATGAGCGACGAGGCGATGATCGTAGAAAAAACCGGAAGCGTATTCCTAGCCGGATCGCATCTCGTGAAAGCAGCCATTGGCGAAGAGCTCGATAACGAATCGCTCGGTGGGGCGGTAGTCCACTGCGAGATTAGCGGCGTTACCGACCACAAACTGAAAAACGACGACGAATGCCTTTCAAAGATACGCAGCATCATCTCGAAACTGGGCCACCGACCCAAATTTCATTTTGACCGTGCTCAGCCTGAGTCGCCAAAGTATGCTCCGGGCGAGATTAACGGAATCATGCCCGTAGACCGCAGCAAACAGTACGATATGTATCAGATCCTCGCGCGACTGCTCGACGGGAGTGAATTCGACGAATACAAGGCCGAATACGGGAAAACGATTGTGTGTGGCTACGGTCGCATTGACGGGTGGGCCGTCGGCGTTGTGGCGAACCAGAGGAGCGTTGTAAAAACAAAAAAAGGGGAGATGCAAGTCGGCGGGGTCATCTACAGCGACAGTGCAGACAAGGCGGCGCGCTTCATCATGAATTGCAACCAGAAGTTGATTCCTCTCGTATTCCTTCAAGACGTTACCGGCTTCATGGTTGGCAGCCGTGCCGAGCAGGGAGGCATTATCAAAGATGGCGCAAAAATGGTGAATGCGGTGGCGAATAGTGTAGTTCCGAAATTCACGTTTATTATCGGCAACAGCTATGGCGCGGGCAACTACGCGATGTGCGGTAAAGCGTATGACCCGCGGCTGATCTTTGCCTGGCCGACCGCACAGATTGCGGTCATGGGTGGGAAGCAGGCGAGCGAAACGCTGTTGGCGATCAAAGTGCAAGCGATGGAAAAAGGGGGCACACACATTTCCGAAGCACAACAAAAGAAACTGCTTCAAGAAATTCAATCGCGCTACGAATCCGAACTGAGCCCGCTGTTTGCCGCCGCCCGCCTGTGGGTGGATGGCATCGTGGATCCAACGGATACACGTGAAATCATCTCGCGCGGCATTGCAATGGCGAGTTGGAATTCCGAGATGCCCAAGTTCAACACGGGGATACTTCAAACGTAGCTCGTTTTCAACCATGAGCGAACGGACCGCCCCATTGCAGTCTTTGTGTCATTGTCGAATGAAACCGATTCTCCAACTCATCACATTCCTTGTAAGTACAAATATCGTTCTTGCACAGTGTGAAGGTGATCTCTCCTGGGATTTCGACGATGAACATCAATCGGGGTTTTCCGTCGGTAAATTTTTCACCGAGACCTTCACTCCGGAATTGGTGCTCAATACAAAGGTCGTCCGCAACTACGTTCGCGACGCACGGTTCAAAACTCTTACCGAACGCTGTGGCGACCTTGCCGCCATCGACCACATTTATCTAAAGTCGCTCAAGGTAGCCGAATACAATATTGGTCGCGCGCTTGTTCTTTCTATGCTGACCGTGCTAGAGCATCAACGCCTCAACGTGAAGATGCCGATAGTGAATTCGGTCGCCGTGCCGCTCACATTTGAAGAAGACAGTCTCTTCAAGGCACGCATTGCAAACCTCCCCGGAAAAATCTATCCGGATTCACCCGGTGGCCTTGAGCAAGACAAAGATAAGCTTCAACATTTCTTTGCTTCTGCGTATCTTTCCTTTGCATCGGAATCACCGGAACTCGCAAAATCCGCGGGCAATATGGTCGAATGGGCCGAAGCAAAATTTGTGGTTGGCGGCGCGGATGACGCCCGCGACAAACGCGCCAATCAGCAGGGTAGGCTCTTCGGTAGGGATTTACTGTCGGTGAAAGAGTTACTGCCTTCGGATTATCTTGCACTTCCGTTTAGAGAATGAGATGAAATCTATTTTGGTGGTCGATGATGATAAGGGAATTCGCGACTCGCTCAAAATGATTCTTGAGTACGAAAAGTTCGAAGTCGAGTTTGCCGAGAACGGTAAAGTTGCGCTTGCAAAGCTCGACAGGCTGACTCCCGATGCGGTTCTGTTGGATGTAAAGATGGCAGGCATGGACGGCATTGAGACGCTCCAGAAAATTCGTAAGAAGCAGGCAACCCTACCCGTCGTGATGATCTCCGGACACGGAACTATTGAGACGGCAGTGGAGGCGACAAAGAATGGTGCATTCGATTTTCTTCCGAAACCACTCGACCGCGACAAGTTGCTCATCACACTTCGCAACGCAGTGCAGCATTCAGCCCTCACCCAAGAGGTCGAGCGGTTAGAGGAATCCATCGATGGAAGACGCAAGATTCTCGGCGGCAGCACCAAGATCAAAGAACTTCTCGCCATCATCGAGAGAGTTTCCCCGACGGATGCGCGTGTCTTAATCACGGGAGAAAATGGAACTGGTAAGGAGCTTGTTGCACGCGCCCTTCACCGTGGTAGTCGGCGGTCGAACAAGCCGTTCGTTGAAGTAAACTGCGCCGCCATTCCTGCCGAGTTGATTGAGTCAGAACTCTTCGGGCACGAGAAAGGCTCGTTCACCGGTGCGACCACGCAGCGCATTGGAAAATTTGAGCAAGCGGATGGAGGAACGATCTTCCTCGATGAGATTGGCGACATGAGCCCTCAAGCGCAAGCAAAAGTGCTGCGGGTGTTAGAGGAAAACACGGTCGAACGGGTCGGCGGGAACAAAATGATAACAGTGGATGTTCGCGTGCTTGCTGCGACGAACAAGAATCTCGAGGAGGAAATCAAGAAAGGAAATTTTCGCAGCGACCTGTTTCATCGGCTAAATGTCCTCCCGATTCACATTGCACCCTTGCGCGAACGGCGTGAGGATATTTCTGAACTTGTGGAGGCGTTCATTCGGGATGTCTGTGCCAAGAACGGGTTTGCCACGAAGACGATCTCAAAGGAGTCGATCCTGAAACTCGCCAAGCTCGACTGGCCCGGCAATGTGCGCGAATTGCGAAACGCCGTTGAACGTCTTACAATCCTCTCTCCGGGCAATCAGATTGAAGAGAACCTCATCCCAGGCTCTTCGCTCACCGCCTCAGGCGATTTCGTGGATATGCTGAGCATCGGCGGTACGTTCCAAGATTTCAAGGACCGTGCGGAAGGAGCATTTATTAAGAAACAACTCGACCTGCACAAATGGAACATTTCTAGAACAGCCGAATCACTTGACATTCAGCGAAGCCATCTCTACACAAAAATGAAACGCTACGGGTTGATGAAGGAAGGAGAGGATTCGACGGAGACTGAGGAGTGAGTAGAGGGAGAAAAGTAGAACGCTAGATCTTTGGTGAATTCGTTCTAGTTTTCGCAACCCCGTACATCAGCAAAGCCCCGCTGACCGAGGCATTCAACGAGTTGATCTTTCCGAACATCGGAATCTGCACGAGCACGTCGCATTTCTCTTTTACAAGCCGGCGAATCCCGCGTCCCTCGCTGCCGATCACAATAGCAATCGGCCCGGAGAGATCAGTATCGAAGAGTGAGAGACCGCCACTCATCTCGGCCCCGACCACGCGAATATTCTTCTCTTTGAGCTCGACGACCGTGTTGGCAATGTTCGTTACTCGAGCAACAGCGAGGTGTGCGACAGCACCCGCCGAGGTTTTCACGACGGTCTGATTGATCGTAGCGGAATGATGTTTGGGAATGACGACACCGTGCACTCCGGCGCACTCGGCGGTACGGATAAGCGCGCCAAGATTATGCGGATCCTCAATCTCGTCAAGGATAAGCAGAAACGGTGGCTCGTTGCGTTGGGCGGCGATGGTGAGAAGCTCTTCTAGCTCAACATACGTTGCCTCGCTTACGAACGCCAGCACACCCTGCGTCACCTCCTCTCCAACAAGCTCCCGGAATCGTTGTTTGCTCGCTTCGGCAACAGGTACGCCCGATTGTCTTGCGAGTTTAACGATGGTGCTGATGGCATGACCGTGCGTACCGTGTTGGACAAGAATTTTTTCGATCGGTTGGTGAGCTTTAAGGGCTTCAATGATGGGTTGCCGGCCCACGATAGAACCTGTTCGTGAAGTCAGGTCGTTCACGGAATCGGAGAGGATTGGAATCTTCGTTTTACCGACGCGCGTTCGAGCCAACGCCCTAAGTAGAACACAGCAACCCCGAAGACAAGATAGAACAAATCCGACCACATATCACCGCGGATGCCAAACATCAGTCCGAGTGCAACAATCAGGAAGCCCAGGGCTTCCAACGCTTTTCCAAAATAGAATCCAAACAGAGGTGGATAGTGATCGCGCAGGTAAGTGCGCAATTCCGCCTCACTAATCACACTCATAAATTCGCGTGTGCTGTCAATGCGCACGACGGGGACTGCAATGGCGAATTCCTTGAATCGTGGATGGTCATCACTGAGAAGAATAGGCTTTAGCTCGAACGGAAATTCTTTTTGCAGTCGTTTGAGCAACGCTTTCGCGTCGTCGCAGAGCTTGCAATCGTTCGTTAGATAGAGTTCCACGAGGGCCATTTTAGAGTTGCAATCGTTTCAGCGAAAGTGGGGCTTTCCTTAATACTGTGCTTCGCCAATCATGGTTTGGTCTCTGGAAGTTTTGCGCTTCGAAAGAGCATTGCGAATCCAATCGCGCCTCCGGTAATCAGGGCGAGCGATATCAATTGCGCTTCGCTCAGGCCGAAGAACAGCCTGGGATTGAGCCGAGCGAATTCGATTGTGAGCCGCTCAACTCCCGCGGCCATTAGATAGATCATGAAGAGTTTTCCCGCTGGTTTTGTTTTCAATCGAATGTTCCAAAGGACAAACGCAAGGAAGGAACAGACTAAAAGCTCGTAGACACCCGTTGGATGACACGGCGTGGTATCCGGAACGATGCCGTTGGGGAATTGACTGGTGATCTCTGGAAAATCTCGAAACGCCTGCGAGGGAGGATACGTTCCGTTGGCGTAGTTCGTTCCCCACGGAAGTGTGGTTGGGAATCCATAGTCGCCATCTCCTGCAAAATGACAACCCAATCGTCCAATACCGTACGCGAGAATCAATCCGGGCGACGTAAGATCAGCCGCGAGCAGGAATGAAATCTTCTTCCCGCGAACGTAAAAGAAAATAGAAATCGCCGCCAGCACCAGACCTCCATAAAAGGTCAACCCGCCGGGAGAAAAGGCACTCGATGGATCTGCGATGAACGACGACCAATGCTCGAGAAGGTATAGGATTTTTGAGCCCGCCACGCCGCCGATGAGGGCGATGAGGGTAATGTTGCTGGCGATATCCGGATTCAATTTGAGTCGTTTGAATTCCTTTGTCAACAGATAGCTTGCAGCGATGAAGGCGATGGCCAGCATCAAACCATAACTATAAACTGGTATCGGACCAATCTGAAAAAGTTTTGGACACATAGATTCGGCAATTATTTAGTAAATCCGACAAAAGCCCCCGCCCGCATGAATTTACTTACGCAGCGTCTGCGAGAAGAACATGGACAACGATATTATTGGGGAACAGCGATGTTCTCCAACGAGATCTCTGTTTCAGTTCCCGAGCTCATCTGCTTTAGTTTTCCTCGCCCTGATTTCAGCTCTTGTTCTCCCACTACGAGCACATACCGGGCGGATTGTCGATTGGCATCCCGCATTTGCGCCTTAATGCTCCGCGAAAGGTAATCGAGTTCAACGCGCATCCCCTTGCCCCGAAGTTCCATTGCTTTGACAAAGGCCCATTGGCGAGTGGCCTCGTCCAGACTAACAAGATATAGGTCGGGAGAGGTTTCGATGAAATTATTCTTCCCGAGTTTATCCAGTACGATCAAAAGGCGTTCGAGCCCTGCGGCAAACCCAACACCAGGGGTTGGCTTTCCGCCCAATTCTGCGACCAACAAATCATATCTTCCCCCGCCGGCAAGGGCATCTTGGGAACCAAGTGATGCGCTGGTAACTTCGAATGCCGTTTTCGTATAGTAATCAAGCCCTCGGACGAGTCTACCATCAATCTCGTGTGAGAGGTTGATGGCGCCCAGGAGTCGCCGAACTTCATCAAAATGGGTTCGACATTCTTGACACAAGTAGTCTTTGATGAGCGGGGCAGTTGCAGTGAGCCGGATGTCGTTTTCATCTTTGGAGTCCAGCACGCGGAGGGGGTTTGACTGAATGCGCAAATGGCTTTCGGGCGAAAGTCGATCCTTCAGGTTCAGCAAAAATATTGTCAGGAGCTCTTTGTACGTTGGTCGACATTTTTCGCAACCGACAGAATTGATTTTCAACCTGGAATCGCTGATTCCGAGCCTTCGGTAGATTTCAATCGGAATGGCGATAATTTCCACGTCAAGTTGAGGCGAGGTGGAACCAATTGCTTCAGCGCCAAACTGATGAAATTGTCGCAACCTGCCGGCCTGCGGTCGTTCCTGTCTAAACATTGGTCCAAGGTAATAGAGCTTCACCATCGGCGATTGCTCGGCGAGATTGTTTTGAATGTAGGCGCGAAGCGTTGACGCAGTTCCTTCCGGACGAAGCGTAATGCTGTCTTCCCCCCGGTCGAGGAATGAATACATTTCCTTGCTCACAATATCGGTGAGCTCGCCGATACTCCGCGCGAATAGGGAGGTCTGTTCAAACACCGGTGTGCGAATCTCTCTATAATTGAAATCAGCCATCACCGTGCGAACGACGCCCTCTACCGATTGCCACGCAGCGGATTCGGCGGGCAAAATATCTTTCGTGCCTTTGATTGAACGAAATTTCACGCGTCGGCTTTCGGAGAACAATCAGCCTTCGGTGTAAGCGGCTTCTTCTTGTTTGAAGAGATGATAGATTGCGGTGGGCGTCGGGGCATCGAGCAGCTTTTTGCGAAAGTCCTCTTTGTTCATCAAGCGTGAAATACGGCTGAGCAGTTTGATATGCGGTCCGACCATGTTGTCCCTTCCGACGAGGAGAAAGACAATGCGCACGGGTTGTTCGTCGAGCGATTGATAGTCGATTGGCTGTGCCGTTATGGCAAGAGCTGCAACGATGTCGCTCACCGCGTCGGTCTTTCCGTGTGGGATGGCGAACCCCGAGCCCACGCCGGTCGACATGATCTTCTCACGCTCAAAGATTGCGGCTCGCATTCTTTCCTTGTCCGTGACCTTCTCGGAAGCGGAAGCGAGTTCGATCATCGCGTTAATGATTTCGTCTTTGTCCTTGCCGGGAAGGTTGGTTCGAATGAGCTGGTCGTTCAGGATATCCGTGATTCGCATAATTAACTCCAAAGGGGAAATCGAAACTGTACAAACATCGAAGAAAATTCACGCATTTCCAAGCATACTCATTCTTCTGCCGTGAGCCACCGTTTGATCAGAGACTCATACTCGTTGGAGAGGCGCGTTGCCGACGCGAGGTCGGGCGACTCCGCGTTAATATGAAAGAGAGCGCGTGTGCGGTCGGGGTTGAGCATTACCGAAGTATATTCTTTTCCCCCATTCGGAAATATTTTGATTCCTTCAATCAAGATCCGATGCATCGACTCAGTCGCATCCATCAGCTTGCGCAGCACTCGCCCCTTCAGATGCCAGGCACACGGCACGTTTTTTCTAACCGAATGCAGACGAGGTGTTTCGCTATCGAGATCGCCCAATGCCTTCTTGGTGATTGCGAGGCATTCCAACAATTTTACGACCGAGTACATTCCGTCTGAGGCAAACATAAACTCGTTGAAAATAAATCCACCTTTGGTGCCACCCACGAACCGAATCTCCTTGTCGCCCGCGGCTTCCATCAATGCAAGATGACTGTCTTTTGTTCGCACGACGGTCAGGCCGAGTTCGTCTGCCAATAAGTCTATTTCACTCGAAGCGGAAATCGGCACTGCAACCTTCGTCGTCCCCGGGTGAGCGAGCTTATAGTATTTGGTCATCAGGGTCAACAGCCGGTCGTTGTCAATTGGAGCGCCGTGCTCATCAACCAGAAAGATTTTCTCCGCGCCAGCATCGAGCATTATGCCGAAATCGTATTTCAACGAGGTGACAACGTGCGAAAGCTGTTGGAGGGCACGCTCGAATTCTTCCTTCGTGCGAGTAAATTTGCGGTTATCGACATACGCGTTCAGCGAAAGCACTTGAACGTTTAGATTTCCCAAAACATTTGGAAAAATAGTCGAGGCAATGCCGTTGGAAAAATCGATCACTAACTTTATGCCGGCAGTTCGAATAATATTCGTCTGGATGGTTGCAAGAAAGTGTTCCACGTACGTTTCGGTGGCTCGTTCAGAAAAGGCAATGGAGCCCACCTGGTCGTAGGGTGCGCGCGTGAATTCCTCGCCGGAAAACAATCGCTCTACGGATTTCGTTTTTCCCGTCGGCAGATCTTTTCCAGTTCCGTCGAAGAAAATAATATCGGTGGAGCTTGCGTCGAAGGGCGACTTACGGACGTGGATGCCGCCTCGTTCTCGTCCGCTACGAAGTTCGTGACGGACAATCGGAATCGAGCTGGCTCGAAGGTCGATGCAATTCACTCCTGCAGACATCAGTCCGGTAATAATTGCACGGTTCACCATTCGTGAAACGTTGTCGGCGTCTCGACTGGTCACGACGGTCGCTCCTGCCCCTACGAAAGCACCGAACGCCGCCCCCAACTTCGCGCCAAACTCTGGGTTCATTTCAATGTTGGAAAGGCCCGTTACGCGCGCCTCGGTAAATAATTCGCGGAGCCATCGGTCTTCCCATACGAGGCTTCGCGAAACCACGGCACCCTCCTCCACACTTTTTTCGGGCCAAAGCTTGATGTTGGAAAGGAGTTTTGCCTTCCGCCCGATATTGCAACGGTCGCTAACAAAGACGTTCTCCAGAATCACCGCCTCCTCGCCGATCATACATTCGAAGCCGATGACATCCGACCACAACTCAGCTCTGGCTCCGATCTTCGACCCTCGCCAAATGACAGAGTTGCGGACAACTGCTCGGGGGAAGATTTCGCAGTCGTCACCAATCACCGAATTTGAAATAACGGCGCCTGCGTGAATCGTTGATCGTCTTCCAATCAATGACATCGAGACGTTCTTCTGTTCCGTCTGGATGTTTGTGTCTTCGCCAAACCTAGAATTTCCTTTCTGGATGCCCTCGAGCGTAAGTTTAACCTTGCTGCCGAGTGCGTCGAGATGAGCATCTTGATACTCGTTGAGACTACCGATGTCACGCCAATAGCCTTCGCAAACGAATCCGAACAAAGCCATATCACGTTCCAGCATCAACGGGAACAAATTCTTGCTGAAATCGAACTCTTCTTTTTCAGGAATCAACTCCAATACCTCAGGCTCCAAGATGTAGATGCCGGTGTTGATCGTATCGCTAAACACTTCTCCCCACGAGGGCTTCTCGAGAAAGCGAGTCACCCTCCCCTCTTTGTTGGTCAGCACAACGCCAAACTGAAGGGGATTAGCTACTCGCGTGAGCACCATCGTTGCCTTTGCTTTTTTGGAGCGATGATAATCTATGGCGGCAGAGAGATCAAAATCCGTCAACACATCGCCACTAATGATGATAAATTGTTCATCGAGGAAATCCGTCGCATTGCGGACACTTCCGGCCGTTCCGTAGTCGGCCTCTGCCCGTCGATAGTGTAGCTCGATACCGAACGCGCTTCCATCGCCAAAATATCCCGAGATCGCTTCAGGCTGGTAGAAAAGCGTTGTAACAATATGTGTGATTCCGTGTGATTTCAGAAGTTCGATGATGTGTTCCATCATCGGCTTGTTCATCATAGGAACCATTGGCTTCGGCAAGTTGCTCGTGAGCGGTCGCAAACGAGTCCCAAACCCCCCTGCCATGATTACTGCTTTCATCGGCGAAGATTCTCCACAAAAAAAGTAGAGAAAAAGGGAGAAAGGGGCAAGACATCAAAATCTCCATTCGATGCAAACACATCACGGCGCGACGCAATGCTCAGCCCTTTCCTTGACTTTGCCTCAATAACTGGCTAAATTTTCACACAAGGGAAAAACCATCGGCAACTTTGCAACATTCATAGACGCCCGACGATTCAGCGCAGTTCGTTCCTGGGTGAACTCCCTGACACACACACAGGAATTGATTATGCTAGCGGGCGTCATTCTGTTTCTGGCAGGATTGTTCGTTGTTGCGGCAGGATGGAAGCTGATTGTCTTTCTCAGTTCAGGTTCTTTGATAGCGTATGGAGTCGTTACGAAGCGACACGGTTCTGCGGTTGCGATCCATAACAAAATTCAGAACCAAGCAGTTCCAAAACTCTCTGATCCATTGGTTGACGCATTTGAGGGACACGAACACGTCCATCAGAGCAGTGAGAGCGATTCCGGGATGCTGGAGTTGAAGAATTTGGTTGATAGTGAAACGGAAATCGAATCGGATGAACATGATCCATCGACGGAGACCAATGCTATGATGCAAGCAGAACGAATTCCGCAAGAACGTTCTATTGACTTCCAATTATCCGATTTCTTTGACTCGGAACCAGAAGGAACGAAGGAACAAGGTCCACGGGCCGAGTTCAACGATCTTGTGAAGAAGGTGCTCACCGTGATCAAGGAAGTGAACTTTGCTCACACGGTCGCACTGTTTTGGATCAACCGCGATAAGAACCAGTTGGTGCTCGAGAACTTTGTAAGCGAAAGTGAATTCTTCGCCTCGCATCGGCGTCGTGAATTGGGGGTCGACTTGGTGAGCCAGGTCGCCCTCGGAGGGAAGCCGCAAATCCTTACAAACGTCAACGCAGCAAGCGTTCAGGAAACGTTGCCATACTATGAAGGTGCTGAGGCGGTGAAGACCTTCGTGGGCGTTCCGATTTTCTACTCGCACGCGACCATGAAGCCTCAAGAGGCTGTAGCCGTATTAACGGTCGATTGCCGCGGTGAGGATGCATACGGTCCCGAGACGCTTGCACTCCTGGGCAATTTTACCAAGCTCATATCGTCACTGATCCGCAGCTACACGGACAAGTACGATTTGCTGCTCGATTCTGAGATGCTCCTTTCGATCTCGAGGTTTCGTGAGCAAATGCGGATGGAGTTCAGCGCCCATAATCTGGCAAGGTCACTGGCGGAAGAGACTGCAAAACTGATCGCCTGGGACTATGTCTCTGTCGTCTTGTATGACGATGCGCGCGCCTCGTGGTCCGTGCAATTCACTTTGAATCGGATGAATGACCCGTACGTATCGCTTACGAGTGAAATCGATGTCGCAAACAGCATCGTGGGGCAAGTCATTCAATCTTGCAATGCTCGAGTCGTCGAGCGGATCGCAACGCTTGGCAGGCCGCGTTTTTACCCGGCCGAACGCTGCGAATCGAGCGGCTCGTTGCTCGTTGTTCCGTTGAATTCGATCTCTCGTTGTTATGGCGCCCTCGTGGTCGAAAGCAAAGATGTCAGCACGTACGCCGAGAACGACGTGAAATTGATTCGAAAACTTACCGGTACCGCGTCGTGGGCATTAGAAATCTTGGGGTTGAACGACGTTGCTGCAAATTTTGTCGCGACGGACGAAATTACGGGTGTCGCTTCGCAAAAATATTTCTTGATGCGATTACAGGAAGAAGTCCAGCGCGCGAACGATTTCCTCGCGACGGTGACGGTTGTGCTCATCGGCGTGGACGGGGTTTCCGATTTGACCTCTCGCTACGGGAGCGATGGAGTTGATGCTGTGATGCAGTCCGTTGGACGCGTCGTCAAGAGTGCGGTGCGCCCGTATGATGTTATTGGACGATATGACACAACTACATTCGGCGTGATTCTTGTACAGTCCAGCGCGAACGAGGCTGCTCTCTGGTCAGAAAAGGTGCGGAAGAATGTTGCCAGCAACATCATTATCGCAAATGAAAAAACTTTTTCCGTCACGGTTAGCATCGGCATTGCCAACTCGAATGGAACCACACGCGACGTGGAAATCCTTGAACACGCGGGTCGTGTTCTGAATAAAGCGATCGAATCGAACGGCAATATCGTCCGAGTATATTGATATCTGAATTCACCTCGAAAAGCAATTCCGCTTCTAAGCGGAGTTGCTTTTCCGTCATTGCATAGCACTACAATATTAGGAGTGGAAAAATTCCATGGCAAAGCAACAAGACTTCGCTGAAAAAGCAAAGAAAGCCGGCGCTGAACGCGGCACGAAATGTCCTAAATGCGGAACTGTAAAGACGGCAACACTCTATGTCAACGCAGTTCCGTCGGCACACGGATCCTATCGGTTCAACCGCAAGAATGTGCAAGTCTGCAAGTGCAACGAAAAAGAGATTTTTGGCTAATCGTTCGCTTGACTGACGTCTGCACGCGTTGAGATCCAACAAGATCATATTCGTGATACTGGATGGCGTAGGAATCGGGGCGCTTCCGGATGCGAATGAATACGGAGATGTCGGCGCAAACACTCTCGCGAATACTGCGCGCGCGGTTGGGGGCTTGCATCTTCCAAACCTCGGCAGACTCGGGTTGGGGAATATTTTTCCGATTCCCGGCGTAGCGCCCGATAAGGGCTCGATCGGCTGCTTCGGAAAAATGGCCGAACAATCAAAAGCAAAGGACAGTACCATCGGACATTGGGAAATTGCCGGAGTGATTACCTCGAAAGCGTTTCCGCTTTATCCGAACGGGTTCCCAAACGATTTGGTGGATCGATTTTGTGCCGCCGCTGGAACCGGCGGTATTCTCGGAAATAAGCCGGCTTCAGGTACCGAAATTATCAAAGAACTGGGCGAAGAACACGTTCGGACCGGTTACCCAATCGTCTACACGTCGGGCGATTCTGTTTTTCAAATTGCAGCCCACGAAGCAGTGATTTCTCTCACGCGGCTGTACGAAATCTGCAAAATCACACGCGAGCGGGTAATGGTGGATGAGCATCGTGTTGGCAGGATCATCGCGCGTCCGTTCACCGGGACGAGCGGAAACTATACCAGAACGCCGAACCGTAAGGACTTTGCCGTCGAGGCTCCAGGCGAAACAATGCTGGACGTTCTTTCAAAAAATAATGTTGATACAATCTCTATCGGAAAGATTGACGACCTCTTCAGTGGTCGAGGGCTTCGGCAACGAATTCATACAAAATCCAATGCGGAAGGGATGAAGAAGATTGTGGAAGTCGGTTCGACGATGGATGCCGGACTGTTGATGGCCAACCTTGTTGACTTCGACATGCTTTACGGTCACCGTCAAGATCCGAAAGGGTTTGCGCTTTGCCTTGAAGAGTTCGATCACAAATTGCCAGAAATCCGGCAATGCTTGGGCGAAGGAGATCTCTTGATGATCACTGGCGACCACGGAAATGACCCGACGGATGATAGTACTGACCATTCGCGTGAGTATGTGCCGATTCTCTGCTTGGCAAGAGGCGGGAAATCCGGCGTCAATCTTGGTGTCCGGAGTTCGTTTGCCGATGCGGGGAAAACGGTGGCAGATTTCTTTCACGTGAACAATGTGCTCGAAGGACAGAGTTTTCTTTCATTGGTGAATTAGCCAATTAAATGAGCAAACAAACGAGCGGCCATAATCTGCAATTTGAAACAGACTTCAATGGTGAGCGACTTGAACTTCCAGCGAACATTGTTCAAGCTCTCAAAGGTTTTCAAGCAAAAAGGATTTCGGTTCGTATTCTCGCCAAACCGATATCCGACAAACTGACAAGGCTTGAAGTCACTGAAGAAGAAATCGACCGCATTGGCGCGCTTCAGTTGGAACCGAGAGAAAACGTGGTTGAATTCCTCGCGTCCCAAGGATCCCTCCAAACCGGCACGTTTGCGAAACGTACATCCGCGTTGTGAGGGGATTGAAGATTATTGTAGATTCAGGGATTATCGCTGGCCATCTGACGAGCAAGGGCTCTCAACCAAGCGCATTGCGGTTGCTGATGAAAAGATTCTTTTGCTACACAACGGTGTTCAATGCGGTGGAATTGTTCGCTCTATGCTCTTCTGACCGTGAGTATAACGCGGTTGAAAATGTGCTCCAATCAATGAAAGTGCTCGGTCTGAATGCCAAAAGCGGCAAGGCCATTGGCTTGAGTTTTGGAGCTCATCGCCAGTCAAGCCCGATGAATTTGCTCATCGCTGGTTTGTGCCGTGAGAGCCGACTTCCGCTCGTAACAGATCGCGAGAAGGCCTTCAGGGGGATGACAGGGTTGGATGTGCGAAACGTTTCTCAAGTCTTGAAGTCTAAAGAATAGGAATCACCTATGATCCTCGGCAAAGTTGTGGGAACTGTCTGGGCGACACGGAAGGACGAGAAACTCGTTGGGATGAAACTTCAACTCGTTCGGCACGTTGACTTTGACTACAAGCTCAAAGAAGCATTCGTTGTAGCAGTCGATACTGTTCAAGCGGGTGTGGGGGATGTAGTGTTGGTAACCTCAGGAAGTTCCGCTCGTCAAACAACCGTAACGAACAACAAACCGGTCGATGCCGTAATTATTGCCGTGGTCGATAAACTCGATGTGGTGGAGCAATAATGTTCTTTGGCTCCGTTCTCGGAACAGTGTGGGCGACGCAGAAAGACGAACATTTGAAAAGCTTCAAGCTTCAGTTACTTCAACCCATCAATGCGCGAAGGGAAAACCTGGGTGCGCCCATTGTTGCCGTGGATACCATCGGCGCAGGCGTGGGAGAAACGGTCTTCTACATAACGGCACGTGAGGCTGTGATCCCACTTCCAGTTGAGATGTCGCCGGTTGATGCGAGCATCGTTGGCATTGTGGACCGGATAGATTTGCAAGCGGAATAGCATAGAAAGAGATTTGATCCAGACATGAAAATAAGCAAACAGTACACGAACAGAGAGAGCCAATCGCTCGACAAGTACCTTCAGGAGATCGGTAAAGTTGATCTGCTGACACCCGCCGAGGAGATCGACCTTGCGAAGAGGATCAAGAAAGGCGAACAGAAGGCACTCGAAAAACTGACGAAAGCAAACCTCCGCTTCGTCGTCAGCGTTGCCAAGCAGTACCAAAATCAGGGACTGTCGCTCGGCGATTTGATCAACGAAGGGAATCTCGGGCTGATCAAAGCGGCAAAGCGTTTCGACGAGACACGCGGGTTTAAGTTCATTTCCTACGCTGTCTGGTGGATTCGTCAATCCATTCTTCAAGCGCTTGCAGAACAGTCGCGCATCGTACGATTGCCACTCAACCGGGTTGGTGCGCTGAACAAGATCGGGAAAGCATTCAGCACGCTTGAGCAAGAATTCGAACGCGAACCGAGCGCGAGCGAGCTGGCGGAAGAGCTGGATATGTCGCTGTTTGAGGTGTCGGATACGCTGAAGATTTCGGGCCGTCACCTTTCTATGGATGCGCCGTTTGCGCAGGGCGAAGACAACCGCTTGCTCGACGTCATTCAAGATCATCGCCAACCCGCGCCGGATACGGGGCTGATGGAGCAATCGCTTCGAGAAGAAGTCAGCCGTGCCCTGCACACTCTCAGCGAGCGAGAGTCCCAGGTGATCAAACTCTATTTTGGGTTGGAGCAAGAGCACTCACTGACGCTCGAGGAGATTGGAGAAAAATTCAACCTTACGCGCGAACGAGTTCGGCAGATCAAGGAGAAAGCGATCCGCCGATTGCGGCACGCATCCCGCAGCAAAGCGCTGCGAGCTTACCTTGGATAATCTCACCGGTCGAGAGAGCATTAAGCCCCGCGCGTCGGGGCTTTTTTGTACTAAGGATGTCTTGGTATTCGTTACGGGGAGTCTCATCGTAGCCTCACTGGGGGTTCTTGAGGGATGCGGGGCATCGTCACCGCGGTTTGCATCAAAATCGAAAAAGGAAACGTCGGCAGCGTCGAGCCCACGAAAAGGGGAACGGTTTTCTTCCAAAGAGGTTGAAGAAGAAAAAAAAGAGAATGACAAGCCAGTCCCGGCACACGAACTGGAGAGCGTCAAAGCTGGCACGAGAGATTTTCGAACTGAAAAGAACGCCGCCATCAAGCCGATGGATAATAGCCGGATGATGCGAGAAATCTCAAAATACATGGGGGTTGCGTATGTGTATGGGGGTGCGGATGAGAACGGAATGGACTGTTCCGGTTACACCTTGACGGTATATAAGAATTCTGTTGGGAAACTGCTACCTCGCACGGCTTCGGAGCAATCGAAGCTTGGTTCCGCTGTGGAACTCAGCGGGTTGAAATTTGGCGATTTGATCTTTTTCAATACAACGGGCGAGTCGGCGTCGCACGTGGGAATTTATCTGGGCGACGATCTGTTTGCACACGCAAGCGTCTCGCAAGGTGTAACGATTTCTTCGCTCCAAAGTTCGTATTTCAAATCGCGCTATGAATCGGCAAGAAGAATAGTGCAATAATCCGTTGGACATTTGCTACTTTCTGAATATACTGCTCGCATCATTCATCGACCATGTCTCTTCTCCCCATCTACCTTTTCGGCACTTTAGCGCTTCGCAAAAAGGCAAAGCCCGTTAACGAGATCAATAATGGTGTTGTCAAACTGGTGTTGGACATGTTTGAAACCATGCATAAAGCCAATGGAATTGGTCTTGCCGCGACCCAAGTAGGTTCCACGCAGCGCGTCGTGGTGATTGATATTGCCGACGTGGAGGAGAAGGAAGGAACGGAAGAGCCACCGAATCCGCACAAAAAGACCTCGCCCGATCTTCCGCTCACCCTTACGCTGATTAACCCCGAGCTCTCGGATCCGCAGGGCTCGGGGAAAATGGAGGAGGGCTGTCTGAGCATTCCCGAGGTTCGCGATCAGGTTGAGCGTGCGGAGACAATCCGTGTAGAATTTCGCGACCTGAATGACAAAGCGCAGGAATTTGTTGCAGACGGCTTGCTCGCTCGTGTGATACTGCACGAAGTGGATCATTTGAACGGCGTCCTTTTTCTCGACCACCTTTCACCGGCGAAGCGTAAGCTGCTCAAAGGGAAGTTAAGTCGCATCAGACGGGGCGAGGTCGAAACGAGTTACCCTGTGATAAGTAAACAAGAGGAATAGCTTTTCACGATGCGGATTGTTTTTATGGGCACGCCGGCATTTGCGCTGCCGAGCTTGCGAATTCTGATCGAGCGCGGTTATGAAATCTCCGCAATCGTTACCACGCCCGACAAACCGCGCGGCAGGGGGCTGGAAGTTTCCTTCACGCCTATCAAAGAGTACGCACTTTCGAATAGCATCAGCCTTTTTCAGCCCGATCATCTCGGAGAGCCGCAGTTCATTGACACTCTCCGCTCGCTTTCACCGGATCTCATTGTGGTTGTAGCATTCCGCATTCTGCCCAAAGCAGTCTACTCGATTTCGAAGTTTGGAGCGATCAATTTGCACGCATCCCTTCTCCCAAAATATCGAGGCGCAGCGCCCATCAATTGGGCCATCATGAAGGGC
>Ga0315281_10000735_pt1 | contig 46871 bp, 50 predicted proteins | sample YL17G07_0_MG_FD_204540 | JGI IMG/M metagenome (GOLD analysis project Ga0315281, IMG submission 204540) | Sediment microbial communities from Yellowstone Lake, YNP, Wyoming, USA - YL17G07_0 | ecosystem: Environmental > Aquatic > Freshwater > Lake > Sediment | place: USA: Wyoming | collected...
GCCGCGCGCGGGTGAGGGCGGCTAGGCGAAGCGCGAAGCCGTCGCCCGCTGCTCGCGCTCGACCTCGGCGGAGACGGCACAGCCGTCGACGTGGTCGTTGACGATGCCGGCGGCGGCGAGCAAACGCACCTTGTCGGCTTCGCCGAAGGCAGCCACGGCGGCGACGTCGAAGCTCGCGAACGCCGCCCGGAAGGCCGGCCGTTTGCGCAGGATCGTGAGCCACGACAGGCCGCTCGGGAACGCCTCGAGTGTGAGCCGCTCGAACAGGCGGTCGTCATCGAGGACCGGCCGGCCCCACTCCGCGTCGTGGTAGGCGGTGTACTCGGGGGCGCCGCCGACGGTCCAGAAGCACCTCGGCCGGCCGTCGGCACCGACGCTCAGGGCGTCACTCGGCATCGCCCTTCGTGTTCAGCTTCTCCCTGGCCTTGTCGACGAGCTCGCTCGCTTCTTTGCGGGCCTTCTCGAGCAGCTCGGCCGCCTCGTGCTTGGCCTTCTCGAGCAGTTCCGCGGCCTCCTGCTTGGCCTTCTCGATGATCTCGGCTGCTTCCTTCTTGGCCTTGTCCCCCGCCGGTCTGGCCTTCCCGCCGAGCTCTCCCGCCTTCACCTTCGCTTTCTCCACGACCGGCTTGGCCTTCTCCTGCAGGTTCGCAGCCGTTCCCTTGGCCTTCGTGGCCGCGTCGTCGGCCATCTTCTTCGCCTTGTCCATGTATCCCATCGTGACCTCCCGGGTCGTACCACGATTCACAGATGCTGTCATCAGCAGTCTACCGCTGGAGGCCCCGGCTCAGTCCTCCGCCGAGGCGGCGGGGGGTCCCGCGCAGGCCTGGGCGGGGCCAGGCCGGCGGGCGTAGCCGGCCCGGCATCGCCCCGCCGCCGCTCCCGAAGCGGTCGAGGACCGCCTCGAGCAGCGGCAGGAACCTGTGCACCTGGCCGCTGCGGATCACGGCGTCCCACATGGGCTCGAGCTTCTTCCAGCCGCTCGCGTACGCCAGGTGACGGGCGTGCTCGCGGGCATCGCCGTGCGCGAACGCCGCCTTCCAGATGCTGCTCCAGCGGTAGAACTCGCGATACGCGCCCCAGTACCCGTCCTCCAGCTCGGCGGCGGTCATGCCCGCCGGCCGAAACACCGCGTGCCGGGTGTCGTAGCGGTCCCAGCCGTGGCTCGTGACGCGGCCTTCGATCGTGAGGCGCTGCTCGAGCTTCGTGCCCGGGTACGGCGTGAGGATGTGGAAGGTCGCGGTCTCGATGCCCTGGGCCACCGCCCACTCCACGGTGCGCGCGAACACCGACGGGTCGTCGTGGTCCATGCCGAATACGAAGGCCGCGTTGACCATGACGCCGAGGTCGTGGAGGCGACGGATCGCGGCCCCGTACTGCGCCTGCGGCGCGCGGGCCGCGTCTGAGGACCCGTTCACGCCGCCCAGATTCTGCGTCTTGTGCTGCGCGGCCAGATTCACCGGGTCGAGGGTCTCGAAGCCGATGAACAGGCTGCGCAGGCCGCTCTCGACGGCCTTCTCGAGCAGGCCGGGGCGCAGGACGGCCTGCACGGTGCCGGCCGCCTGCCACAGGCGGCCCATCCCCTTGAGGCCGTCGAAGAGCGCCTCGGCGAAGGGTGGGCTGCCGAACAGGTTGTCGTCGAGGAAGTAGAGGTGGCGGCCGGGGAGGCGGTCGATCTCGGCGAGCGCGTCATCGACCGCCTGCACGTAGAAGGACTTGCCGCCCTTGAAGAACGCCTCCTTGTAGCAGAAGTCGCAGAGGTGCGGGCAGCCGCGGCTGACCACCAGGGAGTTGGGTACCAGGTAGCGCTCGCGTTTGATGAGGTCGCGGCGCGCCGGCGGCAGACCGGCGAGGGTGCGGACCGTCGAACGGTACAGCGGCTTCGGCCAGCCGGCGCGGAAGTCCGCGAGGAACGCTGGCCAGGTGTCTTCGCCCGGGCCGCAGAACACGCTGTCGGCGTGCTGAGCGGCCTCCTCGGGCAGGCTCGTCGGGTGGAGTCCGCCGAGGCAGACGTAGGCGCCCTTGGCGCGGTAGTGGTCGGCGTAGCGATAGGCGCGGCGCGCCGAGGTGATGTACGCCTCGATGACGACGAGGTCGGGCTCGTCGTCGAGGCGCAGCTTCTCGACGTGTTCGTCCTGAAGGTCGATCTCGTCGTCCGGGTCGAGGTAGCCGGCCAGCGTCGCGAGGCCGAGTGGCGGGAACAGCGAGTACTTGATGGAGCGCCAGTAGACGCTGTCGGCGGCTGTCTTGGCTGGCGAGATCAGCTTCACCTTGAGCGGCCGCCCACTCGCGGCCCGGCCGCCCATCAGCCCTCGCCCTCTAGCTCCTTCGCGAAGCGGCCGAGCAGGACGTCGAGGCCGGTGGCGAAGTCGGCGGGCTGGTCCCAGATCGCCAGCTGCAGCCCCACGCGGAGCAGGTTCGGGTAGTCGGCCCAGTGGCCGGTGAGCTCGCCGACGATGGTCTCGGCCGGCACCTCGAGGCTGAGGAGCTGGGCGTAACCGAGGCCGAGGGTGAAGGCGCCGAGCAGGTGGTAGACGCGTGCCGCGGCGTCGGGCGTGAAGCCCGCCTCGAGCAGCACGCCCATCAGCTCTTCCATCCAGCGTCGCCCGCTGGGCGTGCGCAGCACCCCCGTGGTGATGAGCGGCAGAGCGCGGGGGTGCGCCTGCACAAGCTCGTAGAGCCCGACGAACAGCAGGCGCGTGCGCTCCCGCCACGGGCCGGCGGCGCGCTGGTCGCCGAGCGCCGCCGCGGCGATGCTCTCGGCCACCTCGCCGAGGATCGCCTCTTTGTTGGGGAAGTGGTGGTAGAGGCTCATGGGCTGCACGCCGGCGGCCGCGGCGAGGCGGCGCATGTTGAGGGCGGCGAGCCCTTCCGTGTCGATGATGTCGAGCGCCAGCTCGACGATACGCAGCCGCGTCAGAGGCTCTCGCGTGATGGTCATCCTGCCTCCCCATGAGTCCGTACAAAGTAAGGCGTACAAAGTACGGTACCAGAAGGCCGGGGCAGCGTCAATGCCACAAGACCGGGGTCGCGAGAGGGAGAGGGAGAGGCGGTCAGCCGAGGCGGGCGACGCGCTCGCCGCGCACGCTCCGCCGCGCAGCGGCGGAGGCCTCGGCGAGCGCATCTGGTTCCTCGGCCACCAGGCCGACGCGAGCGCAAGCCCGGCCCGTCGGCGTCTCGCCCTCGTGCGGCTTCGGCCAGGCACGGGCGGTCGCCTCGACGCCGCCGCGGCCGCCGCCGGCGAAGGCCTTCGCCAGCTCGGCGGCCACCCCGGCGTCGAGGCTGGCGACCGCGAACTCGGCCGCCGCCAGCGCGTAGCCATTGCCGTTGAAGCTCAGCGAGACGCCGCCCCAGGCCTTGACGGCCGCGAGCGGCGGCGCGTCGGTGATCGAGTCGCCGACGTACATCACGCCAGCGCCCTCGACGCCCTCCGCGGCGACGATCTCCTCGAGGGCGGCGAGCTTCATGCCGCCGCCCACCGGGTGCACGGCGGCCACCAGCGCGCCGCTCACGCGGCCGTCCATCTGCGTCCAGAACAGGTCGTCGAGCCGCGCTACCGTCGCGGCGTCGGCGGGCGAGAGGCGGTCGGCAGAGCGCGCCTCGCGCGGGATCTCGATGAGGCCACGCTCCATCACGCGAGCGGCTTCGTCGCGCAGCCATGCCTTCTCGTCCTCAGGCATCAGCCAGGCGTCCAGGCTCAACTCCGTGCAGCGCACGTTCGCCAAGGGGAATCCGGAGAGCTCGCAGAGCGCCTTGAGGTAGGGCGTGTAGGAGGTCGAGATGATAAAGGTCGGCAGAAGCGCGGCGAGCTCGGCCAGCATCCGAAGCGCCCCGGGCACCAGCAGCACGCCCTCCGCGCTGAAAGCCTCGACCGCGGCGTCGCCGACCTCGAAGGCCTTGAGAAACGGCGGCAGCAGCCGCAAGGTGTCGCCGGCGTTGTAGCCGGGCCTGCGGATCACGTCGGCGAGGAAGTCGTCGTACTTGCTCAGGCGCGCGAAGAACTCGGCGCCGTTCGGGAGGAAGTGCTCGGCGATCTCCTGGGCGTTGTCGTTCCGGGTGAGCGGGCCCTCGCAGTCGGTCACGTAGATGCGGCGCGGCGCCCGCCCGGTGCCGACCGCGCCGCCGGCGGCAGGGCCCGGAACCCCCGCGCTCATCGCGTCGCGACCTCCGCCTCGACCAGCTCGGTGAGGTCGAGAGGCAGCCGTGTGGACTCCGCGAACACGGCCCCCGCGGCCGTGTTGAGCTGGCCTTGCGCGAACTGGCAGAGCGTCTGGTACAGCAGGGGGATCTCGCGGACCTCGCCGCGCCTGCGGATCTCGGCGAACAGCGGCTCGCTCTCGCCCTCGGCGGCGGCGATCTCGGCGACGCTCATCGTCTTGCGCTTCTCGCGGAGCTGGGCCCAGAGGGGCGCCCAGTCGTCACCGGTCAAGCGAAAGCGAAAGGAGCTCACCACGGGGCCACGGTCGAGCTGAGCGGTGGCCAGGTGGATCATGGCGCCCGTGTCGGTGGCCTCCTCTTCGAGCAGCCGCCAGATCACCTCCTGCCACGTGCCCGTGGGGCCGCCGGGGAGGGCCGGATGCAAGTTGAGGAGGGCGTACCGGCGGCACATGGCCGGGCTGACGATGAGCATGTACCCGGCCATGACGAGCACGCCGAGCCGATACGGCACGAGCAGGTCCATCACGCCGCGGTGGTACTCGTCGCGCCACGTCGTCCGGTCGACGCCGAGCCCCCGCGCCGCCTTCCGGCTCGCGGCGCTCGACAGCGCGACCATGGGGAGGTCGAGGCGCTCGACCAGCTCGATGAAGCGGTCGCTCTCGGGCGCCTCACCCGGCTCGCGGTCGCAGAAAACGGCGGCGATGTCGAGGGCGATGTCGTCCTGCTGAGCGCGAGCGACGACGTCGGCGAGGAGGTTGCAGGCCGCCTGGTCGCGGCCGGTGGACAGCCAGCCGATCCTCACGCTCCGCCCCCGCGCGCCGCGCCTTCGTTGTCGCCGCGCTCCTCCGCGAGCCGCGCCTGCCAAGCCTCGGCGTCGGGGTACGTGCTGCGCCCGACGCTGGAGATGCCGCGGCTGGCGGCCCACGCAGCAAGGCGGCCGGCGCTCGCGAGACCGACCTGCTCGATCATGCCGGCGAAGAAGCCGGCGGCGAAGAGGTCGCCGGCGCCGGTCACGTCGACGACCTCGGCGGGCAGCGGCGGCACGTAGAGGTCCACGCGCCGGCCGACGAGCCTGGCCCCGCGGCCGCCCATCTTGCAGACCACGAGGCCGACCCCTGCGTTGAGCAGAAAGTCGAGGGACTCCGGGAGCGAGAGGCCGCAGAGCATCTCGAGCTCCTTCTCGGTGGCGAGCAGGTAGGCGCAGCGGTCAAGGATCGGCAGAAAGCGCTTGACGCCCTTGCGGGCGTAGATCTCGCCGGGGTCGAAGGTGATCTCGGTCTCCGCGGGGAGCCGCTCGAGCAGCGCCAGCTGCGCCGCGAGCGGCCCGTCGCCGACGAAGCTGGTGAAGTGGGCGAACCGCGCCTTCGGGGCGCGCCGGGGAAGGTCGTCCGGGGCGAAGGCGTCGTTGGCGGCGGGCCACACAAGGTTGCGACGCTCGCCGTTCTCGTCGAGGAGCACGTACACGCGGCCCGTATCGCCGTCGCGCGCCACCAGGCGCGCCTCCGCTGGGGCAAGCCCCTTGAGGAGGTAGAGGCCGTCGTCGTCGGCGCCCACGCGTCCGACCACGGCGGTCCGGTAGCCCAGGCGCGCGAGTGCGTGGGCCGTGTTGGCGGCCTGCCCGCCGCCGGAGCGCGTCGGCGGGACGTGCGCGAGCGCTTCGTCCACGGCGCGGCGCACGTTGGCCTCCATGAGTTGCTCGCTGCCGGGCGGACCGAGCTCGTCCCAGAGCGCGAAGGAGCGCGGCAGCCGGTAGACCAGATCGACGTTTAGGGCGCCGCAGCCGATGAGGTCGAGCGACCTCACAGCCTGAGCTCGCCCCGAAAGCGCACGGGCGTGCCGTCGCCGCGCGGCTTCACTTCGCCGACCACGTATGCTTCCAGGTCGCTCTTCTTGACGATGGCCAGGTTCTTCTCGACGTGGGCGGGGTCCATCGCCACGACCATGCCGAGCCCGCAGTTGAACGTGTTCAGCATCTCCGCCGGCCTGACGCCCAGAGAGTGCAGCCAGCTGAACACCGGGCCGGCGTCCCAGGCGCCGAGGTCGATCTCCGCCGTCAGGCCGTCCGGCACGGCGCGCCCGACGTTGTCGGGGAAGCCGCCGCCGGTGATGTGAGCGGCGGCGTGCACGCCGCCGGCGTGCCCCAGATCGTGCAGCACGGGGCTGTAGATCGTGGTGGGCACCAGCAGGACTTCGCCGACGGAGGCCTTGGGGCCGGCGTGCATGCAGAAGGCGCCGCCCTCGCTGAGGAACTTGCTGTGCACGTCGATGGCATGCTCCCTGAGCAGATGGCGCACGAGGCTGAAGCCGTTGGAGTGCAGACCGCTCGAACAGATGCCGACGAGGACGTCGCCGTCCGCGACGAGGTGCGGTCCCCACAGCTCGTCGCGCTCCGCGAGGCCCACGGCGAAGCCGGCCATGTCGAAGTCGCCGCCCGGGAACTGCCCCGGGTGCTCCGCCGTCTCGCCGCCGAGCAGCACGCACTGCGCCAGCTGACAGCCCTCGTCCACGCCGGCGACGATCTCGGCGACCTCCTCGGGCACGACCTTGCCGACCACCAGGTAGTCGAGGAAGAACAGCGGGACGGCCCCGCACGCCGACACGTCGTTGACACTCATGGCCACCAGGTCGATGCCGATGGTGCCGAGCTTTCCCATGGTGCGGGCCAGCTCGATCTTGGTGCCCACGCCGTCGGTGCCGGCCACCAGCACCGGGTCCTTGAGCTTCGGCAGCCGCATCGCTCCGCCGAAGCCGCCGAGCCCGCCGAGCACCAACGGGTGCTGCGTGCTCTTGAGCCGCTGCTTCATGAGGTCGACGGCGCGGTTGCCCGCTGCGACGTCGACGCCCGCCTCCTTGTACGTGAACCCCTGGTCGTCGGCCATCGTGCTCCCCGGTCGGTGTCACCGTGCCAGTCTACGTCGCACCTCGCCTCCGCCGCCAGCACTCCTGATGCGGAGCGCCGCCGACGACCTGCGGCGCGCCGGGGCGCCGACGCACGGCGGGATCGCACGCGTCCATAGTTGAATCCTCAGATCCGTCTGAGATACTGCGCATGATAAGCGTCGGTGCGAGGCACCGGCGGATGGCGTGTGAAACGGGGCGAACTGAGCCACACAGTCCTCTTTAGCCTGCGTCCCCGGCTAGCGGGCCGGGCGCGACGCCATGTCGACGGTCCTGCGTCGGGGCTTCACGCGTTCGTCCGCCGCCTATGCGCGGCGTTGGCGTGCGCCGGTCTTCTCGCCCTCGTCGTCGCCGCGCCCGCCGTGGGCCTCCGGCGCGGCGGCGAGACCGCGCCCCTGTACGACCGCACCTTCAAGTGCGATCGGCTCGAGCGGCTCTCCGAGCCCCCCGAGCTGGTCGTCCTGGGCGGATCGAGGGCGCAGCGCTTCGAGCCCTCGCAGATCGAGCGCCTCACCGGCCTCCCGGCCTTCAACTTCGCGGTGCAGAACTCGCGCCCCGAGGATGCCTACGCTATCGCGCGCTACCTCTTCTGGCGCGCCCCCGACGTCAAGCTGCGCTGCATCTGGGCCGTGCAGGTCACGACGCTCAGCGACGCGCCGCTGCACCCCGGGTTGCTGGCCGAAGAGCGCCTCACGCAGTTCCTGCCCGACGACCTCATCGCGGAGCAGCGCGCGGCGGGTGCCCGGGTGGCCGCCCACGAAGTGCGGTGGAGCGACGAGTACAGCCCGCGAGGCGCCCTGTTCCGCAACGGCTACGACCGCATCGAGGCGCGGGGGATCGGTTTCGACGCGGTCATGCAGACCTACCTCAGACGGATGCTGCCCAGGGCGGCGGCGTCTCTGCACGAGCAACGGCGCTCAAAGCTGTACTTCGAGAAGACCCTCCGCCTGTTCAACCTGCACGGCGTGGAGCCCGTCCTCGTCATCATGCCGTATCACCCCGAGGCCCTCGCCGCCTTCCGCGCCGTGGGCTGGCAGGACAAGCTCGACGCCCTGCACGCGTATCTGCGGAGCCTGCAGGGCCGCTACGCCTTCCGCCTGCTCGACTACACCGAGATCGCGTCGTTCGGCGGGAGCGCCGACGGCTTCTACGATGGAGCTCACGTCAAGCGGGAGAACGTGCGCCGCATCGTCAGGCAGATCATCGCCGACCTGCCGGGCGCCTTTCGCTGACACGGGCGCCGCGCCGCGTGGTGCCCGCCGGCTCGGCTCAGGGATCGCAGGCCGCGGCCGCGCCCTTCTCGAAGCGCATCTTGCACATCGCGTACTCCTCGGGCACGGCGATGGGGTAATCGCCGTCGAAGCAGGCGCGGCAGAACTGGCTCTTGGCCAGGCCCGTGCTGTGCTGCAGGCCCTCGAGCGTGAGGTAGTGCAGGCTGGTGGCGCCGACCTTGGCGCGGATCTCGTCGACGCTCAGCTTGGCCGCGATCAGCTCGGCGCGTGTGGCCATGTCGATGCCGTAGTAGCAGGGATACTGGATCGGCGGCGAGCTGATGCGCAGGTGGACTTCTTTCGCCCCCGCGCTGAACAGCATGTCGACGAGCTTGCTTGTGGTGTTGCCGCGCACGATGGAGTCGTCGACCACGACCAGGCGCTTGCCACGGATGATGGCGCTCAGCGGATTGAGCTTCATGCGGATGCCCACCTGGCGCAGCTGGTCGTCGGGCTGGATGAAGGTGCGGTGCACGTAGCGGTTCTTGATGAGGCCCTCGGCGTAGGGGATGCCGGAGGCTGAGGCGTAGCCGATGGCGGCCGGCATGCCCGTGTCGGGCACGGGGATGACGAGGTCGGCCTCGACCGGCGCCTCCAGGGCCAGGTGCTTGCCCATCTCCTGGCGCACGAGGTGCAGGGTGCGCCCGACCATCGTGCTGTCGGGCCGGGCGAAGTAGATGAACTCGAAGATGCACAGCGCCGGGCGCGAGCCCTCGAGCTCCACGCGCGCGCTGCGTAGGCCGTGCTCCTGGTCGACGATGACGATCTCGCCGGGCTGGATCTCGCGGACGAAATCGGCGCCGATGATGTCGAGCCCGGCGGTCTCGCTGCTGATCACGGGGTGCCCCTCGTAGCTGCCCAGGCACAGCGGACGCACGCCGTAGGGGTCGCGGAAGCCGACCAGAGCGTCGCCCGACATGACCGCCGCCGAGAAAGCGCCGCGGATCTTGCTCACGGCCGTGCGCACGGCGCCGAGCAGGTCGCCCTCCGCCTCGTGCGCGATGAGCGCCGTGATCACCTCGGTGTCGGTGGAGCCGGCGAACTTGACGCCCTGGGCGATGAGCTCGTCGCGCAGCTCGGTGGTGTTCACCAGGTTGCCGTTGTGGCCCAGGGCGATCACGTCGCCGTTGCGGCTGCGCACCAGCGGCTGCGAGTTCTGCCAGTGGCTCGAGCCGGTCGTGGAGTAGCGCACGTGGCCGATGGCGTGCTGGCCGCTCAGGCTCTGGAGCATCTGCTCGTTGAAGACCTGGCTCACGAGGCCCAGATCCTTGATGACCGTGATCTGGCCGTCGTCGCTCACGGCGATGCCGGCGCTCTCCTGGCCGCGGTGCTGCAGGGCGTAGAGGCCGAAGAACGCCAGGCGCGCGACGTCGCGCCCCGGCGCATGGATGCCGAAGACGCCACAGCTGTCATGGAGTCGATCGTCGTACACGGCGCTCGTCCGGTAGATCGTCAGGCGAGCCGCTGCGGCAGCGACTCGTAAGCAGAATGGAGCTCGCCCACCGGGACGGTGAAGAGCTCCTTGCCCTCCATGGTACACCTCAGGTTCGCGCCGGTCACGCGGCCGAGGACGCGATGCGGCAGCCCGCCGAGCACCTCGTCCAGGGGCCCGAGCAGTTCGGGCGCGACGCTGACGACCACGCGGGTCGGAGCCTCGCCGAAGAGGGCGAGGTCTGGCCGCCCGGCGGCGCCGGCGACCGCGGCGGCGGAGCCGAGGTCCACGTCGGCGCCGAGCCAGCGGCCGTGCCGGCCGCTCCGCGGCGCCTCTGGGTCTGCGAACTGCGCCCCGCCGGTGCTGCCGCCGGCGATGCAGCACTCGGCCAGCGCCACGGCCAGACCGCCCTCGGCGCAGTCGTGGGCGCTCCTCAGCAGGCGCGCCTCGATGGCCGCGCGAAGCTTGTTCTGCAGCTCGACCTCGAGCTGCAGGTCGACGTCGGGCACGCGGCCCTCGACCTTGCCGTAGGCGACTTTCTGATACTCGCTGCCGTCCATCCAGCCGGCCTGTGCGCCGAGCAGCACGATCACGTCGCCCTCGTCCTTGAAGGCGTCGTCGATGTGGACGCTGACGTCGTCGTACACGCCCAGCATGCCGATGATCGGCGTGGGGTAGATGGCCTGGCCGAAGCTCTCGTTGTAGAAGCTCACGTTGCCGCTCACGACCGGCGTGTCGAGCGCCTCGCAGGCCTGGGCGATGCCTTCGACGGCCTGCTCGAACTGCCAGTAGATCTCGCCCTTCTCGGGGTTGCCGAAGTTGAGGCAGTCGGTGACCGCCACCGGCAGGGCGCCGGCGCAGGCCAGGTTGCGGGCCGCCTCGGCGACCGCCGCCTTGGCGCCTCGATAGGGATCGAGGTAGCAGTGGCGGCCGTTGCAGTCGTTGCTGAAGGCGATGCCGCGCTCGGTATCCTTGATGCGCAGCACAGCCGCGTCGGAGCCTGGAATCTGCATGGTGTTGGCCTGCACGATGTAGTCGTACTGCTCCCAGGCCCAGCGCTTGCTGGCGATGTTGGGCGCGGCGAGCAGCTGCGTGAGCGCCGCGCCCAGGTCGGCGGGGCGCGGGTACGCCGCGTCGTTCACGGCGACGGGCTCGTCGACGATGTAGCCCGGCTTCACGGAGGGCGTGCGGATCACGGGGCTCTCGTCTGCCAGACGCCGCGCGGGGATGTTGGCGACGCGTTCGCCGTGCCACCAGATGCGCAGCATCTTGCTGTCCGTGACCGCGCCGATCACGGTGCAGTCGAGGTCCCAGCGCTCGCAGACCTCGCGCACGTCGGCGATCTGCTCGGCGGTGACGATCGCCAGCATGCGCTCCTGGCTCTCGCTGATCATGATCTCCCAGGGCTCCATGTCGGCCTCGCGCAGGGGCACGCGGTCGGCGTGGATGTCGAGGCCGACGAAGCCCTTGCTCGACATCTCGCTGCTCGAGCTGGTGAGGCCGGCGGCGCCGAGGTCCTGCATGCTCACCACGAGCTTGCGGTGGATGAGCTCGAGGCAGGCTTCGATGAGCTTCTTCTCGGTGAAGGGGTCGCCGACCTGGACGCTGGGGCGCTTCTCCTCGAGGGTCTCGTCGAACTCCTGGCTGGCGAGCACGCTGGCGCCGCCGATGCCGTCGCGGCCGGTCTTGGAGCCGATGAGCACGACGTGGTTGCCCACGCCGCTGGCGATGGCGCGCACGATGCCGTCGGTGCGGATCATGCCGGCGCTCATGGCGTTGACCAGGCAGTTGCCCTCGTAGCTGGGCTCGAAGTAGATCTCGCCGCCGATGGTGGGGATGCCGAGGCAGTTGCCGTAGTGCGCGATGCCGCCGATGACGCCATCGAGCAGAAAGCGCTGGCGCGGCTCGGTGAGCTCGCCGAAGCGCAGCGAGTCCATGCTGACGCAGGGCCGAGCGCCCATCGTGAAGATGTCGCGCACGATGCCGCCGACGCCGGTGGCGGCGCCCTGGAAGGGTTCGACCGCCGACGGGTGGTTGTGGCTCTCGACCTTCATGGCCACGGCCCAGCCGTCGCCGACGTCGATGATGCCGGCGTTCTCGCCGGGGCCCTGCAGGATGCGCGGCCCGATGGTGGGGAAGCGGCCGAGCACAGGCCGCGAGTGCTTGTAGCTGCAGTGCTCGCTCCACATCAGCGAGTAGATGGCGAGCTCGACGTACGTCGGCTCGCCCCCCTGGATCGCGCAGATGTGCGCGTACTCGTCCGCGGTGAGGCCGAGCTTGACGGCGGCCTCGAGGGTCGCGCGCCGGCTCATGACGTCACCTCCGCGGGGCGCAGCACGGTGTCGATGATCGACTGGAACAGCTGGCGCCCGTCGGCGCCGCCGGCCAGATGGGCCTCCACGGAGTTCTCCGGGTGCGGCATCATGCCGAAGACGTTGCGCGCCTCGTTGCAGACGCCGGCGATGTCGTCGAGGGCGCCGTTGGGGTTGGCGCCTGCGGCCTGTTTGCCGGCGGCGTCGGCGTAGCGCAGCACGATCTGGTCAGCGGCCTGCATACGCGACAACGTCTCGGGGTCGACCGTGTAGTTGCCCTCGTTGTGCTTGACGACGATGCGCAGCACCTCGCCGGCTGCGCAGGCGCTGGTGAACGGCGTGTCCGTGGTCTCGACGCGCAGGTTGACGTAACGGCAGACGAACTTGAGCCCGGTGTTGCGGATGAGGCCGCCGGGCAGGAGGCCGGCCTCGACCAGAGTCTGGAACCCGTTGCAGATGCCCATCACGAGGCCGCCGCTCGCGGCGAAGTCGATGACCGCCTGCATGATGGGGCTGAAACGCGCGATGGCGCCGCAGCGCAGGTAGTCGCCGTAGCTGAAGCCGCCGGGCAGGATGACGGCCTGGACGCCCTTGAGGTCGGTGTCCTTGTGCCACAGGTACTGCACGCTGGTACCGGGAAAGGTGGAGACGGCGTGGTAGGCGTCGGCGTCGCAGTTGCTCCCGGGGAACACGACGACGCCGAAGCGCACGGGCGCGGCGCTCATCCCTCAGCCCTCGCTGATCGCGAAGGTGTAGTCCTCGATGATCGGGTTGGCGAGCAGCCTGCGGCACATGTCGTCGACCTGCGCGTGGGCGGCTGCGGTGGTGAGATCGTCACCGCTGATGGTGAGGTCGATGATCTTGCCGATCTGGACGCCGCTCACCCCGCTGAACCCGAGGTTGGGGAGCGAGCGCTCGACGGCGGCCCCTTGGGGGTCGAGGATGCCCTTCTTGGGCGTGACGTACACACGGACGTTCATCGGCTCACCTGCCCGGAGAGGGAGTGCTGGGGACGACTCTGAGTCTATCGCAGATGGGACACGGAGGAACGCGGGCCGCGACGCCGGCGGCGTCGCGGCCCGCGCCGCGAAAGACACGTGTTCAGGCGGCCTTGCTCTGCGCTTCGGCCGCTTTGCCGGCCAGGTACGCGCCCATCTCGTCGGCCTGCTTCTTGAAGTCGTCGAGGGGGATCTGCAGACCGTGCAGGTAGGCGCTGTACTTGGCGGTGTCGCCGGCAAAGCGCGCCGCCTCTTCGAGCTGGGCGTCGCTGGCGCCCATCATCTGCGCCGCCTTGCGATGGAAGTAGGTGCAGTACTGGCAGTGGGTGGCGGCCGCGACGCCGAGCCCGATGAGATGCTTCTCGCGGGTGGTCAGGGCGGAGTCGGCAAGCTGGAAGGATTTCCACTCCGCCCACTCGCGCGCGAGGGTGTCGTCGGGCATGGGCTTGAAGAAGTCGGGGATCTGCCCAAGCGTCTCGATGATGTCTCTTTCAGTGTCTGAGCGGCTCATCACGGACCTCCGTCCGGGAATGGACAACGGGATGCGAGAATAGTGCGCGGGCGCACTCTATTGTCTTTCCCCACTGATCGCCCCGCAAACCGTTCGGTGGCCGCCGCATCCGCCCCGGGGCGTGATCGGAGGTCAGCTGGCGACCCCGGCATGCCGCAGGATGAACTCGACCGTGCGCCGGTCGTAGTCCACGTGGTTCTCGACGCCGCTGATCTCGTGCCCCTCGTCGGGGTAGATGTGCGCCTCGCAGACCCGGCCGGCGGCGCGCAGCGTGTCCACGACCTTGCCTACGAGGCGCGTTGGGCAACGGGGGTCGCGAGCCGCCGCCAGGATGAGCAGCGGGGCGGTGACGCGGTCGAGATGGTTGATCGGCGAATAGTACTCGAGCCGGGCGCGATCCTTGACGAGGTCGCCGGTGTTCTCGCGGTCCCACCAGCGCAGGTCCTCGCGGACCGCGGGGTCCACTTGTGCATCGATATGGTCGAAGAACGGCACGCCGGCGACGCCGGCGGCCCAGAGCTCCGGGAACTGAGTCAGCATCTGCGCCGTGAGGTAGCCGCCGTGGCTGCGACCGGTCACCGCGATGCGGCCGGGGTCGCAGCCCATGGCGACGAGAAAGGCGTGCGCGCCGGCGCAGTCCTGCGCTTCTCCCTGACCGCAGAGATAGCGGTTGGCGAGCTGCCAGCGGCGTCCGTAGCCATCGCTGCCACGGTAGTTGGGGTGGACGACCATGAAGCCGGCGTCGAGGAAGGCCTCTCGCAGGGGGTCCCATTCGTTGGAGTGGTGCCAGGTGGGACCGCCATGGATGATGACCACGCCGGAGCCGTTGTGCTCGCGCGGCCGGAAGAACAGCGCGGGGACGTCGGCCAGCAGGTCGAGGCTGCGGTAGTGGACGTGTTCGCCGTGCGCGAAGTCGTGCCCGGCGAGATCGTCCGGAAGGCCTTGGGTGAGCCTTGTCACGCGACCATCCGCGAGGTCGATGCGGAACAGGTCACTGGGGATCCCCGGGGCGCTGAGTGCGACGATGACCGCGCCGCCGTCGGGCGTGAAGCGCGGGTGATAGTGACTTCCGGGCCCGACGCTCAGGTCGCGCAGCGCCCGCGTCCGCAGGTCCAGGTGCAGGAGCGACGTCTGACCCGCGTCGTCGCGCAGAAGGAGCAGCGCGCTGCCGTCCGGCGACCACACGGGGTGGTGGGCGTCGCGCGCGTCGCTCCAGGCCCACTCCACAGACTCGCGCACCGTATCGTAGATGCCGATCGCAGAGGCGTCGTCGACCACGCCTTGGAAGGCGATGCGCGCTCCGTCGGGCGACCAGCGCGGGAACCAGGCGAGCATGGGCTGGTCGCCGCCGATCGCCTGCGGCGTGCCCTCCCCGATGCCCATGAAGAAGACGGCGCCGTCCTGCCCGTAGGTGTCGGCGTGCCAGGCGATGCGCTTGCCGTCCGGCGACCACTGCGGTGTCCAGTCGTTGAAGGCGTGGTCGACGACGAACTTCATGCCGGCGCCGCGCGGACACGCCGCCGCCGGCATGATCGCGGCGGCGTAGCTCTGACCGTGGTCGGCGCTCAAGGCGATGCGCGTGCCGTCCGGCGAGACCTGGAGATCGGGGTTCGGGGAGAGATCGGGCGTGTCCGCGAGCAGGTTCTCCACGGTCCCGGTGGCGACTTCGTAGCGGTAGACGTCGAAGCACTCCGATCCTTTGTCGTCGCGAGAGAAGTACAGGTAGCGGCCGTCGGCGGAGTACTTGGGGCAGCCGCAGGGATCGTCGATGGAGAGGAGCCGCCGTGGGGGCGCCGCGCCGCGGCTGTCGACGGTGTACAGCTGCCAATCCCCGCCGTTCCGCCATTCGAAGGCCACCGTGTCGCCGTCGGGCGCGATAGAAAAGGGGCGATAGTCGGTGCCGACGATGGGCACCGCGGCGAGCCGTTCGATAAGGGTCTTGCCCACGGTGTCTCCTCCTGTCGCCTTCCAGCGGTCGCGTGTCGCGAGGGCAGGGCCGCGAGCGCCATGCGGCGCGCGGCCCTCGGCCTGCGCCAACGATATCGCGCCGGCCGCGGCGCCGCACGCGAACGTCACCTGCGGACGCCGCGGTGGTAGCGCGAAGTTCCACCCGTGGGTGGTTGCGCCGGGCACCCCGCCGGGCTACGCTGCCCGAGCCACGATCTCCACGCATGCCGGCGCCGCGGGCGCCCCGCACGGACTCAGGGCTCTGAGGCCCGGGCGCACTGCCGGGCCTGCAACCGCCGGAGGTGCCGTGGACGTGGACTCGCGATGGTCGTGCTGGAGGGCGGGCTCAGCCCCGGGTCTCGGTGAACCTCTTGAACTCCGCGAGGTCGCGTTCGAGGTGCGCGCCCACGGCCTCCTCGGCGCCCGCGTCACCCTTGTAGTCGACGCTCACGGTGACGCGCGTGCGACCGGCGCCGAGGTCGGCAAGCGTGACGAGGCCGCCCTTCTCGACATCATCGGCGAGCGACCACTCGATGTCCTCGGTCGAGGTCTTGTAGTGGCCGACGAGGCTGCGGAACATGAATTCCGTCCACTCGCGGTCGGCTTCGCTGATCTCAGCGTCCACGTCGATCCAGCGTTCGATGGTCGCCATGGTGCCCTCCCATGGGTGTCGTTTCTTCTCGACGGGTGTTTCTCCGCCCACGTCCCTCGTCAAACAGCGGCGGCCCGGTGCTGACGCCGCCGCCAGAAGCCCCCACCCCCATCCTCCCCATGGGGGCCGGCGGCCCGCCTCGGCGGGCCGCCGGCCGGGTCTCCCCGGCGCTCGGCGACACCATGCGGCCCGAGCGGCCGCCGGGGCGGGTGACGTACCGGGTCCCGGCGCCGGCCGGGTCGGGTGGCCTCGCGGCCGTCGTCGAACCGGATCCGCTGCTGCGTCTGCACGTCGTGGCGGCGGCGCGGCAGCTCGGCTTTGCGCCGGCCGACGCGGTGGCAGGCGGGCGCAGCGCGGGGGCCGCGATCGACGCCGTGTTCGTCGGCCTCGACACGGTAGAGGCGTGCCCGCGTTGCGGTCCCGCCGCCGGCCGGCGGCCGGCAGCCTGCGCGCCGCTGGTCGTCGGCTACGCGACGGGCGGACGAGAGCTGCTCGCCGCGCACCGGCTGCACGCCTGTTGCGATCTGGTCCTCGAGTTGCGCGCCGTTGCCGGCAGGGCGTGCTTCGTTTACCTGCCGGCCGGAGGCGCCGTGGAGCAGGCGCGACTCACGACGCGTGAGGCCGACGTGCTCGTGCTCGTCCTGGGCGGCCTGAGCACCGCGGCGCTCGCGGAACGCCTGTGCGTGTCGCCGGCGACGGCGCGCACCCACTGTCGCGCGCTCCTTCGCAAGCTCGGCGCCGCCGACCGCCGGGCGCTGCGCGCCCGGCTCCTCGGCGCCGAGTCCGGCGCGTCGGTGGCGGCGGGCCAGAGCGCCGTCGTAGGCTCACCGCAGAGGTTTGCGGAGCCCGCGGCGCGAAGTTTGCCAAGAAATCGGCCGTAGCCGCGCCCTCCCCGCTCGTCCATACTTGAGCGTACGCCGTTGGGGCCGTGGGGGAGCCCGGCCACGTCTCGGGACGATCCCGTCCGTCCGACACCACGAGAGCGCTGGAAAGTGGCATGAGTACAGTCCCGTCCGATCCCGGAGTGAGGAGCCTGAAGCGGGCGCAGGTCCGCATCGGCACGCCCATCGCTGCTATCCTGCTCATGGCCGTCCTCAACGCGGTCCTCATGGTCGGGCCGTTCCGGAATCTCGTGGTGATCGACGTGATCCTTTTCATCGCGCTCTGTTCGTGCCCCGTGCTGTACTGCGTGTCGCAGGCCATCTGCCGGGGGCCGGCCACGCCGTGGCGTCAAGCCGGCAACGAGGCGCTCGCGCCGGCCGAGGCCGAAGCGGCCGAGGACGCCGCCTGATGCAGGCCCGGGTCCAGATCCTCGCGGACGCGGAGAAGGCGCAGGTCCACGAGCGCACGCTTAGGGTGCTCGACACCGTGGGCATGCGCTGCGACACTGCCGAGGGGCGCCGGATCCTTGCCGACGCCGGCGCCCGCGTCGACGAGGCGACGCGCATGGTCCGCTTCCCGCCCGAGCTGGTCGAGCGTTCGCTGGCCCAGGCGACGAAGGAGTTCACGGTGCACGGCCGGCGGCCGGGATGGAGCTTCCCCGTCAACGGCGGCGAGTTCACGCTGCTCGCCGACGGCGGCGCCACCGCGGTCTTCGACAGCAAGACCGGCAAACGCCGGCCGGCGACGCACGCCGATTGGCTGGCCGCCACGCGCCTTCACGACGCTTTCGACGACGTGGGCTTCTACTGGTGCCCTATCGACTACGCCCTCGACTACGAGCAGCCGGGCGGCTTCGTGCGCTACTACGCAGACGTGTTCGCCACCTTCGGCAAGCACGTGCAGGATTCGTTCGGCACGCCCGCGCTGGCGCCGTGGCTCAAGGAGGTCCTCGACATCGTGTTCGGCGGCCGCGAGGCAGTGCGCGCGCAGATGCCGCTGTCGTTCCTCATCACGCCCGCCTCGCCGCTCACCATCGAGCACGACTACACGCAGACCTGGCTCGAGCTGCGCGACTACGGGCTGCCCGTGGCGATCATGCCGATGCCTCTGCAGGGCGCCACGGCGCCCGGCAGCCGGCTCGGCACCCTCCTCGCCGCCAACTGCGAGACCATCGGCACGCTGTGCCTCGTCCAGGCGGCGGCGCCTGGCACCCCGGTGATCTACGCGCCGGTGATCGCCAGCATGGACCCGCGGACGGGGCTCTACGCCGCCGGCGCCGTCGAGCACGCCGTGCTGTGCGCCGCAGGCACCGAGATGGCCCGTTACTACGGCCTGCCGGCCGAATCCTCGGGCCTCTGCACCCAGACCTACGAGCCCGACCTGCAGACCGCCTGGGAAAAGTCCAACGGGGCGCTCCTCGTCACCTTGTCCGACCCCGACGTCCTGGTCGGTCCCGGGCTCCTGGGGGGCGCGACGATCCTCTGCCTCGAGCAGATCGTCATGGACGTCGAGATGATCCGCCTCGCGCGCCAGGCGCGCACCGGCATCCCGGTGCGCGACGATCTGTGGCTCGACGAGGTCCTCGACAAGGTCGGGCCGTGCGGCTCGTTCCTCGGCGAGCGCTCGACCCGTGCCTGCGCCCGCGCCGGGGAGTGGCGGCTCAGTGACCTCGGCGTGCAGGGCAGCTGGGACGCCTGGCGGGCGGCGGGTTCGCCGAGCACGGTCGTCGCCGCCCGCGAGCGCGTCGAGGAGCTGCTGGCGGACCAGGTCTCGCTGCCGTTCAGCGACGATCAGGTGGCCGGACTGGCGGATCTGCAGCGCCGCGCCGACGCGGCGTCCTGACCTCGGCGCTTGCCCGACGCTTCACGTGCCGAGCGCGTCGAACACGAGTCCCGTGAGCAGCTTGGGGTAGAAGTACGTGGACTTCTGCGGCATCGTCTCGCCGCGATCGGCGATGGCCCGTACCTGGCCGACCAGCGTGGCGTTGAGGAACGCGCCGAGCTCGTAGCGGCCGCCCGCCAGCGCCGACAGCGCGTCGGGTACGCTGGTGGCGTAGTCCATGTGCTTCTCGGCCTGCCCCGGGTCCATGCCGAGAGCCTCTCGCAGGACGAGCTCGTGCAACACCGTCACCGCGAGATCGGCGGCGTCCGGCGAGAAGCCGGAGGCGACGAGCCGCTGCTTCGCCTCCGGTTCGCGCGACTTCACAGTGATGCACACGTCCTCGCGCGGCAGATACAGGCCGAAGACCCTGCCGGGGTCGGCCTGCTCGCCCAGACCGTCGAGCACACCGCGGCAGGCTTCAAGACCCTGGACGGGTGCGCCCACGGCCTCGAAGAACGGCCGCAGGCGTTCGAGCAGTTCGGCGAGGGGCGGCACGACGACGTCCCGCACCAGGCGATGGGTGGGGAACACGGCGAGCCCGGGATCGCTCGTGCTGCACAGGTAGACCATCAGCGTGTCGGCGCTGTGGTCCCCGGCGGCGCGTCGCTCGTCGCGGTAGGCGAGCGCCGTCTCGTAACGGTGGTGGCCGTCGGCGATGTAGAGGGGCCGCGCGCGCAGCAGCGCCGCGACGCGCGCCGCGACGGGGCCGGCGAGGGGGACGATGCGGTGCAGATTGCCGTCGCCGTCGCGGGCCTCGCGGGCGGCCGCGACCGGCGCGCCGCCCGCCGCCGCAAGCGCATCGCCGACCCCGCCGCCGTCGTCGGGGAACAGCAGGAAGATCTGGCTGAGGTCGGCGCGCGCGGCGCGGTAGAGACGCAGGCGGTCGGCCTTCGCGCCGGCATGCGTGCGTTCGTGCGGGAGGACGACGCGCTCCGCGAAGTCGGCCAGGCGGAGCCGCGCGATGAAGCCGCGGCGCGTGCGTTCGCGGCCGTCGGGGCCCCGGTAGGTCTGGTCTACGAGGTACAGGCTGGGCGTCGCCTCACGGACCAGCACGCCGTCGGCCTGCCACAGGGCGAAGGCGGCGGCGGCGCGGGCGTACGCCGCGTCGTGCGCCGCCTCGCCCGGCGCGACGGGGAGGTCGAGGTGGACGGCGTTATGCGGGCTGCGCTCCCGAAGCTCGGCGGCTTGCGCCGCCGCGATCACGTCGTACGGCGGCGCCACCACGTCATCGAGCGCGATGGACTCGTCGTAGCGGATGCCTCTGAACGGGGTGACCTCTGCCATCGTCCTCCTCGCCCTCGCGGGTCGTGCCCGGCAGGGGGCGCCACCGCGCTCACAGGTGCGGCCCAGCATACCGGGGTGTGAGCTGGGCTTACTTACTGGCGGATGATGACCGGCATCCCGATGACGACCCTCGCATACAGGTCTTCGACGTCGGGGATGTGCATGCGGATGCAGCCGTGGGACGCGTAGGTGCCGATGGAGGCGTCGTCGGGCGTGCCGTGGATGCCCACGCCAGGAGCACTGGTGCCGATCCACCGAGTCCCTAGGGGGTTCGTGGCCCCCGGAGGGATGGGCTTCGCGTCCTTGGCCCAATCCGAGTTGGGCGGAAGCCACGTGGGGTTCATCTGCATGTTGACGACGGCGTAGGTGCCGGTGGGCGTGGGGTAGGCAGGCTGTCCGACGGCGACGGGATAGCTCCGCACGAGCTTGCCGTCGCGGTAGAGGTAGAGCTGCAGGTCGCCGAGGTCGACGATGATCTGGCCGCTGAGGGCGTTCAATGCCATGCCGCCGATGAGGCCGTCGACGGGCATGCCGAACTTGGCCTGGAACGTCTTCACCCCGGTGACGGTGTGATTGTCGTAGACACCGCTCTTGGGGCCGTCGAAGACGCCGGCGGCGGCCAGCCGCTTCTGCAGATCCTTGACGTCCTTGCCGCGGGCCCCCGGCCACATCGCGGCGTTGCCGAAGTGCTCGGTGCTGTCGATGACGAACGTCTGTTTGTCGGTGACGACGTTGCCGCCCTTGTCGCTGGCCGTGATGACCATCGTGTGCTTGCCCTGGGCGAGGTTCTTGACCCTGAACACGGCGCGCGAAGGCGGGCCCTCGTACTCGCGCGCCTCGCCGTCGAGCACCAGCTCGAGCTTGGGTTCGCCGAGCTGGTCGCGGGCCTTGATGCGGATCTTGAGGCCAGAGTGTCTGACGGTCTTGTCCAGCTGCGTCGTCTTGAGCGTGGGGGGGCTGGCGTCGACGAAGACGCTCAGCTGCTTGGTGGTCGCGTTGCCCGCCCTGTCGGCGGTGGTGATGGTGACGGCCGAGCGCCCGTCGGGCAGGTTGGCGCTCACCGTGTACTTGCCCCTTGCGTCGGCTTGCCCGCTGGCCTCGACACCGCCCCCCGAGACCGTGACCGTGGAGTACGGTTCGGTGGTGCCACTGAACGTGGCCGGCGAGGTGTTGATGCGGCCTTCGTCGGCCGAGCCGGCGAGCTCGAGTGTGGGGATGCTGGTGTCGACCGTGAAGCGCCAGTCCTTGCGGACCTCGTGACGGAACAGGTTGGAGCTGGTCGCCTGGAACGAGACCGAGTGGGGACCATCGGACAGCTTGCCGGTGGTGAAGGTGAGCTTGTCGCCGCTGCGCGTGGCCTTGCCCATGACGTCGCCGCCGTCGAACGTGACGCGAACGCCCTGGAGCTTGGGCAGGCCCTTGACGTTGAGCACGACGGTGAGTGACGGACCCTTGACGTACGAATCTGGACCCGGCGTGACCGCCGCGACGCGAGGGACGGCGAGCACCTGCCAGGCGGCCACTGCCGCCAGCACGCAAACCGCCGCTACGACGAAGTACGGCCAGCGGCGGTGACGGCTGCGTTCGTGCCTGTAGACTCTGTATGCGGGCTCCGGCACTACTCCTCTTCCAAGACGATATCACTCCGATTATACCTCGGATATCGGCATTCTCCTCGCTATGCTGCAGTCGCGCTCTGGAACATCCGTCGGGCGGGCTTGGCGCGCGCGGCAGGAAAAGCCTGCGCCGCGCCTAATCTCGCCTCATGGACCGCTCCCTCGAAGAGCTGCTCGCCGACGTCGCCGCCGGCCACCTGGCCGCGTCCGACGCGGCCGACCGGCTGCGGCGCTTCGGCTACTCCGCTGTCGGCGACTACGCGCGGCTCGATGTCTCGCGGGCGGCCCGCAAGGGCGTGCCGGAGGTCGTCTATGCCGAGGGCAAGAGCGCCGAGCAGCTCATCGGCATCGTGGCGCGCTTTCTCGACCACAGCCCTCTGGTGCTCTGCAGCCGCGTCAGCGCCGAGCAGGCCGCGGCGCTCGCCGGCGGCGTGCCGGGGACAGTGGACCACGACGAGCGCAGTCGCGTGGTGGTGGTCCGCCGCGCGGACGAGCCGCCCGTGCCGGAGCGCGGCGCCGTCGGCGTCCTCGCCGCCGGCACGAGCGATCTCGGCGTCGCCGGCGAGGCGGTCGCCATGTGCGGCGCCATGGGCGTCGCCGTGGTGAGCGCCTTCGACGTGGGCGTGGCCGGTCTGCACCGTCTTGCCACGCCCCTCGACGAGATGCGCGCCGCCGGCGTGGCGGCCATCGTGGTCGCCGCCGGGATGGAGGGCGCCCTGCCTTCGGTGGTCGCCGGTCTCGTCGAGGTGCCGGTGATCGGCTTGCCGACCTCCACCGGCTACGGCCTGGGCGGCCGAGGAGAAGCCGCCCTGCTCGGCATGCTCCAAAGCTGCAGCCCGGGCCTCGTGGTCGTCAACATCGACAACGGCATCGGCGCCGGCGCGACCGCGGCTCTCATCGCCCGGCGCGCTGCCTCGTGAATGTGCTCCCGCTCATCCTTCGCGACCATCGCGAGGAGCTGTGGCGGCGCTGGGTGGACGCGCTCGCGGACGCGGTGGGCTCCGACTACCGCGAGCTCGTGGCCAGCCACCTCGGCGACCGCATGCTGCACACCCTGATCGATGACCTCGTCGCCTTCGCGGAGGCCGAGCAGTACGAGAGGCCTGCCCTGCTCAGGACTGTCGAGGAGCGCACGACGGCCGACGCGCGGCACAGGCTTTCGCTGGGCTTCACGGTCTTCGACGCGGTGGTCAGCCTGCACAGCTTGCGTGGCGCGATCAGTGACGTCCTCGTCGACGCGCTCGTGCTCGACGAGATGCCGGCCTTCGCCGACACCCTCGACCAGCTGAAGGTCCTGAACGCCTTCCTCGACCGTCTGGTGTGCGCCACGATCAGCGCCGCGTGAGGCGTCGCCGCAGCGCCGCGGGCCATCCGGCGCTCACCGACGCCGTCGGGTCAACGTGCGGGGCGCCGCAGGTGCACCGCACGCTTGCGCCCCTCCCGGGCCGCCGATAGGCTAGCCGCCATGCTGCAGCTGGCCCTGATCTTCGGCGGCCGTTCCGCCGAACACGAGATCTCCCTCGCCTCCGCGCGCTTCGTCGCCGCGATGCTCGACCGCCACAAGTACGACGTCACCCCCGTGGGCATCGCCAGGGACGGGCGCTGGCTGCAGCCCGCCGATCTCGAGGCGGCGCTGCGCGACGGGCTGGACGCCACGCCTGCCCAGGCGGTGCACCTCGTGGTCGACCCCGCTCGCCCCGGGCTCGAGCTCGCCGACGGCTCCTTCCAGCCCCTGGACTTCGCCTTCCCCATCATGCACGGCACCTTCGCCGAAGACGGCACCATCCAGGGTCTGCTCGAGATGGCCGGCCTGGCCTACGCCGGGTCCGGCGTCGCCGCCAGCGCCGTGGGCATGGACAAGGAGATGATGAAGGACGTCTTCGCGGCTCGCGGCCTGCCGCAGGTGGACTACCTTGTGCTGCGAGATGCGGCCGCCCGAGGCGCTGCCGCCGTGGCGGCCGTCGAGCAGCGTCTGCCGTACCCGGTCTTCGTGAAACCCGTCAACCTGGGCTCGAGCGTGGGCATGACCAAGGCTCACGACCGCGGCGAGCTCGGCCCCGCGCTCGAGCTCGCCGCCTCCTACGACCGCAAGGTCATCGTCGAGGCGTCGTCGGCCGGTCGCGAGATCGAGTGCGCGGTGCTCGGCAACGAGGCTCCGCGCGCCTCGGTGGCCGGGGAGGTCATCCCCGCCAACGAGTACTACGACTACGAGGCCAAGTACACGGAGGGCATGATGTCCTTCGTGATCCCCGCCGACATCGGCGCCGAGAAACAGGCCGAGGTCGGGGTACTGGCCACCACCGCCTTTGCGGCCATCGACGGCAGCGGCTTCGCGCGCTGCGACTTCTTCCTCGAGGATGACGGCCGCGTGCTCGTCAACGAGATCAACACCATTCCCGGCATGACGGCCATGAGCGGGTTCCCGCGCCTGTGGGCCGCCGCGGGCGTGGACGGTCGCGCGCTGGTCGAGGAGATCGTCCAACTCGGTCTGCGGCGGCAGGCCGCGCGCGGGCCGGTGCGCATCGACCACTGACCGACGCGTCCCGCGCGCCCCGCACGGACGCGCCGGGCGCTCTTCCTAGTCTGAGGTGCCGGTGCCGGTGGGGTTGGTCATCTGGCTCACCCACTCCTTCAGGCCGACGTAGCGCAGGAGCCTGAACGCGTACGTGTCGGCGTGCGCTTTGGCCTTCACCGTGATCACGGTACCGCCGTCGAGGCCGGTGGCGGAGGAGAAGGCGACGAGCTTCTTGTTCGCCTTGATGAGGTACTGCTGGGCGGCCAGTCTGGCGCCGCCGAGGTCCATTGTCTGCACGTACTCCGCGTGAGCGTCCACGGCCGCCCTCGTGGCATCTCCTTTCACCGACTGGTGGGCGCAGAAGACGGCGAGCCCGTCGAGCACGACGACGGCGAAGATCGTCAGACCCACGACGAGCCACACTACCTCGCGGATGAAGCCGTCCTGCCGGCGCAGACGTGCGCTCTGCATCGCGCTGCCTCCTTGCCTCTGGTCGATCTTCGCCGCCGCGACAGTCTGCCGCCTGCGCTGCCTAGTCCGGCCCGCGACGGCGCCCTTCGGGCTCGCGGGCCGCTCAATAGCGCTTCGCCGATTAGTGTACTCCAGGATCCGCGACGAGCCGGATACAGAGCAGCGCGAGGTCGTCGCCGGGCGGCCGCGCGGAGAAGGCCTCCCCGGCGGCCATGAGGCGCGCCACGACGCCGGCCGCGGGCACGTCGTGGCACGCGGCGAGCAGGCCGCCCATCTCGTCCTCGAAGAACCCTCCGCTCCCGTCGCGCAGCTCAGCGATGCCGTCGGTGAAGAGGACGACGACATCGCCGCGCCTCAGCTCGATGGTCTCCGTGGGGTAGGGGGCCAGGGCGGCGCCGAGCTCCACGCCGATGGCGGGCTCGGTGACCAGCAGCGGCCGCTCGACGCCGGCCTCGCGCACGATGAACGGTGCGGGGTGCCCGGCGCTGGCGAGCTGGAGCAGGCCGCGGCGTGTACTGAGCAACCCGAACAGCACCGTGACGAAGCGCTCTGACTCGGCGCCGAAATCGGGCTGCTCGAGCAGGCCCGTGCGCAGCTCCTGGAGTGCCTCGCCGGGGCTCGTGGGCCACGAGAGCTGGCCGCCGTGCACCGCGGCTCGCAGGATGTACTTGGTGACGAACGTCACGGCCATCGCTTCGACGCCCTTGCCGGCGACGTCGCCGATGGCGAACGCGAGGGCGCCCGGAGAGCGACTGTAGTAGTCGACGAAGTCGCCGCCGCTGAGCACGCCGGCGCTGGCCGAGCGGTACGAGAAGGCGATGTCGAGACCCTCCAGCTGCGGCGGCTCCTGCGGCAGCAGGCGACGCTGCAGACGCTCGGCTATGTCGGCGCGCGCCTCGTAGTCCGCGACGAGGAGGCGGCCGTCTGCGGCCGCCTCTCGCAGGCGCCGCGACACTATCTCGCCGAGCGCGGCCAGCAGCCGTACGTCGCGCTCCGTGAAGTCGTCGTCCCGGTCGCCTGCCGCGAGGAAGCCCTGCGCCGGGACGCCTTCGCCGCCGGGAAGCGGCACGCACGCGAAGCGCTCCATCCCGGGGACGCCGGCGATGCCGCGGGCGTCCTCTTGCGCCCCGGGGCCCCCGCCCAGCACCGGTCTCGCGGTGAGACAGACGACGCCGGGCGCGCCCTCGCCGGCGGCCCAGCGGCCGGGCGCGCGCGTCCAGCCGGCGTCGACCTCGTACCAGGCGTCGCTGGTCGCTGCCTCGCCGTCGAAACGGCCGGCCACCCCGCGGCGAGAGCCGGTGGCGCGGCAGGCCGCTTCGACGCCGGCGCGCAGCACGTCGGCTTCGCTACGCGCGCCGACGAGGGCCGTCACGTCGCCGAGCAGCACGAGGAGGGCGTCGCGGTCGCGCCCGCCCGGAGCGTCGCGGCCGTGGTGACTTGTCGCCGGCACCCTAGCGGCTCCTCGAGGCCGGGAGGAACAGCGCGATAGCCTGGACGCCGAGGGCGAGCAGCGCGATACCGATGGCGACGTCGAGACGCACGCCCACGACGTCGACGACGAAGACGAGGGCCGCCGCCCACAGGAGGGCGCCGGGGGCGACGCGCGCGAAGAAGCGTCGCCGGAAACCGAGCCAGGCGAGGCGGCGGCGCATGCCCGGGCCGCGGGCGTCGTCATCGAGGTAGCTGGACCCTCGGGTATGGAGCGCGGTGGTCAGCTCGCTGCCGTCGCTCGCGTACAGGCGGCACTGCAGCGGCAGACCGGCCTGCTGGCGCAGCACGGCGTTCTGGGCGCGGGCGAAGTACTCGACCAGCGAGAGGAAGCGGTCGTCGGCTGAGAGCTTGAGGCTCTCGAGTCGCACCTCGAGGTAGAGCCGGTCCGCGGCCGGGTCGAACTTGATCTCCGAGCGCCAGCCCCGGCTGTTGAAGAACGCGCCGAGAAACCGGTCGAGGTCGGCCGGGATGCTCTCGACGTCTGGTCTCTTCGCCATGCTCATGACCCGATTGTACCCATCGCCCCTGTCATCGGCAGCCGGCGGGAGGAGATGAAGCGGGCAGCCGTCGCGTGACCGCCTGCGGCGGCGCGGCCGGGTCCGCTACCGATACGATAGAATGCCGTATCCGACGGAGCGGGCACTCTCCGCTCGATCCAGCCGACCACAGGAGCTTACGTGAAGATCGCAGTCATCGGTCTTGGCTACGTCGGCCTGCCGCTTGCCGTGGTGTTCGCCGAGGCCGGCAGCGAAGTCGTCGGCGTCGAGGCCGTCGCCGAGCGCTGCGACGAGGTCAACGCCGGCCGCAGCTACATCCAGGACGTCACCAGCGAGGCCCTTAAGAAGATGGTCGACAAGGGCCTCATCCACGCCACCACCGACTACGCTGCCACCGAGGACTGCGACGCCGACATCATCTGCCTGCCGACGCCGCTGAGCGCCAATCGCGAGCCCGACCTCACGCTGGTCAAGGACGCGACAGAGAAGCTGGCCGGGCACCTGCGGCGCGGCCAGCTCGTCACCCTCGAGAGCACCACGTATCCGGGCACCACACGCGAGGTGCTCGCGCCCATCCTGGAAGCGGGATCGGGCCTGGTCGCCGGCGTCGACTTCCACCTTGCCTTCTCGCCCGAGCGCGTCGACCCGGGGCGTACCGACTACACCACCAAGAGCACGCCCAAGGTCGTCGGCGGGCTCACTCCGGCCTGCACGGCGCGGGCCCTCGAAGTCTACGGTCCGGCTCTCGACAACGTCGTGCCGGTCAGCACCCCCGAGGTCGCCGAGATGACCAAGCTGCTCGAGAACATCTTCCGCAGCGTCAATATCGCGCTCATGAACGAGCTGGCGATGCTTTGCGACCGCATGGAGATCGACGTATGGGAGGTCATCGACGCGGCCGCCACCAAGCCGTTCGGCTTCATGAAGTTCCAGCCCGGCCCCGGCCTGGGCGGTCACTGCATCCCCATCGACCCCTTCTATCTCAGCTGGAAGGCGCGCGAGTTCGACTTCTGGACGGAGTTCATCGAGCTCGCCGGCAAGGTCAACGAGAACATGCCGTACTTCTGCGTCGAGAAGCTCCACCGCGCGCTCAACACGCGCCAGAAGAGCCTGAACGGCGCCCGGCTGCTGGTGCTCGGGGTCGCCTACAAGGCCGACATCGACGACCTCCGCGAGTCGCCGGCGCTCAAGGTCATCCGCCTGCTGCGCGCCCACGGCGCCGACGTGGACTACCACGATCCGTACTGCGCCGAGCTGCCCGAGTTCGACCTGAAGTCGGTCGATCTCGAGGAGTATCGGCGCATCGCCGGCTACGACGCCGTGGTCATCGTCACGGCGCACTCGGCGCTCGACTATCCGACCATCGTCCAGGAGGCCGACCTGGTGGTCGACTTCCGCAACGCCACGGCCGGCATCCCCAGCGCCGGCAACGTCTGGAAACTCTGACAGGGAGACACACCCGTGAGTGCTGATAAGGTCCGCGTCGGCGTGGTCGGGCTCGGCTACTGGGGCCCCAACCTCGCGCGCAACTTCGACCGCCTGCCCGGCGCCGAGCTTGCGTACTGCTGCGACCTGGACGAGGAAAACCTCGCCAAGGCGCGCAGCCTGTACCCGAACGCCGTGGTCACGGACGACTACGCCCGGCTGCTCGCCGACGAGACGCTCGACGCCATCGTCGTCGCCACGTCAGTCCCCACGCACTACGCGCTCGGCAAGAAGTCCCTCAAGGCCGGCAAGCACACCTTCATCGAGAAGCCCATCGCCCTCAAGGCGTCCGACGCCGCGGACCTTCTGGCGATCGCCGACGCCAAGGGCGTCAAGCTGATGGTCGGTCACCTGCTGGAGTACCATCCGGCGGTGCGCAAGCTCAAGGAGCTCGTCGATGAGGGCACTCTCGGCAAGGTCTATTACGTCTATGCGAACCGCCTCAACCTCGGCAAAGTCCGCACCGACGAGAACGCCCTCTGGAGCTTCGCCCCCCACGACATCTCGGTGCTCAACTTCCTCATCGGCGAGGAGCCGCAGGAGGTCAGCGCCCGCGGCGAGTGCTACCTGCAGGACGGCGTCGAGGACGTGGTGTTCGGCTACATCAAGTACCCGAGCGGCGTCGTCGGCCACCTGCACGTGAGCTGGCTCGACCCGCACAAGAGCCGCAAGATCACCGTGGTGGGCAGCGAGAAGATGGTCGTCTTCGACGACATGGAGGCCGACCGCAAGGTCACCATCTACGACAAGGGCGCCACCACGACGCGCACCAAGTTCGAGACCTACGGGGAGTTCGTCACCCTGCACTTCGGCGACATCCACATCCCCAGGATCGGCAACGAAGAGCCGCTGCGCGTCGAGGCCCAGCACTTCGTGGACTGCATCGCGAATGACGAGCCGGTGCTCAGCGACGGCCGCGATGCGCTCAACGTGGTGCGCGTGCTGGACGCCATGGAGCGCAGCCTGCGTAACGGCGGCCGGCCGGTCAAGACGTCAGACCTGGGCTGAGGGAGGTAGCGATGACGCTCAAGCCGGCCGAGCTGGGTCACAATCTGCTGCTCGGCGAGAACGTGCAGATCGGCGCGGACGTCGTCTTCGGCGCCAACGTCGTGGTGTACGGCGACACGGTGATCGGCGACGGGTGCTTCATCCAGGACAACGTCGTCCTGGGCAAGGTGCCGTCGCTGTCGCCGACGAGCACCGCCAGACGCGGCGAGCTGCCCGGGCTGGTGCTCGGCGCCGGCTGCGTGATCGGCACCGGCGCCGTGGTCTATCGCGGCACGACGCTCGGCGCCGGCTGCATCCTCGGCGACTACGCCGGCGTGCGCGAGCGCTGCACGCTCGGCGAGAGGGTCGTCATTGGCCGCAGCAGCGTGGTCGAGAACGACACGACCATCGGCGACCTCACCAAGATCCAGACCAACGTGTACATCACCGCGTACATGACGATCGAGGACCGCTGCTTCATCGCGCCGTGCGTGCAGACCACCAACGACGACTTCATGGGTCGCACCGAGAAGCGCCACAAGCTCATCAAGGGCGCGACCATCCGCCGCGGCGCCCGCATCGGCGGCGGCGTCGTGCTCTGCCCGGCCATCGAGATCGGCGAGGAAGCGTTCATCGCCGCCGGCGCCGTCGTGACCAAGGACGCGCCGGCCGGCAAAGTCCTCATGGGCGTGCCGGCGCGCGTCGTGCGCGACGTCTACCAGGACGAGCTGCTCGAGAACCAGTAAGCGGCTGAGGCCGGCGGCGGCTGGGCCCTGCGGCCCCGCCGCCCCCGTCTCGCCGCCGCCGGGCTTGCTGCCGCGCGACGATCCCGTCAGGAGCGCCCGAGGCTGGCCAGATGCGTGCTCAGCCTCGGCCCGCCTTTTGGCAATGGGGTCTGGGAGAGGACTGCGGGCCGTCGCGGAGCCGCCATGCGGGGCGAACGCGAACTTCAACGACATCGGCACCGTCACCGAGATCGTCGGGCTGGTGGTCATCGCCATCGCCCTGCACGCAGCCGTGCTCTTCGGCAACGGCGATCACCAGAGTCTCAGCGTGCTCTTCGACACCGGCGGCACCACGCCGGGCATGCCTGGAGGTGGGGTGGCGCCTTTCTCGCCTCAATGCTCACCGGCGCCTGGGTGCTGTACGGGTTCGATGCGGCGAGCGGGCTCGCCGAGGAGACGATGAACCCGACGCGCGAGGTGCCCCGCGCCATGCTGTTCGCGATCGGCATCACGGCCGTCACTAGCACCTTCTGGCTGGTCGCCATGGTCCTGGCCATCCCGCACGTCGCCAAGACGCAGGCAGAGGGCACGGGGGCATGACCGCCGGCGAAGCCGGCAAGATCCTGCCCCCGGAGGGGACTGTCAGCGGGATGTCCGCTGACGAGCCGCCGGAGAGGGAAGACGGCTTGTTCATCTGATGGCCTGAAGCGAAGACAAGTCGCCACTGGAGCGGCGGAACAGAGGTGACGGGGGCGGCGGCCGCAGGGCCGCCCCCCCGTTTGCGCGCGGGAACACTCAAAACGCAGAGAGCGATAGCAGGCGGTCAGGACATGGACGAAGACCTTGAGCAGACAGAAGATGAGCGCAGCGAGCAGACCGGCGACGGTGGACCAGAGCGGCCGTCAGCGGTGCGCTACAGCCGCAGGTGGTTCCTGGTGCTCGGCGGCGTGGCGGTGGCCGGCGTGGTCGGCGTGTTCGCCGGCCTCAAGAAGCTCGCAGGCTCAGAGCAGGGCGGCCCGCTCAGCGACATGTTCGGGCCGTTCCCCGTGCGCAGCGCCGAAGACGTGCCCGATGTGCCGGCCGCGGACTGGGTGATCACCGTTGATGGCCTCGTGGACCAGCCGCTGAAGATCGACCGCGCCACGTGGTCGTCGCTGCAGCGGCTTGACGAGACGGTCGATTTCCACTGCGTCGAGGGCTGGTCCGTGGACGACGTGCGCTGGGGTGGCGTCGCGCCGGCCCGGTTGCTCGAGAAGGCCGGCGTCAAGCCGGAGGGGAAGTTCGCGGTGTTCCACGCCTACGGCGGCACCTACCTCAGCAGCGTGCCACTCGACCTCGTCACCGCTCCGCAGACGATGCTCGCAGACACGCTGAACCTGGAGCCTCTGCCGCCGAAGCACGGAGGGCCGGTTCGCCTGGTGGTGCCGGCGCAGCTCGGCTACAAGAACGTGAAGTGGGTCGAGCGCATCGAGATCACCAAAGCGGCGCGCGCCGGCTACTGGGAGGAACGCGGCTACCCGGAGGACGCGCCGATCCGCGGATGATGAGGGCGGCGCCTCGCGGGTCGCGCTGCGTCAGACCGCGCCGGTCGCCTTGAGGTAGATCACCAGCGCCAGGATGGCTAGCAGCACGATGATGGTGATGATGCGCGTGGCGCTCCAGCGCGCCGGCTTCTCACGCGGCGCCTTCCAGCTGGGCTCGTTCTCGTGGTCGTGAAGCTGCGCCGCTGAGAGGTTCATGCGGGTGGATTGTTGGGCGCCCAGCGTGCCGCGGGTGAACTCCTCGCCGCTGGTGTCTCGGGGTGTCTTCTCGTCGTTCATGTCGCGGCCCCTCTGTTCACTCGCTCAGCCGGTCCTCGCACCACACTACGCCCGGGAACGGCCGCAGGCAGTGCGGGTGCCAGTTGGCCTGGCAGTAGGCGCCGACGCCGAGAAGGGCCACGATGTCGCCTTCCTTGAGCGGTGGCAGAGGGTACTCCGCGGCGAAGATGTCGGGCCCCTCGTTGATGTGGCTGGTGAGCGTGTAGGAGGCCGTGCGCGGCGCATCGGCCGCACGGCAGAGCACCGCCTCGACGAGCTCCTTGTAGACGAAGGCCAGGTGCATGACGTTCCAGCCGCAGGTGAGGCCGGCGAAGACGGCGCTGCCGTCGCCGGCCTTGCTCCTGTCCTCGATCGTCACCACCTCGGCGAGCAGCACGGCGGCGTTCTTGCAGAACATCTCGCCGGGTTCGCAGGCGATGGTCACGCCGAGCGGGCCCAGGTGCCGCGCCAGGATGCCGGCGTAGGCGTCGAGGTCGAGCGGCCGTTGGCCCTGCCGCATGACGGCCGCGAGGCCGCCGCCGGCGTTGACCTCACGCAGCGGGCAGCCGGCGTCGATGGCGCGTCGCGCCGCGGTGGCTGCGGCTGCGACGGCGCGCTCGAAGGCCGGCAGGTCGTCGTCCAGAAGATGATGGCTCACGTGGAAGTGCACGGTATCGACGGTGAGGTCGTAGGAGCGGGCGACGGCGATGGCCTCGTCGAGGCGCTCGGGGTAGATGCCGAACTTGGTCGGCGTGTCGCCGCTGTAGTAACTGATGCCGCTCTCGGGGCGGGCGGCGCTGACGCGGGGGTTGATGCGGATGCCCATTGTGCCCCCGCGGTTTCTCCGCCCGTACCGGTGGATCTGGCTGAGCAGGTCGAGGTTCATGTGCACGCCGTGCTCGAGCATCACGTCGAGGTCGCGGTCGCTCACGTTGGTGCCGGTGTAGCTGATCTCGGCGGCCGGGAAGCTGTGAGCGAGGCCGTACTCGACCTCGCCCGGCGAGCAGACGTCGAGACCGACGAACTCAGGGGTGCCGGGCGCGCCGAGCCCGTGGATGCGCGCCAGCACCTCGGGCTCGCGCTGGCTCTTGAGCGCCCAGCGGACCTTCCAAGGCAGTCCGGTGCGCGCCATCGCCCCCTGCAGGGCGCGCACGTTCTCCTCGATGTGGGTGAGGTCGTAGACGAACAGCGGTGTGCCGTGCTCGCGGGCCAGCGTCTCGGCGTCGCGGCCGGCGACGAGCAGGCGGCCGCTGCGGGCCTCGAGCCCCGGCCGCTGCCACCAGTCGCGTGGGTGGTCGTGAGGAGTGGACATGTCGCCTCATTTCGTCTCGCGGCGCCCTGCGGCGCCGCCGCAGAGTGTCTCGCGGCCCGGGCATTCCGCGCAAGCCGGATGCTACAGTGGGTTTGACGGCGCCGCCGTGGTGGGCAGAATCGCGCGACGGCGCCGCCCGCGCGGCGACGCGCTACACTGACGACGCGGTTCCGCGAGCGAGGAGGCCGAGCATGAAGTACGTGTGCAGCGTCTGCGACTACGTCTACGATCCCGAGGTCGGCGACCCGGACAACGGCGTCGAGCCGGGCACGGCCTGGGAAGACCTGCCCGACGACTGGGTCTGCCCCGAGTGCGGCGTGGACAAGGACGAGTTCGAGCCGGTGGAAGACTGAGAGCCGGGCCGCGGACTGCGGAGTGACGACGCGGGGGCGGGGCGCTCGCGGGGCGCCCCGCCCCCGCGGCGTTCAGGGGCTCGGGGACGGCGACGCCGCAGCGCCCGAGCCCACGGGCTTGAGCCCCTCCGCCAACGAGATCAGCTCCTGACGCGTCAGGGCCCCGGTGACGTACACGACGTGCCGCGGGTCGCTGACGAAGAGCGTCGGCCCCGTCGCGTCGTACCAGGAGTACGCGGTCGCGCCGGTGAGCGCGCCGTACTGCAGCGTCGTCGTCTCGAACGACAGCTTGTCGGACGCGATCGACAGGAGCGTGTCGCGCAGAAACGCGACCGACTTGCCTGCGGCTCTCGGCCCGAGCTGCTGTACGGTGAACCAGCTGAGCTCGCGCGTGTAGAGCTGCGCTACCTGGCGCTGTCCGGCGAGCCAGCCCCCCGGCACACTGTGCCCGTCATGGACGAGCCAGTCGCCCGGCGCCCCCATGGTGTCGGCGGTCGCGACGGCCTTGAGCGCGAAGCCGTCTGGCGCGAGGTTCGATACGAGCGGCGCGAAGCCGGCGGCGCGGCCGGCCGCCGCCGGCGACCGCTCATAGCTGAAGGTCTCATCTGTCTTCGTCGTCACCTTGCTGCCCGCGGGCACGCTGACGACGTAGGTCTCGTCCGCCGGAGGGGGCGAGCCCCAGTCGACCGTCGCCGTGAAGGTCGAGCGACCGTCAGCGTACCACACGACGATGCCGGTGAGCTGGTCGACCACGAGCGCGATGTCCTTGCCGTCGAGCGTCATGGCCGCCCGCCAGACCTTGCGCTCGCCCTCCTTGATCGGCTTGATACCGACGCTTCGATCGCGGTCCTCGACGGCGGCGCGCACGATCGCGGCCAGACCCTGGTAGTCCAGCGGGCTGCGGGTGGCGACGCGCCACACCGGCGGCCACATGCCGATAGTGCGGGTCTGCACGTCCTTGGTGCCGACGGCTGTGGAAGCCGACCCGATGGTGGTCTCGGAACGCCTTCCGGCGTCGTACCCCGACTGCGCCTCGCCGAAGGTGCCGGCTCGGGGTGCTGTGTTCTCCATCGTCATCCGGCCGCCGGCATCGCCTGATGCCACAGCCGAGAAGAAGCCCGTCTCACGTGGTACGCCGGTCGCCCCTTGAGCTTGAGACTGCCAGGTGTAGGTGCCCTGCATGCTCTGGATCTCGGGCGTCGGCACCGGCGGCGGCGACTGCAGGAAGAAGACGTAGGCCAGGGCGAAGATGATGCCCAGCGCCGTGAGTGTGGCGCCGAGACGGGGCGGCCGGCCGGACACCCGCGCGGCGCGCAGCTTGCGGCTCATGCGCTCCGGGGTACCCGTCATGGTCGGATCTGCCACGACGCGGCGAGCCTCACGACCCGCCGCGCCGGCCCCCGCCCCAGGCGAAGAACAGCGGCAGGAAGAGAAACGTGAACCCGAACTTGCGTGAGACGAACAGGGTCAGCGCCGCGATCAGCAGGCTGAGGCCGATGAGCATGAGGGTGCGCTGACTCACTCGACAAGCGTGACGGCCCGAGGGCGGCGGCGCAAGCCGCCGGGCCGCGCCCGCCGGCGCCCGGGGCGCCGGCCCCGCGGCCGCTGGCGCCGCGGCCGCCGGGTGTGTCAACGTAGCCGGTGTCCGTTCCATCAGCAAAGCGGGGAGGCAGACCGTGAAACGCAACCTGTTCGCCGGCCGCAGGCGCAGCGGCGGCATCGGCCTCGACGTGTTCACCGACGACGAAGTGCAGGACATTCATCTCGCCACCCTCGAGGTCTTGGAGCGCACCGGCGTCTGGGTCGAGATCGACGAGGCGCTCGACATCTTCAGCGACGGCGGCTGCGTCGTGGACCGCGATACGCGCATCGTGCGTATCCCGCCGCACATCGTGGAGGACGCCATTCGCAGCGCCCCCGCCAGCATCGTGCTGTGCGGCAGGGACCCGAAAAACGACATCGTCCTCGAGGCGGGTCGCGTCGGCTTCAGCAACTTCGGCGAGGGCGTCATGGTCGTCGACCCGTACAGCGGCGAGCTGCGCGCGTCGACCAAGCAGGACCTCACCGACATCGCCAAACTCGTCGACGCGCTGCCCGAGGTGGATGTGTTCGAGGTCGCCGTTGGGGCCGGCGACAGGCCGCCGGCGACGGCCTCGATCCACAACCACGAAGCGGCCATCGCCGGGCAGACCAAGCCGATCTCGGGCGGGCCGCTCGACGGGCGCGCCGTGCGCATCAGCCTGGCCATGCTCGAGGCCGTCCAGGGCAGCGCCGAGGCGGTGCGCGAGCGCCCGATGATGATCATGGGCACCTGCCCGGTGAGCCCGCTCAAGCTGGTCAGCGACTGCTGCGAGATCGTCATCGAGGCGGCGCGCGCCGGCGTGCCCAGTTGCGTGCTCAGCATGGCGATGGCCGGCGGTTCATCCCCGGTGACGCTCGCCGGCACCCTCGTGACCCACAACGCCGAGGTGCTCGCCGGCATCGTCCTCGCGCAGCTCACGGAGCGCGGCAGCAAGGTCCTCTACGGCTCGTCGACGACCGCCATGGACCTGCGGCTGGCGGCGGCCTCCGTCGGCTCGCCGGAGTGCGCCCTGATCAGCGCCGGCGTGGCCCAACTCGCCAGGCAGTACCGCCTGCCGAGCTACATCGCCGGTGCGTAGGGAGACAGTAAGCTCAGTGACGTGCAGACCGGTCACGAAAAGACACTCACGGCCTTGATGGCGGCGTTGGCAGGGACCAACCTGATCTACGGCCTGGGGATGATCGAGTCGGGCGTCACCTTCGACTACGCGCAGCTGGTCATCGACGACGAGATCGCGCGCATGGTCAAGCAGGTCGTAGGCGGCATCCAGGTGAGCGACGAGCACCTGGCGGTGGACGATATCGCCAAGGTAGGCGCGTTCGGCGACTTTCTGAGCCTCGATGCGACGATGGCGCACATGCGCGAGCAGTCGCAGCCGGCGCTTATCGACCGGCGCGTACGCGAGGACTGGGAGGAACGCGGCAGCACCGATATGTACCAGCGCGCCACGGCGCGTGCCCGCGAGATCCTCGAGACGCACGTGCCGGAGCCGCTGCCCGACGACGTGAGGCAGCGGCTTCGCGACATCGTGGACGACGCCGACCGCGAGCTGGCGGGCGCCTGAGGCGGGCCCAGAGCGCAAAGCGGGCGGGGCGGCGCTCCTGGCCGACCCGCCCGCTGTCGCTGCTATTTCGCCTCCTGGATGAAGCCCGTCCACACGAACGTGTCGCCGATCATCAGTGGCTGCGACTCCATGAAGCGCCAGAAGCCGTGGTAGGTGAGGCCTGCGTAGGCGCCCGACCCGGTGGACGTCCAGTACATGAAGTGCTCGAACCCCGGGCCGGGGCCGCGCACGTTGACGATCCCGGTGGGGCTCTCCCAGGCGCCGTCCTGATTGGTCAGGGTGCTCGAGGCGAGGTAGTCGATGCTGCCGTCGGCCCGCTGGCTGCCGATCTCCTCGGGGGAACCCACGTGCACGCCGCTCAAGCGCGGGTCCGACATGGTGAGATCGAAGGTCCAGTTCACGTTGTCGCCGAGCGTCGCGATGCCGACCACCGGCGTCCAGTTCGAAGGCGTCGAGCCCGGTCCAGGAGCCGGCGGTACCGGGCTCCCGTCGCTCGTCTCGATCCATCCCGCGCCGACGACCTGGATGTCGGGGGTGAAGCCCTCACCGGCCTCGGCAAACCAGCCGCTTTCGTGGGCGACGAGGCCGGCGTAGCCGCCGGTTCCCTTGAAGGTGCCGTAGACGTGATGCACGTCGCCGCCGGCGGCGATGCCGCCCGTCCACCTCTGCACCCAGGTGCCGCCGGCGTTGCGCAGCCGGCTCGTGCCCCACAGGACGGCGCTCATGTCGCTCTGCCGTTGATCACCGTTGATGACGACGTCGGCCCTGCCGGTCAGGCGCGGGTCGGAGCTGATGTGCCGGTACGACCAGACGGCGCGGCGCATCTGCACGACGTCGCCGACCGTCCTCGTGCTTCGGTAGGGACGCACCTTGATCAGCGACTGCGTCCAGACGATAGGGAGCATGCCGCGGAACTCGCTGACCGCCGCCGGCGTCGCCAGTGCGACCGGCGTGCCGCTGACGACCGCCGCTGGTGAGACGGACTCCGTGCTCGAACCGCCGCACGCCGACACGCCCGCTGCTCCCACAGCCGCGGCCAGCAGCAGGCACAGCGCGAACGCGAGCCTCGATCCGATCGTCGCATGACTCCTTATTGCGGCCACCCTGCACGGTGCGACCCAAGTGTCCTTCGCACGCGTGGGGCCGTTGGAGATGTCGCTTGCCATGGTCCCTCCTCCCTGTCGCCTGGGGATGCCTTCTCCCCACTCAGACAGACCTGCCAAGGGACCGGTTTCTTCGTTGTCCGTCGTTGGGGGGTGCCAGGGGCCGGCGGCGCCGGGGCTCCGGCGGATCGGCCGGTCGGGCGCCGAGGAGGTTCCTAGTCCGCCGCCGCCGCGCCGGGATTGACCTGCAACGAGTCGGCGACGGCGAGAAGCTCCTCAGCCGTGGCGCCGCCGGCGATCGTCAGCAGGACCCCGTCCTTGACGGCCCAGAGGTGAGGCGCGGAGGACTGTGTCGCCACGACGATCCATGCCCTCGTGCCCGCGAAAGCACCGGACGTGATCCTGGCCTCGGTCCGCACGAGGTCCGACCACATGGAGTCGTAGGAGTCCACGGGATCGTCCTCCGCCGAGAAGGTGGCGTCTTCGACCGTCCGCGTCGAGACCGTCAGGGCATCGAAGCCGTGCGTGTACTGCAGCGCGAAGACGTGGACTGCTCTGAACAGATGGTTGGCCGTCAGTGCACGAGGCGCGACGGCCACGTACGCCAGGTCGTAGCCTTTCGGCACGAAGCCGGGTACGAGCGGCGTGACCGCCGCGAAAGCCCGCTCGTCGTCGAGCGTCACGCGCCGGAACCCGCTGTCGACGTGTCTCGTGGTCAGCCCCTTCAGCGGCCGCAGCGTGAACACCTGCTTGGGAAGCGGCCCGTTGACGCGCGCGTTCCGGACACGTAGCTCGGCCGTGAGAATCCCGGCTTCCACCTGCTGAAAGCGGACCGGGAGCCAGGTCTGCTTGTCCACCGTGACCTTGAACACGGGCCAGTCGACGCCCTGGGCGGAGCCCGCCGGCGAGGCCACGCCGGCGCCTTTCGAGCAGACGACCGTCCAGGCCGGCCTGCCGTCGAGCACCGCCTCTTCGAGCTTGAACGCTCCGGCGGCCGTCATGGCACGCAGGGTGGCGCCGAAATCGACGCCGGTGAGGGGGCTGGCCCAACGGTCCGGCGGCCCGAGCGGGCAGTCCTTGACGACCACCAGCCCCCGACCGGGTCTGGAGTGCCGGAGGACGCCGGTAGAGGCGTCGTAGGCGCGGTCGTCCTTCACGCGCGGGCTTGTTCCCGCGTCCGCTGCCCCAGGCCGCGTCCGCTCGAACTGCGTCAGGCGGTAGCTCCCGTCCGCGCTCTGCGCGATGTGATACCGCAGCACGTCGTAGTGGTACCCGCCCTGCGCCGACCTGTTCCAGTCCGCGGCCTTCATCACCGCGTCAGCCTGCCAGGTGCGACCCGACGAGTATGCGCTGAGGGCCCGCTTGAGGACCTCGGCGGCGCTCACGCTCTCCGGGCCGGGAGCGCGCGGCAGGCCGAAGAGCACGGCCGCCGCGGCGACCGCGGCCAGCGCCGCCGCGGCGAGCGCGATACGCAGCCTTGGAGTGCCGAGGGCGGCGCGCAGACGCCGACCGAGGCCGGCTCGCGGCTGCCGCTCGGCGGCGGCCGCGGCGATCTGGAGGCGCATCTGGTCCCAGTACCCCGGCCCGTGGTCGGGCTCGGCCAGGACCTGCAGCTTCTCACCAAGTTCCGTGTCGCGGATCTCGTCCATCACTGCACCTCGAAGCTCAGCGACGCACCCAGACAGCGGCGCAGCGTCGCTCGTGCCGCGGACAGGCGCGAGGCCAGCGTGCCCATGGGCACACCGAGGATCTCGGCCGTCGTCGCGTAGTCGTAGCCATCGCGGTCGACGAGCAGGACCGCGAGTCGCTGTTCGGGTGGAAGGGTGGCGAAGGCGTCGGCCAGCGCCGCGCGCGTGGCCAGCGCCTCGGCAGGGTCGGGTTCGCAGTCCGGCGGCTCCGGGAGATCTTCCGGCGCGAGCGGGTAGAGGCGATCGGCGCGCGCGATGGCGTCACAGCACGCCCGGTACGTGATGCGGCACAGCCAGGTGCCCAGTGACGACTCGCGGCGAAAGCCGGGGAGCGAGCGGTAGACCCTCAGCGTCACTTCCTGAAGAACGTCGTCCATCAACTGGCGATCCCCGAGGACGTGAAAGGCGACGATGCGCAGGCGACGGTCGTAGTGACGCATGACGCCGATGAACGCCTCGTCGTCGCCACGCACGGCGGCGGCGAGGACGTCGGGGTCGACCTCCTCGGTCCTCTGGACGCTGGCAGACAGGGCCGTCCCTCCCTCCGGGCGCCTGACCCGCTCTCGCGCAAGCGTAGCAGGAAAGGGCGCAAGCCGGAGCGTTGCCGCAGGCCAGAAACGGGCCGTCGTGCCAAAGGCGGTGGTCGTCGCGTCCATGAAGCCGCTCCCTCCCTTCGACTTGATAGACCGGGGAGGGACGCCATTTCTTCGTTTGGATCCGCGAGAGAGGGCGGGGCGAGGAGGAGGGTTCAGCCGCGCTTCGCGGCGCCTGATACGATGCATCCGGAGGCGCCGCAGGGCCGCGGCCTGCGCCCGGCGCGCCAGCGACGCAAACGGGGTGATGCCGGTGGAAGCCAGGATCCCGACCCGCATGGGCGACGGTTTCATGGTCGAGATGACGCGCAGCGAGCTGCGCGCCGACATCGAGCAGGCGACCACGCAGGCGGCGGCCAAAGCCAAGGCGCCGCCGCTCAGCGCCGACGAGCAGGCGCACCTGCTCGACATCTACGCGTCTTCGGCGGCGTTCACCGCCGTCGACATCGGCGACCAGGTCGTGCTCAGCTGCGACGGCGGCGGCAGCAAGCTGACCGGCACCGACATGCAGGACCTCCTGGAGAGCGAGCAACGCCTGGGCCAGGACATCCTCGAGCTCTGGCACATCGAGTACAGCTACAAGGCGATCAAGACGATCCTGCCGTTCCAGCAGCAGGTGATGCAGAACGCGCAGCTGATGCTCACGGCACCGATCCAGTACGGGGCGCAGCCCAACCTCGCCTTCTACAGCAAGCCCGACGGTCCGGCCGGCAACTGGTTCGAGCTGCTTCCCAAGGGGGACATCGCCGGGGCGCGGGCGGCCATCGAAGAGGCGATGGAGTACGCGACGCAGGACTTCGTGTACGTCGCGGACGGCATGATCGAGGCCGGCGCCGACGGTGTCGACTTCGACACCACCGGCGGCGCCGGTGACGCCGACTTCTTCAGCACCCTGCGCGCCGTGAAGCACGTGCGCGAGAAGTACCCGGAGGCCGGCATCGAGGTCGGCATGGCCGGCGAGTTCGTGATCGGCGTGCACGGCGAGCTCGAGTGGGAGGGCCGGCGGCTCGCGGGCCTTTGGCCGCGCGAGCAGCTCGAGGTGTGCCAGGACGCCGGCGTCACCCTCTTCGGGCCGGCGGTGAACATCCGCACCGGCAAGAGCTGCTGCTGGAACACCGCCTACTCGCTGACCGTCATCAAGCCGTGCATGGAGGTGGCGCGCATCCCGGTGCACCCCAACGTCGGCGAAGGCGTCTGCGGCGTGCCGGTGAACGGCTATCCGCCCGAGGACGCCGCGTCGCGGGCGGCCAGGTCCTTCGTCGACATCCTGCGCTGCGACGGCTTGTAGGTGGGCTCGGGTGACTCCAGGGGAATGGACGTCACTCACGCGCTCGCCGCGGGCATGGGTGGGATCCGCACGGCCGGAGACCTGGTCGCGCGGATGCAGATGTCCCGCGGGATGCGCCTGAAGCAAGCCAAAGCGTATGTGGCCGGGAAGCTCGGCTGCACGGTCCGCGACCTCAGCGACAGCTACGCCATGGAGCAGATCCGCGGCGCGAAGGGTCTGGGCCGGATTCTCGACCACTCCAACCTGCACCCCGGAGAGCCCAACGCGATGATGGCCAAGTTCCGCATCGCCGAGCTGCTCGGCATCCGCATCAACTCGGTGGAGCGCTTCCGGGAGCTGGCGGGTCTGTAGCCGCCCTGCGCTCGAAGTACAGCAGCGCGCCGGCGACCGCGGCCGAGGCCAGGCCGATCGGCATCAGCAGCACGCCGGCGAACAGCGTGATGACCGCGCCCAGTCCCGCCTGCGTGCCCCACCCGTAGGCAGCGCCGGTGGCGTCGCGGGCCACGAGCACGATGCCGACGCCGGCCGCCGCGGTGAGCAGCCCGAGGGCGACGCCCAGCCGGCCGGGCCCGAGGGCAAGCATCAGCACGCCCATGACCGAGACGGCGAGGGCGAGGCTCAGCGCCGGGAGCCCCCACTGCGTCTCGAGCAAGCCCCGGACGGTGTCCGGGTGCATGAGGCTGTAGTTCATCAGGCCCGCCCCCTGAGTGTTGGCCCAGGGCAGGAACACGGCCACCAGGCACACGGCGCCGCCGACGACGGTGAGCACGGCGTCGCCGATCCAGTCCTTCCGGGTCAGTCGCATCCTGGGGGGCGAGAGCGCCATGGGCCCAGTATCGCCTATTGAGGCCGGCGACTGAAGGACGCAGGCTCGCCGCCGCTCTGCGAGGCTTCAGAGGGGCGCCACTCCCGCCGATAGAGGTCGTGTCGCCGTGGCGACGAAGCGGAAGAGCCAGAGGCCGCCCGGCGGCCTATGATCGAGATGGAGGCATCTGCATGAGACGCGTCGTGAGCATCGCACTGCTGGCGCTCTGCCCGCTGATGGTCGCCCTCGCGCCGACCGCCTGTGGCGCCAACGACATCGTGACGCCCACCGGCAACATCGACAAGGCCAAGGACGTGGCCGCGAAGGGCGAGATCTTGATGGTGAAGACGGGCGTCGCCGCCTACGTCGTGACCAACAGCGCGGCGCCGCCGATGGCGTCGCAGGACGTGCTCGGCGACTTCGTGGCCCCCTGGCCCAGGAACCCCTGGACCCAGGCCCCGATGGTGCCGGGCAAACAGCCCGGGGACATCGTCTACGCGCCGGGGGCCGGCGCTGACTACACGCTGGGCGTGGTGCTCGCCGACGGAAGCGTCTACAATGCGCCCTGATTAGGAGGGCGCCCCGCCCGCGCCCTCCGACTTGAGCGCCCCCCCGCCGCTTGGTACCGTAGGTCGTAGAAAGGGGACGATGTGGAGGGACTCTCTCAGGTCGGATGGCGTGCCAAGCTCGTTCTCGTGGCCCTCGGGGCCGCTTGCCTCCTGGGCGTCGCCCTGCCGGTCGTCGCCAGCGTGGGCGACGCCACTCCCACCTGGAAGCTCCACAGGTACGTCAGCCGCGGCGGGGACCGCAGCTTCAAGTGCGATGTCGCCCAGGAGATGCCCGAGGTGCCGCGAGTCGTGGTGTTCGGCGGGTCGCGTGGCCTGCGCATGGACCCGGCGACGATCAGGCGGCGCACGGGCCTCACGGCGTTCAACTTCGCCTTCCACAACGGTCGCCCCGAAGACGCCTGGGCGGTCACCGACTGGCTCATCGACAGCCATCCCGACAAGCCGCCAGCCGTGATCTGGTGCATGCAGTCCACGACGCTGATCGACATGCCGATGGCCCCCGGCCTGATCGTCGACGAGCGGCTCTCGCAGGCGTTCCCCCAGGCGCTCATCGACGCCAAGATGGACTGGGCGCTGCGGCAACCGGAGAGCAATCTCCTCTCCGGGCGTCGTTACGGCTTCGACGGGATGCTCTGGTGGAACAGCTACGACCAAAAGCGCAAGGCGGGCGTGACCCTCCAGCAGTCGCTCACGCGGTACCTCGACGCCGAGATGCTGGCCAAGGCCGGCAACGGCGAGATCCCGCACGACACCCGGGCGATGGCGTACTTCACGCGCACGCTCGGCCTGCTCAACGCCCACGACATCAAGCCGCTGATCGTCATCATGCCGTACCATCCCCGGGCGCTCAGCGCCTTCATGTCGGTGGGCTGGGGCGTCAAGCAGCGCTGGCTGCGCTCCTACCTCTCCAAGCTGCACGGCGACTACGACTTCAAGGTGCTCAACTGCCTGCAGATCGGCTCGTTCGGCGGCAGCCCGGACGGTTTCTACGACGGCGCCCACCTGACCGTGGAGAACTCGCGGCGCCTCATCCGCTACTGCATCCGCATGGCGCCGTCGTGCTTCCGCGTGCCGATACCGACGCCGAGTCCGTCGCCGAGCCCGAGCTCGAGCCCCAACGGCTCGCTCGTCCCGGCGCCGGCGTACACGCCGGTGCCCGAAGACACGAGCGTCCCGGCCGACTTCCTCGAGTAGCCGCGGGGAGGCCGGCGCCGAGGCGCCGGCCGCAGGCTCAGGCGCCGATGATCTTCTTGACCACGGAGGCGCGCTTCGCCGGACGGCCGGTGCGCGCCTCGTAGTCGTCGGCGCTGGCCATCGCCTTGAGCGACGCGTTCACCCCCAGCCAACGGAACGGCTCGGGCTCCCACGACTTGGACCGATGGTTCACCCAGGGCAGCCCCGTGAGAGCGCTCTGCTCGCCGAGGATGAGATCGCGCAGCGTGCGGCCGGCGAGGTTCGTGGTGGCCACGCCGTCGCCCACGTAGGCGCCGGCCCATGCCATGCCCGTCTCCTGGTCGAGGCCTACCGAGCAGTTCCAGTCGCGAGAAGCGGCGACCGCCCCGCCCCAGGTGTGCGTCACGCGCACGTCGCCGATCTGCGGGAAGAGGATGCGCAGGAGGTCGCGCAGATGGTCCTGCACCGCCGGCACGCGCTCGAAGGCCTCGCTGAGACGTGAATTGAAGTGGTACGGCGCGCCGCGGCCGCCGAGGGCGATGCGGCCGTCGTCGGTGTGCATGGCGTAGAAGATGAGGTGGCGGAAGTCGCCGAAGACCTCGTGGCCCGACCAGCCGACCTCGTCCCAGAAGGAGTCGGGCAGCGGTTCGGTGCCGATCATCAGCGAGTAGATCGGCACGACCTGCCGCTCGTAGCCGGGCAGCAGGGGCGTGAACGCCTCTGTGGCGCGCACGACGACCTCGGCCGAGACCACGCCAAACGGGGTCTCGGCGCGGTGCGGCGCGATGCGGGTGACGGGGGTGCGCTCGTAGATGGGCACCCCCAGCCGTTCCACGACCTCCGCGAGGCCGCGCGCCAGGCGGGCCGGGTCGACGGCGCCGCCGTGCGGCGTGTAGCCGCCGCCGAGGCAGCCGGCCACTTTGAGGCGCGTGCGCATCTCGGCGGCGCCGAGCAGGACGTAGTCGTCCTCGCCGAAGCCCCACGAGCGCTCGTACTCGAGGGCCTCTCGGGCGCGCAGGAGCTGCACCGGAGAGGTGGCGAGGTCGAGCTGACCCCCGATGTGGAAACGCGCGTCGATATGCTCCTCGGCCACGACGCGGGCGATCTCCGGCACGGTCGCGTGCAGCGCGCGCTGCTGATCAATGACGGCCTGCCGGCCGTGCGTCTTGGCGGCGCGCTCGCGCGAGCCGGGAAAGGTGGTGTGACACCAGCCGCCGTTACGCCCCGAGGCCCCAAAGCCGGCGATCTCCTTCTCGAGCACGGCCACGCGCAGCGTGGGATCGGCCTTCTTGAGGTAGTAGGCGGTCCACAGGCCGGTGAACCCGGCGCCGACCACGGCGACGTCGAGGTCGATGGGGCCGGGCAGGGAGGCTCTCGGGGCGAGCTCGCCGGGCACGCCGTCGAGCCACATGCTGCGGGAACGGTAGTCGGTCATGGCAGGCTCCTTCGGGGATGACGCAATCCTACCAAAGCCGGCGTCGTCTGAGGCCTGGTTTGCCCGGTGGTACATACCCGGCGAAAGAAGGTGATGACGATGAGTGTGACCCACTTCATCGAGGCCTACAAAGGCAGGCCGCCGTGGGACATAGGGAGGCCTCAGCCCGCGTTCGAGGCGCTTGCCGACGCCGGCGAGATCGCCGGGCCGGTGCTCGACGCCGGCTGCGGGACCGGCGAGAACGCCCTGTTCCTCGCGGCTCGTGGCTTCGAGGTCGTAGGCGTGGACGCGGTCGAGGCGGTCGTCGAAGCCGCGCGCCGCAAGGCGGTCGCGCGCGGCCTCGAGGCCGAGTCCCTCGTCCACGACGCCCTCGCCCTCGAGGGGCTCGGGCGGCGCTTCGCGACGGTCGTCGACTCCGGTCTGTTTCACACCTTCGACGACCGCGAGCGCGGCCGCTTCGTGAAGTCGCTGGCCGCGGCGCTCACGCTCGGCGGCCGCTACTACGTGCTGTGCTTCAGCGAACGCGAAGTGCGCGACGGCGGTCCGCGCCACGTCACGCAGGCCGCGCTTCGCGCCACGTTCGACCATCCGCCGTTCCGCGTGCTCTCCATCGAGGCGGCGGAGATGGCCGCCAACCTCGACGGTGGAAGCCGCAAGGCCTGGCTGGCTCGCAGCGAGCGGGTGGTGAACTCATAGTCCGGCCCGCGAGGGGGCCCTTCGGGCTCGCGGCCCGCTCAATAGGGCTGCGCCGATTAGTCCGGCCCGCGAGGGGGCCCTTCGGGCTCGCGGCCCGCTCAATAGGGCTGCGTCGATTAGTCCGGCCCGCGACGGGGCCCTTCGGGCTCGCGGACCGCTCAATAGCGCTGCGCCGATCAGTCCGGCCCGCGACGGGTCCTCAGGCTAAGGTACCAATACCAGCTTGCCGAGGGCCGGTCGCTCCACGAGGTGGCGGTGGGCCCGTGCGGCCTCCGCGAGCGGCAGCTCGCGGCTCACCACGGGCCGCAGCGCCCCGTCCCGCAGCCCGGTCCCGATGGCCGCGTGAGCCGCGGCAAGGTCCTCCGCCGTGGCGTTCGGCAGCAGCATCCCCAGCACGGCGCCTTCGGCGTTCATCAGATCGCGCGGATCGAGCTCCACGGCGCCGCGGCTGCCGACCACGACGACGCGGCCGCGAGGTGCGAGGGCGGTGAGATCGTCGCCGAGGTTGACGTTCGCGAGCAGCTCGACGATGAGGTCGAAGCCGCGGCCGCCGTTGGCCTCGCAGGCCGCCTGCAGGTGCAACGGGTCGCGATGGTCGAAGGCGCGCGCCGCGCCCTGGGCGGCGATCAGCTCGCGTCCGGCGTCGCTGCCGGCGGTGCCGACCACCGCCAGGCCGGCCGCCAGCGCGAACTGGACCGCCGCGAGGCCGACGCCGCCGCTGGCGCCGTGCACGAGCACCGTCTCGCCGGCAAGGGCCTTGGCGCGCTGGAAGAGGGCCCTGTACGCGGTCACGTAGGGCACGCCGAGAGCCGCCCCCTGAGCGAAGGACAGCTGGCCGGGCAGAGGGTGCACCTGGTCGCGCCGGCACAGGGCGTACTCGGCATAGGTGCCGCTCAGCGAG
>Ga0315281_10000736_pt1 | contig 46863 bp, 43 predicted proteins | sample YL17G07_0_MG_FD_204540 | JGI IMG/M metagenome (GOLD analysis project Ga0315281, IMG submission 204540) | Sediment microbial communities from Yellowstone Lake, YNP, Wyoming, USA - YL17G07_0 | ecosystem: Environmental > Aquatic > Freshwater > Lake > Sediment | place: USA: Wyoming | collected...
CCCCGGACCGCCCGGGATCAACCTCGGCACTGGGCCCAGCGCGGCGGCGATCCGCTGCGTCAGTGTCTCGCGCGGCAGTTCGAGCTCACCCCGGACCGCGATGGGCGCACCCTTGTACTCGCCCCACCAACCGGTGACCTGCATTCCGAGCAGCCGCGCGAGCACGACATTGTTCCCGACCTCCGGATGGCGGTCGAGCGGCAGATGCGCACCGTAGAGCGCCATGCCGGCGCGGACAAGCGCCGACACCCGCCGGTAGTGCGGCCCGGTCAGCGGTTGGAGGCCGCCCCAGAACAACCCGTGATGGACGATGAGGAGATCGGCACCCAGCGCCGCGGCGCGATCGAAAACGGCCTGGCACGCGTCCACGGCCGCCGCGATGCGCCGCACCTCCCCCGCATTCTCGACCTGCAGGCCGTTGAAGGCGAGCGCGTCATCCCCGCCCTGGCGGATCTGCAGGTATTCATCGAGATAGGCGACGAGGTCGTCGAGGCGCATCGGGATCGGTCAGCCGGGTGGAGCGGTGATGGTATCGCGCGCGAACTCGACGCGCGGCACGCGCAGGGTGCCCGCGACGATGGAGTCGCGCGCCGAGGCAATATAGTCGCGAAATGCCTCGTCAAACTCGGCCGAGGTCTTGGTCTCGACCTGGCTGATCCGCGCCCCGAGCGAAGCGCGGATGCGCAGCAGCCCCTCGTATGCGCCCGAATCCCCCCCGGCGTCGGAGATAGGTCCTGGAGCAAGGAGGGCGACCTTAGAATGAGCCATGCTCGACCCTGCGTACTGAACAGCTACACAACACTGTCGCGAAAGCGACAACACACAAGCGCCACGGTATGTTGAGCTGTCTGCTCATAGTTCAACACCGCAAGTCGTTGTGGCAGCAGTACGTCGGACGCATGCCCTGCGCTATCTGTTCACTGACTGTTGAAACGCGGCGCTAGTGGCCCTGCCCGGCGCTCGGTAGCCGTGGCGGCACTGCAACGCGCGCGACGGGAACCGACGGACGCGCCATGGCCGTCGCGCCAGAGCCCTGCTGTGCGTTCCGCGGCTGCTGCGCCGACTTGAGCTGGACCTCCGACTCGCTCATGCGAATCTGTCCGTTCAGCGAGCCGCCTTCCGACACGGAGATGCGGCGGGTCGTAATGTCACCGTTCACAACGGCCCCGGACTGGATCTCCACGCGTTCCAGGACGCGGATGCAACCGTGCACGGCGCCGCCGATCACGGCCTCGCGCGCATCGATGTCGCCATGGACCACGCCGCCCTTGGCAACGAGCACCTGGCTGCGGGACTGGACGTTTCCGTCCACGGCTCCTTCCACCTTCACCGTTCCGTTGCTCTGGATGTCGCCGATGACCGCCATCCCGACGGCGATGACAGACAGCCCCGCCGGCGGCGGCACCGGCTGCCCGGCGCTCTTGGACTTACCGAGGATGCCCACGCTAGTTGCCCTCCCTCACCATCAGGAGCGGATCGATCGAGTGGTTGGCGCGCCGCACCTCGAAGTGCAGGTGCGGGGCGGTCGACCGACCACTGTTGCCGGACAGCGCGATCACCTGGCCAGCGCGCACCGCGGCGTCCCGCCGGACGACGATCCGGGAGAGGTGCCCGTACATCGTCTCGTAGCCATCAGGGTGTTCGATCAGCACGAAGAGCCCGTAGGCCGGATCGGTGCCGGTGTCCTTCACTCGGCCGCCGCCCGAGGCGCGCACATCGGACCCGACGGGGACGGCCAAGTCGAGCCCCGCATGCGTTTCCATGCCCGGGTCGTTGAGCGCCAGCCCGCGCGTCCGGAACGATGGCACGCCGAGCGGCCAGCGATGCGGGAGCGACGGACCGGCTGCTTCCTCGGTCGCCACCGTCGCCGTTTCGCCGGACGCGGGCGCGCGCGCCTGAATGGCCGGCGCGACGTACAGCCGTTCTTCACCTGCCGCGCCGGCATCGCCGCTCGCTGGTCCGGGAAGCGGCACGCTGGCCCCGAGCATCCCGCGCATCTGTGCGTACCGCGCCTCGACCTCGTCGAGCCGCCTCGCCAGTTCGCTCACGCGCGCGTTCTCGATGCGCAGTTGCTCGACCTCGTGCTCGAGCACCGGCGTGCGCGCGGCCGCGGCGACGATCGGACCGTACAGCACGGCGAGCAGGACCAGCGTGACGACCAGCGTGATGGCCAGCACTAGCGCGACGCGCGTCGCCCAGCCGGGGAGGCGGAACTGCCGCGACGCGAGCGCGCCGTCGCGGTGCAGCATGACGGTGACGCCGCGCGTGGGCATCAGCCGTCCCACCGGCGGCCGAGCAAAAGCTCCATCAGCCGCGCCAGATCGTCGGGAGAGTAGAACCGGATGTCGAGGTGGCCCTTCCCCTTGCCGCGCAGCACGACGGCCACGTCGGTGCCGAGTTTCTTGCGCAGGACTTCCTCGATGCGGCGCGCCTCGGGGGGCTGAGCGCGACGCGCCTTCCTGGCGGTGCTGCGTCCGCTCCCTGCGGCCTCGCCGCGCGAGTGCTTCTCGGTCTCCCGGACCGACCAGCCGTGCGCGACGGCCTGGCGCGCGAGCCGCGCGATCTCGCGGACGTCACCAAGGGAGAGCAGGGCACGGGCGTGGCCGGCCGTGAGCGCCCCCTCATCGAGCAGCGACTGCACCGCCTTGGGCAGATCCAGGAGCCGCACCGCGTTCGCGATGGTCGAGCGATCGCGCCCCACGGCGTGCGCGATCTGCGCATGGCTCAGCCCGAAGTCGCGGGTGAGGCGGCTGTAACCCTCGGCCTCGTCGATAGGCGAGAGCGACGCGCGCTGGAGGTTCTCGACGAGCGCGAGCGTCAGGAGCGTCGGGTCGTCCACGTCGCGCACGACGGCGGGGACTTTCTTCCAGCCCAGCTCCCGCACCGCGCGCCAGCGGCGCTCGCCGGCGACGAGCTCGTAGCCCTCGCGCGCGCCAGGTCGCACGACCACCGGCTGGATCAGTCCGTTCGCGGCGATCGACTCCTTCAGTTCCTTGAGCGCCTCCGAATCGAATGCACGCCGAGGCTGAAACCGGTTGGGCCGGATCTCCGACACGGGTAGTTCCCGCAGCGAGCCCTCGCGCTCGGCCTCTTCGACCGTGCCCACGCCGAGCAGGGCCTCGAGCCCGCGACCCAACCGGCGCTTGCCCTCGGGCTGGCTCACGGCAGGGCCTCGAGGCTCGGGATGCGCGCGGCCTCGGCGCCGTCAGCCGCGGTCCGATTCACCGTGCGCGCTATAAGTTCTTCTGCCACACTGAGATACGTCTGTGCGCCGATCGAGCCGATGTCGTACATGAGGATCGGTTTGCCGAAGCTCGGCGCCTCCGCCAGGCGTACGTTGCGGGGGATGGCGGTCTTGAACATCCGTGCGCCGAAGTACTCCTTCGCCTCCTCCGCGACCTGCTTCGAGAGGTTGAGGCGCGCGTCGTACATGGTGAGCAGGACGCCGTCGATGGCGAGCCGGGGATTGAAGCTGCGCTGGACCAGGCGGACCGTGTTCAGCAGCTGCGAGAGGCCTTCGAGCGCGTAGTACTCGCACTGGATCGGGATGATCACGGCGTCAGCCGCCGCGAGCATGTTCAGCGTCAGCATGCCGAGCGACGGCGGGCAGTCAATAAGGACATAGTCGTAGCTGGAGCGCACGGGCTCCAGGGCGCGCCGCATCACCGATTCGCGGTGGGGCCGCGAGACCAGCTCGACTTCCGCGCCCACCAGGTCGCGCGACGCGGGCGCCACGTCCAGGAGCGGGAAGTGGATGCCGCGGCGGATCACCTCCGTCATCGGCCGGCCGTCCAGCAGCACCTCGTAGATCGTCAACCGCAACCGATCGCGCTCGATCCCGACGCCGCTGGTGGCGTTGGCTTGAGGGTCGGCGTCCACCAGGAGGGTGTGCTTCTCCGCGGCGGCGAGCGACGCGGCGAGGTTCACGGCGGAGGTCGTCTTCCCGACGCCGCCCTTCTGGTTCGCGATGGCGATGATCCGGCCCATAGGGCGGGGAATGTATCTCAAATACCTGCCTGGTGACAGGTTACGGGCGGCGGGTCACGGCCGATGCGGGGCCGGGTGACGGCGCCGGGGGCGGGGTGTGTTGCACGTGAAACAGGGTACGGGAAAGGGGGGCTTGGTCCAGGTGTTGCACGTGAAACGGGGGCCCTTCCGGACCCCCGTCGTCTGCCACTTGCCGCCCGCTGTGGAGGCGGCCCATCGGGTCTGTTCGTCTAGCTCTGCCGCGCCCACCGGATCAGCTCCTTGATGCTCGGCCGCTTCCCATACATCAGGATCCCGATCCGGTAGACTCTCGCAGCCCCCCAGACCACAAGTACCGAGGAGGCCAGGGTGATCCCCAGAGAGAGCGCGATCTGCGAGCGCAGCACGTCCGACGTCGCGACCCGGACCGGCATGATGATCGGGGCGGAGAAGGGGACGAGCGACAGGGTCCTGGCGAGGGAGCCCGTGGGGTCGGTCATGGCGCTGAAGGAGAAGATCAGCGAGAAGACCAGGAGCATCATCACCGGCTGTTGCGCCTGCTGGGCCTCGGACTCCGTATTGACGGAGGCCCCGACCACCGCAAACAGCGCTGAATACAGCAGATAGCCGAGCAGGAAGTACGCGATCGTGACCCCGAGCAGCTCGCCGCTGATGGCCGGCGGCTGGAAAGCGCTGATGGCGTCCGCCGGGACGTGGAAGCGCGTGAGGATGGCGACGCGGTTGTGCATGAACAGGTAGCCCACCGCGGTCCAGATACCGAACTGGAACAGCCCTACCGCACCCACGCCGACCACCTTGCCCATCATCAACTGGAACGGGCGCAGGCTGGAGACCAGGACCTCGATGATCCGGGTCTGCTTCTCCTCGATGACGCTCCGCATCACGTTGATGCCGTAGAGGAGGATCGTCATATAGAGCACCAAGCCGACGCCGTAGCCCAGGAAGAAGGTGGCCTCCCCCGATTCGCCGCCGGGCCCCTTCTTCGAGATGCGCTGTGTCCGGAGGTTGATCCTGGCTTGCGCCTCCTGGACCACCGACGGATCCACTCCCCGCCGGTTCAGCCGCTCGACGACCACCCCCTGACGGACCGCGGCCTCGAGGATGGCCATATCGCGCAGGGACGAGACGTTGCGCCCCCGGTACTCGGCCGTGCCGGCGTCGATCGTCGCCCCGGTCAACGCCAGGTAGCCGTCCAGCGCTTCTGACCGCACCAGTGACGCCAGGGAGTCTGTGACCCCCAACATCTGGTCCTCCGCGGCCGTGACCAGCTCGACGTTGAACCGGCTGCTGCGGCTCAAGGAGGTGCGAATCCGGTCGGCGAGCGAACCGCCGGCCGAGGTCGCGATCGCGATGTTGCTCACCTTGCCGCCCCGCGTCGCCAGCAGGCTCGGCAGAACCGCGACCGTGATCATGAACACCGGCCCCAGAACGGTAGCCACGAGGAACCACTTGCTGCGCACGCGCTCGATGAACTCGCGCCGGATAACCGCCCAGACCTTATGCATGGGCCACCTCCTGGCGCTCCGCGTCGATCGCGCCGGGGCCGGCCTTGTCGAGGAAGATGCGGTGCAGGGACGGCTCGATGCGCTCGAAGCGCCGCAGCCGGACCTGCAGCTGCATCAGCCGCTTGAGCACCTCCTGCGGGTCCGCGCCCTCCACCAGCCTCAGCTCCGCCGACATGCCGGAGTCGTCCGCAGACGCGACGAGGTCGCTGATGGCCCGCATCGCCTGGCCGGCGAGGGCGGCGTCCTCGAACGCGACGGCGACGTGGGTCCCGCCATGCTCGCGCTTGACCTCCGCAAGCCCCCCGTCCAGAACCTTGCGCCCGCGCGCGATGATGCAGACGTGGTCGCAGATCTTTTCGGCCACCTCCATCTGGTGGGTCGAGAAGATGATCGTGGTCCCCGCGCGCGCGAGCTGGACGATGATGTCCTTCAGGACCTGCGCGTTGATCGGGTCGAGGCCGGCGAAGGGCTCGTCCAGGATCAGCAGCTCGGGCTCGTGCAGCATCGTCCCGATGAACTGCACCTTCTGCTGCATGCCCTTGGAGAGCTCCTCGACCTTGCGGAGGCCCCATTCCGCCAGGCCGAGCCGCGCGAGCCACTCGTCGGCCTTGCGGGCCGCGCGGCTCCGGGCGACGCCCTTCGCCTCCGCCAGGAAGACGAGCATGTCGCGCACCTTCATCTTCTTGTAGAGGCCGCGCTCCTCCGGCAGGTAGCCGATGCGCGCGCTGTGATGGCGGCCGCCCAGATCATCCCCGAACAGGCGTACGGTGCCTTCGTCCGGGATCGTGATGTTCATGATCATTCGGATCGACGTGGTCTTGCCGGCGCCGTTCGGACCGAGGAGGCCGTAGACGGCACCCTTCGGCACGCGAAGCGAGAGGTCGGTCACGGCCACGTGGCCGGCGAAGCGCTTGCTGATGCCGCGGACTTCGAGAACGGAGTCGCTCATGGCCCCACGAGGTGGACCAGCGCGGCGCCGAACGCTTCGGCGGCTTCGGGCCCGCTGGCGGTGATGATCGTGCCGTCGCGCACGACCGGTTCCTGTACGTACGTGGCGCCGCCGCGTTTCAACTCGACGACCGCGCGCTCGGCAGGGAAGGTAGTGGCTCTTAGTCCCGACAGCACGCCGGCGCGCGCGAGGACCGGCGGCGCGAGGCAGATCGCGCCGATCGGCTTGCCCGCGGCGCGCATCGCCTGGACGAGCGCGGCGAGCGGCGCCGAGTCCCAGAGGTGCTGCGGCGCGCCGGCGCCACCCGCGATCCACAGCGCGTCGACCTCATCCGCGCGGACCTGCGCGAGCGAAACGTCGGGCGTGACCCGCGCGCCGAGCATGCCGGTGGCGACTCCCGGGCGTGTGCTCGCCACCGTGACGTGATGTCCCGCCGATTCGAGGGCGAGTTTCGGCGCCGCGAGCTCTTCGTCGCGGAACCGCTCCGGCGCAATGACACAGAGGACGCGGCGACCGGGTCCGGTCATCCGCGGAAAGCTACTCCGTCGAGACGGGCTCCGCAGCGGCAGCAAGCGCGGCGTGCAGCGTATGCCACGCGAGGTTTGCGCATTTCACCCGGGAGGGGAACTGCCTCACGCCCGCGAACGCGGCGAGTTTGCCGAGCGACATCGGGTCGGTCATCGCGTGGGCGTCGGTCACCATCGCGTGGAAGGAGTGGAAGAGCCGCTCCGCCTCGACGACGGTCTTGCCCTTCACGGCACCGGTCATGAGCGACGCCGACGACTGCGAGATCGCGCAGCCGCTCCCCTGGAACCCGATGTCGCTGATCACGTCGCCGTCGAGCTTGACGTAGAGCGTGATCTTGTCGCCGCACAGCGGGTTGTCGCCGGCCGCGGTGCGCGTGGCGTCGTCGAGGCGCTTGAAGTTGCGCGGGCTCCGGTTGTGCTCGACGATGATCTGCTGGTAGAGATCGGAGAGGTCCGTCATCGGGGGAAGATCTCGCGCACCCGGCGGACGGCGCGCGCGAGGGCGTCCACGTCGGCGCGCGTATTGTAGAATGCGAAGCTGGCGCGCGTGGTCGCCGGGATGCCGAGGAAGTCCATCACCGGCTGGGTGCAGTGGTGGCCCGTGCGCACCGCGACGCCGTCCTGGTCCACGATCGTGCCCACGTCATGCGGGTGCACGCCATCCATCGTGAACGACACGACCGGCGCCTTGTGCGCCGCCGTTCCGATCGGCGTCAGCCCCGGCACATCACAAAGTTGCTCCATCGCGTACCGCAGCAGATCGTGCTCGTGGGCGGTCACCGCGTCCCGGGGCAGGGCTTCGAGATAGTCGATCGCCGCCCCCAGCCCGATAACCCCCGCGATGTTCGGGGTGCCGGCCTCGAACTTCGCCGGGATCGGCGCGAAGGTGGTCCGCTCGAAGGTGACGGTGCGGATCATGTCGCCGCCGCCCTGGTAGGGCGGCAGTGCCTCGAGCCGGTCCGCGCGACCGTACAGCAGTCCGACGCCGGTCGGGCCGAACATCTTGTGACCCGACACCGTATAGAAGTCGCAGCCCAGCGCCTGCACGTCCACGGGCATGTGGGGGGCTGCCTGCGCGCCGTCCACGAGCACGGCGGCGCCGTGCGAGCGGGCCATCCGCACGATCTCTGCGACCGGGTTGATCGTGCCGAGGGAGTTCGAGACGTGGCAGAGCGCGACCAGCTTGGTGCGCGGACCGATGACCGTCCGCGCTTCGTCCAGCAGCAGCTCGCCCTGGCGGCTCATGGGGATCACGCGCAGCTGCGCGCCGCGCTCCTCGCAGGCGAGCTGCCACGGAACGATGTTCGAGTGGTGCTCCATCGCCGTGATCGCCACTTCGTCGCCGGGGCGCAGGCTCGACCGGCCGAAACTGGACGCCACCAGGTTGATCGCCTCGGTCGTGCCGCGGACGAACACGATCTCGCGCGACTCCCGGGCGCCGAGGAACCGCGCGGCCTTCGCGCGCACCGCCTCGTAGGCGGCGGTCGCCTGCTCACTCAGCCAGTAGACGCCGCGATGGATGTTCGCGTTCTGCTCGCGGTAGTAGCGGTCCGTGGCCTCGATGACCGCGCGCGGCTTCTGCGATGTCGCCGCGTTGTCCAGGTAGACCAGCGGCTTGCCCCGGACCGTGGTCTGCAGGATGGGGAAGTCGGCCCGCAACCGTGCGACGTCGAGGCGCAGCGCGTCCGTCTGGGGCGGGACGGTGGTCCCCGCCGGCGCGCCGACGCTCACGCGGTGCGCTCCGTCCCGAGGAGCCGGCGGCGGATCATGCGGTCGAGCTGGGCCTGCAGCGGCGCGATCTCCATCCGGTCCACGATCTCGGCCCCGAATCCGTACGTCAGGAGGCTGCGCGCCTCGGCCAGCGGGATCCCTCGGCTGCGCATGTAGAACATCGCGCCCTCGTCGATCGGGCCAAGGGTCGCGCCGTGGGTGCACTTCACGTCGTCGGCGTAGATCTCGAGCTGCGGCTGGCTGTCGGCCCGCGCGTCCTCGGAGAGGACCAGGTTGTTGTTGGTCTGCTTCGAGTCGGTGCGCTGGGCCCCGGGCCGCACGATGATGCGCCCGTTGAAGACTCCGTGCGAACCGCCGTCGAGGACGCCATTGAAGTACTCGTGGCTCTCGCAGTGGGGCTTGGCGTGGTCGATCGTGGTGTGGTGGTCGGCGTGCTGGTTCCCGCCCAGGATGTACAGGCCGTTGAGGAGGGCCAGGCCGTTCTCGCCGTCCAGCACGACGTTGATGTCGTGCCGGGCGAGGGCCGCGCCCAGGACCACGGGATGAAGCTGCACCACGGAGTCGCGGCCCTGGTGCGTGGCCGTGCTCGCGACGTGGAAAGCCTGCTCACGCTCGCGCTGGATCCGGTAGATGTCGGCGCGCGCGCCGTCGGCGACCACGATCTCCGACACCGCGTTCGTGAGATAGACGCCGTCCCCATGTCCGGCATACGTCTCGACGACCGAGGCGCGCCCCATCCGTTCGACCACGACGAGGCTGCGCGGATGCGAGACCGTCGGCACGGCCCCCGGCACCGAGAGATAGAGGAACTGGACCGGCTCCTCCATCGTCACGCCGGGCGGGATGTAGACGAATCCGCCGTCGAACACGAACGACATGTTGAGTGCCGCGAACGCATGGTCGTCGGGGATGTACTTCCCGAGGTAGCGCCGAACGAGCTCCCCGTCGGTCTTCAGCGCCTCCGCCAGCGAGCCGACCTTCACGCCCGCCGGGAGCCCGGCCACCGACGAGAGCGCACCGCTGTATCGACCGTTAACGAAGACAACCAGGTGCCGGCCCGCCTCGCAGACCTCGTAGGCCCGGATCTCCTTGGCCGACGGGGCGTCCGCGCGCGGTGTGGAGGGCAGGGCGAAGGCGGTCTCGGCGATGGCCTGGACGCTCGTGAAGCGCCAGTCCTCCTGTGCGGTCGTCGGCAGCCCGAGCGCCGTGAACCGCGCGATCGCCTGCGCGCGCAGCTCCTTCACCCACGCGAGGGACCCCCCCGCGCCGTTCCCGACAAAGGCCCGCTGGTCGGAGAGGAAGCGTTCGACCGCCCCGGTCATACGGCGGCCGGCTCCCGCAGCCAGTCGTAGCCCCGGGCCTCGAGCTCGTGCGCCAATTCCTTGCCGCCGCTCTTCACGATCCGTCCCTCAGCCAGCACGTGCACGTAATCAGGCACGATGTAGTTGAGCAGGCGCTGGTAGTGCGTGACCACGACGAACGCCCGGTCCTTGGCCCTCAGGCGGTTCACCGCCTCGGCCACGGTCTTGAGCGCATCGATGTCGAGTCCCGAATCCGTTTCGTCGAGGATCGCGAGACGCGGCTCGAGCACCGCCAGCTGGAGGATCTCGTTGCGCTTCTTCTCGCCGCCCGAGAACCCCTCGTTCACGGGGCGGTTCATGAGGCTGTCGTCCCAGCCGATCGCCTTCAGCTTCTGGTCGAGCACCTCCAGGAAGTCCACCGGGTCCAGCTCCTCCTGGCCGCGTGACTTGCGTATCGCGTTCAGCGCGGAGCGCAGGAAGTAGGCGTTCGTGACGCCGCGGATCTCGACCGGGTACTGGAAGGCCAAAAACACGCCGGCCCGGGCGCGCTCCTCGGGCTGCAGCTCGGTGAGATCCCCGCCGTCGAAGTGGATGCTGCCGGACGTGACCGTGTACGCCGGGTGCCCCGCAAGCAGCTGAGCCAGGGTGCTCTTGCCGGACCCGTTGGGGCCCATGATGGCGTGGACTTCGCCGGCGCGCACCGACAGGTCGATCCCCTTGAGGATCTCGGTGCCGGCGACGGAGGCGTGGAGGTTCCTGATCTCGAGCATGGGACCCTGGTGCGTGGTGAGTGGTGCGTGGGACGTGGTCATCCGACACTGCCTTCCAGGCTGATGCCGAGCAGGTTCTGGGCCTCGACCGCGAACTCCATCGGCAGCTCGCGGAAGACCTCCTTGCAGAACCCGTTGACGATCATGGAGACTGCGTCCTCGGCGGAGAGGCCGCGCTGTTTGCAGTAGAAGATCTGGTCCTCGCCGATCTTGGACGTGGACGCTTCGTGCTCCATGACCGCCGTGCTGTTGCGGACGTCGATGTACGGGAAGGTGTGGGCCCCGCACTGGTCGCCGATGAGCATCGAGTCGCACTGCGAGTAGTTCCGGGCCCCCTCAGCGCCCTTCATGATCTTCACCTGGCCGCGGTACGTGTTCTGCCCGTGCCCGGCCGAGATGCCCTTCGAGACGATCGTGCTCTTCGTGTTCTTTCCGATATGGATCATCTTCGTCCCGGTGTCGGCCTGCTGGTAGTTGGCCGTCACCGCCACGGAGTAGAACTCGCCGACCGAGTGATCGCCCTTCAGGATGCAACCCGGGTACTTCCACGTGATCGCGGAGCCGGTCTCGACCTGCGTCCAGCTGATCTTGGAGTGGACGCCGGCGCACAGCCCGCGCTTGGTCACGAAGTTGTAGATCCCGCCCTTGCCGTGCTCGTCCCCGGGATACCAGTTCTGCACCGTCGAGTACTTGATCTGCGCGCGGTCGTGGGCGATGAGCTCCACGACGGCCGCGTGCAGCTGGTTCTCGTCGCGCATCGGTGCCGAGCAGCCCTCGAGGTAGCTCACGTAGGCGCCCTCCTCGGCAACGATGAGGGTCCGCTCGAACTGGCCCGTGGAGGCGGCGTTGATCCGGAAGTAGGTGGACAGCTCCATTGGACAGCGCACGCCCTTGGGGATGTACGCGAAGGAGCCGTCGCTGAAGACGGCCGCGTTGAGCGCGGCGAAGTAGTTGTCGGTGTAGGGGACGACCGTGCCGAGATACTGCTCGATCAGGTCCGGGTGCTCCCGCACGGCGTCCGAGAAGGCGCAGAAGATGATCCCTTCCTTCGCCAGCGTCTCCCGGAACGTGGTCGCCACCGACACGCTGTCGAAGACGGCGTCCACCGCGACGCCCGCCAGGCGCTTCCGCTCCGAGATCGGGATACCGAGCTTCTCGAACGTCTCGAGGAGCTTGGGGTCCACCTGGTCCAGCGACTCGTATTTCTGCTGCTGCTTGGGCGCCGCGTAGTAGCAGATCGCCTGGTAGTCGATGGGCGGGTACTTCACGTTCGCCCAGGCCGGCTCCTTCAGCGTGAGCCAGTGGCGATACGCCTTGAGCCGCCAGGCGAGCATGAATGCGGGCTCGCCCTTCTTGGTCGAGATGAGCCGGATGACGTCCTCGTCGAGGCCCGGCGGCACCGTCTCGGAGTCGATGTTGGTGACGAAGCCGTACTTGTAGGGCTGGAGGACCTGGGATTCGATCGACGTGCTCATACCCGCTCCGTCGCAGGCGTCGGCGCGGGCGCCGCCCCGAAGCTGATCGCGTACTCGCACGCGTTGCAGCCGCGTACGATATGCGCGTGTCGCTCGACCTCGGCGCCCAGGACCTCGCGCAAGAACCGCTCCTCCGCGACGCAGATCTCCGGGTAGCGGTCCACCACCGCGCGCATCGCGCAGTTGTGCTCGGCGAGATGGAAGATGCCGTCCGCTTCCCGCCACTCGGCCATGTAGCCCGCCTCCGTCAGCACCCGCGCGACCACCGCCAGGCGGCCCCCCCGCGGCGTGTCGTCCATCTCGGCCTTGAGGCGTCGCGTCAGCTGGGCGTAGCGCTGCTCGAACATCTCCACGACGGCGGCGCGGCCTTCGCGCTCCGCGATCTGGTCGAGGAGCTCGGTCAGGGCATCGCGATAGCCGTTGGGGAAGAGGGCCTCGCCCTGCTCGGTCAGCCGGAACATGAACGCCGGCGCCCCGAGTCCGTGCTGCTCGCGGCCAAAGCGCACCAGGCCTTCGACCTCGAGTTCCTTGAGATGACGACGGATGGCATTCGCCGAGACCCCGAACCTGAGGCCGAGGTCCTTCGCCGTGATCGGCTGCGACTTCTTCATCTCCAGCAGGATCTGGCTGCGCAGACCGCGATGACCGGAGATTGGCCTGGAAGCGAGTGTCATATGAGGAATCTAGTCGCCATTTGGCAACTTCGTCAATACTTATGTTGGTGAAGTGACAACCTATTGCGGCATAACCAGTTGACGAACCGAAGATGCGGCTTCATCACCCAGAACGTCGTACAACCTGGCGATCGCGGCGGTCCCGTCGCGACTTTCGGCCACGAATGTTCGAAGCGCCTCGCGGAAGCGCGGATCGCCCGCCGTACGGCGAGCCACCACCAGTGCGTGAGCCGCGTCGTCCAGCCGCGAAGTGTCACCGGTAGCGAGCGCCGCGGACCAAGCCGGGAGGGCCTCCAGCAGGAGAGCCGCGGTGCGGGGATCGGCGGCCACCGCTCCCCCCCACCAGGTGCGCGACAGCTCGCGGGCCACGGCGAGCTCGCTCGCGTCGGCGCCCACGAAGAGTGCGGCACCGCCGCCGCGCGTCCCCGCCCACGCCGTCTCGACCAGCGTCAGTTCGGTAACGGGCACCGGTCCGAACGCGTGCCAGAAGGTGCGCCACGCGCCCACGACATGGGCGAGGGTCTGGTCGGTCACACGCGCCACCAGACTGTCGCCGGATCCCTCGCGCCAGATCCGCACGGTGAGCCGCCCGACGCGCCGCGTTTCGAGACGGTAAAGTCCCACGGCGTAGAGCGATGTGTCGACGCCGCCGATGAGCGGGCGCCACCGCATCAGCCGGAACTCTCCGGACGCGGCGTCGGCCGTGAGCATTCCGGGAGCCACGGCGGTGAATCGTGCCGGCAGATCGATGCGCAGCTGGCCGAGCTCGAGCAGCGCCCGAACCGCGGACGCGGGCGGCTGCTCGGCCACCGGGGCCGCCGCGCCGCGATGTGCGCCCCCGATACGAAGCCCCTCAACGACGCGGTGGAACGCTGCGGCGACCGAGTCCCGGGGCACGCCACGCGGGTACCGCAACTGCAGGACGACGAGGTCGCTGTCGCGCGCGATGAGGTACTCCTCGATGTCGAGCACCGCGCGGCGGATCGCCCCACTCATCACGAGATGGATCGCCGGCCAGCCCGAAACATCGAGCGAATCGCGCGTCAGCAGGGCGAACGTCGGGCCAAGGGTCTCGCGCCACGTGGAGCGCGTGCGACGGTCCGCCACGTCCGCCAGCTCGACGGCGCGCCCCCAGTGCGTGAGCACCAGTGCGCCCCACAGCTGGTCGCTGAGCGTCGCATTCCTGGGCTGGAAGATGACGGTCGTCGTGCCGCGTGACGTGGCGGGCAGGAAGATCCAGTCGTCGAACGGGCGGGGAAACGAGACCTGCCACTCGGCGTTGGCGTACGCCGCCGTGTCGAGGACGGCGGGCTCCTGCTGGAACGCCAGCACGATGGCGAGAGCGGCGAGCATGCCGGGATGGTATCGCCGGGAGAGCGCTGCCGCGAGGCCGCGTACTCCGGCCGGCACACCACGGAACGCGTTCGATCCGGCGACCCGTCAGTGGCCGCGGTTGCCGAGCGCGGGACTTCAGTCCCCGCGGCGCGAGGGCTAGCATTCGCCATATGCTGGGCGCCTTTCTCTCCGGCCTCGTGGGTGGCCTCCTCTACTGCCTGCCCGTGAGCGCGGTCAACGTCGAGATCATCCGGCGCGGACTCGCCAACGGCTTCGCGACGTCGCTCCTGGTCTCGCTGGGGGCGATCGCCGGGGACGCCGTATGGCTCGCACTCGCCGTCCTCGGCGCGGAGGCCATGCTGCGCGTCTGGATCCTGCGCCTCGTGCTCGGTGTCGTTGGCGCCGTGGTGCTGCTGGTCCTCGCCCGGAGCGCCTGGCGCAGCGCCCAACGCGAACCTGCGCTCGGCCCGCTCCCGCCGGTCGGTGCGATGCGCGCCCTTGGCCTGGGTGCATTGCTCTGCCTCGCGAGTCCGTTCGCCGTGCTGGTGCTGCTCAGCGTGATCGGGTCCATCGGTGCTCCGTACGCCGGCGGAGGCCCGGCCACCCGGGCGGCGCTGTACGTCGGCATCCTGGGCGGGGCGGTCGTGTATGGGTTCGTCGCGGCGGGGCTTTCCTCGTGGGGGCAGCGGCTCGTCACTCGCGACACCCTGCGACACGTGGATCGGGTCGCCGCGGTGTTGTTCGCGGGCCTGGCCGCCCTGCTCGCCTGGCAGACGGCGGTGCGTTAGTTTCCGCGAAGACGGGGGTGCCCGCCGCGTCCGGCGGGCTGAGATCACACCCTTTGAACCTGACCCGGATCGTACCGGCGTAGGGAGTCGTGAAATGGGAGCAGTGAGGAGGGAGCAGGACCATGCGTGCGTGGCGCGCGTTGCGGCGCCGAACGTGCATCGGTGGTCCTCCTCCCTCCTCCCCGCTCCCGGCGTTTTTCGAAGGAGTCGCTCATGAGACCGCGCGTCACGCAGATGCACCGCGCCCGGAAGGGCGACATCACCGACGCCATGCGGTTCGTGGCGCAGCGCGAGGAGCTCGAGCCCGAGCTGGTGCGCGCCGAGGTCGCACGCGGCCGGCTGGTGATCCCGGCCAACGTGAACCACCTGAAGGGTCGGCTCGAGCCGATGGGCATCGGCACGGTCGCGACGGTCAAGATCAACGCCAACATCGGCAACAGCGCCGTGACGTCGAACGTGGACGGTGAGCTCGAGAAGCTGCACTCTGCCGTGCACTACGGCGCCGACACGGTCATGGACCTGTCGACGGGCGGCGGCATCGACGAGATCCGCGCGGCGATCATCGCGGCGAGTCCCGTGCCCATCGGCACCGTCCCCCTCTATCAGGTCGTCCAGGCCGTCGCGGACGTCCCCGACATCACACCGCTGCTGCTGCTCGACAACATCGAGCACCAGGCGCGGCAGGGCGTGGACTACATCACCGTCCACTGCGGAATCCTGCTGGAGCACCTGCCGCTGACCATGGGACGCGTGACGGGCATCGTCTCGCGCGGCGGCTCCCTGATGGCGGCGTGGATGGTGGCGCACCGCGAGCAGAACCCGCTGTACACGCACTTCGGGGGGTTGTGCGAGATCGCGTCGGCCTACGACGTCACGCTCTCCCTGGGCGACTCGCTGCGGCCGGGCTCGGTTGCCGACTCGACCGACCGGGCGCAACTGGCTGAGCTGAGGATTCTGGGCGAGTTGACGCTCAAGGCCTGGGAGCAGGACGCGCAGGTGATGATCGAGGGACCGGGGCACATCCCGATGCACGAGATCGAGATGAACGTGCGGCTGCAGCAGGAGTGGTGCCACCAGGCGCCCTTCTACACGCTCGGCCCGCTGGTGACCGACATCGCGCCGGGGTACGACCACATCACGAGTGCCATCGGCGCCGCGATGATCGGCTGGCACGGTGCCTCGATGCTCTGTTACGTCACCCCCAAGGAGCACCTCGGCCTGCCCAACGCGAACGACGTGCGCGAGGGCGTGATCGCCTACAAGATCGCGGCCCACGCCGCCGACGTCGCGCGGGGCCGCAAGGGGTCGCGCGACCGCGACGACGCGCTCTCCCGCGCGCGGTTCAAGTTCGACTGGAATGAACAGTTCCGGCTCGCGCTCGACCCGGAGCGGGCGCGCGCGTACCACGACGAGACCCTGCCGGCAGAGTACTTCAAGTCGGCCGAGTTCTGCTCGATGTGCGGGCCGAAGTTCTGCTCGATGCACGTCACGCGCGAGATCAGCGAGGGGATCGCACAGATGGCGCAGGAGAGGGCCGAGGAGGCAGTGCCGGCAGACTGAGGTCACCGGCGCGGGGCGGGGCAGCGCAGGCAAACGGGGCCGCAGTCGCGGCCCCGTTTCGTGCTTCGATACCTGCCTGTGACGCCCCGGTGATGCGCGGCGCCCAGATTCCCGCTACGCTTGCCCCCCGGTCGGTTGCGCGCCTACGGCTGTATGACCCGCAGAACGCGACCGGCGCGATCGATCACGTGGATCGGGATGTGCAGGATATCGTCGCCCAGGCTCATCAGCTCTGTCGCCGCTGCCGCAGCGCGAAGGGCGGGCGGAGCGGTGAACACGCGGCTATAGGCGTCAGCCGCAGCGTAGTTGACCGTGTAGCCCTCGTCCTCCATGGCCGCGATCGTCAGCACGCTCAGCGGGTTCGCGCCGTTGTTGATGACCGGACTCATCAACTCGTTGACGAACACCGCCTCCCGCCAGTGAGAGTTGTAGCTGCCGGCGCCGCAGTTCGGTGGAACAAACGTCGGCCCGCCGCAGTTCTCGACCGGGATCTTGTTGCCGCCGGTGTAGCTGGTGCCGCCGATGGAGTCGAACTCCGCCAGCGCCTTGGGACACCCGAAATACGTGTCCTGTACCGAGCCCGTGGCCGACGGGTTCGCGAGGCAGTTGAACTGGGCGGCGCCCCACAACGTTCCGAATCCGAGCACGTGCCCCATCTCGTGGAGAATCACCGAGTTGAGCGAGCCGTTCGCGATCATGCCGGCGACGTCGGCGGAGTCGAATGCCATGACCCCGAGGACCGTGTGATTGTCCGGTGCGTTGCGAACGAAGCAGGGGCCCGCCTGTCCCAGGATCTTCCCCGGCCCGTCGATCGAGTCGAGCTTGACCAGGATCAGCACGTCGTTGATCGTCTGGTTCACGGCGGGCGTGCCGCTGCCGCAGGCGTTGGCCGCGGCGGAAACGCTCGCCGGGGTCAGCGTCTGGTAGATGATGCGCTGCCAGCGCGCCGCCGCCGCGTCGAACGCCGCCTGCGCGGCCGCCGACAGCGCAGGGCCGTAGTTCTGCACCGTGATGTGGAACGTGCCGGCCAGCGCAGTCGCGCCGAATGTGGCCGGATTGCCGGTCATGCCCGCCGGTGCCGCGGTCGCCGTCACTGTCGCCGCGCCGGGGCTGGCTCCCATCACCCAGTTCCCGACCTGCGCGACCCCGTTCCCGTTGGTGTTCACGGTCCCGCCCGTGACGCTGCCGCCACCGGAAGCGACGGCGAAGGTGACGCTCACGTTCGACACCGGCTGGCCGTTGACATCCGTGACCTTCACCGCCGGCCGCACGTTGAGCGCGTAGCTCACCAGGCCGTTCTGGCCGTTGCCTGCAAGGACCACGAGGTTCTTCGCGGCGCCCGCCAACGTGCCGGTCGCCGTGAAAGTGGCCGGTGTCCCGACGGTGGAGGCGGTCATCGTATTGGTCCCAGCGGCTGCGCCCAGCGTCCACGCCCCGACGGCCGCGATGCCATTGGCTCCGGTGAGCTTCACCAGGCCGGTCGCAGACCCGCCGCCGCCGGTCACCGCGAATATCACGAACACGGCGGGAATGCCGTTCCCGAACTGGTCGCTGACCTTGGCCGACGGCGACACCGGGAGCGTCGCACCGACCGGCCAGATCTGGTTGTTCCCGCCGGCGACCGTGACCGAGACCGCTGTCCCGGGGAGCGCGGTGGCGGAGACGATCGCCGACAGCGCGCCGACGCTCGCGGTAGCGGTCTGCGCGCCTGCGACGGTTCCCAGGGTCCAGGTCGCCGTGACATCACCCGTGGCGTTCGTCGCCGCCGAGGTGGGCGTGACGGTCCCGCTGGACGCCGCCAGCGCCATCGCGGCGCCCGGGATCGGGTTGTTATGGGCGTCCACCACGCGCACGACGATGGACTGCGCGAGCGCCGTGGCAACCACCGCGCTCTGGCCGTCCCCCGCGAGCTTGACGATCTGCGCAGGCACCTGGGCGACCGTCACGGGCACATTGGCCGTCAACCCGGCGGCGCTCGCGGTGATCGTCGCCGTGCCGTTCGACACCGCCTGCACCAAGCCGGTGGCCGACACGGTCGCCACGGCGACGGCGCTCGTGGAGAACGTCGGCGTCACGCCGGCGATCGAATCGCCGTGCTGATCCAGCACGCGCGCGTGCAGCCGCACCGTGTCGGCGATCGAGGAGAAGCCGAGCGGGCTCGGCGTCACCGACAGGCCGGTCGGCTGCTGGGGCTCGGTGCTCTTCGAGCAGGATCCCAGAACCATGGTCGCGCCAAGAAGCATGACCGTCAGGGACAACCGGCTTCGCATCAGACTCTCCGCCTGCGGGGTTCCGAAATGATGGCCGCCACGGGCCGCGGCGGCAAGCCAACCTGATGCCGCTGCGGGGCCTGACGCTGTGACGTGGGGCACCGGGATGCCCTTGACACCGTGCGGCGCCACGGGCGATTTTCGCCAAGTCCTGCCGTAGTTGGTTCGTTCGCCCCGGAAGCGGAGACCGACGTGCCGTATATCATCGCCCAGCCGTGCATCGACGTGAAGGATCGGGCCTGTGTGGATGTCTGCCCGGTCGATTGCATCTATGAAGACGAGAAGATGCTCTATATCCACCCCGACGAGTGCATCGATTGCGGGGCGTGCGAGCCGGAGTGCCCGGTGACCGCGATCTTCCCCGAGGAGGACGTGCCCGAGCAGTGGAAGGAGTTCATCGCGATCAACCGCGACATCTTCAGCGGTCCGAACCCGCCCGGGAAGCCGCAGAAGAAGGGCTAGCCCGTCGCGCCAGGCGCGAGACACCGCGGGGCCCCGGTCGACCGGGGCCCCGCGCTTCTTCTCGCCCGAGTGCTGTCGGCTAGCCCTCTCGCACCGCCTCGAGGAACTCCGCGAACACCCGGCTCACCGCCGTGGGCGCCTCGAGGCAGCTGATGTGGCCCGCACCGGCGATCGTGGTCATCGCCGCGGACGGGATCGCCGACGTCATGGCGCGCGCCTGGGCCGGCGGGACGATGGCGTCCTCCTGCCCGACGACGACGAGGGTCGGCACCTCGATCGTCCCGAGCAGGTCCGTCGAGTCGGCACGCGTCTTCATCGCCTGGAGCGCACCGACGATGCCCGCCACCGGCGACTGGCTGATCATCTCGCGCACCTGCGTGACGAGCTGGGGCTGAGTCTGCTGTGTCGTGCGGCCCAGCAGGGCCGGCAGCATGCGCTCGGCGACAGCAGCGGCGCCCTTGGTCTGGGCGAGCTGAGCCATGTCGTCGCGCCCCTTGGCCCCTTCCGGCGTGTCGGCCTCGGCGCGGGTGTCACAGAGGATGAGTCCCGCGATGCGGTCGCGATAGCGGCGCAGCATCTCGAAGGCCACGTACCCGCCCATCGAGAGTCCTGCCACGACAGCCTTCCCGACCCGCAGACGGTCGAGGAGACGCACGCAGTCGTCCGCGTAGGTCGCCATCGTGTATTCGGTGCTCGGGGCGTCGGAGGCGCCGAGGCCGCGCAAGTCGGGCGCGATACGCCGCCACCCGGAGAGCGTGGCGACCTGGTGCCGCCAGATGGAGCGGTCCAGGGGGAAGCCGTGGAGCAGCAGCAGCGCGGGTCCGTCGCCGCGCACGTCCACCGCCAGACTGACATCGCCCACATCATACCGGACGACATCACCGGGCCGCGTCGACACGCGGCTGCCGAAGAGCGCCGCCAGCTCGTCGGGCACCGGCGTCGGCTTGCCCGTGTCGTCAACCGCAACGAACACCAGGTGGCCTTCGGCCACCACCTGGTTGTCCCCCGGGCGCAGGGCCTGGTGGCGCAGCTCGATCGAGGTACGGCCCAACCGCTGGAGATCGGTGTGGATCTCGAGGACGTCGCCGGGGAAGACGGGCAGGTGGTACTCGAGCGTCGCCTTTCGCACAGCCAACCACACGCCGTTGCGGCGGAAGGTCTCGATCCCGGGGCCGCGCGCCAGGGTCTCCCAACGGGCGCGTTCGAAGAGCTGGAGAAACGCGGCTTCGTTGAGATGCCCGGAGGCATCGCACTCGTAGGAGTAGACCGTGACGGTGACAGGCGGGAGTCGGCTCAAGACCAAATCGGATGCTAGAGGTTGCACGGGGACGCGAGAGACAGGAAAGTACCCTCGCCCGGGTACCTTTGGCGAGCGCGATCCGGGGGGCGCGAAACGCCTGCCAGCCGCGTACGGACGGGTCCCTCATGCTCACGTGTCCCGTTCGTCGACGCCGATGCCGTGTCACTGTCACGACAACATACGACCATTGACGCGATTTCTCCTGCCGTTTCGATACATCATCGGCGCACCGACATGCCGGTGTTGGAGATTCTACCAACATCGCCGTGGAAAGGTGGACGGGCCGGGGCCTCCGCAGTTGCGCCACCGCGCCATGACCGGCCACCTTTCCGGCGGAAAATGGTGACCGGAACCACCACGCGGCGCACGCCGTATCGGTATGTGAGCAGCCCCCACGAGCTGGGCGCCCTCGCCAAGCACGTGGCCGGGGAGCCGTTGATCGCGGTGGACACCGAGGCCGCCAGCTTCCACCGCTACGTTGACCGCATCTATCTCATCCAGCTCTCCACCCGCGACGAGACCGCCATCATCGACCCCCTGACCGTAGGGGATGTCGCCGAACTGGGCGCCGTGCTCGCCGACCCGCAGGTGGAAGTCATCTTCCACGACGCCGACTACGACCTGCGGATACTGGACCGCGACTATGGCATCCGGGCGCGGCGGCTGTTCGACACGCGCATCGCGGCCCAGCTGCTCGGCGAGCCCGCGATCGGGCTCGCGGCGCTCCTCGAGAAGTACGTCGGGGTCACGCTCAACAAGAAGTTCCAGCGCGCCGACTGGTCGCGCCGCCCGCTGACGGACGACATGCTCGACTACGCGGCCATGGACACGCGGTACCTGCCCGCCCTGCGCGACGAGCTGCGGCGCCAACTGGAGGAGCAGGGCCGTCTCACCTGGGCCGAGGAGGAGTTCGAGCACCTCGAGGATCTGCGCTGGACCCCCGCACCGACGAATGGCGACTCGTACCTCAGGATCAAGGGTGCGCGCCTACTCTCGCGACGCGGCCTGGCGCTGCTCCGCGAGCTGGCCCACTGGCGCGACGACGTCGCCGCGGAGCTCGACCGGGCGAGCTTCCGCGTCATGCCGAACGAAGCGCTGCTGGCGCTGGCGGGGGAGCCCCCGGCGACGCCCGAGGCGCTGAAGACGGTGCCGGGTGTATCCCCGCGGCTCGTGGACACGCGTGGGACCGCGGTGTTCGAAGCGCTTGCACGAGGCCTCGCGGTCCCCGAGAAGGAGCTGCCCCGGTTCCCGCGCGGTGAGCGTCGCGCGCCGGACCCCGCCTTCGATCAGCGCGTCGAGCGGCTCAAGGCCGCGCGCAATGCCGCGGCCGTACGGCTCAAGCTCGATCCCGGCGTGCTGTGTCCCAAGGGAACTCTGGAGGCTCTGGCCCGCGCGCGGCCCAGAACCGAAGCGGATCTGCGGGCGGTGCCGGACCTTCGGAAGTGGCAGATCGAGGTGCTGGGGAAGGACTTCCTCGGCGCTCTCGGGAACTAACCCCCCAGGAACGCCCGCAGGCGCGGGTCGATCCGATCGGGCGTCCAGTACGGCGTCCACACCAGCTCGATATCCACCGCCCCCACGCCTTCGACCGATTCGATGGCGCGTTGGACGTCCGACATGATCTCCGGCCCCGAGGGACATCCTGGCGACGTGAGCGTCATCTCGACGTGCACGTTTCGGGCATCCGTGATCTCGATCTCGTACACGAGGCCGAGGTCCACGATGTTGAGGTTCAGCTCGGGGTCCTTCACGCGGCGCAGGGTCGAACGCACCTGCTCTTCAGTGAGTCCTGTCGGCGCGGCAGGGCCGGGGGTCGGATCGGGCGCGGCGGTGTCCATGTGGGGCTCCATTCTCGCTTCCCGCAACGTACCCGCGCGCGCGGGCGCAATCAACGCCCGAGCCCGCAGGTGGCCGAACCGCAGCCCAGCCGATGCCGGTTCCGCGCGATCCCGCGGTAGAGCCCTGCCGCAAGCGGCGGAATCCCCGGTACGGCGAACAGCCACGCGAACGCCATCCCCGCGGGCAGGAGGCGCAGCAATCGGGGAAGGGCTGCCGCGCCGGGGAAGACGCGCCCGTCGGGAGCGAACAGGTGCATCGCCTGCTCGAGTGCGGCGCGCGAGACGGGCGGGAGGAATGCGAGGGCGGCCGCGTCCTGGAACGGCACGAACGCGAGGCGGCGGCGAGTGTCCCACCGCCCGAGGAGCGCCACGCAGCGACGGCAGAAGCGGCAGTCACCGTCGTAGGCCAGGTGCCATGTTCGGGCGGCGCCGGCGTTGGAAGCCCGGGCCTGCCTCACGTGCTCAGCACCAGATGCCGGGGATCCTCGTCGCGCAGTCGGGGCAGGTCCCCTGCGCCGTCACGCGGTGCCTGCGCACCCGATAGCCGAGTCGCTCGACGAGCAGCCCGGCGCACGTCGGGCACCAGGTGTTCTCCCACCGCCCGACGGCGCCTGGCAGGTTGCCCGCGTAGACGTAGCGCAATCCCGCGTTGTGCCCGATCTCGCAGCCGCGCACCAGCGCTTCGGCGGTGGTGCCCGGGGCCTCCTGCATCTGGTAGTCCGGGTGAAACGCCGTGACGTGCCACGGGATGTCGGGAGATACCGCGGCGATCGCCGCCGCCGCCCGCGCGAGGTCTCCGGGATCGTCGTTGAACCCGGGGACGACGAGCGTGACCACTTCCTGCCAGAATCCGCGCTCGTGGACCATGCGCATGGTGTCGAGTACGCGCTGGAGCACGCCGCCCAGGCGCCGGTACGTGACGTCCCGCATCGCCTTCAGGTCGATCTTGTAGCAGTCGGTGTGCGGCCGGATGAAGTCGAGCACTTCCGCCGTCGCGTTGCCGTTCGAGATGAACGCCGTGATGAGACCCGCCGCTTTGGCACGGCGGAAGACGTCTACCGCCCATTCCGCGGTGATGAGCGGCTCATTGTACGACGAGCCGACCACGCGGGCGCCGCGGGCGAGGGCCATCGCGACGAGCGCGTTCGCTTCGATGCGGGCAGGCTCCACCCCGGCCGTGGGGTCCCGGAGCGCCTGCGTCGTGAGCCAGTTCTGGCAGTATCCGCAGTGATAGTCGCAGCCGAGCATCCCGAAAGTCAGGCAGTCCTGGCCCGGCAGTACGTGGTAGAAGGGCTTCTTCTCGATGGGATCCGACTGCAGCGCCGCAACGTAGCCCGATGGCACCATCAGGGTGCCACCCTTGTTCCAGCGGACCTTGCAGACGCCGCGGCGGCCGGGCCTGAGAAGGCACCGATGGCCGCACGCGACGCAGCGCACTGAGCCGTCCGTCTCGGGGAGGACGAGCGTGCCCGGCACGGCCAGCGCGTCCATCGTGTCCTGGAGCGACACGCCTTGGAACACCGAGCGGCCTGCAAGAAGGCTGGTGATGGCCCGCGGCCCGCCTGTTGCCATGCGTGAATCCTCGTCACGCGCTTGCCGCCGCGCCAGTGCGCGCACTAGGATGCGGGAATGAACCGGCGCTCGTCCGTCCTCGCCCTGCTGCTGGCCGCTGCCCCGCACGGCGTCCGCGCCCAGCAAGGGGCCGCCATCGACTCGATGGCGCTTCGGGGCCACACCTGGTTCCTGTCGCACGACCTGCTCGAGGGTCGGGACACCGGCTCGCGCGGGGCGGAGCTCGCCGCGCGCTACCTCGCGGCAGCGGCCGAGGCGCTCGGACTGCGTGGCGCCGCGGGCGATGGCAGCTTCTTCCAGCTCGTGCCGCTGGTGGAGGCGGTGATCGATACCGTAGGCACGCGGCTCGTGGTCACCGATTCCACCGGCACCCTCACGGCCCGGACGCCGGCGGACTTCATCCCGAACGGCGGCACCACCGCAACGCTCGTCGACTTCGCCGGCGGACTCGCGTGGGTCGGCGGGGCGTCGGACGTGCTGGCCCACCCGGAACGGCTCCCACCCCTGCGCGGGCACGTGGTGATCATGTCGGGGGTGTTCGGGGCGGATGGCGCCGCGGCTGACACGCTCGCCGCGCGGGGCGCGACGGGCGCGATCGAACTCGTTGGCGACGACGGTGTGTACGAGCTGTACGCGCGCAGCCGGGGTCCGCGCCGGCTGTACGTGGCGGAGCCGGGCGTGCGCTCGTCGTTCGTGCCGGCACTTCCCGCCGTGATCGCGCGCGCCGCGCTCGTGCGTCGCCTCCTGCCATCACTCGCCGACGACGATGCGCTCGCCCGGCCATTCCTCATCCCGGGCCGGCGCGTGCAAGTCACCATCCGCACCCGCACGCGCAGCGTTCCGGGGCGGAACGTCGCCGCAATCCTCACCGGGGCCGATGCGGCGCGCCGCGGGGAGTTCGTGGCCTTCACCGCACACTACGACCACCTCGGCATCGGTTCGCCGAACGCACGCGGAGATTCCATCTACAACGGGTTCTCCGACAACGCGGCGGGATGCGCCATGCTGCTGGCGATCGCCCAGGCATTGGCGGTCCGGCGGCCGGCGCGTTCGGCGCTGTTCCTCTTCTTCACCGGAGAGGAGCGCGGGCTCCTGGGGTCGGACTTCTTCGCCGCCCGCCCGCTCGTGCCCCCGGACTCGATCGTCGGTGTGATCAACCTCGATGCCGGCGCGCCGCCGGGCCCGCCGGTGCGCTGGCACATCGCCGGCGGCGACCGCTCGAGCCTCGGCCAGCTCGCCCTCGACGTCGCCCGGCAGCAGGGCTGGGACGCACAGACCCGCCCTCCCTCACCCAACACGGACTACTTCCCATTCCTGCGGATCGGCGTGCCGGCCGTATTCCTTGTGCCCGCACCAGGGGCCTACGGCGCGCTCACGGCCGACTCGTCGAACACCCTGCGGCGGCGCTGGGACCACTACCACGATGTGGCGGACGAATGGGCGCCCGACTTCCCGTTTTCCGGGCTCGTGCGCTACGCGGACTTCGCGCTGCGCCTCGGGCTCGCCCTGGGCGCGGGGCCGCGACCACAGATGGTGCGCTAGCCTAGCGAATGCTCCCCGCGGGGAGTTCGTACAGCAGTCGCGCCGTGCGGCGGTCGCGATCGGTGAGTTCCAGCGCCGTGGCGATCGGGTAGAGCGCGTCCGACGGCACGGGCGAATGGCCGAGGCCGAGGGTGTGGCCGAGTTCGTGGAGCGCAAGAGAGCCCATGCGTGGCGAATCGAGCGCGTGCCCGTTCGCGTCGTGTGTGGCGAGGGTCACGAAGGCGTGGTGGATGTTCCCGCCGCGGTCCCAGGTGAGGTCCGTGCGGCCGGTCTTGCCGCTGTCGAGCCGGGACGCCCACGTGATGACGACATCCGCCTCCCCGCTGTCGGCCCCGGTGGCGAACCCGATGGGCAGCACGCCGTTCCAGTGGCCGATGGCCCAGGTGACGTTGGCCGCGAAGTCCTCCCGGTACCCCGTCACGTCCCGGCGCAGAACGGCGACCCGGAGCGGGTGCGCGAAGCGCCGGTCCGGCCAGCGGCGGACGGTCGAGTCCGTCTCCTTCAGCGTCGGCATGATGTAGGTGCGCTCAGCGTCCTCGGCGATGCGCGCGCGGACCCGCGCCACCCGTGCGGCTGCGGCCGAATCGCGCGGTCCGGGCGCGGACGCCCCTGCCACACTGGTCGACGTGTCGGCGGGCGGGCGGGGCGGCGCCTCGACGGCGGGTCGCTGGAGGATGCGCCGGGTGGCGTCGGCCGCGATCCCCCCCACCACGAGGAGGACCAGGACGAGGGACAGGTTGTTCGAGCGCGGGCGCTTCGCCATGCCCCCATTATGATGGGTTCGCGTACCCGCGGGGCAAGAGGCAATTGCGCATCGTACCGTCAGGGGCGAGAATCCGTGCCACGCTTGCCGAAGGTCCGAGCCGTCCTCCACGCCCAGGGAACCCGCGTTTGATCCCACTGCCCGCCACGTCGATCGTCCGTTGGCGCTGGCCGATCGTCGCCTTCTGGCTGGCCGTCGGCGCGGTGATCGTGCCCGTGGCCAGCGACGTCCACCATCGCCTCAGGGTGGGCGGAGGCAACGTGCCCGGGTTCGAATCCACCCGCGCCGAGGACATGGTGCGGCTGCGGTTCGCGAACGACTTTTCCGCCTTCGCCGTGGTGGTGGTGAAGTCGGAATCGCTGACGGTGAACGATCCACGCTACGGGACCTACGTCGAATCCCTGAGCGTCGCGCTGCAGCGGCTTCCGTTCGTGCTGAAGACCCTCACCTACCGGCAGGGGGGCGACCTCGCCGACCTGCGGAGCGAGGACGGGCACATCGCCGTGATCCTCGCCGGACTGCGCGAGATCGGCGACGGCGATCTCACGGGCTACACGCCGCGCATCCGCGAGGAACTCGAGGGCGTCGAGCGCACGACGGGCGCGGGCTTCGAGACGCACGAGACCGGCAGCAACGCCTTCGATTTCGACACGCGCACGGTCACCGCGGACGACAGCCGGCGGCTCGAACGGGCCGTCGTCCCGCTCTCGTTGCTCGTCCTGGTCGCGGCGTTCGGGTCCCTTGTCGGAGCCGCGATCCCCATCGTCGTCGCGTTCCTCGCGATCGAGCTCACGCTCGGAGTGATCGCGATGCTCGCGTCCTACGCGCCGATGTCCATCTTCGTGCTGAACATTACGACGATGGTGGGGCTGGGCGTGGGGATCGACTACTCGCTGCTCATCGTGACTCGGTTCCGCGAGGAACTGGCCGAGGGACTGGCCCCGCACGAGGCCGCGATCGCCACCGTGCGCACGGCCGCGCGGGCGGTGATCACCTCCGGCGCCGCCGTGATGGTGGGACTCGCGGCCCTGCTGGCCGTCCCGCTTCGCGAGACGCGGTCGGTGGGCTTCGGCGGGCTGCTCGTCGTCGGCATCGCGATCCTGCTGTCCATCTCGTTTCTCCCGGCCTGCCTGGCCATCCTCGGGCACCGCATCGAGTGGCCGCGCGGCTTCGTGCGCCTGACCGCTCCGCTGCGCTCCGAGGTCGGGTGGATGCGCTATGCGGCGAGCCTTGCCCGGCACCCAGTGCGTGCGATCGTCATCAGCGGCAGCATCCTCGCGCTGTTCATCGCCCCGGTGGCGAAACTCCGCATCGGCCTGCCGGTCTCGGGCTGGTTCCCCAAGGACACCGAATCCGGTCGCGGATTGACGGTGCTCCAGGAGATGCGCTCGGGCGGCTCGCTGCAGCCGATCCGGGTCGTGCTGCACAGCACCGACGGCTCGGCGCTTCTCGACGTCGATCGCCTGCGCGGGCTGAAGGCGGTCTCGGACGCGATCGCGAGCGACCCGCGCGTGCGGCAGGTGCGCGGCATCGTGGATGTCCGTCCCGGCATCCCGCTCTGGCAGTATGCCGTGGCCTACGCCGATACCGCGAAGGCGCGCGCGCGCGCGCCGGACCTGTTCCGCGCCTACCTGAGCCGCGACGGTACCGCGGTGCTCTACGACGTCGTGCTGGCTGACTCCGTCACCCTCGACGGATCGCTGGACGTCGTGCGCAACATCCGCCGCATCGACGTCACCAGGCTGCCGACACTCCAGCACGCCGAGTTGCTGGCCGGAGGGTTCGCCGCTTCCAGCCTCGACTTCCGCAACGAGCTGCTGCGTCGCTTCCCGCTGCTGGTCGTCCTGGTGCTGGCGGTGACCGGGCTGGTGCTCGGCCTCGTCTTCCGCTCGGTGCTCGTGCCGCTGAAGGCCGTCGTGATGAACTGTTTCTCGGTGGCGGCGGCGTTCGGGCTGACGGTGGTCGTGTTCCAGTGGGGGATCGGCGGGAAGCTGATCGGGCTCGACGGCCCGACCGAAGCGATCTTCGTCCTCGGGCCGGTTCTGGTCTTCGCCATCGTCTTCGGGCTCTCCATGGACTACGAGGTGTTCCTCCTCGCCCGCATCAAGGAGGAGTTCGACGCCTCGCACGACAACGACTCGGCGACGATCGCGGGGCTTGCCGCAACGGGCGCCACCATCACGAACGCCGCCCTGATCATGATTCTCGTCTTCGGCGCGTTCGCATTCGCCCACGTGCTGGCCGTCCAGATGGTGGGATTCGGACTGGCGGTGGCCGTGCTGCTCGATGCCACCGTGATCCGCATGGTGATGGTGCCGTCGGTGATGCACCTGGCGGGACGCTTCAACTGGTGGCCGGGCTATCGCCGCCCCGGCGGGGGGGACTATCGGCGCGGGAGCCGGGACTCCATTCCCCAGGTGAAGGCCAAGTAGGCGACTAGGCCGGACGGTCCGGCCCGAGCGGCACCCGCTCGCCGACCAGGTCCCAGTGCCACATCGGTGTCCGTTCGCCGGTGCGCGGATCCTTGAGGGGCTTGTACTGGATCCACCGCAGGTCCAACCCGCGCTCGGCACCCCACGCCAGCAGCGCGGCCTTGTCGCGGGAGACCAGATGCGCCATCGGCCGGCCATCGAGCCGCCAGCGGTGCAGCCACAGGCCCCCGTCCAGCGCGTGGAGGAGCCCGTCCCGGCGGCGCGCGAACTCCCGCCAGCTCACCCGGCCTTCGCGTCGAGCCAGTTGTCGCCGATGCCGACGTCGGCCACCAGCGGCACCGCAAGCTCGGCCGCGCCCTCCATGTGGCGCTTCACCAGATCCGCCACCTCGACCGCCTCGGCCTCGGGCGCCTCGACGATCAGCTCGTCGTGCACCTGGAGCGTCAGCCGCGCGCGATAGCCCGCCGCCAGCCCGTCCCGCAGCCGTACCATCGCGATCTTGATGAGGTCCGCCGCCGAGCCCTGAATCGGCGAGTTCATCGCGGTGCGCTCGCCGAACGCGCGGATGTTGAAGTTCCTGTCCTTCAGCTCCGGGATGTAGCGGCGCCGGCCGAAGATCGTCTCCGCGTACCCCTTCTCCTTCGCCTTCCGCACGCATTCGTCGAGGAAGCCGCGCACGCCGGCGAAGCGTGTGAAATACTCGTCGATGAACCGCTTGGCCTCGTCCCGGCTGATGCCCAGCTGGCGCGACAGGGAGTGCGCGCCCTGTCCGTAGATCGTCGCGAAATTGATCGTCTTCGCTCGCGCGCGCTGTTCGTTCGACACGTCGGCCAGCGGCAGGCCGAAGATGACCGCCGCGCTCTGCCGGTGGATGTCGCCGCCCTGCCGGAACGCCTCCACGAACGCCGGGTCGCCGGACAGATGCGCCAGGAGCCGCAGCTCGATCTGGGAGTAGTCCGCGACCACGTACTTCCAGCCGGGCCGCGGCACGAACCCCCGGCGGATCACCTCGCCGCGCGTCGAACGTACCGGGATGTTCTGGAGGTTGGGATCGGTCGAGCTGATCCGGCCCGTGGCCGCGCCGATCTGATTGAACGAGGTGTGGATCCGGCCGGTCTCGGGGTTCACGGCCAGAGGCAGGGCCTCGAGGTAGGTCGAGAGCAGCTTCGACACCTCCCGGTACTCGAGCAGCAGCCGCGGCACCTCGTGCCCCGTCGCGGCCAGTTCCTCGAGCACATCGGCGTCGGTCGAAGCGCCGGTCTTCGTCTTCTTCACGACCGGCAGCATCAGCTTCTCGAACAGCACGTGCCGCAACTGCGGCGTGGACTGGATGTTGAAGTCGGAGCCGGCCGCCCGATGGATCGCCGCTTCCAGGCCCGCCAGTTCCGACCGGAATTCCCCGGTGAGCCGTTCGAAGAGCCCCCCGTCGATCCCGATCCCCTCCCACTCCATGTCCGCGAGGACACCGATCAGCGGCAACTCGACTCGCGCGAACAGCGGCGCGAGGACGTGCTCCTCCAGCACGGGCTCGAGCCGCGCCCGCAGCCGCAACGCGAGGTCGGCGCCGGCGCAGCAATAATCTGCCGCCGCGCGCACCGGGAGATCGGCGAACGGCTGCTCGCCCCGGCCCCGCGCGGCCCCGTCACCGTAGGTGCGCGGCGCGGCCCCGAAATGTTCCGCCGCCACCGTATCGAGCGCGTGCGAGCGCTTGCCCGGGTCGACCATGTAACTGGCGATCATGGTGTCGAAGACGATGCCGCGCACAACGACTCCCGCGCGCCGCAGAACCAGCAGGGCGTTCTTGATGTCGTGGCCGACCTTCGCGACCGTCGCATCGCCGAGCAGTCCGACGAGCGGGGCCAGCGCCGCCTCGGTGATCGGGGGCAGGTTGTGCTGCCCACCAGCCTCGAAGAACTCCGCGCCGGCCCGGTGGCCGAACGGCAGGTAGAACGCGCGGCCCTCGCCCACGGCAATACCAATCCCCACGATCGCGGCGCGCATCGGATCCGGCGCCGTGCCCTGCACGTCCACGCCGATCGTCCCGGACGCGCGGGCGGTGCTCACGACCTGCCGCACCATTTCTGCCGTATCCGCGATCGCGTACGCCGCGCCATCGAGCGTCGCCGCGGGCGCGGCGTGCGGCGCAGCGTCGCCCGCCGCGGGGGCGGCGACGACGCGGTCGGTGAGGGATCGCACGAGCGAGTTGAACTCGAGCTCGCGGAGGATCGGCAGCAGTGCCGCCCAGTCCGGCGGACGAGCCGCGAGGCTCTCCAGCGCGATGGCCACCGGTACGTCGCGGTGCAGCGTGACCAGCTGCTTCGAAAGGCGTGCCCGGTCGGCTTCCGCCAGCAGCGCCTCCCGCGGCCGCTTGGCCGTGACCGCGGCGGCGTGCGCGAGAATGGACTCCAGGTCCCCGTACTCCGTGATCAGCTTCTGCGCGGTCTTCTCGCCGATCCCGCTCACGCCGGGCACGTTGTCAGCGCTGTCGCCCACGAGCGCGAGAAAATCCACGATGCGCTCCGGCGGGACGCCGAACCGCTCCGAGGCGTTGGCCTCGGTGACGAACTGCTCCTCGACCGCCGCCGGGCCACCGCGTCCGGGGTTGAGGAGGGCGATGCGCGGACCGATGATCTGGTAGAAGTCCTTGTCGCCCGACACGATCACCGTGTCGATCCCCTGCGCGGCGGCGCGCAGGGCGAGTGTCGCGATCACGTCGTCCGCCTCGTAGCCGTCGACCGCCACGAGCGGGACCCGGAACGCGCCCAGCAGCTCCTCGACGCGGGCGACCGATTGATCGAAGTCCTGCTGCAGTTCCTCGTCCAGCTTCTCGCGCGTGGCCTTGTACTCTGGCAATGCCTCGTGGCGGAAGCTCGTGCCCGCATCGTTCACCCACGCCACGTAGTCCGGATGGTGCTTGTCGGCGAGGCGCAGCAGGAAGTTCGTGATGCCCCACGCGACCGACGAGTTCTCGCCGTGGCTCGTGGTGAGGGGGCGCGACAGCATGGCGAAGAACGCGCGGTAGATCAGCGCGTACCCGTCGACGAGGAAGAGGCGGGCGCTCACGGGCGCAGGGCGAGGATGGCCGCAGTGCCCAGCGGCATCACCACGTTGTCGACGCCCCGGCCGGGGATCCGCTCGAGCAGCGCGGCCGCGACCGCCCCGGCCAGTGCCGCGTGCCAGTTGCGGCGCAGCACGCTCAGCGCGAGGAACGCGGCCACGCCCGCGCCCGCGGTCCCGGCCCACGTCTTCCGACCCCGGGCACGGGACGCCAGCGAACCCACCGTGGCCGCCGCCGGATCGGCCACCGCCGTCGCCACGATGGCCCCCGCCGCCGCCGCGGCCGGGAACAGCAGCCAGGTGACGGCGTAGCCCGTCACCAGCAGCGAGGCGCCGGTCACGCCGCCCGACTCCGCCGGGCGCAGCGCGCCGCCCGCAAGCCGTTCGAGCGCCGTCCGCAGCCGGCCATGTCGCCGACGGAGCACTTCCAGCATGAGGGCGGCGAGGACCAGGGAGAGCAGGATGACCGTCACGGTGCCGTGCGCCACGCCGAGGGTGGGGGCCAGCCCGACGGTGCCGGAGGCGACGTGGAGCGCGCGGCGCCAGGCTTCACGCGGCGCCGCCGCGTTCACCAGCCGCGGACGCGGTTCGCGACCCGCTGGAATTCGGAGCGCGACCTGTTGTCGAGCCGGAACCGACCGAATCCCGCGTCGTCGATGAAGATGAGGTCCAGACGGTACTCGTAGTAGTTCCACTGGATGAACCGCCCGCGCCCGCTCGTGTCGGGGCGGCGGTCCTGCACCTCGTTCGGTTCCCCGAGGACGATGAACACCTCGCCCCGCTCGGTCAGCCACCCCGGTGTGCCCTCGTCCCTGAACCGCTCGTTCGCGGCCTGGACGCGGCGCAGATATTCGTCGATCGCCTCGTTCTCGGGTGTCGAGGGGTTCGGGTCGCTGCTGTGCCAGAAGCGCTGCCAGGCGGCGGCCCGTTCCTCCGGCGCGGCGCGCAGCAGCGCACGCAGCGTGTCCGCCGGAGCGAAGAAGCGCAGCAGCGAGACGATGTCCTCGAGGTTCGCCGCCGCGAACCGGTCGGAGAAGGACACGAGGAACGGCGTGGCCGCCGACACGTTCCCGCCCTGCTCGAGTCGCAGGTCGTAGCGCCCGATCGTGAGGGGACCCGGCGGGATCGCCACGACGTGTCCACGCACCGGCGCCAAGGCGTCCACCCGGACCGAGTCGCGCCACGCAACCCGACCGGAGGCGTCCACCGCGCTCAGTACGACCTGCGACCCGACCGGCATGTCGTACGTCTCGAGGTAGAAGCGCAGCGAATCCGCTCCGTACTCGATGCCTTGCCGTGGGTTCAAGACCAGGTCCGGCGGGCGGTCCAGGGTGCGGCGGGGCGACGCCTGATACACGGCGACGGGCAGCGACACCGCTGTCGTCTGGAGGGCCGGCACCGTCATCGATGCCTCGACGTGCCCGGCGTTCGGCCCATTGCGGTCGCGCACGTCGACCGCGAGGTCGTACGCGCCGGGCACAATGGTCAGGAACTCCTGGAAGATGATGCTCTCGTCCGAGCGCTGGGTCTCGCGGAACGAGGCCACGCGCACCCGCTCGTCGTGCGAGGAGCGCGCAGCGATCACGCCGCCCGGCCCGCGCACGGTCGTCTCCACATGGTAGTCTGCCAGAAACTGGTCGCCGTCGCGGCGGAACGTGAAGCCGTGGTTGCGCAGCGAGAGGCCGAGGATCAGGTACATCGAGTCCGGACGCGGACCGGCGAGGAGGCGCGTGGCGCCGATGATCCCGAGGACCCCGTTGTCGGTGAGAAGGCCCATCGCCCGGTAGTTCGCCGTAGCATCGAAGATCTGCGGCAGCCGCTCCGCGGGGACCGCCGCGGGCTCCGGCTGGCCTGCGCGCTTCCACGATCCGCACGCGGCGAGGACCGCGACCAGAAGCGAGAGCCGGACGGCGGATGCGAAGCGGCGCGTAGGAACCTCGACGGGACGGGGCAGGGGCAGGACCGTCCGGCAAGCTAGGCCCCCACGCGCCAAGCCGTCAAGGCGGGGCGCCGCTTTCACTTGCCCGACCCCCGCCGTGCGCGTAGCTTATCGAAACCTCATGTCATCCGAAGATCTCACCGGTGTATCCGTCGCGGGCTACCAGCTCCTGGAGCGTGTGGGCGAAGGCGGGACCGCCACGGTGTATCGCGCCCAGCACCCGGAGCGCGGGGTCTGCGCCGTCAAGGTGCTGCGAGAGAAGCTCCGTAGCGACCGCACGGCCGTCCAGCGCTTCTTCCGCGAGGCCGCCTTCGGCGCGCGCGTGCAACACCCGACCGTCGTCCAGACGTACGACTTCGGCGAAGCGGACAACCTGCACTACATGGCTCTCGAGTGGGCCGAGGGTGAGCTCCTGGTCAAGTTCGTCCGGCGCTCGGGGCCGCTCGCGGCCGCCCTCTCAGCGACGATCATCCACCAGATCGCCGAGGGCCTGGGTGCGGCGCACGCCGCGGGGATCATCCACCGCGACCTGAAGCCCGAGAACATCATCTACGATCCGCGCACCCAGCGCGCGCGGCTGCTCGACTTCGGCATCGCGCGCGACGCCGAGGCCAAGCCCGAAGAGCGGCTGACGCGCACCGGCTTCTTCGTCGGCACCCTGCAATACGTGGCCCCCGAAGCGCTGTCGGGCGAACTGGTGGGCGAGGCGGCGGACATCTACTCGCTGGCGACAATCGCGTATTTCCTGCTGACGACCCAGCTGCCATACCAGGCGAAGTCGCCGCGGGAGCTGTTCCATCAGCTGCTCACGCAGCCGCCCGTCCCCCTCGGCCAGGCGCGCCGCGACCTCCGTTTCCCCAAGAGCGTCGAGGATGCCGTGATGCGAGGCCTGTCCCGTGAACCCTCCAAGCGCCAGGCGTCGGTGCAGATGTTCGCCCAGGCCCTGAGCGCCGCGGCCAATCAGCCGGCCGGGGCCGCCAAGGGCGGCCTGCTCGGATCGCTGAAGGGGCTCTTCGGCGGCGGCGCCTAGTCGCGCCGTGGATGCACGGGAGCGGCTTCGCGACCTCCTCCGGACGCGCTCGCTCACGACCGGCGATTTCGTCCTCGCCTCCGGCAAGCGCTCGTCCTACTACATCGACTGCCGTCGCACCACGATGCACGCCGAGGGCCTCGCGCTCATCGGCGAGCTGGCGCTCGAGACGATCCGGGCAGCCGGCTGGCAGGCTGACGCCGTCGGCGGCATGACCCTCGGCGCTGATCCGGTCGCCTATGCCGTCGCCGTCGCCTCGCAGTCGCATCCGCCGGCCATCCACGGCTTCACCGTTCGGAAAGCTGCCAAGACGCACGGCACCGGGCGCCGTATCGAGGGCTGCTTCGAGCCTGGCGCGCGGGTCATCGTGGTCGAGGACGTCATCACCACCGGCGGCTCGGCCCTCGAAGCTGTGGGCGCGGTCCGCGCCGAGGGGGGACGGGTCGTCGGCGTGCTGGCCGTGGTGGACCGGGAAGAGGGCGGCCGGGAGGTCCTCGCGCACGACGGGATCGACGTCCGGGCGCTGTTCCGGGTGGCCGAGCTGCTGGAGACCGGGTGACCGGACCGGCGCCCGCCCCGAGCGCCGAGAGTTCCGCGCTTACCCGCGCCTGCGGGCGGCGCTGGTGGACCGTGCCGCTGTTCGCCGCGCTGCTGTGCCTCGCCTGGTTCGCGGGCCTCTCGGACGCCGGCTGGCAGGCGGTGCTCGTCGCGGCAGCGATCGCGCTGCTGGCCAACCTCGCCGTCGCGGGAACTGCGCGTGCGCCCCGGCTCCGCCGGCCCCTGCTCGCCATCAGCGCGTTCTTCGACCTGGTCCTGGTGACGCTCGTCGTCGCGTTCGGCGGCTGGAGCGCCGCCATCCTCCTCTACCTGCTCGTCATCGCACCCTACGTCTTCGGCCGGAGCGGCCGCGCCGCCCGCGGGCTCGCGCCGCTCGCGGCCGTCCTGTTCCTCGTAGGCCGATTCAGTCACGCGCGCGGCTACGGGCCTTCGCAGGGGATCGCTACGCCGCTCGATCTTCCGGTTCGCGATTTCCTCGACGCGGGCCTGCTGTGGCTCGCCGCGCTCGCGCTGTTCCGCGGCCCCGCGCGTCTCAGCTCCAGGATTGCGGCGATGCGCCATGCGATGGAGGAAGCCGAGCAGGGGGACCTCGCCGTGCGCGCTACCGGCACGGCGGGCGACGAGCTGGGCATGCTCGAGCGGTCATTCAATCGGATGATGGAAGCGACGGCGGGCACCATCGCCACGGTCCAGCGGGAGGCCGACGAGGTGGCGGCGTACGCCGACACACTGGCGCATTCCACCGAGGATCTGCGCCGCACCAGTGCATCGGTCGGCGGCAGCGCCGCCCGGCTCGCCGCCCAGCTGCGGGAGCAGCGCGGGATCGCGGCCGCGGGCGGGGAGCGCACCGAACGCACCAGCGCCGATGCCGCCGAGTTGCGCGTGCGCGCGGACGCGATGGCGGAGCGGGCGCGGGCTTTGAGCGAGGCCGGTGAGACCGGCCGGGAGCGCATCGGCCGCGCGGGCCGCACGCTGGTCTCGATCGGCGAGGAGGTCCGGCGCAGTGCCGGAGCGGTGGCAGCCCTCTCGCCGCTCTCCGAACGCATCGGCGATCTGGCGAAGACGCTCTCGAAGCTCGCGCGGCAGACCAACCTGCTCGCGCTGAACGCAGCCATCGAAGCGGCCCGTGCCGGAGAGCACGGCCAGGGCTTCGCGGTCGTTGCGCTCGAAGTGCGCAAGCTGGCCGAGGAATCCGCGCGCGCCGCCAAGGACGTCGCCCGTGCGATCGAGGACGTGCGCGAGGGCGTGAGCGCGGCCGTCGAAGCGATCGGGGCCGGTGAGGCCAAGGTGCTCGACGTGGGTGGCATCGCGGGCGAAGCCGACCAGGCGCTCCAGGACGTCCTCGCCGGAATCGGGTCGTTGACCGCGCTCGTCGACGCGATGGCGGCCACCAGTCAGCAGCAGGCCGCCGCGATGGCGGCACTCCTCGGCGCGGTGGAACGGGTCGAGTCGCTCGCCGCCGAATCGGCGGACAGTGCGGCACAGGCCGCCGGCGCGGCAACCGAACAGCACGTGGCACTCCAGCGCATCGCCGACACTTCGCACGAGCTCGCCGACGTCGCCGAGCGGATGCGCGGCGCCATCGTGCGCTTCTCGGTCATCGGGCGGCGGCACGACACCGCCGAGTACTCGGCGATCCGCCCGGCCTGAGGGCCGGCGCTCGCGCCCATCCGGACGCGCGATCGGGCGCCCTGTCCGGCGATGTCGCAGTGAATCACCCCGCCCGGGACGACGCTCACGCCGCGGTGCGTCCGTGGTCGCCGGGCATGGTTCCGAGTGGATGGAACGCGAGCAGCCGTTCCCGGTACGGGGTGACAAGGGTCGTGCGGAAGCGGGTGAGGGCGACGTCGAACGGCATCCGCCGCCGGAATTCCCCGGCCGTCAGGCCGAGCAGCACCCGCAGGTGCCGCCCGAAGCCCTGCGGCGACGAGTACTCGAGGCGGTGCGCGACGTCGGCCAGACTGTACCCCTGATTGCGGAGCAGCCACGCGGCGTGGAGCAGCCGCACGTGGGCGACGTAGGTCTTTGGGGATGGGAGCCCGGCCCGCCAGAACCGCGCCATGAACGTACTGGGCACAAGCCGCAGGTCGCGCGCCAGTTCCGTGACGGTCACACGCTCCGTCGAGCGGCGCACCACCAGCTCGAAGAAGGCGCGGCAGTCCGGCGGCGCGTCGGCAAGGTCGTCGTCGAGCGCCGCCAGGATCATCGCGGCCGCCGGGGACGGCGGCTCCCGCAGCAAGTCCCGTAGCCGCTGGAAGCCGCCGATCACTGACAGGTCCACCACGACCCGGACGCCGGATGCGCCGAGGCGGAGGACCCGGTCCGGGGCCGCGACGTCTACGCGGGAGATGAGCGCGACCGCGGGGATGTCCGGGAACTCGCGCACGAACCGTGCGACCCGCGGCAGGTCCGCCTCGTCGCAGCGGTGCACGGAGAGGAACACCGCCCGTGCCGCGCCGGACCGCACGGCCAAGGCCGCATCCTCGATCGAGTCGCGATGCAGGGGCACAAAGCACCCCTGGCCCGCAGCTTCCAGTCGGCTGCGCTCGGCCGGCAACACGACCGTTGCCACGATCGCCGTGCGTGTGGACATCCTCGCCCCTCCCTGTACCTGTGCTGCGGCCCAACATACGCGAACGCGTCACGGCTGTATCACGCGGGCCGCAGGATCCGCGACACCGGCATCACGGACCCCGTCCAAGCCCCTACCCGGGGGGCGCCGCGGCGTCCTCGGGGAGCGTGGCCCTCCGCCGTGCACCGGTAGCGTCCCGCGCAGCTATATTGTCAGGGCGGAGCGCGATGGTCGCGGGCCCTTCGGGGTCCGAGGAAAGTCCGAGCTCCTAGGGCAGACTGCCAGGTAACGCCTGGGCGCCGCGAGGCGACGGACAGGGCCACAGAAAACAGACCGCCTGTCGCAAGGCAGGTAAGGGTGAAACGGTGGGGTAAGAGCCCACCGCGCGCCCGGTAACGGGCGTGGCACGGCAACCCCCAGTCGGAGCAAGGCCAAATAGGCGGCGAGGTCCGGCCCGGACCGCAAGCGCCGGCAACGGCGAGCCGCGGGTAGGCCGCACGAGGTGGTGGGCGACCACCATCCCAGAGAGATGACCATCCGGCCTTCGGGCCGAACAGAACTCGGCTTACGGCTCCGCATCGGGTGCCGCGCGGCGCAGTCGGCCGCGCGGCGCCCCACCGCCGATCCGCCGACACCACCCGCTCTCGAGGTCCATTCATGCCCCGTCCTCTCCTGCTTGCCTCGACCGCCGTCCTGCTCGCCGCGTGCGGCGGACACGGCGCGGCTCCCGCCGCCGGGACGGCACCGTCAGTCGCACCAGCACCCCGTGCGGCACCCGCCGGCGACCCGTCGACGGTGCGCTATGCCGCCGGCACCGGCCGGTACCGCCTCGAGATGGCGACGCATACGACGCAGGAGGCGATGGGCCAGGTGACGGACATCGAGTTCGGCACGAACCTGCTCGTGTCGGCGAGCTTCGCGACCGCCGCCGGCAACGTGGGCGCGAGTTTCCTGATCGACTCCGTCAGTTCGACGAGTTCCATGCCGCAGCTGCCCACCGGGACGCTGGACGCCTTGCGCGGCAAGACCTTTCGCGCGGTTTTCTCGCCCTCCGGCGCCCCCATCTCCCTCGCGCTCCCCGACACCAGCGCCGTCTCCTCGGGCGGTGGCGACATGATCTTCCGCGAGTTCCTTCCGTCCCTGCCCGCTGGTCCGATCACGGCCGGGATGACGTGGACCGACACGACCAGCCAGAATCCCGGCAACGTCCCCGCCGGCATCACGCTGCGCACGCAATCCGTCCGCCAGCATCGGGTGGTCGGCTGGGAGCTGCATGACGGCGTGCGCGCGCTGAAGCTCGCGACGCACGCGACGTACACGATCGCCGGCGGCGGCGAGAGCCAGGGACAACAGCTCCAGCTGACCGGCACCGGCTCCCAGAGTCTGGAGCGCTTTGTCTCGGCAGCCGGCGTCTACCTCGGCTCCACGTCGGCCGATACGACCAACATGACGGTCAACGTGGTCTCGGTCGGCATCGAGGTACCGGTCCACCAGATCCGGCGCGCCGCGATATCGCGCCTCCCGTGACGGTCCGGCGGGCGTTCACGCTCGCCGCCTCGTTCTTCGGCGCGGCGGCGGCCCTCCCACGGGCCGCGGCCGCGCAGTCGTTTGTCTCCCAGCCGCAGCACTACCTCCTCACCACCGAGGCGGTGGACGGTCGCGCGCTGTGGGTCCAGCCGGCCGGGCTCGTCGCGCGCCACGAATCGAGCGTGTCGGCCATGGCGACCGCGGACCGGGTCGGCGGCAGTCTTGCGCTCGGGCAGTACGGCGTCACGCTCGCCGCCGGGCCGCTCGGCATCGGCTGGCAGCACGACCGACTCGGTTCCGCCGCGCACGGCGACGCCTTCGTCGTCGGCTACGCCGTCGGACGCCCCGATCGCTCGGTCGGCTTCGACCATCGCTGGCACCGCGGCACGAACATCCACAGCAGCGCCTGGGACTTCGGTGCACGGTACGCGCCTACCTCGGCGCTGGTATTCTCGCTCGTGTGGCGGGACGTCGGCTCCCCGGTGATCGGGGATACGATCCGCGCCACCCTCGTGCCGGGCGCCGCGCTGGCCCTGCTCAACGGGCGCCTCGAGATCGGCGCTGACTGGGAGATCGTCACGGACGGTTGGGGTTCGAGTGCCGTCCGCGCCGGCGTGGCGCTCACGCTCCCGGCCCGCCTTGCGCTCGGCGTCCGCGCCGAGTTCGGCAGCTTCGACCGCCGGGGCCTGGCCGTCGACCTGACCTGGAACGGCCACGCGGCCCGGCTCACAGCGTTCCGCTCGTCGGTCCGGTCGGACGATGTGGACCGCTATGGCGTCTGGGCTGCCGCGGTGGCGAACCCCCAGGCACGCCGGCGCCGCGGCACGTTCCGCTAGGGTCGTCGTGAGGATCGTCCGCGCGCTGCTGGCCACCGGCGCGGCATTTGTCGCGCTTGCACTCGCGTGGCTCCTGTTCGTCTGGCCGCCACCATCGTGGTACCGCACGCACTGGCCCTCCGAGACAGCTTTCATGCAGATGCGCCAGCGCCAGGGCCGCGCCGCACACGACGCGACCGCCCGCCGCTACCACCCCGTCTCCCCTGACTCGATGTCCCCGTGGCTCCGGAAGGCCGCCACCACGGCCGAGGACGATGCGTTCTGGGTCCACCACGGCCTCGACTGGCGGCAGCTGCGCCAGGTGCTCGGCTACCGCCGACCCGGCCTCGACTGGTCCGATCCGCGCGACCGCGCCGAGTTGCGGCGCGCGCTGGACAATGCCTGGGGACGCCGCGACCAGCTCCGCGGGGCAAGCACGATCACGCAGCAGCTTGCGAAGAACCTGTATCTTTCGCCGTCCCGCAATCCGCTGCGGAAGATCAAGGAGGCCTGCATTGCATATCGGCTCGAGTGGGCCCTGTCGAAGGAGCGGATCCTCGCGCTCTATCTGAACGTGGCCGAATTCGGACCGGACCTGTGGGGCGTCGACGCCGCCAGCCGGGCGTACTTCGGCCGGAGCGCGGCGCAGCTCTCGATGGACCAGGCCGCGCTCCTGGTCGCGACGCTGCCGCACCCGCTCACCTCCAACCCCGGCTACCGGCCCGGTCGCACGCGCTGGCGTCAGCAGTTCGTCCTGCGGCGACTGCGCGGTGAACGCGTCGCGATGCCGCTCGAGGCGGTGGAGGAGACCCCGGCGGCCGTGGCTCCGCCTGGCGCGCCCGCCGACAGTGCCGTCCGCGATTCCGCCACTCTCCGGGACACCGCCGCCGCGCGGGTTCCCGCCGACACCACAACGCCGTAGCGGCAGAGGCGGAATTCCCCGACCCCGGCAACGAACGAGCCCCGGCCATCGCCGGGGCTCTTCTGCCATCCGCCGCCCGCCCGTTTCAGTCCACCAGCCTCAGCGGCATCACCAGGCACATGTAGCTCGCGCTGTCATCCCAGCCCACCGGCTCGGCCGTGGCGGCACGCTCCGGAGCCTTGAACGTGAAGCGCACCTCGTCGGTCGGCATGTACTTCAGGAGCTCCAGCAGGTAGGCCGCGTTGAATCCGATCTCGAGCGTATCGCCCTCGTACGTCACGGGCATCTCGTCCTGAGCCTCGCCGAGATCCGGGGTCTGCACGCTGAACTTGAGGGTGCCGCCGGAGAGCGACAGACGGATACGGTGCGTCTGGTCGCTGGCGACGATGCTCATGCGGCGCAGCGCGGCCGCCATCGCGACGCGATCCACCGTGGCGAACTTGTCGTTCTCGCGGGGGATGACCTGCTCGTAGTTCGGGTACGGACCCTCGATGAGCCGCGTATAAACCTGCGTCCCGCCGGAGCGGAACCCGAGGTGGTTCTCGCTCTTGGCGATCTCCACGGCGTCGGCCGGGCTGAACAGGCGCCGGATCTGCTCCAGGGCCTTCGGCGGGACGATGAGGTCCGCCTGGGCGCTGCCGCCCTCCAGGGCCACTTCCATGCGCGCCAGCCGATGGCCGTTGGTCGCCACCATGCGCATCCGATCCTTCCGCAGCTCCCACAGCACGCCGTTCAGGATCGGGCGGCTCTCCTCGGTCGACACGGCGAATGCCACGTGCCCGATGAGCTTGTGAAGATCCTTGGCCGGAGTCTTCCAGGCGTGGTCGAACTTCACCTGCGGGAACGAGGGGAACTCATCCTTCGGGAGGCCGAGCAGCCGGAACTTGCTCTTCCCGCACTCGACCTGAGCGCGCTGCTCGCCGGCGGAAGTTACCCGAACCGACGCCGCGGGCAGTTCGCGTGCGATGTCCGAGAGCTTCTTCGCCGGCAGCGTAATCGAGCCCTCCTCGTCCACTTCGGCGGGCACCGTCGTGCTCACGGCGATGTCCAGGTCCGTTCCGGAGAGGCGGATGCTGTCCTTCTTCGCCTCGATCAGGATGTTCGACAGCACCGGGAGTGTCGTCTTCGTCGGCACGCTCGAGACGACAGCCAGAAGTCCTTCCTGGAGCTTTTCCCGGGTGATCGTGAACTTCATCCGATCCTCATGCGTCTGGAAAAGACTCTACTCTTACCCATGTAAGAAAGAATCTAGTCGTAGTAGTAGGCTGTGTGGAGTTGTGGAGTGATCGTGCCAACCCCAACCGGTGGCATCGCTTCCCCCCGCAACCCGTCATGCCGGAAATGTGCATCCGCAACCGGCTCTCCACGGACCTCCCCATCACGTCCACACCGTCAACACGGTGCCCCGGGGTCTTGCACACTCTCGCGTTCAGGTCGCCGTCAGCTCGCTCCGCGCCTGTGCGATGCGGTCGCGGAAGGCATGATCGCGGGCCATCTGGCGTCCGACCTTGTCCACGCTGTGGATCACCGTCGAGTGGTCGCGTCCGCCGAACGCCTGTCCGATCTCGACGAGCTGCATCCCCAACATATCGCGCGCAAGGTACATCGCGACCTGCCGCGGCACGGTGAGCCGCTTCGTGCGCGCCTTGGAGCGCAGTCCCTCGGGCGTCACGCCCCAGCGCCGGGCCACGACCTCCTGAACGCGGTCGATGGAGGGTGCGCCCCGGTGCGCCCCGCTGGCGCCCGCGTCGGCGTCCTGGGCCGTGCGGATCTTGTCCGAGAGGGCCTCGCGCGCGAGGTCGATCGTGATCTCGCGATGCTTGAGCGACGCGAACAGCAGCAACTTGATAATGCACCCCTCGAGCTCGCGCACCGAGCTGCGTACGTGCTCGGCGATGAACTGCAGCACGTCGTCCGGGATCGTCAGCTCGAGATGGTCTTGCTCGGCCTTCTTCCGGAGGATCGCGGTGCGGTGCTCGAGGTCGGGTTGGCCGATGTCCGCCACCATCCCGGACTCGAAACGCGAGACCAGGCGCGCCTCCAGCCCCGGGATCTCGGTCGGTGGCCGATCGGACGTGACGACGATCTGCTTGCCGGTCTGGTGCAGGGCATTGAACGTGTGGAAGAACTCTTCCTGCGTCGCTTCCTTGCCTTCGAGGAAATGCACGTCATCCACGAGCAGCAGGTCCACCTCGGTGCGGTAGCGCCGCCGGAACTCCTGCATCCGGTTCGCGTGGATCCCCTCGATCACTTCGTTGACGAACTGCTCCGCGCCGACGTAGACGCAGCGCGTCAGGGGCGAGCGCCCCAGGACCGCGTGGGCGATGGCCTGCATGAGGTGCGTCTTGCCTAGGCCCGTGGCACCGTAGACGAACAGGGGGTTGTAGGTGCGTCCCGGGGCCTCCGCGACGGCATAGGCCGCGGCCGCCGCGAGCTCGTTGGACTTGCCGATGACGAACGTGCCGAAGGTGTAGCGCTCGTTGAGCGGCAGCGCCCATGGCGCCGCGCCACCCGCCACGGCCTGGGCGCTGAGGCCCGGCGCCGCCACGAAGAAGTCCATCTGGGGGCGCCGGGCGCGCTCTTCCTGGACCTTGAAGCTCACTTCGACGCGCCGTCCGAAGACCTCGGACGACAGCTCCGTGAGCAGGTGCGCGTGCTTGGACTCGTTCCACTCGGCGGCGAACTGATCCGGGGTGGCCACGACCAGCTTCCCGTCCTCGAAGCTGACGGCTTCCGCGGGTTCGAGCCACGTCCGGAGGGTGGGTTCCGGCAAGCGGGCGCGCGCCTGGTCCAGAAGGCGCTTCCAGGTATCCTTAGCTGACTGCTCCATCAACTCGATCTGGGATTCCGGCGGTGGGTCGTAAGGGCAAGGCAAACCTATCCGCGCATGTGGAAAAGTCAACCTTGCCCAGTAGCCGCGCCACGGCTAGCTTTCGCGGCCTCCAGAAGTCTTGAGCTGAAATCGGGTAGCAAGGGGTGGAATTGTGAAGCCCAGTTATCGTCCGCGGAACCGGAAGCGTATCAACAAGCACGGGTTCCGGGCGCGTATGGCGACACGGTGGGGCCGCGAGGTGCTGTCACGCCGGCGCAAGAAGGGCCGGAAGACGCTGACCGTCCGCATCGGATCGAAGCACCACGGCGGTTGACCGCGGAACGGCTGCCGGAGTCGTCCCGCCTGACGCGCGCCGCTGACATTCGCGCGTTGATGACACAGGGGAAGCGCCGCCGAACGGATCACCTCGATCTGTTCATCCGGCCTTCCCCTGTCGGCTGTTCGCGTCTGGCGGTCATTGTGCCGCGGCACCAGCACACCGCCGTGCGACGCAACCGGTTGCGGCGGCGCCTGCGTGAGATCGGTCGGCGGCAGGTACTCCCGGTCCTGGCCGCGGTGACGGACGTGGCGGTGCGTGCCCGGCCTTCGGCCTATGAGGCGAGTTTTGAAACCTTGCGGCAGGAACTCGTAGGGTCTCTGTGTCCCCCATCGCCCGGCTCTGCCTCCTGATGATCCGCGGCTATCAGGTGACGCTGTCGCCGCTGCTGCCTTCGGGCTGCCGCTACACGCCGACCTGCTCGCGATACACGTACGAGGCGATCGAGCGCCACGGCGCGGCCAGAGGCGTCTGGATGGGTGCCCGGAGGATCCTGCGCTGCCACCCCTTCCACCGGGGCGGCTATGACCCTGTTCCCTGAGCGGTGATGGACCGTCGCTTTCTGCTCGCGGTCGGCTTGATGGTGGCCGTGCTGGTCGTGCCGCCGCTGTTCATGAAGCGCCCGGCCCCGAAGCGGCCGGTGGCGGCGGACACGCTGGCGGCGCGCGGTCCGGTGCCAGAGGCTCCGGCCAATGCGGGAGTCGCCGCGCCCGCCGCCGCCGCGCCTGCGGTGCCGGTCCTGGCAGCCGCAGCCCGGACCGACGACACGGTCACACTGGGACGGCGCGACGCCGCCTACCGGTTCTCGGCCCGCGGGGCGGCACTCGAGCAGGCGACTTTCCCACGACTGCGGAACTACCGTCCCGGCGAGCGCGGGATGGTCCAGTTGGTGCGCAGCGACGACCGCATGCTGGCGCACCGGCTCGTCGTCGGCGCCGACACCGTGCGCTTCGACAGCGTGCCGTTCGCGATCGGGCGACTCGGCGACACCCTGCGCATGACAGGCCGGTCTGGCGCCCTGACCGAGTCCATCGCGGTCAGCGAGGTCCCGGGCCGTCCCTACCTCCTCGACATTCGCGGCGAGCTGAGCGGGCTCGATGGCCGTGGCGCCCTGCTCATCCTGGGGCTCGGTAACGGGTTCGCCAACGTCGAGGCCGACAGCCTCGACAACTACCGTCATTACGGCGTCGCCGTACGCCGCACCACCCCCGACAATCACTACTTCCGCTCGGTGGATTCCGGCGTGACGCAGGCGCTTGACGGTCCCTTCGACTGGGTGGCCGTGAAGTCGAAGTACTTCATCGGCGCCCTGCTGTCGCCCGACAGCACGCAGCCACAGCTGGGCGGCGCGATCCTGGTGGGTGGACGCCGGACGGGCCGCGGCATCGCGCCCACGCTGGGGACATCGACGACCATGGCCGTCGGTCCGGACGGCCGATTCCACTACCAGCTGTATCTGGGTCCCGCGATGCCGGATGCGCTCCGGCCGTTGGGCCGCGACCTGGATCGTGCGTCGCCGTACGGGTGGATCTTCCGGCCGATCGTCATGCCCGTGGCCGTCTGGATCACGCGGCTGTTCCTCTGGATGCACGAGCACCTGCACCTCTCCTACGGATTCGTGCTCGTCGTCTTCGGCGTGATGGTGCGCCTGCTGCTCTGGCCGCTGAACCAGCGCGCGATGAAGAGCCAGGTCGCGATGATGGCGGTCCAGCCGATCCTCAAGGATCTCCAGACGCGCTACAAGAACGACCAGCAGAAGCTGCAGGCGGAGATGATGAAGGTGTACAAGGAGCACCACGTGAACCCGCTGGGCGGGTGCCTCCCGTTGCTGCTCCCGATGCCGATCCTGCTGGCGCTGTTCTTCGTCTTCGCGAACACGATCGAGCTGCGCGGCGCGCCATTCCTGTGGCTCCCGGACCTGTCACTGCGCGACCCGCTGTTCGTGACGCCGGTCGTGATGGGGCTGTCGATGTTCGCGCTCTCGAAGCTCTCGCAGTCGGGAATGCCGCCCAATCCGCAGGCGAAGACGATGACCTACGTGATGCCGGTCATGATGACGGTGCTGTTCGTCAACTTCGCGTCGGGGCTGAACCTGTATTACGCGGTGTCGAACCTGGTGAGCCTGCCACAGCAGTATCTGATCAACAAGGCGCGGCTTGCGGAGATCTCGCGGCGCCAGGTGTCGGGGGGCGGGAAGGGCTAGGGTTCCCGGTCGGCTTGCTCGAGCGCGGCCCGCCAGACTTCTTCGGCCAGCCACTCGAGGCGCTGCTCGGCGTAGGCCAGCTCCTCCCTGGACATGGCCTTCGTGCTGCGCGTCACGTGCCGCACATGCTCGACCAACTCGTCCAGCACCTCGCGCAGCTCCCGGTTGTTCCGCCGTTCGGGTTTCGCGCCGCTCACGCACTCACCGCCTGGCCGATGTCACGCCGCGTCTCGGCTGCGTGGAACTCCGCTGCGCTCGCGCGCAGCGCTTCCGCGATCCCCCGACTGGCCACCAGGGCCTCCGTCATCCG